>Ga0187805_10000812_pt1 | contig 10786 bp, 7 predicted proteins | sample NC_wetland_sal_i_6_FD_132965 | JGI IMG/M metagenome (GOLD analysis project Ga0187805, IMG submission 132965) | Wetland sediment microbial communities from Neuse River Estuary, North Carolina, USA - Control_5 | ecosystem: Environmental > Aquatic > Freshwater > Wetlands > Sediment | place: USA... | reverse complement strand
CGGGCCGGTAAACAAGAAAAAACCCGCAACCGAAAATTCCGCACAGATGGCTCAGCAGTTCGAACAAGCCAACCAGCTATTAAAGGCCGTAGCGGGGGCCTCGGGAGGGCGGGCGTATTTCCCGGCCAGCGCCAAGGAGTTCCGCGAGGCGTATGCGGAGATCGCGCAGCTCGTCAGGAATGAATACAGTCTGGGTTTCGCGCCGCCGGCGCACGATGGACTTGTACACTCGATTGAAGTCCGCATCGACGCGCCACAGAATTCTTCGCGCGGCGGTTCACCGTTCCCCTATCGGATTGACTATCGGCGCGCATACCTCGCGCCGCCTCCACAGTGATTGCCCCTGTCGTCCCGCGCGGATGGAGGAGATTTAGCAGCAGCCACCCGAGGGCATGCCCGATGCAATGACCGGCGGACCAAAAGCCTCTTGCGGAATCGGGGCTCCATGCAGCGTCATCCAGCAGCGGCGCGCCACATTGAAAAGCACGAGCACGACCCCAGTCACGAAAATGGCCATCAAAATGGAATCGAGATATCCCTGGACGCGGAAGCCGGGCTTCGCCGTCAACGGCCAGAAAATGTTTTTGATGGAAAGGACGCCGGCGGTCAGCGTAGTGACTCCGACGAAGAGCATGGGAATCGCCGTGATCCAGGCGTAGCGCGCCTTCCCCATATTGACGAGGAACGCCGTTCCCACTGCGAGCGCAATGGTCGCAAGCAACTGGTTTCCCGTGCCAAACAGTGGCCACAACGTCGAGATGGAGCCGGTATAAATGAGGTACCCCCAGGCCAGCACGACGAAGAAGGTAGTGATTAGATTGCCAGGCAGCCACGCCGTCTGGGCAAAGGATTTGTGGGCTTTACCCATCAATTCCTGAAGAACGTACCGTGCCACGCGCGTGCCGGTATCGATGGTTGTCAGGATGAAAAGAGCTTCAAACATGATCGCGTAGTGATACCAATAACCCATCAAACGCGTCATGCCGGGAATGCCTTTGAAGATCTGCGCCATGCCAACCGCCAGCGAAACTGCTCCCCCGGTGCGCCCGGCCAGCTTTTCACCGACTTCGGCGGAGAAAAGGTCCAGGTTCACCGTGTGCATGCCAAGCCGTGCGAACGCGTCTGGCGGAACATTGATCCCAAAATAGTCGCCCGGGAACAAGGAGCACGCGGCGATAAGTGAGAGCACGGCGACCAAACTTTCCGCGACCATCGCACCGTAACCGATGAAGCGCGCATCGGTTTCCTTGTCCAGCATTTTCGGGGTCGTGCCCGAACCCACCAGCGAATGAAAACCAGAGATCGAACCGCAGGCAATGGTCACGAACAGGAACGGGAACAACTTGCCTTTGATGATCGGCCCGCCTCCGTGGACAAACTCGGTGAAGGCCGGGAAGCGGATATCCGGATGCACGATGAAGACGCCGATGACCAGCATCAGGATCGTGCCGAGCTTCACATACGTGGAGAGATAGTCGCGGGGCTCAAGCAGCAGCCAGACAGGAAGAACCGAGGCAATGAAGCCGTATAGGCACATCAGTATGGTGATCTCATGTGGACTAAATGTCAGTGCCGAGGCCCACGGAGTGTTCGCGAACCAGTGTCCGCCCGCGACACTCGCGAGCAAGAGCACCACCCCAATTGCGCTGGGCACAGCGACTTTGATCTGTCCGGGAGTGCTCTTGAACATGTACAACCCCATAAAGATCGCGATGGGGATGGTCATTCCAATGGTGAAAACTCCCCAAGGGCTGTTCGAAAGCGCGTTGACCACCACAATGCCGAGGCCCGCCAGTGTAACCAGGAGAATCAACAGAACGGCGAACATCGCCACCAAGCCCGTGAACGAACTGACTTCGGTGCGCGCCACATCGGCGAGCGAGCGTCCCTTGTGGCGCAAAGAGGCGACCAACACCGTAAAATCATGCACGCAGCCTGCTAGCACTGCTCCAATCAGGATCCAAAGGAAGCCGGGAGCGAATCCAAACTGCGCGGCAAGGGTGGGACCCACCAGCGGTCCCGCACCGGCGATCGCGGCGAAGTGGTGGCCGAAAAGGACCCACTTCGGCGAAGGCACGTAATTATGCCCGTCTTCGTAGGTATGAGCGGGAGTGGTACGCCGGTCATCGAGGGCGAGCGCCTTGGCCGCAATGAAGGCGCTGTAATAGCGGTAGCCGATCGCGTAAACGCACAGCGCGGCCAGAAGAACCGGAAACGTGTTCATCGATTTTGCCTCATGACATGCTCTTGACTCACTCCATCAGGCGGAGCGAGGCCCCTGGAGCAAAACTGGACACGTTCTATCACAAAAAGAGTCTGCCAGCTTCACAATTTTGGTCCTAATGCGTACTTCGAATCGGGTTAACGTTGCTTTATTGACTAACAGGGAGCGGCATCGGCGCTGCCGGGAAGCTTACTGTTTTCCTGCGGCTTATTCGAATTCCTTTAATGTCTTGGCCATCTTGCGGAGACGTTCATCAATCAGCGCGAAGGCGGTACCCTCTTCGAAGGAGCCATCGTCCTTGCGCTGTCCCGCGACGCAGTCAGTCAGGATTTCAATGCCCTGTTCGACTTTGGCGACGGGCCAGATATGGAACTTACCGGCAGCGACGGCATCGAGAATGTCTTCGCGGAGCATGAGGTCCTCGACGTTCGATTCGGGGATCATCACGCCTTGCGTTCCGGTGAGGCCCTTGATGCGGCAGACGTCGAAGAACCCTTCGATTTTTTCGTTGACGCCGCCGATGGCTTGAATGTCGCCCTGCTGATTGATGGAGCCGGTGACGGCAATATCCTGGCGGATGGGCAATCCGGAGAGAGCAGAGACGAGCGCGTAGATTTCCGTGGAGCTGGCGCTATCGCCATCCACGCCGGAATAGGATTGTTCGAAACAGATGCTGGCGGCCAGCGAGAGCGGCTTATCCTGGGCGAAACGGCTGCGCAAATATCCTGCGATGATATGCACGCCCTTGTCGTGGAGGCGGCCGCTCAGATTCGATTCCCGCTCGATATTGATGAGACCTGCTTTGCCGAGCGCGGCCGTCGCAGTAATGCGCACGGGCTTGCCAAAGGAATAGCCGCCAATCTCGAGTACGCTCAAACCATTCACGCGGCCAACCTGCGTTCCGGATAGATCCACAAGAAGCGTGCCCTCCTCGATCATTTCGCGGATACGCGTTTCGATCAGGTTGTGGCGTTCCATTTTTGCGGACAGCGCGCCCCGGACGTGGGCCGCCCGCACGACGATTTCTCCGGCGCCCGCGGCGTTGTAATGCGCTTCGCGAGCGAGGTCGGCGATGTCGATGAACCGCGCGGTGACTTTGTTGCGCCGGCCGGCTTGGCGCACCCCGTACTCCAGCATGGCGGCAAAAGCGCCGCGGTCGAACGGATAGAGGTTCTCTTTTTCCGAAAGCGCGCGGAGGCGGCCGGCATATTCGGCGATGACGCCGTCGCTCATGGCCATTTCCTCGTCGAACTCGACGCGCACTTTGAAAATTTTTCGAAAGTCCTCTTCATACTCGTAGAGCATTTCGTACAAATCGCGGTCGCCGATGAGGATGACCTTCACGTTGATGGCAATGGCTTCGGGCTTGAGCGCGCTTCCGCCAAAGGGATAAAACATTTCGAGCGGCTGAATTTCCAGCCGGTTGTGGTTGAGGGTGCGTTTCAGGGCGCGCCAAACGCCCGGCTCCGACAGTGCCTCCAGTGAGTACATGATGAGGAAGCCGCCGTCCGCGCGAAGCAGCGAGCCGCCGCGGAGGTCCATGAAATCGCTGGTCCAGCCGCCGCGTGCATCATAGGCGCGCTGAATGGTGCCAAAGAGATTGGCGTACGTCGGGGTCGTTTCGAAGATCACCGGAGACGCTTCTTCATCGCTGTGCGCGAGAATGACGTTGACGCCGTAGACGCGAAAGGGATCGCGCTCGGGAGCGCCCATGGATTTCGGCAGGCCGTCGGGCGATTCTTCCTCGTGCTCCGCTTCGCCTTCGCGCTCCTTGAAGGGATCGAGATTGTCTAAAAGATGATGGCGGACCTCTTCGAGATATTCGGAGACGCTGTTGCCGGGATATTTTTCCTTGAGCTCTTCGATCACGCCGTCCACCAGAACGGAAGCGGCTTCCTGTTCGAGGTAACTCAGTTCGCTGGCCAGTTCCCGCGAGAGCGTAAGGGTCTTGCGGTAAACCACGGTGAATTCCTGGCGGAATTGTTCGTATTTGCGCTCGATGTCTTCGGCGACCGGGACTTCGAGCTTGCCCTCGTGGACCATTTTCGAGATGTCTTCGATGGGCACCATCTGGCCTTCCAGCACCGGGAAAATTTCCGGCAGGGCCACGGCGCCCACCTGCATATGACCCAGCGCGAACTGCTCCCGGGCAATGCGGCGCGTAAAATCGTCCATTAATTCCTTTTCGCGAACGGTGAAGCGCTCGACGATTCGCCCCTTCTGACGCTGAAACGGCTCGCCCTCGAAAACCTGCGGAATGCGGCGGCGCAGGAAATCGATGCCGGCCTGCATGTCCTTTTTGAAGGAGTTGGCTTGGCCGCGGGGAAGCGCAAGCAAACGGGGGCGATCCGGCAATTTGAAATTGTTGACGTAGCAGCGGTCGAGAGATTCCTTGGTGGGGGGATTCAGCTCGCCAACCATACTCGCGATGGTGCCGCCGCGGCTGGTGCCGGCCAGACCGCACACAAATACGTTGTATCCCGGAGCGGAAAGCTCGACGCCCATCTTGAGCGCGCGAAGAGCGCGTTCCTGGCCGATGAAGCCTTCGCGCAGCTCGGCCTGCGCGGTCGTTTCGAACGGAATGCGCGAGAGCTCACACTTCCAGCGCAGCTTCGCCTGGGGCAGCTCGGGATGCTTGGGGGCAGGCTTGGTGATCATGAAATCCTTTGAGCGCGTTACTCTAGCACACCCAACAGACCCTCCAACGGCGGCGAGAAACCGGTGTTACCCAGCGGTAATCGGTGGCCCCTCGGGCCGGTCCATATAGACCGCAAAAACACTCGCGGCCGTCGCAATAAGAATGGGCCCCAGCACCAGGCCGAGCATGCCAAACAGCGCGACGCCTCCAACGACGCCAATGAAAATGAAAAGCGCGCTGATTTCCGTGCGTCCTCCGAGCAAGAATGGCCGCAGGAGGTTATCCACCACAGCGGACACTCCAGCGCAAATCAAGAGAAGCAAGATGGCGCGGCCCCAGTGTCCGGTAAAGCCAAGCCAGAGAGAGGCGGGAACAAAGATCAGCGCGGAGCCAACGACGGGTACAAGAGAAAAGAAGGCCATGGCCACTCCCCAGAAAATCGGATTGGGCAGCCTCACGACGGCAAAACCAAAGCCGCCCAATAGGCCCTGAATCGCGGCAATGATCAGGCTGGTGGTGACGCTGGCCGAGATGAGGTCGCGCGCCTGAGCGAGCATGGATTCGCGATGCTCGGCGTCGAAAGGCAAAACAGCGCGGACTCCGCGGATGATCTTGTCGGCGTCGCGAAAGAAATAAAAGAGCGCGAAAATCATGACGAACAGATCGAAGAGAAACTCGGCGATGTTGCGAAGGATGGTGCCGACTCTTTCGGCAAGAAATCCCGCCTCTTTCTTGACGCCGTTACCGATCATGTCGAGGAGGTCGGCGTTGGGGTCCAGTCCCGGAACGTGCCGCGCCAGCCAGCCCCAGGTTCTTGCCACAAGAGGCGCTTGCTCTCCGGTGAGCGAGTGCTGAACACCGCGGGAAATGGAGACGGCTTCGCGAACAAAAAGCGTGGCGACGACGATCGCGGGAACAATCAAGAGAAACGTAACCGCCAGAGTGCTGAAGAGAGCGGCGCGATTGGGGCCGACTCGCCGGAGCAGCCAGCTGTGCATGGGGTGGAAAAAGATCGTGAGAATGGCGGCCCAACCGAGCGCGGCGAGGAACGGTTCGTAAATGCGAAATACCAGATAGATGAGAAGCAGCAAAACGCCGTACGACAGAACCGTGGTCAAACGGTCACTGGTGGAGGCGCTGCCGGGAGGAGTGGAATTCACGGTCATTGTATAATCTTGAAAGGCGAAGCGCAGGCTGGTAGCTTGCGTGTTGGGCTGCACCGGGTCGCGCGCAGGTCACCAGGCGAAATGACGATATCTACAAAATCCGCAGCGCTGTCTTCCTCTCAAATTCGCCTTCTTGCTGTACTTGCTTTAATCAATTTTGTCAACTTCGCCGCGCGCCAAGCCGTTATTCCCCTGATCCCCATGTTGCGCGACCATTTGCATGCGACCGACGCCCAGCTCGGCTCGCTGCAAACCGCGCTTCTGGTCGTGCTCGCTGCCGCCAGCATCCCCTTCGGATTCCTTGCGGATCGCTTCAGCCGGAAAGCGATCATCGCCTTGGGAATCTTCTTCTGGAGCGTGGCTTCATTCGCGGGCGGGCTCATGTCGAGTTTTCTCTTTTTCCTTATCGCGCGCGGAATGGTTGGTCTGGGAGAAGCCGCGTACGCACCGGCAGCGCAATCCATGATCTCCGGGGCGTTCCCTATCGAGCGCCGCGCGTTTGCGCAGGCCATTTTTGCTTCGGGGATGCTCCTCGGCGGAGCTACGGGCCAGGCGTTCGGTGGCATCATCGGGCCGGAATATGGCTGGCGTGCTGTCCTGTTCCTCGTTGCAATTGCCGGCCTTCTGCCGGGCCTCGCTCTTTTCGGATTGGAAGAGCCGCCACGAGGTCCGCGCTCAGAAGTCGTGCCTATTTTCCGTCTGCTGAGCGTTCCCGCGTTTCTTTCCATGATCGCCGCCGGCGTTTGCATCACGTTTTCTACGGTGTCTCTACTGACCTGGGGCGTCGACTTCGCGAAGACCTATAAGGATTTTACTCTGCGCCAAGCTTCCGTGCTGCTTGCGCTGATCGCCCTGGTCTGTTCTGTCTTGGGCGTCTTGATCGGGGGCATTGTCGCAGATCGCTTGCACCGGAGCTTCACATATGGCCGGATTATTGCCATCGCGGTGGCTTTTCTGCTCGCGGCGCCGTTTCTGCTGATGGCCATCCAGACCGAAGAAAAAGGGATTGTACTTCTGGGGCTATCCGTCGCCGTCTTTTTCATGTCCTGGTATCACGGCCCGGTCACCGCCGTGCTTCACGACATGATGCCGCGCCGCGCGCATGCCACTTCGGTTGGCGTGTACATGTTTGCCACGCAATTGCTCGGCGGCTTCGGCCCGAACGTGATCGGCAGGATTTCGGATCTTCACGACATGCAGGTGGCGCTACAAATTGCCGTGGCCGTGATGGTTTGCGGGGCGTTGCTGATGTTGCTGGTCATTCATTTCATCCGGCGTGACGGGATCAAGCATCCGACGCTGGATGCCTTCCATGCCGAACCGGGCGACTGAACGTTCTAAAAAGGAGTCAGCTCGAGCTGGATCGAGCGCGAGCCGCCGCGCGGATTGCTACTTAATGCCGATTTGCGCGATCAGTCGCAGAACTTCGGCTTCGGGAACATCGTAAAGCGGACGCAGATCCTCTTCCTCCAGGCGTTCGCGCAAATACTCAGCGGCCACGAAGCTCGCTTCACGGTCCGTGAGTTCGCGGCCATTCTTTTCGCGGAATTTCACAAAAGCGGTGTGCGCCAAGCCGACCACGTGCGCGCCGCCATCCACAAAAAATTTGGTATCGATGGTGTCAGCATGGCGCGTGGCGATGCCGTTCCACATATGCGAAAAGCGGCATTGATAGGTCTGGCCGAAAAGCTTCGAAGTGACTTCAAACGCGCCGATGAATTGGCTCATCGCGCCGGCATTGGCAAGTACAGGGCGGGTTGTCACGCAGGCTCCTTCGTTACATTCATCCACAACATTGTACGCTGAGATGCTTCGTTTCGCTCAGCATGACAACGGAGAAACAATCGGCATCACGTTAAACGAGTAACTCCCGCGGTTTTCCCTCGGCATTCAAAGAGGACAGCCTATCGGCTTACGGTCGCCGCGGTTTCCACCTGCATATAGTTGCGGACTGCCGCGCCAACACCGGCGCCGGAAGGCACGCGGAATCCTTGATCGAGTAGAGTCTTTTCGAAAGCCGCCAGGAAAAGCAGCACATTCGCTTTCTGGCTGCAGTAGCCCATGAGGCCCACGCGCCAAATCTTGCCTTTTATCGCGCCGAAGCCGCCCGCGATTTCGATGCTAAATTCATCAAGCAGTTGATTGCGGACTTTCACGTCGTCGACGCCGGCGGGAATCATCACAGCGGTAACGGTCGGCAAGCGATCGGCGGGGTTTTCAACCAGGAACTTCAGGCCCATGGCTTCAAGGCCGGCAACCAGCGCGTGAAGATTCGCGCGATGACGCTCCCAACGCGCTTCGAGGCCTTCTTCCACCACCAGTCGCATGGCTTCGCGCAGCGCGAAAATCAAGGAGATCGGCGGCGTGTGATGATAGAGCCGGTCCTTGCCCCAATAATTCATGGCGGTGGTGAGATCGAAGTACCAGCTCTGCACTTTGGTTTTGCGTTTGCGAAATGCTTCCTCGGCGGCGGGGCTCACCGTGATCGGCGACATCCCCGGAGGCGCGCTGATGGCTTTTTGCGAGCCGCTGAAACAAACATCAATGCGCTCGCGATCCACGTGAAGCGGCACGGCGGCGAGCGAGGCCACGGTGTCCACAACCAAAAGCGCTCCCAGCTCGTCTGCGACTTTCCGGAATGGCGCGGTGTTCGTCAGCACGCCGGTGGACGTTTCTCCTTGGGCCAAGCCAATCACTTTGATTTTTTTGCCCTTGCCTGCGCGCCGGACATCTTCGGCATCCACGGGCTTGCCGTAAGGGGCTTCGACTTTCGTCACCCGCGACGTTGCGCGGGTGGCGATCTCATACATGCGCTCGGAGAATACGCCGTTGACCGCGATGATGGCTTCGTCGCCTTCTTCGAGCGTGTTGACCACAGAGGCTTCAATGCCGCCGGAGCCGGACGCCGACAGCGGCATGGTGATGCGATTTTCCGTCTGAAAGATTTGGCGTAACAGGGCTTGCGTGTCATCCATGCAGCCCTTGAACCACGGGTCCATGTGGCCCACGAGCGGCGTGGCCATTGCGCGATACACGCGCGGGTCGACCGAAGAAGGTCCGGGAGTCAGCATCAGCCTGACCGGAGGATTGAGTTCACCGATAAGTTGTGTCATGAGTGGCGCCCTTCCGTTCTTGCAGTTACTCCGATTTTTGGAGCAAGAACCTCCCGCGGTTCGTGTTCCGGGGAGCGTTCGGAGTACGGCGGGAAGCATTATCTTCGCGCAATCCTCCCTTGTGCGCAACGGACAAATTGGCACACTACGGCGGTGCCACCCACGATCCGGGGCACTGGAGAGTGCCGGCGTCATCTTCTTCGTCGGCCGGATGCGGGAGAACGTCTGTCGCCGGATGCGGGAGAGCAGCGGTTTCGTTTTGCGCGCAGAAAGCAGGCAGAAGCGTCAGCGCTCAATTCGCGTGGTTCTGCGCTACTAACGCGTTGTAGGAAGCGCTCAGGTACTCCTGGAGCTGCTTGACCTTTGCGGGATTCGGTTCGTTTTTGATCATGGCCGTGAGGATGGGTTCGAGGAAGCGACTGTACTTTTCTAGAGTGGCCCTGTCGTGCGCAGCGAACGCCGTCTGGACGGCGCGCTGCGTTGCGGGCGTGACGAGTTCGAGGCGGCCCACAAAAACACGCGCGGTTCGCGCCGGTACAGGCCGGATGGCTAGCGGAAGGATGCGGTTCACGAAACCGGCAGGCACCAGGTACAAGAGCCGGCAACCTTCTTCGAACCAGGAGCCGCGCCAGGTTTCGATCATGGCATGAGCTTCGTCCTGGTAGAGACCCTGAGCAACCAGCAATCCTTCCAGTTCCCTGGCCAAGTCATCGATCGAGCCCGTCAATTCCGGCGAGTCCAAATCCAGCGTATCGTTTAGTTCGCCGCCGAGGCGGTATCCGATTTTGTCGCCGCGCCGCTCGAACAAAATCGTATTGGGAATCGCTTCCTCGTTCCGATTCTCGATCCGCACAGCGCCATTGCCCGAAAGCGTCGCCGAAACGGGTAAGGAAAATGTGGAAACTCCGCGGTAGAACAAAAATTTTTCTTGCTGCTCGCCGGCCGGCGCGTTCACGTGCAGCGGCGTTGAAGAAGTCATTCGAGCGCTGTAGTAGTGATTGTCGCTTGATTCCTGTGGGAACGCGGCTCTCGTCTCGGGAGTGAGGGTGACCGAATCCCAGGCAATGCTTCCGCCAGCGAAGGAGTGATATAGGCTGCCATCGTAGAGATTCTGTTTTGGCTCGACCGCGCTGGCATGCGGATACCACTCGGTGATGACGCCCTTCGCGAAGGACACCTTGACGGATACGGCTGTTTCCTTCGCAGAATAAAAATAGAGCACTGGAGTCTCCATGCGCACGGTGCCGCGCAAACCCAGCTTGAACGCGGCATTGCGAAAATGCTCGACAAAGCCCGGCAAGTCGGTCGAGCCAGTGAGCGGAGACCACTCGACAGCCTGACCGTTCGTGCCGGCAATCGAGGTAAACGTGCCCCATTCGTGAACCGTGAGAGCGGAATTGACGGGGCGCGCTTCCGAAGCGAGAAGATAGGAAGACACGGCAAAGCTGCAAGCCAGCACTGCGTAAAGCAAAAATCGGAATCGCTTTGGCGGCATAAGAGGCCCTCCGGACCGCAACGGTCCACGGAATTTGACGGACTGTTCCGATAGACGGAACGGCGCGGACGGGTGTTAACAGGACGTTGCAAAGGAAACGGTGAGGAAAATGAATCAGGCCGGCTGTTTCGCTTGCAGCCAGCCGCCGAT
>Ga0187805_10000811_pt1 | contig 10823 bp, 8 predicted proteins | sample NC_wetland_sal_i_6_FD_132965 | JGI IMG/M metagenome (GOLD analysis project Ga0187805, IMG submission 132965) | Wetland sediment microbial communities from Neuse River Estuary, North Carolina, USA - Control_5 | ecosystem: Environmental > Aquatic > Freshwater > Wetlands > Sediment | place: USA... | reverse complement strand
CGAGGCCAACGCGGTGATCGGCGTGGAAGATGCCGGGAGTGCCGAGGGAAGGGAAGTTCACACCCGTGAGGTCCCGGAGGATGACGTACCCAGTGAATATCTGGACCAAGATTAGACGCAGATTGTGACAGCCTACGCGCCGAGGCCGACTGACCGCGGGCGTCGAAATCGTAGTACCGTCCTAGGTTTTGGCCGCAGCGTGCCAGGTCATACGCGATGGGTCGGGGCAGCCAGGAACTCAAGCGAAAAATAGAGGCGATCTCGCCAGAGACCGCCTCTTTTTCTCGAGCTAGTACAACTTAGAACGTAATCTTGCCCACTAACTGAACCAATCGTCCAGTTACACCCGCGCTTTGAAATGCTCCGTAGATACTGGTGGGCGTGGGCGCGGTTGCGAAGATCTGGCCAAATTGGCCGATACCTCCGACCAGGTTGTTTTCTGGTGTCGCGAAATGTGGGTGGTTCAACAGGTTGAAGAAATTAGCCCCCATGGTGAACTTGAATCGCTCACCCATGGAGAAGTTTTTCATCAGACCCGCGTCCATATCAAAATAGCCAGGTCCGCGGAATAAATTGCGGCCTGACCCGAAACTAGTCTCGGCTCCGGCGGGAACGAACATGCTCGTGGTCAAGCACTGATGAGCATCGCCCACACCCACATTGCCGGGGCTACTGCAGCTGGGGAAACTCTGGTTGGGGTTAAGCAAGGTAGCATAAACTCCCCATTGCGACGGAATACCTCCTACCGCCGGTGGGATGTTGGTGATCGGCGCGGTACTGTCGATCACAGAATAAGGTAGGCCACCCCGGGCAAAGAGAGTGCCTGAGATTGACCAACCACCTGCCGCTTCGTTCAGCAAGCGATTTTGGAATTTGAACGGCTCCTCCCAAACAAAGTTAGCAGTGAAGTTGTGGCGAACGTCTGTATCTGAATTCCCGTAGTTCAGCCGCAGGTCATTCGGATCCAGCTGGTAGGGCACAGTAGTGAACAGCGCAACCGGTGTATTGAAAAGGCCGGTGGTTTCGTCCAGCGCGTGGCTCCAGGTGTAACTGGCGCTGCCGCTGAACCCGTACGCAGCCCGGCGGGTTACGGACGCTACCAGGCCGGCATAGTTCGACACTCCGCCGCTGTAGATCTGCGTAACAGGTCCGAAGCGCGCGTCCGGGGGGGTGGTGGGGATTGGAAGCACGCCGGTTGTGGAGTAAGCATTGGCCGCCTCATTTTCTATCAGCTCGTCGTAGCCATGCGTACCTACATAGTTGAGGTCGACGGACGTTTTGGATCCCAGAGCTTGCTGAACTTCGAAGTTCCACTTCACGTAGGTCGGATTGCTGATTCTGCCCGTCGAGAAAAATGCAGGCGGCGCAAAACCCGGGACGGCCGCTTGCAACTGGGCGAGTGTGGCCCCGGATGCAAACCCTGAGTTGAAAGCGGTATTAGAGTGGATCGCCGTAGTCTGCACATCGCTGATGCCGTTGATCGTCACTCCCGGGGCGACCGGAATTCCGGGCGCGGACGGGTTTCCGGTAAGGGAGCTGCCGGTAAGACCCAACGCATTGAGCGTCGGAGCGTTAGCCTCGAGGTTGGTCACAATCACGCCCTGGTAGAGGTCGGTGAACATGCCAATCCCAGTGCGGATCACGGTATTCCTGGCTCCGAAAGGACTCCAGCTAACTCCGAAGCGGGGCTGGAAAGCCACTTTCTGCAGCTCGTTGAAGCCCCTGTGCTGGTTGGTCTGAATTGCCTGGTTGTAGGGTAGCGTCGGATCGTGATCTAACGATGTGAACTGATCGACCAGACGCGAGAAGCAATTGGTCTGGCAAACCGCATTCGAGTTTCGGTCTGCGCGAATGGCTGCTGTCAGCTTCAGGTTCGAGCTGACTTTCCATTCATCCTGGAAGTAGATACCTACACTGTAAATGGCCAGAGGGTTTCTTGGGAAGTTGGTAAAGTTTTGCGCGTACGTGTTGCCCGCCGCCGGGGTAAGCAATCCGTTGGCGAAGTCGGTCAGGTTTCCAAACGTCAAGGTTCCGAATTGGTTGAATTCGTTTCCGTAATCGGTTATGTCATTGCGGCGGAAGTTGATCCCAACTTTGAGAGTGTGGTTGCCGCGATTAATGGAAAGGTCATCCAGAATCTGGTACTGGGTGACATTGCGTCCTTGCGGGAAGGCCGTATCTGCCTGCTGGGTGCCGCCAAGGTTCGAGAACACGCCGCCGCCCACAGTCACGCTGTCATAAGGCAACACGTTCAGGCGGCTGCCAACCGGGGTGCTTTCGGTGAAGACCGCGCTATACCACATGCCCGAGAGAACCAGTTGGTTGACTACGTTGGGACTGAACACGTGGGTCTCGTTCAGTTGACCATCGTCGGTGGGTTGAATGCTTAAGGTATTGAAGTCTTTCGGATTGATCAGGTCTGTCCCCGTTGGCTGCGATCCTCGATCGACGTGTATTCTCCCAAACAGCTTGTCGCTGTTGCCGATGTTTTGGTCGATGCGCGCAGCCAACAGCCATTCATTGTTGTGATTGGTGCCGGAGGCATGGTCGAACAGCGAGCAAGGCGCTCCGCCCGCGCCAAAGCCGGGCAAAGTAGTAAGGTCGGCGCATCCTAGTTTGGGATCGGTCGAGGCACTTACCGGAGTGTAGTTACTGTAACCAGGAGCATTGTTATAGAGCGAAAACATCTGGTTGTAAAACGGAATCTCCGCTCCCCGGCCGTTCGCGGTCAGATTGTTGAGCACTGCCGTCTCGAATGCCTGAGTCGGAAGATGGATGTTTTGCGTGGAGGGCAAAACGTAACGTAGGCCTTCCGTGTCCACGAAAAAGAAGGTCTTGTTCTTGATGATTGGTCCACCAAAAGAAGCCGACCACTGGTTGTTGACCGCGAACGGCCTCGGAGTGTTGGTCGCGGGATTGAACCAGTCGTTCGCGTTCAGCACGGTGCCATTCCAATAGTAGTTCGCATTGCCATGGAACTGGTTGCTTCCCGACTTCGTCACTGAATCCATCTGCACCCCAGCCATGCGCCCATATTGTGCGGTGTAGCCGTTGGTTACAACTGCAACTTCCTGCATTTCATTGGCGCCCAGGGTCAGGTTGCTCGATCCGCTGTTGTTCAGATTCAAGAACGGGTCGTTGTTGTCGTTCCCGTTGATGGTGAATAGATTCGAAGTTGGAGGCAATCCAAACGCAGTGAAATTGCCATAGCCGCCGAATTGGCCCCCAACGTTCATTACCACGCCGGGAGTTGTCTGAGCATAATAAGTTGTGTCGTTCCCCGGATTCGGCTGCAGCGCGATTTGCTTCTGATCGATCGTGGTCGTGAGATTGGGGTTTTCAGTCTGCAACAACGGCGCTTCCGCTGTTACTTCAATGGTCTGGTTCTGCCCCCGAGCGCCGAGACTCAACATGACAGTTGTGATCTGTCCGATTTGCACCTTCACGCTGCGCTTGGTCTCTGCCATGTTAGGGGCCAATGCTGACACAACATAGTTACCCGGTTTCAACAACGAGAAGTGGTAGTTTCCGTTTTGATTCGTCGCTGTCGGTTGCGTGGTTCCTTCAGAAGTGCTTCGTAGTGTGACTGTCGCTTGAGGGATTACGGCGCCGCTCGAATCTGTAACCGTGCCCGTCAAGTCTCCTGTCGTAACAGATTGCGCGAAACCATACGGCCTGGACAGCGCCAGCAGCAACAGCGCCAACGCCAGCGAATTTCTCATCTTTGCAAAACTCATATTTTTCCTCCCCACGATTGGTTAGTCCTCGAAATACAAACCTGCGGTGTCTTGCTTCAAAAGCTTCACGCTGGTTGATGCATGGGACGCACCAGACAGGCTAATCAACGCGCCGCGGGGATGGATGATTCTTCTGGTGGGACGAAACTCAACGGCACACGGATAAAGGAGAGATTCTTTACATTCTGGGATCGCCGGTTCATCCCGGAACACCCTGCCAACACTATGTGAATCTATAAAAATGATGCGCGGGCTCTACAGAAATCAGTAGCCCCTTCGTACCCTCCTTCAAGAATCAAAAGGCAACGTTGAAGTGTCTTCTTGCGATGTTAGGGAGGGCGCTGTCTCGCGCAACTCATGTGTCAGATTTGTGAGTGCTCTGGCATAACAGGTGCTGTTGTATCTCGGGGCCCGCGTAGTACAGACCAGCGCCAACCGCGCTCGGAGCGATACTAATGCGCGGAACTTCAGCACCAACCGTTTCGTACTGTGAATCGTCAATAAGGTGTGCGTGATCTCCGAAATTGAAACCCGCTTGCGTGGAATTCGCATGATGATTCCCGAAATCCGTGCTGTCATCGCTGATGATGAGCCGCTGGTGCGTGAGCAGTTGCGCCACTTGCTGGCTGAGGAAACCGGAGTTGAGGTCGTTGCTGAGTGCGGTGATGCGATGCAGACCGTTGCCGCGGTGGAGACGCACACGCCTGATTTACTATTGCTCGACATCGAAATGCAGGATACAGATGGTTGTCAGGTTCTGAATTGCATTTCTCCGGGAAACATGCCGAACGTAATCTTTACCAGTGCTGACGCTCAATACGCTGTTAAGGCGTTCGAAGCGCCAGCCCTTGATTATTTGCTCAAGCCCTTGGATCACCTGCGGCTTCACAATGCTATTGAGCGAGCCCGTGGCGAGCTCATGAAAACGCACGACCGTTATTTGACCCATCGCATTCTCGACTTACTGACCGAGGCAAGGACTGAGTCAAAAACAGACCGGCGATTGGTAATCAAGACCGGGCGACGCGTGGTGTTTGTGGAAATGGATGAGATTGATTGGGTAGAAGCCGCCGGCAACTACGTTGAGTTGAAGACAAGTAGCGGATGCTATTTGCTCCGCGAGGGAATTGGGCACCTTTCCGCGAGGCTCGACCCGGGGCAGTTCGTTCGCATCCACCGCTCCATCATTGTGAATGTGCGAAAGATCAAGGAATTGCAGCCCTGCAACCGGGGCGAGTACATAGTCGTACTACGAGACGGCAAGCAACTCTCGTGTAGCCGTGGCTTCCGAGCCAGGTTACAGCACCTCATCGCAGCCACAGCGAGGCCGTGTTCCCGGTTATCGCCGATCACTGCTCCAATCCCCCAACGGTCCCAGTCCGATATCGCTTGCGATCTCATTGCCACACTGAAACCGCCTTTCTACAAGAGGCGCGGCAGTTTTTGAATATTCCCGGATGGACGCACCAACGCACTCGCTTTGCGCCAGTCATGCATTGCGATGCAGATCACGCCCCAGCCACAGGGCGATTTTCCACAATTTGGGGACAGGCTCCAACCAGCTTGATGCAGATCGTTTGTCGGGTCAGACAACCGTGTCGGATGCATTTACAAGACTTGGCTTGCCTGAGCGCAAAAAATGTACTCCGTCGTCAATCGCCTCCGATGCCAATCCGTGTTCGGTTGCCCCACCGTGCTTGTTGATATACTTTCAGGCGTGGAGCCAAAAGCCGTTACCCATAATCTGAGTTGATCGTTCACGATCTGTCCGCTCCGCAATCCAAAACCTTGTGCGCGCTGGCGTACCGGAGAAAACAGCGATGGCGATCAGCGCCACAAAACGAGATCAGCTTTTGATTGGTGCACGATTGGTTTCAATCGAAGACATCACGAACGCAATGCAGCGCGGGAAAGTACCATGCCCCAAGGCCCTGCCCGTGATAAGTGAAAACATTAGTGAACAGCCGTTCCGTGTATAACGCGAAGTTCCTGAGGGCGCGTAGCTCAAACGGATAGAGCATCGGATTTCTCATCCGAGGGTTGCAGGTTCGATTCCTGCCGCGCCTACCATTATTTTTAACCGTTTAGAAGCCAATCTCACTTCGAGTGATTGCAAGTTGACTGCAAGCTGCGACCAACTCGAGTGTAAAGTCGCACGCTGGCCTCCAGTTGGCCCTGCAGCCGGGTTACACGCACTGTTGCCGACGATTCTGGGCGGATCACGGGCAGACGGAAGGCAACCGAATTACTTCTTGTTTGCCGACCACTCTGGAGGTTGCAGTGTTGATCAAAAGATTCCACACCATTTCCCTGCAAGAGTGCTCTCTCAGTGAGTTCTAATCTAGCTCCTACAGGAGATGTAAAGTACGTGATTACGAGAAGAGGCTGGATCGTGTCGACGCTCTCATCTGTGGGAGGAGGCGCCATTAGTGGCAGATTTGCTACTGCACTCAGCGCGAATTTCGGTTTGCCTTCATTCGAGAAACAGCTCGTAGATCTTGAGAAAGCGAGTGGTGGCCGGCTGGGGGTAGCACTTCTCGACACCGCAACCGGCGCTCAGGCCGGCCATCGCCGTGACGAGCGATTTCCGATGTGCAGTACGTTCAAGCTGCTCGCGGTAGGTGCAGTTCTTGCGCGAGCCGATCAGCGTAAAGAACAGATGGATCGGGTTGTTCGTTTCACGCGGAAGGAAATCGTTACGTACTCTCCAGCTACCGAAACACGAGTTGGGGATGCCGGCATGTCGATCACAGAACTCTGTGCCGCCGCCATTACCTTGAGCGACAATACAGCTGGCAATCTGTTGCTTGCTTCCATCGGCGGCCATCGGGGCTAACTGCTTTTGCACGTACCCTCGGAGACGACATGACTCGGCTCGATCGAATCGAGCCTGGCCTGAATGAGGCATTGGCGGGTGATTCGCGCGATACGAGTACTCCCGCGGCGATGTGGTCGAATCTGCGCGCTCTGGTGCTTGGCAGCACACTTTCCCCGTCTTCCAGGGCTCAGCTTACCGAGTGGTTGATTCAGAACAAAACCGGTAAGAAAGGGCTGCGGGCCGGTCTGCGGCCGAGTGGAAGGTCGGCGATAAAACCGGCTCAGGAGCGAGAGGCACAACGAATGATCTTGCTATCGTTTGGCCGCCTCAACATGCTCCAATGCTGGTCTCGGTTTATCTCACCGGCGCTACCGTGGATGAGGATCAGCGTAATCTGACGGTCGCCGCAGTAGGCAAAGAGATCCCGGCCGCGCTGCGGCGGTGAGTGAGCGTCGTTAAACCTGCGATAGGATGCCGGACTCAGTTTTTGTGGATTCAGAAGCTCAGATAGGATATCCGATGCTCTTTGTAAGTGATTGACCCAGTCCGTTGATCTTGACCTACAGTAAGAAGGACACGACTTACAACCATTTCGGAATCAGTGGGGACCACCGCATGCCAATCAAGACTCTTTACAGCCGATATTGTGTCTTCCTTACGACGCGGCCCGATTGCAAGCAGTTGAGGTTTGCTGAATCGCGCGGCAGATTGCCGGCCCATCATCGTCGAAACAACAATCGAGCGCGCCGGCATCGAGCGCCTCAGTCCACATGACGTCGTCTGGCGTATGGTGAGTGCAAACGATTTCCATGCTCAGCTGACGGCGCAGGCGGCCGATTTCCTCGAAGGTTATCAAACCCAGGTCAAGAACTCCGATGTGGATGGGAAACTGCGATGCCAGCGTCTGAAGTTCTGGCAGCGACTGCACGATAAACACAGCCTCAGAAACCGTCTTGACCTTGGCTACCAAATTCTCCGCACGCGCAGGATCGTTCTGCAGAATTACGATCGCGTTGTGCATTCGTCAACTCCTTACGTCCTGCAAACGAAGCGCGATTCACGGCGAACACCCTGCGCGTGCAGGCGCGTCACCAAGCGGATCGCATGTCACTGGAGGTGCCCCCGGCTGCGGGAACGTAACATTTCAGCGTGTAATCCATCACCATGCGATCGGCATTGAAGCGCCAGCCGAGGGTGCGGATGGTTCGCTTCATGCGCTTGATCCAGCCACGCGGTAGACCGTCGCGATCACGCTGGTAGTACAACGGAATTACGTCTTCCCGAAGTGTCCGGTGCAAATCCTCTCCATCGCGCGTGTCATGGACGTTCATGTTGGAGTGCGTTCTGCCCGTTCCGATGGCGAATCCATTCATGCCGTCGTACGCCTCTGCCCACCAGCCATCGAGAACAGAAAGGTTCAGTCCCCCATTCAAAACCACCTTTTGACCACTCGTACCCGATGCCTCCTGCGGACGCCGTGGGTTGTTCAGCCAGACATCAACCCCCTGCACGAAATGACGCCCGACGTTGATGTCATAATCTTCGACAAAGACGAACTTATCCGCGAACTGCGGATTACGCATCAATTCGGCAATCTGTTGCAGAACCCGTTTGCCCGGCTCATCGTGCGGATGCGCTTTGCCGGCAAAAACGAACTGCACCGGGCGTTTGGGGTCGTTCACCATGGACGCCAAGCTCTCTATGTCCGTCAAAATCAGGTTAGCTCTCTTGTATGTCGCGAAGCGGCGGGCAAATCCGATGGTCAGCGCGTCTGGGCTGAGTACCTTGCTGAGTCTCTGCAAAGTCTCTCGTGATTCGCCGCGGCGCTCGGCTTGTTCCACCGCGCGGCGGCGCACAAACTCGAGCAGCTGTGATTTCAGGCTAAGGTGCGTCTCCCAGAGCTCGCCGTCATCCACGCTCTCAATGCCTTCCCAGATGCGTGCTTCGCTGCTGTGCTGGTGCCAATTCGTGCCCAGATGGCGGTCGTACAGGCGGAACATTTGCGGAGCGAGCCATGATGGAACATGAACTCCATTGGTGATGTGTCCGATGGGAACTTCATCTTCCGGCTTGCCCGGACAGAGCCCAGTCCACATCGCTCTCGACACCTCGCCGTGAAGGGCAGAAACCGCATTGGCACGGCGAGCGAGTCTCAGACCTAGCACGGTCATGCAAAAAGTCTCGTGCTGGTTGTTTGGATCCTCGCGTCCCAGCCCCATCAGGCTTTCCTGAGAAAGACCCAGCGATTCGCGCAGAGGTCCGAGATGCTCCTCGATTAGCTCGGCATCAAAGCGATCGTGACCGGCAGGCACCGGGGTGTGGGTGGTGAAGACCACTTCCCGCGACACCCGGGGCACCGCAGCGTCGAAGCTGATGCCCTCTTCCTCCATCCGCATGCGGATCGCTTCCAGCACCGCAAAGCCGCTGTGTCCTTCGTTCAGGTGAAGAACGCCCGGCTTGATGCCCATAGCCTCGAGAGCACGGAAGCCTCCGACGCCGAGCACCAACTCCTGCCGGATCCGAGTCCGCCCGTCTCCGCCGTAGAGACGGGAAGTCAGCTCCCGGTCGTCCGGAGCATTGGATTCTACATCCGAGTCGAGGAGGAACAGGTCGCAGCGTCCAACTTTCACCCGCCAGACTTTGGCATGAATCGAACCGCTGCGGGTCTCGATGTGCACCACGACGGGCCGTCCGTTCTTGCCGATCGCGGCCTCCAAAGGCAATTGATTGACGTCCGTCTCCAGATACTCTTCCTGCTGCCAACCGTCGCGATCCAATCGCTGGCGAAAATATCCTTGGCCGTAAAACAAACCGATGCCGACGAGTGGAATGGCGAGGTCGGATGCGCTCTTAATATGGTCTCCGGCAAGGACGCCCAGACCGCCGGAATAAACGGGAAGCGATTCGTGCAACCCGAATTCCGCGGAAAAATAGGCCACCGGACAAGGCCGCAAAACCCCGGCGTGCCTGGTTCCCCACGTGCGGTCCGCCTGTAAATATTCCTGCAAACGGCGACAGGCGTAGTTGATGCGGCTGTGCAGTACGAGTTCTGCGGCGCGACTTTCCAGTTTCGCCAGCGGGAACTCCGCCAGCAGCGAAACCGGATTCTGGTTCAGCCGCCTCCAGCGCACCGGATCGAGATCGCGGAACAAGCTTGCGGCATCGTGGTCCCAACTCCACCATAGGTTGCGAGCCAGTGCCCAAAGCCGTTCCTGCGCAGGAGCGATGAAGCGATCCAGCGTCCGCGCTTCGCTCACCACCGGCGCCACCTGGGCCGCAGCCTGGGCCAGCATGTGAACCTCATCTTCGCCGAAGATCCGAGGCTGCACGGTTTGAACTACCAGAACGCCCTGCAGAACCCCTCGGTCGATAAGTGGAACCCCGAGGAATGACTGGTAGGCATCTTCGCCGGCTTCCCGGAAGTACTTGAAACGCGGGTGAGTTTGCGCCTGCTCCACCGCCACGGGCCGCACCTGTTCCGCCACCAGGCCCGCCAGTCCCTCGTGGATTGCCATTCGCAGATTGCCAATGCACTCGCGCCGAAGGCCGACCGTGGCGGCCAGCACCAGATTGGCTCGGTCCGGCTCGAGCAGATACGCCGAACAGACGTCGGTCTCAAATCGCTTGGCAATCAAGGCGACGACCTTCATCAAGGTCTCGGCGGGCTGGCCCTCCGCCGTCGCAAGGTTGGCGATTTCCTGCAGAGGTAGGACGTGGGTGACATCGCGCGTCTGGCCGGTCACATGCAACTCTTGAACCTCGGTGTGATTCTCTTCCAATCCCAGGCTCTTTGGTACCATATTTTACCCACCATGTTGTTGGAGCATGTACCACGTCATCAGCCAGCATGGGAACAGCGTCTGCCGTTTTCGCCACTGCAGATTGCGGTTTCACGAGGCGCACGGGTATTCCCCGAAGCACACGCCCGCGATCGAATTGCGTGGCGTTTGCGCGTGCCTCCGTCCCCGAAGCAACTTTACGTGTGCACCTACACGGAGTCCAATCGAAATTATTGATGTTGGACATAAGCGTGACGAGAGTGATTCGCCACCAAAGAGTGCGGATGGAAGGACCTCCTTTGTAATTCTGTCAGTCACCATTCGTTCGACGCCTGGCGCTATTAAACACAAAAACTCAGCATTTGGATTCAGCTTAGGTACTCGCGAAACTCTGCGAAACCTTAAAACGAATAATCCGCATCTGTCGCCGGAGATTGTGAAGAACTTGCCGCTCGGTGAGCCGTTGAACTGGATTGAACTTTTGGAAAT
>Ga0187805_10000810_pt1 | contig 10833 bp, 10 predicted proteins | sample NC_wetland_sal_i_6_FD_132965 | JGI IMG/M metagenome (GOLD analysis project Ga0187805, IMG submission 132965) | Wetland sediment microbial communities from Neuse River Estuary, North Carolina, USA - Control_5 | ecosystem: Environmental > Aquatic > Freshwater > Wetlands > Sediment | place: USA... | reverse complement strand
TTGTGAGGGATGTCGTTGCTCTGGAGCAACTCCGTGTAATCCGGAGCGATGTGGTGCAGAGGAACAGCAAACTATGCGGTCAAAAGTTTCTCAGGGCATCGTATCAGGATTTTTCCTCGAGTTTTTTTGACTGCCCCCTGACGTTCCCATTTTTTAAGCAGCCGGCTCGCGGTAAAGAAATTGATGTCGGCGAGAGACGCCAATTGTTCGTTCTTGACGCCGACTTCCACTCCGGCAGGGGTTAGATGTCCTGTCCGAGACCCGAGTTTAGTCAAAGTGCGTGCAAGTCGTTCTCCCGCCGTGCTCGACACAAGGCTGATGTGCCTTCCCACGAAGTTGGCGACGTAGTGCAGGGCTATGCGCAGGGCGTTCTCGGTGAGGCGTGGGTAAGAGGTTGCGCGGCGCCGGATTGTGGCACTGTCCCAGACATAGGCCTCGCTGTTTTCTATGCTCTCGGCCGTTCCAATATATTCAGTAAGATCCGCGAGCAAAGTTCCGAGGCCAAAGGCCTCCCCAGGGATGAGCCAACCCAATATGACCTCATGACCGGCATGGGTAATTCTGTAAAATTTGACGCTGCCCTTTCGCAGGAGGTACAGACGGTTTGCAGGCTCTCCGCTTCTGAAAATAACTTCCTTTGCCTGGAATCTTTTTATAGTTGCGCTTGAGAGAATTGCACTGACCTCATGCTTTCCAAGGTTGGCAATAAACCAGTCCACAGTAGCTGACTGGGATTTCGATTGCGTCTGCGGCATAGTGAAGACCTCTTCCGGCCGATGCAATATGGAAGCTTTTCCGATGCCTCCAGGGAGGGCCAAGCGATTGGGTCTAGGCAGCATGATACAACGGTTACTTTTACAAAGGTTCCGCCGCAATCGTTGACCAATGACGCGACCACTAGACGACGGAGGGGGTGCCCGTAAGCCCATCTTGCCACATGTTCAGTCCATGTCGGACGTTCCGAATTGATAGCCTCATTGAAAGCTATTCTCCTTCTGATTCCTCGTCGCTTCTTCGCCAGCTACTTTCGTAAGAAAGCCCTTGGTCTCACCCGGTCTTCGGTCAAATCGCACGTTATGGCTCTATGATCCTACCGAATCTGCCTTACCAGACATCTGTCAGTATTCCCAGTATCGAGGGCAAATAACAAAATGCAAAACTGGCCTCAGTCAGTGATGGCCCAACAATCGCCGCGCCGACCTACGGATTGAAACCATGAACCGCGCCCGAATACTTTTAGCAGACGACAATCCAGGAATTCGGGAATCTGTCATTGATATGCTTTCGCCCGCGTTTGACGTCATTGGAGAAGCCGTTGACGGACAGGCATTGGTGCACGCCGCAATCAGACTGAAACCCGATGTCATGGTTCTGGATATCTGCATGCCCGTCATGACGGGCATCGACGCAGCGAATTTGCTGAAGAAGATGGGAGTTACGGCAAAGATTATCTTTCTTACAGTCCATGACGATTGCGATTTCGTCGACGCGGCTTTTGCCACCGGGGCCCTCGGATACGTGGTGAAATCTCGAATGAATGCCGATCTAGTGAGCGCTATCCAGGAGGCGCTTACAGGCCACAGGTTTATGTCTCAGATTGAATCTGCTTAGGGATGGGGAGCTCGCAAAGACATCGAAGGGCGGTTATCTGTGACTCAACCTCTAGCTCCAAAAGAAACCCCAAAACGCAGGACTCGAATCATGAGACGCTCGATTGTGTCAGCCGCACTCATCCTGGGGATCATTTTGTCTGCGATAGAGAATTATCTTTTTGCTGAAATGCTAGTCTTGCTTGTGGCGTTCACAGTTGCTTTTGTGGTTGCTATGATCTTTCTTCTGACTCTGGTCCTTTTAGATGCGTTCGCTGACCATGGTTATGTCCGGATCAAAGCGCGTATTGACAAAATTAGGCTGCAACACGTGGCGAACTCCGCTTTGGGAAAACCTTAAACTCATCGACGGCCCACTAGTTAGGAATTTCCGCAAACCAGAAAGCTGAGCGAGATGTGCGACGGGCATTTTCCATTGAACCCACAAATCTTGGGGCGATAGTGTTTCCAGAAGGCATTCGCTCGCGCTGAAACTGGGCCAAGAGTGTGCTGTGTTCCAGTGTTGAAGCGACAGGTCACCATCCATTGCAAGCGCCTATGTGGCTGGAAGTTCAACGGTCCAGAACTGCCTCCCCCGACCAATGCCAGGGGCTCTTTCCACTCGCATCCTTTGACGGAGCTTCTCCGATATTCTCTTGTGGGATGGAAGAAACGCTTGAAGGTGATATATAGCCGAATATCGGAAAGGGGACCCACGATCCCCTCGCGGTCCCCTTTTCTTTGGCGAATTAAGTCACGGACGAACCGAATTCCGTGGTTGCACTATTTACCTTGATCAAGTGCGGCGCGATCTGGTTTTGATCTCTGCCACAAAATGTCCGCATCCGGTGCATTATTAGGATAGTAGCGCACCGATTCCTCATTTTTGGGATTGAGAACGACATCAACCCTCCGATTGTAAGCAAGCCATGAGGCCTTTACATTCTTCAAACGGGATTCGGGCGGCGGGTTTGGATCACTCGCCTGTAGCTGGTTGACTGTGTTTTCATCAAGGGGTTGATCTTCACCACGTGCTGACATCTCTACTTTGTCCGCGGAAACGCCGCTGGCGACAAGAAAGTCTTTGACGCTTTGTCCACGCCGTTCAGACAAGGATTGGTTATAGTCCTTTGGACCGCGCTCGTCCGCATAGGCAACGATCGAAAGTGTCGCTCCCGGATCGTACTCCAAATACTTTGTGAACCCGGCCGCCGTGGTGGTCAAGGTATCTTTCTGGCTAAGCAGAAGCCCGACAGTCGGGTCGTCTTTCTCTGGATAGTCCGTGGGGAAGTAGATGCTATTCAGTACAACCGTCGGAATCGGCTCAATAGTACCGGTCAAGTGAACTGCGACCGTCTTTGTTTCTGATCCGCCACACACGTTGGTCGCTTGTAAACTGTAATTGAAGGTTTGATCGACCGGGCCGTCCGTGGTTTGAGTTGGAGTTACCGGGACAGTGCGAGTCCCATTGCGATCTACCGATCCAAATGGGGCGAGTGAGACTGCATCGGTATTTGATGTTGACCAATTCAACGTGGCGCTTTCTTGCGTGATAACTTTGTCTCCGATTCGCCGATAGTGTACTTCGGAAGGCGAACCATCCAATTGGGCGACCACGGTTGGGTTCACGTTCACCGTCGTACTTGTCTTGACAACACCGCCTGGACCAGTGGCCGTGAGCTCGTAGGTAGTCGTCTTCTTCGGCGACACCTGTCTTTCGCCGCTCTCAGGCACAGGACTCATGCCACTGATGTCGCTATCGATTGTTTCGACGGATGCCCATTTCACTTCGCTCTGCTGATTGCAATCGATCGCCGGGGGAGTTGCGCTAATCGACCCGCTCACAGGTGCTATCACAACGGAGGCGCTCGCATATCCAGCATGAAAGCGAGGCATCGCAGCGAGCTTCGCTCCGCGGGGCCAATCCGTAGTCCGCTGCCTTCCATTGTTAATATAAACGATTACTCTCTGATTACTAACAACCGGCACGGTCCCGGACCAAACGACCTTTCCATTCCTCGTTACGGTTACTTCGTGGCTTCCAGGTGGAACGATTAACTCCTGCTTCCACCCAATGTCGTGGTTGAATTCGTCCAGGTGCCCCACAAAATAATCCGGTTTCTTGCCGTTTAGAAGAACAGCGTAATCACCAGCAATCAGCGTCCCCACCTCGAGCTGGATGCGTCCCCACGGACCGGAGACCTTGTCACCCTCTGGTTCTAGCTTCGCTGTGACGTCTGTCGTCTTACCTGACTCAATCGAAACATCCTGCCGAAAAGGCTTGTATCCGTAATTCACCACAATGAGGCTGTGTTTTCCTTCACTGAGTTTTACAGACCTGTTGCTTGGACCTATCGCATTGTCATCCACGAAGGTATAGGCCTGCGGAGGCGATACACTCACTTTTAGTTTTCCCGGTTTTGGTTCCTGCGCGTAAGCAACTGAAGAAATCAATATGGCTGTCGCCAGAGCCATGGAGAATTTCTTCATGTATTGAATTAGATCACTCATTTGTAGCACTCCTTCTTCGGATCGCCTGGGGCGACCGTTCATTTGCAGAGTATCCGGGTGTTACCGTGTCCGGAACTGTCAAAAGTTACAGGCGACCGGAACACTCTAGCCGCCTGTTACTGGCAGCGCGACAGGAGCCCATTCGCAAAGTCAAGAAATAGGATGGCTTTCAAGGTGCTGCTGAGCTTTGGATCCGTGGAGCCCGGCTGCGCCCATACATCCGGTGGCTGTTTGTTTGAAGCGATACCGAGTACGTAGAATGTGCCGAAGGCGGGTGGAATCAGGACGTGTCACATCATAACGAATAACTTGCCGCACGTAATTCGGGCTGGTAGCGTGCCCGACGAATGATCAACAAACCAGTGGGGACTGTGGCCAGGGCAAATGCCCTGACCACAGTCCCCCCTTGAATCCCACAAGCCGTTACTCGCCGAAGGTGAAATTAACCCCGGCCAGATACCGGAAGTTATTTTGATTGTGGTAGCCTCCCGGAATGAAAGAGGTGCCAAAACGCGTAAGCAAGTAGTCCATCTGGAACGGACGGATAGAAATCGTCTTGTTCACGCGAATGTCGAATCCGCCGCCAACCGCCATGGCAAATGCATTGTTATTCGGGGCGACGCAGCAGGCTCCCGACGCCTTGTATAGGTTCGAGTAGGTGTTCGAGTGCGCTCCACCAAAAAGCAATTCGGCGAACGGCTTGAAAGTATGCATCGGGACCCTGATCTGCGGGCCAAACATGTACGTGAACAGGTTGGCTTGAAACGTAGCGGAGGAAACTGTCGTGTTACTGAGTGGATTTACTATGAGGAAATCGGTTGCTGTTCTGGTGGTGGACCCGTAGCCCTGCAGGTCCATTTTGATCCCGAAGTACTGGTCAAAGTTGTAGACGAGGCCACCCCCGCCTCCGTTCAGCGAGAAAGGTTTTCCCACGTTGGCTGGGTTCCCGCGAGCAAACGTATAGTCTACGGGAACTTCCCATTTCGAGTACTCTTGAGCGAATGCTTGACTTCCCATCAACAACGCAATTCCGACTAGCAGTCCAAATCTGATTCTCATTGTTTCCTCCATATAATTTTCAAGTTAACCCCACAAAGCCCACCGCCATCTACAATCTCGGTGACCCAGCGCTGTCTCTCTGCGTCCGCCCTTGTTCACACTGGACAAACGCAATCACCAAGCAATTTGCCACGCCCTCAAATTCTTTATCTAGGATCATCGCAATCCGGACCCTCCGGGGCTTCGCACACCGGAGCATAGGAAAGGTGCGACCTGTCGTGAACTGGCAAAAATGACAGTGCGTGGGAGAAGGTGCCCAGAGCACGGTTTCAGACCCGTGTTCGAGAGGGAACTTTGGGCCTGTTCATTGATAGATGGAAGACTTCGAAGGGTACAATTTCAGTCCTTCGCTACGGGGCTGGGTCTGTACGTTGACGGTTGTAACGCCGCTGGCCCGCGAACCACAAGAAACTGGGAATTATCGATGATTTGCTTCGGAAGTTTATTCAACGCTTACTATTTGAAGGTGGGGCGTAACCATGGTCTAGGATTTGTTGAGAAAACGATGCGGAATAAATCAAGGAGGGCAGTTTATTCTTCCTTGGGGATGACGTAGCCTCTTCTATAGTTGGCTTGCAATTGCTCGACTTTTGCTGATGAGTCGATCACTCGAACCTTTATCTGGCGCCTCTTCCCGTCAGAGGCAGAGTGGCTCGGTCGATATCCGAGCAAATACTCGTTTCGCAATTCATGGCTGATCGTGGCAGCGGCTTCGCCCATCTTTGCAACGTTGTCTACAGTGACTGTGCGGCCACCACTGGCATCGGTGATCTCGCTGAGCCATTTCTTGCCCATAAACTCTTCAATTGTCTTGAAGACAGCGGTATCGAAAAGCCCGATCGCGTAAACTTGCACGTCCGAGTCGCGCACCAACCTTTTGATTTCTCTATACTTGTGATGGCTGTTGTTATCACCACCATCGGACACGATCAGGAGCGCCCGTCGTTTATAATTCGCTGAACGCATCCGAGTCATTGCCATTGAAATCGCGTCCAGCATGGCGGTACTTCCGTTTGGGATTTCCCTCCCAAGTTGCGCCTGAATCGTTCCAATGGATTGAGTCGCTTCCGTGAGCATTTGAGGCTGGCTGGAGAAGGTAATCACAAAATAGTCGTCCTGCGAATTCGCATTCTTGAAAAATTCTGACACCGCCTGGCGCTCAGCATCAAACTTGTCGGTCATACTTTTGCTGACATCGAGAAGTAGCCCCACTGAAATCGGGGAGTCCTCCGTCGAAAAATATTGAATTTCCTGCTGCTCGCCGTCTTCATAAAGCGCGAAATTTTCCTTTTCCAAATTTGTAATTGGATGATTCGCGGTATCGGTCACCACGACCGGTACAAGGACCACATTCACATTGACCTTCAAGGATTTCGATGGAGCCGCGGTCGCGGATGGCTTCGAGGCTGCACTATGCGCTGGGACTTTTAAAGGGCCCTCGGCCTGGGACTTCGAAGAGCGGGGAAGTGCGAGCGCCGCAAGACACAAAAAGATCGAGAGGGAAATCGACGGCTTCCGGAGACCCAAACACAAATCGAACCAATTTCCGACCATTTTGGTGGTGTAACCCGCCCAACTGGTCGAAAGGCTAGCACACTAAGGGTGATACGTCAAAACTGCCTGGACCTGACAACACCCCGACGAAACCTGCTGAGATTATTCCGATTTCCCTAATGCAAGAGAAGCAGTCCCCCCGCCTTGACAAATCTTGTCCAGAATCGTGGTGCTAGGTTCAAGAGCTTAGCGATCGCAGGATCGAGAGACTCATCTCGTATTATTTATTTCTTTGAATCTAGCGCTATATACCATCGCCCTTGTTTCTAATGGCTCTGCCTGGGCCTTTCGGCCGGTCTTCAGCAGCAAATGCACATAAATATTTAAGGTGGCGATCAAGAACGGGTAGTCGCGCGACGCTGGATTGTCGAGAACGTCCAGAGCTTGCAGGCATGAGGATTCGGCCTCGCTGTACATGCCAAGCGACAAATAAAGTCCACCCAGTATTGAATGCACTTTGGCGACTTCGGGATGGCTCGCTCCCAGGCTTGATTGCAAGCTTGCGAGCGACCTTTCCAGCACCGGCCTCGCCTCGGCGAGTCTGCCTTCTTTATAGTACATAGTCCCCAAATAGAACCACATTCGCGCTGTGTTCGGGTGTTCCGGACCGAGTGATTTCGTAGAGACTTGAATGGCTTGCTGGAGAAGCTCCTCGGCTTCCGCGTACTTGCGCCGCTCTGCATAGACATTGCTGAGACTGCTGAGGGTTGAGGCCACCGCCGGGTGATCTGGTCCAAGGGCTTTCTCTCGGATTTTTAGGGCGCGCAGGAATTGGGTTTCGGCCATTGGGTACTTGCCTTTCAAATAGTAAAGCACCGCCATGGAATTCAGTGTGGCTGCCACGTCCGGATGATCGGGTCCTAACGTCTTTTCCTGGATTGCCAATGCGCGCTGAAACATAAGCTCGGCCTTTGAGAATTGACCTTCCGACACATAGAGGTTTGCCGCGCTGTTGAGTAGATTGGCCAATTCCGGGCTTCCTGATCCAATCGATTTTTCTTGGATTGCCAACGCCTGCTGATAGACGTGCTCAGCCTCTGAAAGCTTGCCTTGGTTAAAGTAGACCGTCGCCAAGCTACTCAGCAATGAGGTATAGTGCGCATCTTCGTGTGCGCCAGTCTTCTCCAGAATCTCCAAAGAATGGGTCAAGAGGGGTTCAGCTTCTGAGAATCTTCCTTCATCGGTGTATAGGGCCCCCAAGTTGCCCATGAGGGAAGCCACCTCAGCGTCTTCCCAAGCAGAGATTTTCTTGATAATTGACAAGGCTCTTAGATAGAGTGGTTCGGCGTCTGCGTACTTTCCTTGCTGCTTATAGACGCTGGCAAGATTGTTGAGCCCAGTGATTAAAAGTTCGTCATTGCCTGCTTTTTCCGCAGTGTTCATTTCCGCGAGAAAATATTTCTCCGCTTCAAGGTAGCGGCCTTCCGCAAATGCTTGACAGCCGGCCTTGTTGTCGCTTTCCCAAGATGTAAGTTGGCCGGAAGCCGTAGGGACCCAGGAAACTACGAATAATGCGATTATTGCAAGATGAGCGCTCCAGCCCATGGTTTTTTCTCCAACAGCATTCCAATTTGCTGCTTGGCCTGCGTGGTTTCGCCAGCCACTAGGCAAGCTATGCTGTGCTGGGGTTATGAAACACTGTCAAAAGTGTCAGTGTTAGTGGCGATGAAGGTCTGACGATGCCGTGCAACGCATGAGGTCTCAAGCCTTCCGCACAGGAATCGGCATTCCTCGCGCACCTCACAACTGCAAAGGTCACATGATGGACTTATCCCATTCTGTTGAAGCCCGAATTTCCACGAGGGCCGAGGACGGACGAGGATTACGCAACAAGTCCTGCGAAGTCAAAAGCATTAGAAATCGCCCATGAACGCAAAGTCCGAAATCTTCCATGCCGATCGGAAGTTGCATCCTGGTTGTGCACTTCTAGGCGAGGCCAGGGAGGAAACAGCTCCGCCGAATTCAGGCCGTCCCGTTCACCAATCGTCCGGGTAATAGTCACTACACGTGTCATCTACCGAAGGGAAGTTTAAGAGGTCCTTCTTCTCTGCGCAGAGGTCGACCGGCGCGTTTTTACAGGCGGGACAGACAATAAAGTGTACGGGTTCAAATGCTTCGATCGTAATAAAGGAGCCACAGTTTGCACATTTCCAGAGAGTGACATTCGTTCGGAGTTCTTTCACTGCCGGAATTGCATTGGCTTGGGACATCTGGCCCTCCTAGGGGAAACTCCCACCTCTTTGACCTACAGCAGTGCATCCTAATTTACGAATTTATTTTCAAGAACTGTTAACATTGACAGGCTTCGGTGCTGTCTCGTCGAGTGCTTCGTCGTGAGGTTGAAAACCCTGAGCGCCGGCGAGGAAGTTGAGACGTTCCCCCAGCGGAAAGGAACCTTCCCTGCAGGTCAGGAATTCCAGAAGTGGCACTGAACGTGCCACGGTGTCTTGAGCAAAAGTGTACCTAAATCTGCAATACACCTCCAAATGCTGCGGTTGTTGAGACTGATACTTTTGACAGTCTCTTTGCAGATCCTGCGCAGCATATCTTTCCCCGGTGTCGATAGACAGCAATGGGTGGCGACCTATAAAAATCCCCTAACTAAGGGGTCCAACGATCAAGTCGTGAGCCGTCTCGCTGCAGGCGGAAAACGACGGAACTGTAGCGCGGTTGCCTCGATATCAAGGAAGGGGCCTTCTATGACCAAGATCGGAATAGAACACCCAACCGAGAAACTGAAAATGAATCCCACGCTATGGTTTTGCCGGAAATGTGGCGCATTCATTTCTATTTATTCAGTTGATGTAATCGGATTAGCTATCTGTCCCATTTGCGCTGATGAGACAATGGAATCGCGCGGGAGTTTTGAGACGATCCTGAAGCTTGCAGACCTATGAGGCACGAAGTATTCGCGCCATGGTCAATTCTTGCTGCGCTCAACTCATATTGCGTTGGAAGACGAAGGCAATGACAATTTGCGAGGTAATGGGTTTTCCGTGAAGCGTTCCTGCATTAAATCCCCAAGCCTTGACAGCGCTAACCGCCTGTGACGCGAGAGTCTGGATGCCACGAAGCACACGAATTGTTTTCGGTTGGCTTTCCTCGCTCACGGTTACGTCGAGAACCACGCTTCCCTGGGCCACGCTATTCGCCGGATAGTTGGCGAACGACGCCGCAACGATTTGGGGCGGTGCGAATTCCAGCGCATCCGGAGGAATCGACTGAGCAGGTGCGAGGGCCAAAGCCCGGGATGCCGCGCCGCCCCCTGGGTTGAAAATGTTGAAGATGACTGTCACAGAAATGCTGGAAGAGACTGCGTGGCCGTTTAGAGTAGCAGGCTTGAAAGTCCAGCCTTGAACTGCTGCTTGTACAGTGCTTGTTAGCGATGGAAAATCGCGTAAGACTTGGACATTTTGGATGCGAGCGCTGGTGTCGAGATTCAGTAGAAGCGAGACAGCGCCCACGGACATCGTATTCACTGGGTATTGGATATCGCTTGCAGTTGCGATATCGGCAGAGACATATTGGGAGTGCTTGCGGACAGCTGACTGCTTCGGTGGCAATACCAAGGCCGCTAAGAAGATCGCTACTCTAGCGGCGGCGAAATAGCGTTTCATGTGTGTACATGTGTAAATCGCGTTCAAGCTTCGCAATCTAAGCCTTCGCTGTTGGCCCGGCGTCTTAGGGTTCAGGCGTTGGAGTTGGCGCCGGGCGATCGAACGCCATTGTGCCGGCCCCGTTGCTCAAGTCGAGAAACAGCTGGCCCTGTTTCATGAAATAGCCGACGGCTGCTCCAAGGTTCTGTTGAAACACTTGCTCCAAAGACCCTAGTTCGCAACTCATCAAAGTGGAATTGATAAGTTTGATGGTGATCTGATTCCCAGTGAACCGATACATCCCACCAGCCGTATTGCAGTCGACTTTGGCGCTCAGCACTCCATCTGGCTCGAAGCGAAGAGTGTAATGCTCAGAGTGGTCGGGTCGAGATTCAGTGCCGTGGCTATAGCTCGTGCGTTGCCATTGCCACTCCCCATACATAATCATCCGCAACTGCACAGTCTGTCCAGCAGGACGAGACGCGGGCACGTAGAGAATTGCCGTCAGCAGAAACTGCGACGTG
>Ga0187805_10000808_pt1 | contig 10847 bp, 9 predicted proteins | sample NC_wetland_sal_i_6_FD_132965 | JGI IMG/M metagenome (GOLD analysis project Ga0187805, IMG submission 132965) | Wetland sediment microbial communities from Neuse River Estuary, North Carolina, USA - Control_5 | ecosystem: Environmental > Aquatic > Freshwater > Wetlands > Sediment | place: USA... | reverse complement strand
TGCTTCGCCGATTCGCTCGCGCATCTCAGAGCCTCGCGATTGGTCGCGATAAAATCTCGCCTCCAAACGCGAAAGACCATTGGCTGCTTCCAACCCGCCGAAATTCATAGGTGAGAGCCCGACGGCACATCGGGGGTCGTCGAGCATGTAGACGCGGTCTGCTGCCAATGCCAGCTCTAGTAGACTGCCGACAAAACATGACCCAGGCTCGACCAAGGCATAGATCGATCTAGAGGTAACGTCAATGCGGCCGAGGGTCCGGCGCATCATCCCGATGACTTCGCGGACGAACCAGTTGCCGCGATTTGAAAACAATACAGAATCAACGTCGAGCACATTCTTCCACTCGCCTTCGGTCCTGAAAATCCAAAGGCCGAGTTCGAGCTGGTTGATCCGCAGCGACAAAATTGCATCGTCGAGCTCCCGCGACATTTGCAAAGGCCACCATCGAGCCCCGGCACCTAAGATCTGCTCGACCGTTGCCGCCACTCCGGATTTGGGCGCCTTAACGGTTAAGGTTGCGGTGCGGCGTTGCGGGTCAAAGGCTACGTCCACATACTCATAATGGTATCCGCTCGCATCTACGGTTCGCGCGATTGGTGGAAGCTCGATGCCGCGAGTCTCCTTAGGCCGATCGGACAACTCGGCAAGCGCCAGCGCGCGACTCTTCACGTATGCGTCGAAGTCTTGTGGTTTGACCACTTCGTCGACGAGTCCCCAGTCTTTCGCACGTTGGCCCTGTACACCTTCCGGTGTGGTGCAGAACACATCCGCCAAGTCCCGCCGAACGCGCCTCTTGTCTGTAAGCCGTGTGAGACCGCCTGTGCCCGGAAGCACGCCGAGCAGAGGAACCTCTGGGAGACTAACCGCAGACGAACGGTCGTCGACAAGTACGATTTCGTCGCACGCCAAGGCCAGTTCATAACCTCCGCCGGCGGTTGACCCATTGCATGCGGCAATAAATTTCAGCCCCGAATGTGAGCTAGAGTCCTCAATTCCATTTCGGGTCTCATTCGTGAATTTGCAGAAGTTCACCTTCCAGGCATGGCTCGAAAGCCCCAACATGTAAATGTTCGCGCCAGAGCAAAAAACCCGCGGCTTAGCGCTAGCAAGAACGACAGTTGAGACTTCAGGATGCTCAAACCGAATCCGCTGAAGCGCATCGTGCAGCTCGATGTCCACGCCGAGGTCGTACGAATTCAATTTGAGCTTGTAACCTGGACGAATGCCTCCGTCCTCTTGGACGTCCATTGCAAGGATTGCCACGCAACCATCAATGGATAGCTTCCAATGGCGATAACGAGCCGGCGCTGTCCGGAAATCGACCAATTCGGAAGTTGAGGAATTCGGACTGCCTACGACGGCTTTCATGCTCGTCTGCTCCAGTTCATGTACTTGCCTTCCACCGCAAAGGTAACACGTGCGCGACTCGGGCCCAACCATCGGATGCGTTCCCGCAGTTAGCAGTTATATTTCGCTTTGGGCTGAGTCTATCGTTTAATCGATTTCCGACGAACGTGCCCGCCGGTGTCGTCCGATATTGACGCGCAGCGTTTCCGAGGGCATCCTTCTGACGTGCCTCAATCCGTCCTTGCAACCGCTCACGGAGACGCAACAGAGCTCAAAGCTCGACCGCCTAGCGACCTGCGGGTCAAAGCAGCGTATCCGTGGGTGCCCGCACATGGAGCCCAACTACGTAAGTTACTGATAGCATGGTAGTACAGAACATTTACGAGCATTCACTTGCAACTGTCCGTAAATGGAGATAATATTCTCCATAATTGGAGCAATCTATGGCTACAGCTCAACAGCCTTTGGCAGGCTTCTCGACGCAAACGGCCCCAGACCTTTCAGACAAAGAGGTTCAGGAAAGGCTCAGCCGGACAGCGGTCCCGGCGTTTTTTAAGCTGGCCCAAGCATGGCGCTTGCGAGATGAATCGGCTCGGCAACTCTTAGGCGGAATGTCGAACGGCGTCTTCTACCAACTGAAGCGTGGACAGAAGAAGGTTCTTGACCAGGACAAACTCACCAGGATTTCTCTGCTTCTCGGAACCTTCAAAGCGCTCAACCTCTTGTACAGCCGCAAACTGGCTGATTCCTGGATCAATCTTCCCAATTCGAATCCGATGTTTCGAGGAGAGATGCCGCTCGACTACATGATCAAGGGTGGCGTGCCGGCACTCATCCGCGTCCGGCAGTTGTTGGACGCACGCCGCGGAGGCCGATGACACCTAAAATTTCATCACTCCGCCAAGACGACACCCATCGTCTGATTCCCTCCCGCCACAGCGACGAGAGCGTCCTAAACAGACTCGCCGAAGACGAGAAGCAGCTCGAGGAGCTTTTTGAGCTCGACGGCGCCACCAACGACCGATTGCTTGGCGAAGCCAACATGCTGCCGGGGATCGGTGTTCATGAACTCCTGTTTGGCGTCGCCTACGCGCACATCGTGAATGCAGCTTTCACGCACGCTCATCCTGCGGGCAGCCGCTTCAACAGCCCCACCCGAGGCGCCTGGTATGCGGCTTTCGAGCTGGAAACCGCTGAGGCTGAGATCACCTTCCACAAGACCCAGGAATTGACAGAAATCCATTGGCAAGAATCAGAGACATTCACCTTCCGCGACTACTTGGCGGATTTCCGCGCGGACTTTCATGACATCCGAGGCGACGAACAATATTCGGACTGCCTCGACCCGGACAGCTATCGGGACTCGCAGAAATTCGCGACCGAACTGCTGGCATCGGGATCGGCCGGGATTATCTATCCGAGCATTCGACATTCAGACGGCACGTGTTTGGTGTGCTTCCGCCCAGCTCTGGTCACAAATGTTCGTCGGGAACGGACCGTGACTCTTGCCTTCCACAACCCCGGCCAGCCGCCCGTCATTACGCACTGAACTCAGCGATTTACACAAAGGACACACCCTGAAGCTGACGCGACGGTCGAATCAATGGAGCGGGCAGAGCAATAGTCGCCGGTCCGCAAGCAGGCACAAGAGCTTGGCCACAACACGCCGAATAGCCAGGATCAAGCGGCTCACAGGTCAAGGGACTAAGGAATCCGGCCGCTCTTGAACGGAAGCTGCGGAACCAACTGGACGAACGGTCTGAGAATGCAGGCGATAGAGGACGGAGCTGATCCATGCGACAAAATCTCATACAACCGAGCGTTTGATTGTATCGCCTGCAAACTTCCCACAAGCGCTCTTATCGGGAGTTGGCCGGTCCCCGTGCGGCCTAAGTCATCTATGGGGAATTTCCCGCAATTTTGATCATCTGGCTGGCAATTTCGGGCGAGTCGGCATTGAAGAAGTTCGACAGCAGGATAGCAGTTACCCGACGGCTGGGCACGCGCATGATGTATGCGGAATACCCCAGACCCCGGCCCGAGTGCTCGACTACCTTGTCCCGAACCGTCGCGCAGCGCCGATCCTATGCGCAGATTCACCCGCAGCATGTTTTCGAGTCTCATCTCGTCGAGCCGAATGCGAAGAATTTCCCTCTGCTTTGGTCAGATATGCGTCAGCGTCCCCGTAACCTTCGTCCTCTGCAACGCCCACGCAAACACTGCGAATGATGCCGGAATTAAAATCGCCGCAAAAATCAGCAGCGCCGCAAGCGATCTCCACAGCTCTCCCCAGCCCACTCCCTCAAGCAAAGCCGCGCGCATCCCTTCGAGCGAATACGTGACCGGAATCAGCCGCGCCACCAGCCGCAGCGGCCCGGGCAGCACCGCCACTGGATACATCATCCCTCCTACGAGCCCCGACACGCCCAGCACCACCCATTTCGCGGGATTCCCTCGCTTGAAAAGAATCTGGTAGCTGGCCGCCAGCACGCCGAGTCCCGCAAACGCGAGAATCGACGCCGCCAAAATCACAATCGCGCCGAACCAATTGGCAGATCTCGGAACGAAGCCGAAAAACAGAGCTCCCCAGCCCAGATATACGCACGTCCGCAGCGCCAGCGCCACAAACGGATACGCCGCCGAGCCCGCCAGAATCACGGTGAGCGGAGTTTGCGTCACGAGCAGCGCCTCGAGTGTGCGGTTTTGTCGCGCCTCCACGATGCTCGAATCAAACGCGCTCAGCGCCACGCTCAAATAGTCGAAAAACGCGAACCCCACGAGCGCGAACGCAAAATAGCTGTCTCCCGCGGGCAGCGCGCGCTCGAGCTCCGGGCTCTCCACGAATCGCGAAAGGTAAAAGAAAGTCGCGACGCCGAAAAGTGCTTCGATCGTTTCGAGTACAAGCGCGCCACGATAGCCGCGCGCGATTGCGAAATCCCGCCGGACAAATGCCGCGATTTTCTGGAGCGCGCGCATCACGGCAGCGCCTCCACGGCGGCCGGGGCGCGCGTCAGCCGCGCGATCGCCGCTTCAAGAGTCGCCGCTCCCGTTGACGCTCGCAGGCGCGCGGGCGAATCGTACGAGATCAGCTTTCCGTGATCGAGCAGCATCACGCGGTCGGCGACCTCCTCCACTTCGCTCAGCGTGTGCGACGCAAACAGCAACGTTGTGCCGCGCCTCCGCACCAGCTCTTCCTTCAGCAGCCTGCGAAAGTCCGCCGCCGCAAGCGGGTCGAGGCTGCGCGTCGGCTCATCGAGCAGCAGCACTGCGGGCCCGTGCAGCAGCGCTCGAGCGAGCCCCAGGCGGTGCGTCATTCCCGTCGACAGCGTCCGCACCTGCCGGTCGAGCTCATCCGAAATTCCCATCCATTCGGTGACCGCTGAGATGCGTTGCTCCTCCTCCGCGCCCGCTAAATTGTTCATCGCCGCGAAGAATGTAAGATTTTGCCTGCCGGTCAGCCGGGCGTAGAATCCCTCGTCGCCACCGGTGTGATATCCGAGCTGCCGCCGCGCGTCGGCTCCTTCGCGCTCCACATCGAATCCGCCCAGCATCGCGCGCCCTCGCGTCGGCACGATCAGCGTCGCGAGAATCCTCAGCAGCGTCGTTTTTCCCGCGCCATTGTGTCCCACGATCGCGACAGCCTCTCCGTTTTCGATTGAGAACGAAATTCCCGCAAGCGCGCATTGCGTGGCTTTTGCAACGGGATGAAGCAGCGCTCGCCAGCCGGAAAGCGCGGGGGGAAAATACTTTTCGAGGTTTTCGACGACGATCGCGCGCGCGGCCATTCTAGGGAATATAATCGAACTCCCCGCCGCGAATCCACCTTCGTTGCGGCGCGTTGGTTTGTGCGTTTTTCAAAACGCCGGCCGGCCAGCAACAACCAGTAGTAGCGTGCGTGCTTGACCAGCCGTCCTCCCGTCTTCACCAATCGCTGCTGCAAGCTCGTCAGCGACCAGTTATCGATTCTTTTCGGCAGCACGTGGCGACGCCAGAGGTTGCCCAGATTGGAGGCCAGCAGGCTCAACTGTAAGCGTGCTTCATTGGCTCGGAACCGGTGACATGATAGCCGGGTCCAATGCGTCGCTTGCTTTCCTTCCTTGGAAGGATGGGACCGCCGCTTTCGTCGCTGATTCGGAAACTATCGGAACTAACACGAGCACTCGACGAAATTCGGAGACTTTGTTCGGAGTATACGCCAAGGGAAGCGTTGAGTATGATTCGGGTTTGCGGCGACGTGCGGCGATCTTCGTGTGCGGCATTTTGTTGATTCTTGCGGTGGGCTGCGGTGAGCCTGCGCCGAAATCCGATGCCGAACTGGGCCTGAACGCGCAACAACGGGTCCCGATTCTTTCGATAGCAGACCTTCGGTGATTTTTCGCAGTTGGCGTTGCCGGTTATCGATTGCTTCGACTAGAAAGCGCGACGCCTTGCTCCCATTGTTGGAGCATGCGATTGCTGATGTCAGCGAATTCTGCGTGCTCTTTGATGCAGGCGCGCAAGTCCGTAGAGGTAGCCGCAACCGCCGGCGGCTCGCGAACTCATCAGCTGCAGGTTGGCCGTCTCTTTCCCGATTATCCTATTTCACTTTCTCATAAATATCTGGAGCGGCTGGCCCCTCCGCGCTGAGGAGGCCCATGGCGCCGCGGTCGACCCGGAAGATAGCGTGGTCCAGAAGCGTATAATGGCCGGGCACTTGTGGCTGAAAATCGAGTACGGAAGCTCCGCCAGGCGGCACCAGCGTGGTCTGGATGTTGCGCGCCGGATCGGTGAGACCTCCTTCGCGGTAGACTCGATCGAAGATCACCCCGATGATGTGAAATGAGGAGATCTTGTTCGGCCCAAGATTGCCGAAGTAGATTCGCACCGTCTCGCCGACCCGAGCCTTGAGCGCCCCATGGCCCATCAAGGACGAAACATTGCCGTTGAACACAATGTATTCCGGAGTTTCTGCAGCGGCCTTGCGCGAAGAATACGCCTGGAAGCCAGGTTTGCCCACGGTGCCTTCGGTGTAGAACTCACTCTGCATCACGTAGAACTCTCGATCGACTTTTGGCAAGCCGCCCTCGGGTTCGACCAACACGAGACCATAGAGCCCATTGGCCATGTGCGCGGGCATGGGATTGGCCGCGCAGTGGTAGATGAATAGGCCCGGCTTGAGCGCTTTGAATTCTCCAACCGATTCCTGCCCCGGATCGGCCATCAGCACCGGGGCGCCACCGCCCGGACCGCTGACAAAATGAAAATCAACCGTGTGTGTCTTGTCGCTTGATCGATTCTTCAGGTGCACTTCGACGGTATCTCCCACGCGGACTCGAATGAAGGGGCCAGGTACATGTCCGTTGTACATCCAGAAGTTGTAAATGACGCCGCGGGCTAGTTCGCCGTTCTGCTCTGTAACCTCTAGATTGACGACGACCCTTGTTGGCTGAGATCTGGCGATGGGAGGCGGAACTTGTGGTGCAAAGGCTACCTCGGCTGGGCCTGCCTGTTGATTAGCGGAGTCCTGGCATCCCACAGCAGCGCCGAGTAGGCTGACAGTTGTTACTGCCCAAACGACTCTAGCGATCCGGCACTTTCGAATTCGGCTTGCCTTCGTGGCGGTCATGGCTGGTTTGCTCCGGAAGCCTGTGCAGTTGGGCTCTTCAAGATGAAATCAGCTCTTGTTGGCTTACCCGCTTCCACAATGATTTCCTGTTCGCTTGCGCCAAGACTCTCGCTCCAAACCTTCAAGCGATAATGACCCATGGGGACTCCGTCCAGCTTGTACTTTCCGCCGTTCTCACTAATTGCGTAGTACGGATTTTTGGCAACTACCACGTAGGCTTGCATCCATCCGTGCAAGTCGCAGCGAACGCTGATCACGTCAGGCTGCAGGAAGCTGAGGGAGATGTCGCTCTGCAACGAACTCATGGACTCGTTATAATCTCGATGGTGCTGCGCGTGGGTGTGTACGCTATGGGGGATTGGATCTTGACTGGTGATGCTCACGTCGCCTACCTGCATGAGGACCACATGAGGAAGATAGGTGCAATTCTTCTGGTCAATCTGAGCCGGTGGAAACGAAAAGGCTTTCCCGCGCTGGATTTCGTCGATCCAGACAACAGCGTCATCTACACCACCGTTCTCCACTCGCACCGGATAGACTTCGCGGGTTGTCCCGCAGACGTCGACATCCTGCGCAACTTGAATCCTCTTGGGTGGCGGTGGCGCACCCAGCAATTGAACTCTGCCCTCAACCACGCTTCCGGGTAGTTCCTGCACTGCATATTGGGGGACACTTTGTTCTTTTGATCTTCCACATCCGAAAAATACAGTAGACAGGATGATGGCCGCCCAGACCCGCTCGACCATCGAAAAATACTTCGATAGGACGCACCTTGATCTTGATTCCGCGAGCATCGAAGCTTCTCCTGTCCCACTAACTCCACCTCGGACTCGGCAGGGTGCACAGCCCGTCAAATCTCAGGCGAAGTGAAGGTTTTCTCGTTCATGCGGCGCTCTCCTCGCGGAGCGTCTTCCCGCTCAGGCGGGCTATGATGGTATGGACCAAGCCCGCAAAAACGATGAGCCAGACGAACAACGCAACAAAGACGAAGTACTGTGGAATCGACCGCAGGAAGGTCAGTCCAGTCACTTCAGCCAAGCGGTACGTACAGGTCGTGTACATGCCAAGCGGAAAAACCATGCCCCAGTAGAGTGGGTCGTAGACGAACGGCAGCCTTTTGTAGGCGTGACGCCAAACGGCCAGGATCACCAACATCGGAAACCACCAAGTTGCCGTCGACCAGTAAAACAGTGTGAAACCCTTCACAAATGGAGCGATCTGCTGCAAGAGGTCCACGCCGGCGGAAAAACGCAGGAGCATGGCGCCGCCTAAGGCCGAAACGGCCATCGCACCCATGTTGATCCAATAATGCGCTTTCAGATCGCGCGGCTGGAGCGGGAAGAAGGTATAGCGGTAAAAGATCAGGGAGATCATCCAGATATAGAGCATTCCCCCGCTTGACCAGAGCGCAACGGAAATAAAAGCGATCTTGTCGATTTGGCGGGGGAATGCCTGCATGACCTGGGCACCAAGCGTGGCGACAGCTTGCGTGGCGACCACGGCGACGAGCCACCCGCTGTGAATGCCCTCCGCCAGGGTTGGCTTCTTCTCTTTAACTGTGAAGGCCGCGAACACCGCGTAGACGATCACGAACAGCATTACGCAGGAAGCAATCCACAGCGCCGCGCCGAGACGGTGCATACCGAACAGGATCACATTCTGGCTTCCCAGAACCGCTGTCCCGGCGACCAGTGTGAAGAACCCGACACCCACCTGGTGATCGATTAAGTCTTGGAACACCGCCCGCGGGAAGAACACTATCCGCGCTAGGGTCATGGCCACTAGGAGCACATAGGCAATGAGGCTGATTCCCGCGAGCACGCGACCCACCAGAAACATTCCGGTGAGGTGCGCGGCGATGGCCACGATTCCGGTCGCCATCACCATCGCAAAGTACGCGGGACTTAGCGTGCGTACCTCCTCCCGGACCACCGGCCAAATCGTCACGCCGGTCATCGCCATCGGTTTGGGGAGGTGTCCCACTGCGGTCATCCGCGATGCTCCTTAGCGGCTCACTCGCGCAGGTGCCGGCGGGACCGATGCCTCGTTGACTTGCGCGGGGGAAGCTTGCGGCAAAGTTTCCTCGCGCGCGTATTTGAGAATCCAGGCCATCGAAAGCGAAAACAGCGCGAGAAAGACGAAGGTGATGAAACCGATGGCATAGCCGGGCTGGCCGAGGTTGCGCACGGCAAAAGCCATCACCGGTGGAATCACGAATCCCCCGAATGCGCCGAGTCCACCCACCCATCCGGCGGCGCCTCCCACGGCTTGCGGGACTGCCTGCGGCACAATCTTGAAAACCGCGGCATTGCATATTCCCATGCCGAACGCCATCAAGATTTCTCCCGGAACGGCAAGTTCAAACTGGCGCGAACTCGTCATTACCAACGCACCGACCAAGGTGATCAGCAGCGCCAGAATCGCCGTGTTTTCCCCGCCTTCTTGCAGCCGATCGGAGAGCACGCCGCCCGCGACGCGAATCAACGAGGCGACGATCGAGAAGACCGCGGTCAACATCAGGGCATGCCCCACGCTCACGCTGAAGAAAGAACGCCAGTAGATGGGCAACCAAGCGGTCAGCGCCATGAAACCACCGAAGGTTGTGAAGTAGATCCAGACGAGCGCCCACGTCCGCCACACTCGAGCAGACGATCGCAAACTGTCCTTCAGGTTTCCGGCCGGAAATAGATCCTGTCCGAGTTCATGTGCGCGGATCCGCGCATCCGCGGGTGCCAGGCCCTTCTTTAGCAGCTGAAAATAGGGGCTGTTCCTTCCAAGGAATGCATAGAAAATTGTCCCAGCGGCGAGGGTGCACAGCCAGAGAATGTAGGACCACGCAAGACCGAACTGGCTCAGCGCAAACGGCACAAGCAGCAGGAAAATGCCCGGTGCAACGTTACCAACTCCGGCGAAGATGGCGAGAGCGCGTCCCTGTTTCCGTTGTTGGAACCAATAGGAAACCTGGCTGATACCGACGGAGAACGTTGCGATTCCGCAGCCGCTTAATACACCGAGGACCATCAGCAGCGGATAGCTTGCGTAGGTGAGATGTGCGGGATAGAGAAAGCGAGCTACCAGCGACAGGCCGACCATGCCAACCACGGAAAGACTCAGCAGCCAGAGAAACGGTTTGCGACCCCCGCTGGTGTCCACCCATGCCGAAAACGGAATCCGCAGCAGCGAACCTGAAAGCGAGGGCGTGGCAACGAGAAAGCCAAGAGCCAATGGACCAAATCCCATGACCTGCTGGAAGCGGTTCGCGGACGGCCCAAAAAGAGCGACTGCGGCGAAGCCAACGAAGAAGCCCAGCGTCGCACTCCACAGGGCTCGCCTGGGTGTTCCCACGATGTCGTTCATGGTGCTCCTCCTTCTGCGCCTGTTTCAGAAGCGAAGATTTGTTTCAACGTACGCGAGTTGCCCGCTGCTATTCTTCGGATAGATGCTCGAAATGACGGCCTTACCCCAAGCATGTCCGTAGTACAAATTGACCGAGAAAGCGCGCGTCATTTGATAGTCACCACTGATGTCCCAGACGTTTGCCAGGCTACGGTTGCCGTTGCTGGGGCGGCCCGTGTATCCGAACGTCTTCGGCTGGAAAGCGCCGCCGCCCAGGTACCAAAGGTCGTTCTCGTTGGCCAAGCGAAGCGCGTGCAGTTCGGTGCGAAGCGAGAGTTTCGAGTGCGGGCGGACATTGAGCGACCCGTAGAAGTCTTCGTTGTTCTCCATGTCGTAAAAGGGAAACCGCGCGTAGGGCCGCGGAGTTGGCAGCACCTGGAAAAAAGTCCCGTGGACCGAATCCTTGGAGTTTCCATCGCCGCTGCCGTAGGAGTAGCCAGCGCTTAGCCAAGGTTTCAGGGTTTTCATGGGTGGCTGCCAGCCGAACTCGCCAACG
>Ga0187805_10000806_pt1 | contig 10856 bp, 5 predicted proteins | sample NC_wetland_sal_i_6_FD_132965 | JGI IMG/M metagenome (GOLD analysis project Ga0187805, IMG submission 132965) | Wetland sediment microbial communities from Neuse River Estuary, North Carolina, USA - Control_5 | ecosystem: Environmental > Aquatic > Freshwater > Wetlands > Sediment | place: USA... | reverse complement strand
TGCCGTGGCAGGCTGTGGCTGCCCAGGTGTGCACATTGATCCCTATAGGCATGGTGGGCATGCCGCAACCCATTGTCGGCACGTTCCAACTGACATCCCCCACATCGGTTGAAAAGCCCATGGCGGTGGTTTCATCAGCAAGCGGCAGCGTTTCTGTAGCCATGCCTTTCGGCTCAACCCCGAAGTTGTGCTGTATCTCTCGCGCGAAAGCTTGTTCCTCTTCTGAGTATGTAGGGACGCCTAAACGTTCAAGGTGGACTTGCATGCGTTCGGCCAGGGGAGTGTTTGGCAGGAGATCATAGACGCCGGTGTAGACCAGGACTTTTGCGGTAGTCTGAGTCGCAAGAGCTGCACCTTCAGCTATTTGCTTCACCCAGGCGATAGAGGCCTCGACATGCGCGCGGTCCCGGTCGCGCACATATAAGCACAGCCTGGCATAATCGGGCACGACATTGGGTGCCATGCCGGCGCTCTCGTAGATGTAATGGAGCCGCGCGGTCGGTTCAACATGTTCGCGCATCAGGTTGATGCCATGTGCGAAGAGTTCTGCCGCATGCACCGCACTGCGCCCAAGCCAGGGACCTCCCCCGGCATGTGCGCTTTTCCCGAAGAACTCGATCTTCACCTGGTCGATTGCCGACGAGCGGAAGTTAGTGACCTGGGCAGCCGGACCGGGATGCCACGCCAGAGCGGCATCAAGATCATTGAACAAGCCTGCGCGAGCCATGTAGACCTTGGCTCCTTCGGTCTCTTCGGCGGCGCACCCATACAGGCGGATAGTGCCTGGGATCATGTGCTCAGCCACCACATTCTTCAGCGCCATGGCCGCCCCGACACAGCCTGCTCCAAGGAGGTTGTGACCACAGCCATGACCACTTGTGACCTGATCTTTGCGTGGCGCTCGATAGGGGACGGGTTCGTTCCCCAGGCCTGGCAACGCATCATATTCGGCCAGCAGGCCGAGAATTGGCGCTCCTGAGCCATACTCTGCGATGAAGGCGGTTGGTATGCCAGCCGTGCCTTTGCTCGTGATGATGAAGCCCTGGGCCTGTAAAATATCTCGAACCAGTTGCGCTGACTTGACCTCCTGGAGAGAAAGCTCGGCGAGCTGCCACACGTCGCTAGCGATACGTTTGATCGTGGGTGTGGCTTGTTCGACTGCCTGGTCGACGCTCTCGTACGATGGTGATGTCATGACATATGTTCCCTTCACGTCTAAAGCAGATTTCGTTGATAGTAGAGTGTACTACAATTTGGCAGGCTGTGGGGAAGAGGTCGGGACCTACACAACGACGATTACGAAGCAGGATGGTATTTTTATGGTTAGTGCTCCTGCAGTGACCACGAAGGGCAGCGAGAGGACTGTGGTGCTGGGAACCTGGCTATTTGAGTTCAGTAGTGATGGGTACTAACAGCTTTAGGGAACAATAGCAATGCCTCAGAGCAGTACGCGGGCCTGGTGCAATACCCGGTGAAGGGTAATCAATTGACGGTTTCTGATGCTAAATGTTGGGAGTTTAATGGTCTCGAGGCAAGGGCGGCTACGTATAACTGGACGCTTGAAGGTGGTTGTTGACGCTGAAGGCAGTGGGAGGGGATCTGTGTTTTGCTCGTAAGCTGTTGTTTACGAGGCATGCTTTGATGAGGCAGGGCTGAGCAAAGAACGAGGTAATGCTAGCTGGAAGTTGCCACGGTGTCCTCAAAATAGATGTCCCGCTCGTTTTTGGCTGTCACAAACCAATCGCTGAGCAGCGAGTTGTGGTGAGCAATAATTTGGGGCGCAGTGAGCAGCTCCCTATCCCAGGTGCTATGCGCATCACTGACCAGGGTGACATCATACTCCAGGCTACAAGCTTGCCGACACGTTGTATCGACGCAGAATTCGGTTTGAATGCCTGCAATGATGAGGTGCTTGATGCCATGAGCGCTCAAGAAGTGATGCAAGTCGGTTTTGTAAAACGCATCAGGCATCTGCTTCTCTATGATTGTATCCCCTTGCTGTGGCGCGATGGAGGGATGAATCTGCCAGCCCTCTGTTCCATATTCGAGAGGATGGCCCTTGCGTTCGCTTCCGTGCTGGATATATATGATGGGAATGTGGGCTTGACGTGCTTTCGCCAGTAAGTGGCTTATTCTGGTGAGCAATTCGTCTCCCCGGTAGACCGGGTCGGAGGCATCGAACATGCCAACTTGCACGTCAATCACTACAACGGCTATATCTATACTCATGCTAAATACTCCCTTCTTGCAATCTTATGCTTATTGTTTGGCTCATGAACAACAACGAAACTTCGTCGAGGATATAACAGAACTGATTCTTCCGGGCTCTCACTCATTATTATATACTGAAATGCGGTATATCTCGTCCTTATTTCTCCAGTTCTAACCAAAACCAGAACGTATGAGGATGTCATGACATAAAGTAATGTTGGTAGTGTTGGTGAGGAGGCACATGGCAGGCTCATCCTTTCATGAAGCTATCAACCCAGGTGAATGCTTCATGAAGAGCTAAACCCAGCTCTGGATTGCGAGAAATAAAGCTAGTAACCAGGGGGAATAGTCTGAAAGCGTCGTCTCTTGTACTGGCCAACGAGCAGGACCGTTGAATGAGATGTAACAGTTGTTCATATTCACCTACTTCAACCATTTCTGCTCCCAGTTGAGTTAAAGCCTCGTCTCCTTCCTCGCGGTTTTCGAACGTACGGATTACGGCTTTGGCTTGCTCCCACTGATGGGCTTGCGCCAGGGTAATGACCAGTTGCCTAAGCGCCTTGGCTCGCTCATCTTTGTACTCGATTGTGCGGATCACGGCTTGGGCCTCAGACCAGACAGCTTTGGCTTGCTCCCACTGATGGGCTTGTGCAAGAGCGGCTCCCAGTTCCGCTAGCGCTATGGCTCGCTCATCGTTATACTCGATCGTGCGGATCACGGTTTCAGCTTCAGTCCAGATGGCTTCGGCGCGCTCCCAGTGCTGAGCTTGTGTCAGAGCGACTCCCAGTTCCGCTAGCGCTATGGCTCGATCTGGTAGTAAGCGCGAAGAGTGGTCAGATTTTGGGGCGACGAGTGAGCAATCAGCGCGAAGAGTGAACACTGGTACAGATGTCCCTGGGAAAAACCGCTTCTCATCTGGTATACTTCTTCTGAAAAGTGTAAATTGCATTCTTTAGACCGCTCTGGTCGGAAGGATACCGATGGTTGCACCGGCTGTCGAAGGCATCGATCTGTTCAACATTGCGGGTCGCTCCATTTCGGGGTGGGTTCCCAGCTTCAAGATGAGCACAGCTGCTCCTGTCAAGCAACCGTTCTGTAGCCAGTTGGAAGAACGGCTTTTGATGTGGCTCGAATACCACCCCCTGGTTGCGAGCTACGCTCGTGGCGACATTGGCCCTCAGTTTGCTGCAACCTATCGCCTGCCGACGCCCAAACACGCCCCATTCACAATTGGCTACCTCTTTGAGGGAAAGCCCCACGAGTATTTGCCCGATGTCGTCGGAACGCTCACATCAGGAAAGCCGTTCATCGCCGAGGCGGGCATGGAAGATGACAAGCGCAGTGATCGGAACCTTGCTAAAGCGGAGGCGGCACGCAGGCTCGCACACATCCAACAAGGCGTGTTCTGGCTGGGAACCGAAGCTACCCTCACGAAGGCACAGCACTACAATCTCGTCTACTTGCATGCCCGGCGAAAAAACTTCCCCGCCTTTGACGAGATTGCCGCCGCTGTGCAGGAAGTCTGGCCCGCCGGAGATGTCGCCAGCGTCGAAGAGATCGAGAGCCGTCTCGCCGGACGGTGGCCCGCCAAACTGGTCGAAGCAGCGATCTGGAAACTCGTGGGAGATAGCGCTGCCGCAGGGCATCTGTTAGTCGATCTGAAGCAGCGCACGTTGGATCGTCGGCTCGATCTCGTCTTGCTTCCACCGGATGCTCCGCCTCTTGCGCCTCCGCCTCTCCCAGACACGCTCTTGCCAGAACCGAACGTCGTGCCACCGACCATTTCTCTTGCACCCTCCCGACCAATTCCAGGTCCAACGTTTGATGCGTCCACCCTCGACGAGAAGCGACGGGAACAATTTCACCGCAATTTGCGGGCCGTAGAGCAGGTGCTGGCCGGGGCACCCCAAACGAGAATTGCAGAAGAGTCCGGTATTCCACGCACGACGCTCTCGCGGTTGGTTCGGCGCACGAAGCAACTGGGGCAGATCGCCTGTGTCCCTCTCGGCACCTATGCGCGAAAGACCACCATGCACCCTGCTTTCCAGGAGTGCATTCGTCGGCTGTATGTACTCCCCACGCGCCTGTCGATGACCGCGATTCATGAGCATACTGAAATGAGGCAGGTGGTGGCACAACTGGAAGCATCAACCGGCAAGCCAGTTCAACTTCCCTCCTACGATCAGGTGCGCTGAGAGGTCCATCGCCTGAGGAACGATCCGGCGTTGGTGGCGGTGCGCGAGGGGGCGAAATCGGTCCCTCGCGCACGTGAGTCTGCCGAATCGTTTGTGCTCTCCATTCCGTCTCCGGCCCTGCTGGCCCAGGTGGATGAGCATTCGCTTGAACTGTATGTTGTCACTCCTGGTGGGATTACCGTGACCAAACGGGTGCATGCCGCCGTGCTCGTGTGCGTCAAAACGGCGGCCATTCTCGGCGCAGTCCTCTCGCTGGGACCAATGAAGGAGGAGGACTGATCGATGGCTACTGGCCTCTCAGTGTGTTTTTGACGAAAAGATATGACGTACCATATTAACTATCAAAGTGGCTACCAATCATTTTCCTCTTCCGAAAACGCTGGCCTCGTATCTGCTCTTGCGTCGAGCAGTTGCTTGATGTTTTTTTGGCGAAAGGATCTGTGCCCATGGGACTCATACTGAGAGACGTTTCAAAATATTTTGGATCATTTCAGGTGATCAAAGATCTCTCTATGGAGGTCAGGGAGGGCGCGCTCTTTGGCTTCCTGGGGGCCAACGGTGCGGGGAAGACGACGACGATGCGCATGATCCTCGACCTCTTCCGTCCTGACTCCGGCCGGATTACCTGGAACGGCATCGATGTGCGCGAGGTGCCGCGCCGTGTATGGGGCTATATGCCGGAGGAACGCGGTCTCTATCCGAAGATGCGCGTGGATGAGCAGCTGCTGTTCCTGGCGCGCCTGCAGGGAGTATCGAAGCAGGAGGCCCAGAAAGCTCTGGATGAGTGGCTGGAGCGTTTTCAAATCATTGTCAATCGCGACAGGAGGATTGAAGAACTCTCGAAAGGAAACCAGCAAAAGGTGCAGTTCCTCGCCGCCATTTTGCACGATCCAACGATCCTGATCATGGACGAGCCGTTCAGCGGTCTGGACCCGGTCAACGCGAATGTCCTGAAAGAGGCGTTTTTGGAGATGCGCCGCCGCGGCAAGACGATTATTTTCTCCACGCACCAGTTGGAGCAAGCCGAGGAATTGTGCCAGGACATTGTGATCATCAATAAAGGGCAGAGCGTTGTCCAGGGCAGTGTGCGCGATGTCAAACGCCAGTCTGGGCGCAATGTAGCGCGTCTCAAACTGGACAACGACCCCGAGGCTAACTGGCTTGATACGCTCGATGGCGTGCAGGTCACAAAGCGCCGGGAAGATTATATCGAAATGCAGATAGAGGCAAATCTCAACCCCAACGTGATCGTGGAAGCCGCGCTGCAACACGGCGGCATCATCAGCCGTTTCGAACTGACCGAGCCATCGCTGACCGATATCTTCATCGAAAAAGTTGGTGCTGTCTCCTTGCCAGATGCTCCATCTTCCGTTCTTTCAGCATAGAGTAGGAGGAAATGAGATGATACCACAGCAAACGCCGGTACAAGAACGTCGCGAACAAGAGCAAGGGGCCTTAGCGGTGAGTTCGGGTGCTGCTGCCCAACACAACCTGCGCAATATTGGCTTGATTATCGGGCGCGAGTACAGAAACCTCGTGAAAAGGCGTAGTTTCATCATCACCAGCGTGCTCCTCCTGGTGATCGTGTTTCTTGCTGCTTTTATCCCAACGGTTGGACAGCTCATTACGGCGCGAACTCCTTCGCAAACCCAGATCGTGGTGGTGAATGACGCGGGGACAGTCGCAGGCCTGAATGACGCTGCGCTGACCTCCTACATCAGGACGGAACTGAACGGCACGAACACCGGAAGCCAGGCTCCCTATGCCATTTCCAGCCAGCCAGCCACCAATCTGGGCAACCTGCAAAGTCAGGTCAAGCAGGGCAAGCTGGATATCCTGCTGATGCTTGATCGCGCGGCAAACCAGAACGTACGCTTTACCTATGACACCGACGCCAGTGCCACCAATGACAGCAACCAGTCTACTATCCAGGCTCTGGCCCAACTGCTCACCTTTCTTGATACCGCTCATCGACTGGGCCTCACATCCTCTCAGACCCAGCGCCTGGCCGCTCCACCTGACTTTACAGCCGTGCATACCCAGCAGAGCCAGACGACTCGCCCGGTAAGCGACATTGCTGCCGGCTATGTGCTCGCCTTTGCCGGCGTTATCCTGATCTTTCTCTCTGTCACGCTGTATAGCAGTATTGTGGCAACGGGAGTCGCTGAAGAGAAAAACAGCCGCATGATGGAACTTCTGGTGAATGCCGCAACCCCCTTCCAGCTCCTGGCCGGCAAGATCGTGGGCATCGGGGCAGCATGCCTGACACAGATGGGTAGCCTGGTGGTGGTTGGCATTGCGGGGCTCCTGCTGCAAACCCCTCTTCAGGCAGCGTTGTTCGGTGCAAAAGCGGGAGGATTCAGCCTGTATCTCACCGCTGTGTCCATCCCGTTTTACTTTCTGTTCCTGATCTACTTTCTGCTGGCGTTCTTCCTGTATGCCACTCTGTTTGCCGGACTGGGCGCCATGGTCAAACGGCAGGAGGAGGTGAATAGCGCGATCATGCTTCCTACGGTGCTGATCATCAGTGGCTATCTGCTGTTCTTTTTCACGGTCTCTTCTCCCGATGCGACCGTGACGAGGGTGCTGTCGTATATTCCTTTCTGGACTCCGTGGTTGATGCTGATGCGTCTTGCGCTGGGCACGGTCGCCTGGTGGGAGATCGTCGTGACGATCGCGTTGATGCTGCTTACCATTCTCGCCTGCACCTGGTTTGCCGCGCGCCTGTATCGCTACGGCGTCCTGATGTACGGGCAGCGGCCCGGCCTGGGACAACTGCTGAAGCTGGCATTTGGCCGGTGAGGGGATCATCTCTGGATAGGAGTCGTCCCGCGTTTTTCTGCTGCTGGGCTTGCGGATGAATCAGGGCATTGCTGACAGCTGAGTGCCATGTGCCATATAATGTCAGTTTCACACTGAGAGGCCTACCCCACCAGGGATGCTTGTGTGACCTTTCGCCTGGAGAACGGTGATGCGACTGGCTGATCGCGCACCTGGAGGCCCTGCTCTTGAAACTGCCTTCGTCGGTCAAGGCGGGACCGAGGAAAGATGTCTTGTTCTGCCATCATGCTTTCGGAGGTCAACTATGAACAAAGATGATCACAAGGCCGTCTCGGCGAAGGGTCTCATGACGGTCACGGTCTTCTACGCTATCAGCATCCTTCTGTTCCCTCTCACGTTGATCGGTTACGTGATCTGGGTTGGCAAGGCTGTCCTCACTGGGCGCAGGTCGGGGGTCTCGGTAAGCGCGCAAGGGCCGCTGTCGGGACGCTGGTTTATGCACTATCTGGGTACCAGGGAAGATGAGCCATCTGCTCAACTGATGATGGTGCTGCCGGGCATCTCTCCTCTGGGCGTGCGTCTGACATCCGCCTCTACGAAGCTTGCTCACCGTCTGACAGGCTACGTGCCCAGGGTTTTCAGGTATCCTTTCGAGGGTGACGTTCCCAGACAGTACGAGGCCGCAGCCCGCATGGCGTTTTTCGACGCTGTGGTAGACCGGTACCTGCCCAACATGGCACAGTTTGTCCTCCTTGGCGCAGGCTTCGACACCCGCGCGTTGAGACTGCCTCCTGACAGGCAGGTCAGATCCTTCGAGATCGATACCCCAAAGACACAGGCGATCAAGCGCGAGATGCTCTCGAAGACCTCCATCGACGCGACCGGGATCACGTTTGTCGCAGCCGACTTCGAGAAGGAGGACTGGTTCACACGGCTCGTGGGTGCTGGGTTCGATCAAAGCAAACCTGCCCTCTTCCTGTGGGAGGGCGTGGTGATGTATTTGGACCGGGAAGCGGTCGAGGACACGCTGCGCAAGATCGGAAGCTGCGCCTCTGGCAGTGTGGTTGCATTCGACTACTTTACCACCGAGGTTCTCTCCTCGCAGGCGCTGTATTGGCGTTTCGCAAGAATGAGCACCAGAGCAGCCGGTGAGCCACTGAAATTCGGGATTGAAAGCCTGCCGCCGACAAGGGAGCGCCTTGCCGAACTCCTCCAGCCTTGCGGACTCTCACTGGTTGAGCACCACCTTCTTGGGAAAGAGACGGGAAAGGAGCGCGCATGGGGAGGCTTCGCTCTTGCCATCGTGAGCTGAACGCGGCATCTCTGATGCGCGAGCCTGACTGATACCACTTGTTCCTGGTCGCGACCAGCCTGTATGGTTCCTCTTTGCCCGACCCACAGCCGGGCCAATTGACAAAACGTTGATGGAAAAAGCAGGGTGGAGAGCAGCTTCTCAAACCGTCAATGGTTGAGCTGCTCACTCTTCGCGCTGATTGCTCACTCGTCGCCCCAAAATCTGACCACTCTTCGCGCTTACTACCACGATCATCGTCGTACTTGATTGTGCCGCTTAGGGCTTCGGCTCGTTCCCACTGTTGTGCATGTACTAAGGCCGCTCCTAACTCCCTTAGCGCCTGCTCTCGTATCCAGTCGTTCTGAGTTGAGTTGATCACCTCTGTGACTTGCTCCCACTGTTGTGCTTGTATTAAGGCGACTCTCAGGTTCTTATGTGCTTCCTCTTGAATCTCACCATCCACTGCCCAATCGATCACCTCTGTAGCTCGCTTCCATTGTTGTGCTTGTATTAAAGTGACTATTAACTTTTCGTAAGTCCACTCTAACAGCTCTACTCCAGAAACAAATTCGACTTCGATTGAGCTGATTATATGGTCGGCTTGCTCCCACTGTTGAACTTGTACTAAGGCTATTCCCAATTCGCCTAACGCCTCCACTCGCTCCAAGTCTTCTTCAATCGAGTCGGTCACCTCAGTGGCTTCTGTCCATATCTGCTCAGCTTGCTCCCACAGCTGTGCATGTGCTAAGGCTACTCCTAACTCCCCTAACGCTTTCACTCGTGTCCCACTATTCCCAATTGAGCCGATCACGCGTTGGGCTTGCTCCCATAGCTGTGCATGTGCTAAGGCTGCTCCTAACTCCCCTAATGCCTCCTCTCGTGTCCCACTATTCCCAATCGAGCCGATCACGCGTTGGGCTTGCTCCCACAGTTGTGCATGTACTAAGGCCACTGCTAATGCTTGCAGCGCTTTATCTCGCTCCTTATCGTCCACAACTGAGCCGATCACGCGTTGGGCTTGCTCCCACAGTTGTGCATGTACTAAGGCCACTGCTAATACTTGCAGCGCTTTATCTCGCTCCTTATCGTCCTCTATGATGCGGCTGGCTCGCTCATTTTCTTTCCATAATCTTTCTGCATGTTTCCATTGCCCTGTCCATGCTAGCGCTTCTCCTAGATATAGAATTGCCAAGGCTTGCTCATAGTTGTCCACTATACAACAGATTATCCGCTCAGCCTCCTCCCATTGCTGGGCTTGTGCTAGGGCCACTGCTAACTCGCGTAGTGCTTTGGCTCGTGCTGCACTGTTGGCAATAGTATGTATAACTCGCTCTGCATGTTTCCATTGCTGTGCCTGTGCTAATGACTCTGCTAGCGTTCCTAGTGCTTTCGACTGTTCCCCATTTTGTTTTATCCTATAGATTATTCTTTCTGCCCATTCCCACTGCTGTGTCTGAACTAATGCTATCCCAAGTTCTCTCAGTGCTTCCGCTTGATCTGTACCATCTTCAATTACTTGTGCTACCGTGTGAGCTCTCACAAACAGTTCAAGCCAAGTGTTTTCCTGGTTCCCTAACAGTCGCAGACATTTGGCAATTTCACATATGGCGCTCACTTTTTTAACTGGATTGGTGAGCAATTCAGCCAGCCCTAGTGCATCCTGCTGGCGCTTGAGTAAGACGAGGAGGCGAAAAGCTGTGAGAGGATATTGGTCTGCTCGGCTCGCCAGGCTGCAGCGCAATAGGGTATACTGCCAGAGGCGCGGCAGCAAAGTGATGCCCTGTTCAAGTGTCCATCCATCCCAGAAGACTGCTTGCTGCCCGAGATCTAAATCCTGGGCATACAAACGTGTGCTAGGATCATATCGCAGTTTCTCCCGACCATATGCTCCTTCGTCCAACACTTCAAAGAGTCGCTGCCACTGCTGTGCGCGGTAGAGGTGTGTGAGGTAATGTTGCCGGGCATACTCAAGACGCCGCTGTTCAATGGGATTATACGTTGTGTTTTGCCAGATGGTTGGCAGATGCCCTTGCTCGCACCAATCGGCAAGAGTTTTGTGCCAGTTTTGCTCTTCGTCTGTGGCGAAAATATATTCTTTTGCAGGACGCTGCTCATCCTGGCGCAGATACTCATAGAGTTTCAAGTGGAAGAGTGAGTAGCGCTGTTGCCAGTCTCTCACAATCAATCCACCAAGTCGTTCCATGCCTTCTCTTAGTCGATCATCTTCCTCCCCAAGGATTTGCCGGATATGGCGCACTCCAAGTGGCTCCTGTGCTACGAGCAGCACTCCAAGTACCGGCTTGATTACCTCGCGCCACTCCACCTGCTGCCGCTTCAGGCGGGTCATCGACAACGAAAACAGATGCTCTGGATTA
>Ga0187805_10000805_pt1 | contig 10864 bp, 20 predicted proteins | sample NC_wetland_sal_i_6_FD_132965 | JGI IMG/M metagenome (GOLD analysis project Ga0187805, IMG submission 132965) | Wetland sediment microbial communities from Neuse River Estuary, North Carolina, USA - Control_5 | ecosystem: Environmental > Aquatic > Freshwater > Wetlands > Sediment | place: USA... | reverse complement strand
GTAGAACGGCACCGCGTACTGCGATCGGAGGAATTCGGGCAGCACGCAGACGGCGGCAAGATAGAGCGCACCGACAACGGTCAGCCGGGTCAGGACGTAATCCAGGTACTCGGCGGTGTTAGTGCCTGGCCGGATACCGGGAATGAAACCGCCATATTTGCGCAGATTGTCCGCCGTCTCCGTCGGGTTGAAGACGATGGCGGTGTAGAAGAACGTGAAGAACAGAATTAGCGCGGCGTAGAGGATGATATAGAGCGGATGACCGGGGCCGAGATAGGCCGCCGCCTCGCCGAGAAAACCCGTCTGGTTGGTGCCGAAGCTGACCACCGTCACCGGCAGCAGCAGCAACGACGACGCGAAGATCGGCGGGATCACGCCTGACGTGTTGAGCTTCAGCGGCAGATGCGACGCCTCGCCGCCGAACATCTTGTTGCCGACCTGGCGCTTCGGATACTGCACCAGGATTCGGCGGTGCGCGCGTTCCATGAAAACGATGAAGGTGATGACCGCCACCGCGCCCACCAGCAACATGATGATGAAGAAAGTCGACAGCGCGCCGGTGCGGCCGAGCTCGAGGAGCGCCGCGAGCGCGGACGGCATGCGCGCGATGATGCCCGCCATGATGATGAGCGAGATGCCGTTGCCGACGCCGCGCGCGGTGATCTGCTCGCCGAGCCACATCAGGAACACGGTGCCGCCGGTCATCGTCACCACCGCGGTCAGGCGGAAGAACATGCCGGGATTGGTGACCGCGGCGCCCGCGCCGCTGTGCAGGTTTTCGATGCCGACGGCGATGCCATAGGCCTGGATCGCCGCCAGGAACACGGTGCCGATGCGGGTGTACTGATTGATCTTCTTGCGGCCGAGTTCGCCCTCTTTCTTCAACGCCTCGAGCTGCGGCGATACGGCCTGCATCAGCTGAATGATGATCGAGGCCGAGATATACGGCATGATGTTGAGTGCGAAGATCGTCATGCGCCCGAGCGCGCCGCCCGAGAACATGTCGACCATGCCCAGCAGGCCGCCGGAGTTGCGCTGGAAGACGTCAGCGAGAACCTGCGGATCGATACCCGGCAGCGGGATATAGGTGCCGAGACGATAGATGATCAGCGCGCCGAGCGTGAACCAGATGCGGTTCTTGAGATCGGTCGCCTTGGCGAAAGCGCCGAGATTGAGACTGGCGGCAAGCTGCTCGGCGGCGGAAGCCATCGGCGTTTAACCTTGCTGAGGTTGCGGCGCCGCCGGCGCTTTCGCCTTGGCGGCCGGTAGAACGACCTTGCCCCCCAGTTTCTCGACTGCGGCAACCGCCGCCTTGGATGCGCCCGCGACCTCGAGAGTCAGCGGCGCCTTCAATTCGCCTTTGGCCAGCAGCTTCACGCCGTCCCACGTGCGGCGCAACACGCCTGCCTTGACCAGATCCTCGGCCTTCACCGTCGCGCCGGATTGCAAGGCGCCCTGGTCGACCGCGCGCTGCAGCACGCCGAGGTTGACCACGGCATAGCGCTTGCGGAATTCCTCGCGGTTGAAGCCGCGCTTGGGCAGCCGACGATGCAGCGGGGTTTGGCCGCCTTCGAAGCCGTTGAGGGCGACGCCGGTGCGCGCGGTCTGGCCTTTGCCGCCGCGGGCGCTGGTTTTGCCTTTGCCGGAGCCGATGCCGCGGCCGCGCCGCTTGGCGCGATAATGGGCGCCGCGGTTGTCCTTGATCTCGTTGAGTTTCATTGTCCGCTCACCCGATTATCGCAAAACGCGCGCCGATCCCGCAATCGCGCCTTCACGACGCCGCTTCGACGCGCAGCAAATGCTTCACGCGCTCGATCATGCCGCGCACCGCCGGCGTGTCGACGACGACGCGCGAGCGATGACGTTTGTTGAGGCCGAGGCCCTTAAGCGTCGCCAGCGTCCAGTCCGGACGGCCGGCCGCGCTGCCGATTTGGGTGACGCGAATGCCCTTGCCGCCGGTTGCGGCCGCAGTTTTCTTGGTCGCCCGCTTCGCCTTGATCTGCTCGGCCATGTTCTACTCCCGCGCCTCGGCCGCGGCCGCGGCGCCCTTGCCCAGGATCTCGCTCACTTTCTTGCCGCGCCGCTGCGCGACCGACCGCGGGCTGACCGAATGGGTCAACGCCGTGAAGGTCGCCTTGATCATATTGTGCGGATTGGACGTGCCGATGGACTTCGCCACCACGTCCTGCACGCCCAGCGCCTCGAAGATGGCACGCATCGGGCCGCCGGCAATGATGCCAGTGCCGGGCTTCGCCGCCCGCAGCACGACGCGGCCGGCGCCAAAATGGCCGACGATGTCGTGATGCAACGTGCGGCCCTCGCGCAGCGGAATGCGCACCAGCGCACGGCGCGCCTGCTCGGTCGCCTTGCGGATCGCTTCCGGCACTTCGCGCGCCTTGCCCGAGCCATAGCCAACACGGCCCTTGCGGTCGCCGACCACGACGAGCGCGGCGAACCCGAAGCGCCGGCCGCCCTTGACCACCTTGGCGACGCGGTTGATGCCGACCAGCTTCTCGATGAATTCGCCTTCGCCTGCATCGCTATCGCGCTCGCGCGGGCGCGGACGGCGTTCGCGCGGCGGGCGATCGCCCTCGCCTTCGCTCCGGCGAGGCGGCCCGCCGGCGGTGCGTGATCCGGGTGTGCGTGCCATGGTGCCTTCTTCCTAGAACTGCAATCCGCCCTCACGGGCGGCGTCGGCCAGGGCCTTGACCCGGCCATGGAACAGATAGCCGCCGCGATCGAAAACCACGGCGGTGACGCCGGCGGCCTTGGCGCGCTCGGCGAGCAGCTTGCCGACCGCCGCCGCGACGTCCTTGTTGGCGCCAGTCTTGGCGTCTTTCTTGAGGTTCTCGTCGAGGCTCGAAGCGGCGACAAGCGTGTGGCCGCTCAGATCGTCTATCACCTGCGCGTAGATGTGCTTCGACGAACGGAACACGGTCAGCCGCGGCCGGCGCTGCGTGGCGCGGCTGATGCGATAGCGGACCCGGCCTTGGCGACGGGTGAAAAGGTCGACGGTTTTGTGGCTCATCGGCGCACCTATTTCTTCTTGCCTTCCTTGCGCCGGACAGTCTCCGTGGCGTAGCGGATGCCCTTGCCCTTGTAGGGCTCGGGCACGCGGAAGGCGCGGATCACCGCGGCCACCTGACCGACGCGCTGGCGATCGGCGCCGGTGATCGTGATGCTGGTCGGCTTCTCGGCCGTGATCTTGACGTCGTCCGGGATCGGGAAGGTCACTTCGTGGCTGAAGCCGAGCTGCAGCACCAGGTTCTTGCCCTGCACCGCGGCGCGATAGCCGACGCCCTCGATCTCGAGATTCTTGGTGAAGCCGCGCGACACGCCGGCCACCATGTTGTTGGTGAGCGCCCGCATCGTGCCCCAATGCATGCGCGCCCGCTTCGATTCAGTCTTGGGCTCGAACGACACCTTGCCGTCCTTGACCGTGGCGTTGACCTCGGCGGACAGCGGCATCGAGAGGTTGCCGAGTTTGCCCTTGGCGGTAAGCTTGCCGCCGGACACCTCGACCGTCACCCCTTGCGGGATCGCCACCGGATAGCGGCCAATGCGCGACATCGACGTTGCGCTCCTTAGAACACGCGGCAGAGGACCTCACCGCCGAGATTGGCGGCGCGGGCCTCGTTGTCCGACATGACGCCCTTGGGCGTCGACAGAATTGAAATGCCCAGGCCGTTATAGACCCGCGGCAGGTCCGAGATGCGCGAGTAGACGCGGCGGCCGGGCTTGGAGATGCGGGTGATCTCGCGGATCACGGGCTCACCGTCGACGTATTTGAGCTCGATCGTGAGCTCGGCCACGCCGGGGCGAACTTCCTCGCGCGAATAGCCGCGAATATAGCCTTCGCGCTGCAGCACCTCGAGCACATTGGCGCGGATCTTCGACGCCGGCGATTGCACGGTCGCTTTGCGCGCCTGTTGCGCATTGCGGATGCGCGCGAGCAAATCGCCGAGGGGATCGGTCATCATACCGGCTTCTCCCTTACCAGCTCGACTTGACCATGCCGGGCACCTGCCCGGCGGAGGCCAATTGGCGCAGCGCGATACGCGACAGCTTGAACTTGCGGTAATAGCCGCGCGGGCGGCCGGTCAGCTCGCAACGATTGTGAATGCGCACCGCCGAAGAATTGCGCGGCAGTTCGGCGAGCTTGAGTCGCGCCGCGAATCGCTCTTCCGGCGTCAGCGACATGTTGTTCGCGATCGCCTTGAGCTTCGCGCGCTTGGCGGCGAATTGCTTCACCATCCGTTCGCGCTTGCGGTTGCGCCATATGGAACTGGTTTTCGCCATATCGCTGTCCTCAGTTGACGAAAGGCAATTGGAAGCCGCGCAGAAGCGCCTTGGCTTCCTTGTCGGTCTTGGCGGTGGTAACGATGATGATGTCCATGCCGCGCACCACGTCGACCTGGTCGTAATCGATCTCGGGAAATACGAGCTGTTCCTTGAGGCCGAGCGCGTAATTGCCGCGGCCGTCAAAGCTCTTGCCCGAAAGGCCGCGGAAGTCGCGCACGCGCGGCAGCGCGACGTTCACCAGCCGGTCGAGGAACTCGTACATGCGTTCGCGCCGCAGCGTCACCTTGCAGCCGATCGGCAGGTTCTGCCGCAACTTCCAGGTGGCGATCGATTTCTTCGACAGCGTGATCACCGGCTTCTGCCCGGTGATCGCGGCGAGCTCTTTGGCGGCGGCATCGGTCTTCTTCGCATCGACGACGGCTTCCTTGCCGACGCCCATGTTGACGACGATCTTATCGAGACGCGGCACCTCGAAAGCGTTCTTGTACCCGAACTCCTTCATGAGTTCCGAGCGCACCACTTTTTCGTAGTGCTCCTTAAGCCGGGGTTTCGGACGCGACTCAGCCATCGAGCACCTCGTCGGATGCGCGCGCGACGCGCACCTTCTTGCCGTCGGCCAGGACCTTGAAGCCCACGCGGGTTGGCTTGCCAGACTTCGGATCCTTGTGCGCGACGTTCGAAATATGAATCGCGCCCTCTTTCTCAACGATACCGCCGGGTTCGCCCGGCCGTTGCCGCGTATGGCGCTTGACCATGTTCACGCCCTGCACGACGACGCGATCGGCCTCGGCGAGGACGCGCAATACCTCGCCTTCCTTGCCTTTGTCGCGGCCGGTCAGGACCACGACCTTGTCGCCCTTGCGAATCTTCAGCATCACAGCACCTCGGGCGCCAAGGACATGATTTTCATGAACTTCTTGGCGCGCAGCTCGCGCGTCACCGGCCCGAAAATGCGCGTGCCGATCGGTTCGTTCTGATTGTCGATCAGCACTGCGGCGTTGCGGTCAAAGCGGATTGCGCTGCCGTCGGCGCGGCGGATCGGCTGCGCCGTGCGCACGATGACCGCCTTGTGCACGTCGCCTTTCTTCACGCGGCCGCGCGGAATGGCTTCCTTCACGGAAACCACGATAACGTCGCCGACCGTCGCCCAGCGACGCATCGAGCCGCCGAGGACCTTGATGCACTGGACGCGGCGGGCGCCGGAATTATCCGCCACGTCGAGATTGGTCTGCATCTGGATCATGGCGTTTCCGCTTTCTGCGGCGCCGCAGCGGCCGCGTCAGCCTTGCCGCGACGAACGCGCTTGCGTCCGGCTTGCGCCTCCGCCGACACCGGATCGGCGACACGCGGCGCCGACGGCGCCGGCGCGCGCGTAACCGCCTCGATCACCCGCCAGCTCTTGCGCTTCGAGATCGGACGGGTTTCTTCGATTCGGACGATGTCGCCCACCTTGTAGGCGTTCTCCTCGTCATGCGCCGCGTACTTCTTCGAGCGCGTGATGAACTTCTTGTAGACCGGATGCTGGAAGCGGCGGTCGACGCGCACCGTCACGGTTTTGTCCATGACGTCGCTGGTGACGACCCCCTGCAGGATGCGTTTCGGCATGATTCTTGTCCCTAGGAGGCCTTGCGGGCGCGCTCGCCCATGATCGTCTTGATGCGCGCGATGTCGCGACGCACCTGACGCACGCGTGCATTGTTCTCAAGCTGCCCGCTGGCACGCTGGAAGCGCAGGTTGAAGGCTTCCTTGGCCAATTGATCGAGCTCGCTCTTGAGTTCGTCGTCGGTCTTATGGCGGACGTCGGCGGCCTTCATGCGCTCGGCTCCTCCACATGACCCAGACGGGTGACGAAGCGGGTGCTGATCGGCAATTTGGCGGCGGCGAGACCGAAGGCCTCGAGTGCGAGCTGATGCGGCACGCCGTCGAGCTCGAACAGAATGCGGCCCGGCTTGACCCGGCAGACGTAGAATTCCGGGCTGCCCTTGCCGCTGCCCATGCGGACCTCGGCTGGTTTCCGCGACACCGGCACGTCGGGGAAGATGTTGATCCAGACCCGGCCGACGCGCCGGATGTGGCGTGTGATGGCACGGCGTGCCGCCTCGATCTGGCGCGCGGTGACGCGGCCAGGCTCGGTCGCCTTGAGGCCATACGTGCCGAAGGCGAGCGTGTTGCCGCTGGTGGCGAGGCCGTGGATGCGGCCTTTATGCGCCTTGCGGTACTTGCTGAATGCCGGTTGCAACATGATCGAACCCTAACTCTCTCCTCAGGCGCGCGCCGGTTGGGCTTCGGCGGCGCGCTTGTCCTGCGCCATCGGATCGTGGGCGAGCACCTCACCCTTGAATACCCAGACCTTGACGCCGCAGGTGCCGTAGGTCGTCTTGGCGGTGCCGTAACCGAAATCGACGTCGGCGCGCAGCGTGTGCAGCGGCACGCGGCCTTCGCGATACCACTCCATTCGCGCGATCTCGGCGCCGCCGAGGCGGCCCGAGCAGTTGATGCGGATGCCGAGCGCGCCCAGGCGCATGGCCGATTGCACGGCGCGCTTCATGGCGCGACGGAAGGCGACACGGCGCTCGAGCTGCTGCGCGATGCCATCGGCGATCAGCTTGGCGTCGATCTCGGGTTTGCGGATCTCGACGATGTTCAGATTGACCTCGCTGTTGGTCATCTTTGTAAGATCCGAGCGCAGCTTCTCGATGTCGGCGCCCTTCTTACCGATGACGACGCCGGGGCGGGCCGAATGGATCGTGATGCGGGTTTTCTTGGCGGCGCGCTCGATGACGATGCGCGACACGCCAGCTTGCAGCAACCGCTCAACCAGGAATTTGCGCAGCTTCAGGTCTTCGTGCAGCAGGTTCGAATAGTCCTTGCGCGCGAACCAACGCGAATCCCAGGTGCGGTTGATGCCGAGCCGCAGACCGACCGGATTTACCTTCTGGCCCATTACGCCTTCTCCTTGCCGCCGGCCTTGCGCTTGGCCTTGGGCTTCTTGCCAGCGCCGGCGGCCTTGGCATCCGCCGCGCCTTTACCCTCGTCCGCCGCCTCGGCGCGCTCTTCGGGCGCGCGTTCGCGCACCACGACCAGCAGATTCGCGTAGTACTTCTCGATCGGCGAGATGCGGCCGCGGCCGCGGACGTGGAAGCGGCCGAGCGAGAAGGCGCGGCCGACCGTCGCCTCCTTGACGTAAAGCCGGTCGACGTCGAGCTGATGGTTGTTTTCGGCGTTGGCGATCGCCGCCTGCAGCACCTTGCGCACGTCGCGCGCGATGCGCCGACGATTGAAGGCGAGCTCGTTCAACGCGGCCGATGCCGCCTTGCCGCGGATCGCCTGCGCCACGAGGTTGAGCTTGCGCGGGCTGGTTTTGAGGGCGCGCGCATAGGCCGAGGCTTCAGTCTCGTCCAGGCGGCGCGGTGCGGCTTGCTTGCCCATCTTACGGACTTTCCTCGCGCTTAACTTTCTTGTCGCCGGCGGTGTGGCCGTGGAACACGCGGGTCGGCGCGAACTCACCGAACTTGTGGCCGATCATGTGCTCGGTCACCAGCACCGGCACGAATTTGTGGCCGTTGTAGACGCCGAACGTCAGCCCGACGAACTGCGGAAAGATCGTCGAACGCCGCGACCACGTCTTGATGATCTCGTTGCGTCCGGACGCGCGCGACTTTTCGGCTTTCTTCATCAGATAGCCGTCGACGAACGGTCCTTTCCACACGGAACGTGCCACGCTCGGGTCTCCTACTTGTCGCGCTTCCGCCGCACGATGTAGCGGTCGGTTGCCTTGTTGTGACGCGTCTTGTTGCCCTTGGCGCCTTTGCCCCAGGGCGAAACCGGATGCCGGTTGCCGCGGGTGCGGCCGCCGAGCGGATGATCCACCGGGTTCATCGCCTCGCCGCGGACGTTGCCGCGCCGGCCGAGCCAGCGGGAGCGTCCCGCCTTACCGATGACGACGTTCTGCTCGTCCGGATTGGACACGGCGCCGATCGTCGCCATGCAGTCAGCGCGCACCATGCGCACCTCGCCCGACGCGAGGCGCAGCAGCGCGTAGCCGGCGTCGCGGCCGACGAGCTGGACGAAGGTGCCGGCGGAACGCGCGAGCTGGCCGCCCTTGCCCGGCTTCATCTCAACATTGTGGATGATCGTGCCGACCGGGATGTTGCGCATCGGCATTGCGTTGCCTGGCTTGACGTCGACATGGTCGCCGGAGACCACCTTGTCACCGGCCTTGAGCCGCTGCGGCGCCAGGATGTAGCTCAGCTCGCCGTCGGCGTACTTGATCAGGGCGATAAAGCCCGAGCGGTTCGGATCGTATTCGAGCCGCACGACTTCGGCCGGCACGTCCATCTTGCTGCGCTTGAAGTCGACCAAGCGGTAGCGCTTCTTGTGGCCGCCGCCGCGCCAGCGCTGGGTGATGCGGCCGTGATTGTTGCGGCCGCCCTGCTCGCGCTTGCCGACGGACAGCGCCTTGACGGGGCCGCCCTTCCACAGTTCGCTGCGGTCGATCAGCACCGTGTGGCGCAGGGTCGGCGTGACCGGCCGGAATGTCTTGAGCGCCATGATTTAGACTCCCGTCGTCACGTCGATCTTCGACCCTTCGGCCAAAGTGACGATCGCCTTCTTGTAGTCGGAACGCTGGCCGCGGCGGCCGCGCATCATCTTGCGCTTGCCTTTGACGCGCACGGTGTTGACCGCCTCGACCTTGACCTTGAACAAGCCCTCGACCGCAGCCTTGACCGAGCGCTTGTCGGCATCCAAGGGCACGCGGAACGTGACCTGATTGTGTTCCGAAATCATGGTCGCCTTCTCGGTGATCACCGGATGGCGAACGATGTCGTACATCTGGTCGCGGGTCAGCGCGGGCGTTTCGCGCTTGATGTAGCGAAAGCGGCTCATTTCAGGCGCGCCTCCAGCGCTTGCACGGCGTCGCGCGTGAGCACGAGCATGTCGCGGCGCATGATGTCGTAGACGTTGGCGCCCTGTTGCGGCAGCACGTCGATGCCCGGCAGATTGCGCGCGGCCCGGGCGAAGCTCTCGTCGAGGGTCGCGCCGTCGATGATCAGCGCCGACGCAAAACCGAGTTTGGCGAAGCTCTTCGCCAGCGCACTGGTCTTGGCGTCCTTCACTTTGGCGCTGTCGAGCACGACCAGCTTGCCCTCGGCCTGCTTCGCCGACAGCGCGGTCTTGAGCGCCAGACGGCGGACTTTCTTCTGGAGGCCGTATTCGTGGCTGCGTACGACCGGACCGAAAATGACCGCACCGCCGCGGAACTGCGGCGATCTCAGCGAGCCCTGGCGCGCGCGGCCGGTGCCCTTCTGTTTCCACGGCTTCTTGGTCGTGCCGGAGATGTCGCTGATGCCCTTGGTCTTGTGGGTGCCGGCACGGCGCTTGGCAAGCTGCCACTGCACCATGCGCGCCAAAATGTCCTTGCGCACCGGCAAGCCGAAGATGTCGTCGGCGACCTCGATATCGCCGGCGGCCTTGTTGTCGAGGCTCTTCACCGGGAGCTTCATTTCTTGTCGCCTCCTGCCGCCGGCTTGGCTGCCGGCTTTTCCTTGGCGGCTTTCGGAGTCTTCTCGACCGGACGTTCGACGGCCTTGAGCGGCGGACGGCCCGGCTTCGCACGCTTGGCAGCGTCGCGCACCAGGACGTAACCGCCAGCGGCGCCCGGCACCGCGCCGGTCACCATCAGCAGGCCGCGCGCCTCGTCGGTCGCCACCACCTGGAGATTCTGCGTGGTCGCGCGCACGTCACCCATGTGACCGGCCATCTTCTTGTTCTTGAACACTTTGCCGGGATCCTGGCGCTGACCGGTCGAACCGTGACTCCGATGGGAGACCGACACGCCGTGCGACGCGCGCAGTCCGCCGAAATTGTGCCGTTTCATCACGCCGGCAAAGCCGCGGCCGATCGTCGTGCCGGTGACGTCGATGTATTGGCCGGCGGCGAAATGCGAAACCTTGAGCTCGGCGCCGGGCTCGAGCATCGCATCGGCGCTGACGCGGAACTCGACAAGCTTGTGCTTGGGCTCGATCTTGGCCTTGGCGTAATGGCCGCGCATCGCCTGCGACACGTTCTTGACCTTGGCGTTGCCGGTGCCGAGCTGAACCGCGGTGTAACCGTCCTTTTCAGCCGTGCGCACGGCAATCACGCGGCAATCGTCGACCTTCAGCACCGTGACCGGCAGATGATTGCCGTCTTCGGTGAAGAGCCGGGTCATGCCCAGTTTCTTGGCGATGAGGCCGCTACGCATAATCCAATGCCCTACAGCTTGATCTCGACGTCGACGCCGGCGGCGAGGTCGAGCTTCATCAGCGCGTCCACCGTTTGCGGCGTCGGATCGACGATGTCGAGAATCCGCTTGTGGGTGCGGATCTCGAACTGTTCACGCGACTTCTTGTCGATGTGCGGCGAACGATTGACCGTGAACTTCTCGATCTTGGTCGGCAGGGGAATCGGCCCGCGCACGCGCGCACCGGTCCGTCTCGCCGTGTTGACGATCTCGCTCGTCGACTGATCGAGGATACGGTGGTCGTACGCTCGCAGCCGGATACGGATATTTTGGTTTTCG
>Ga0187805_10000803_pt1 | contig 10869 bp, 8 predicted proteins | sample NC_wetland_sal_i_6_FD_132965 | JGI IMG/M metagenome (GOLD analysis project Ga0187805, IMG submission 132965) | Wetland sediment microbial communities from Neuse River Estuary, North Carolina, USA - Control_5 | ecosystem: Environmental > Aquatic > Freshwater > Wetlands > Sediment | place: USA... | reverse complement strand
GCCGGTACAAGCCGCGCCCGAACGACCAGGAGCGGAAGACCCTCATAAGCAAGATCAACAAGCAGATTTCACACCTCACAGAGCAGCGCACCTCCGTGGCCGAGACGGAAGCGCCGCCAATCCCTATATTTCCCTCATCATGACGATAACTGACACGAAGCGCGAGACCGCCGGCAGGCCTGTGGCAAAGGGCGACCACGTCTATCTGATCGACGGCTCGGGCTACATCTTCCGCGCCTATCACGCGCTGCCTCCACTCACGCGCCCCTCAGACGGGCTGCCAGTGGGGGCGGTTCACGGTTTCTGCGCCATGCTGTGGAAGCTGTTGCGCGAGACGGGCGAGCTTTCGCCACCCACGCATTTCGCAGTGATCTTCGACTATTCGGCGAAGTCGTTCCGCAACGAGCTGTTCAAGGGCTACAAGGCGCACCGCCCGGACATCCCCGAGGACCTCGTCCCGCAATTCCCGCTGATCCGCGACGCGGTGAAAGCGTTCAGCGTCGCCTGCATCGAGCAGGAAGGCTACGAAGCGGACGACATCATCGCCACCTATGCGGCCGAGGCGCTGGCCGCGGGCGCCGACGTGACCATCGTCTCCTCCGACAAGGATTTGATGCAGCTCGTGCGCCCAGGCGTGCGCATGTACGACACCATGAAGAACAAGGTCATCGGCGAGGCGGAGGTGATGGAGCGCTTCGGCGTGCCGTCGGAGAAAGTCATCGAAGTGCAGGCGCTGATCGGCGACTCCACCGACAATGTGCCGGGGGTGCCGGGCATCGGTGTGAAGACCGCGGCGCTGCTGATCAACGAGTATGGCGATCTCGACACGCTGCTCGCCCGCGCGCCAGAGATCACCCAGCCGAAGCGGCGCGAGAGCCTGATCAATTTCGCCGATCAGGCGCGCCTGTCGCGCACGCTCGTGATCCTCGACAGCCACGTGCCGGTCAAGGTGCCGCTAGCGGAGACGCTCGTCCGCCAGCCGGACCCTTCGAGGCTTACGAGCTTCATGCGCAAGCTCGAATTCAACACGCTGTTCCGGCGCGTGGCGGAAGGTCTCGGCGCCGAGCTGCCGGAGGGCGGAAAGGCGGCGCCCCCAAAGGCCGCCGCGCGCAAATCGAATTACGATCATCCGCTACGCCGCGGTTTTACAGGTGCCGCGCCTGCGCCAGCGCGGCAGGAGATCGGCGAAGGTTCCCCGGCGCAGCTCGCCACGGAGCGCGCGGCGAAGCTTCGCGCACTACCCTTCGACCGCAGCAAATATGAGACGGTGATTGATCCACAACGCCTCGCCGCTCTCCTCGATGCGGCGCGCAATCGAGGCAATCTCGCCTTCCGCGCCAAAGTGACGTCCTCGGATCCCATGCAAGGGGACCTCGTTGGCGTGGCGCTCGCGCTAGAGCCTGGCCGCGCGGCCTATGTGCCGCTTGCCCGTTGCGGCAGCGAGGGGCTCGACCTTGGCGGCGAAGAGGCGGTCAAGCAGATGGGCCTGCGCGATGGCCTCGACCTCTTGAAGCCGCTGCTCGAAGATCCCGCCGTGCTCAAGATCGTGCAGAACGCCAAATTCGACATGGTGGTACTTGCGCGCTACGGCATCGTGCTTGAAGGCTTCGACGATCCCTGCCTCATGTCCTATGCGCTCGACGCCGGCCGCGCCGAGCATCTGCCGGAACAGCTTGCCGGCAGCCTGCTCAGCTATACCTGCCTTACCCAGAAAGAGATCGTGGGATCGGGGCGCACCGTTGTCACCTTCGATCGCATCGCGCTCGCGCGCGCCACGGAATTTGCCGGCGAGGAAGTCGATATCGGTCTTCGGCTCTGGCTCGTGCTGAAGCCGCGGCTTGCCGCGGAGCACGTCACAACCGTCTACGAGACCTTGGAGCGTCCGATCGCGCCGGTGCTCGTAGCCATGGAGCGGACTGGCATCAGGGTCGAGCGCGCGGCCCTTGCCGGTCTCTCTGGCAGTTTCGCGCAGAGTCTCGCGCGGCTCGAAGACGAGATCAAAGAGCTTGCCGGCGAAGATTTCAACATCGGCTCGCCGAAGCAGCTCGGCGAGATCCTGTTCGACAAGATGAGCCTGCCGGGAGGCAGACGCACCAAGACTGGCGCTTGGAGCACCGACGCAAGCGCACTCGAGGAGCTTGCCGCCGGGGGCCATGAGCTGCCGCGAAAAGTCCTCGACTGGCGCCTGCTCGCCAAGCTCAAAAGTACCTATACCGACGCGCTCCCCACCTACATCCATCCCGAGACGGGCCGCGTGCACACCTCCTACGCGCTTGCCGCCACCACCACGGGCCGTCTCTCGTCGCTTGAGCCAAATTTGCAGAACATCCCGGTGCGTACCGCCGAAGGCCGCGCCATCCGCAAGGCCTTCGTGCCCGACAAGGGCAAGCGCCTGATCTCCGCCGACTACAGCCAGATCGAACTTCGCGTGCTCGCGCACATGGCCGAGACGCCGACGCTGCGCCAGGCCTTCGCCGACGGACTCGACATTCACGCCATGACGGCGAGCGAGATGTTCGGCGTGCCCATCGCGAGCATGGACCCTGCCATCCGCCGGCGCGCCAAGGCCATCAATTTCGGCATCGTTTACGGCATCTCCGCGGTGGGGCTCGCCGCCCAACTCGGCATTTCGCGGAACGAGGCCGGCGCTTACATCAAGACCTATTTCGAACGCTTCCCCGGCATCCGCGACTACATGGAGGCGACCAAGGCTGAGGCGCGCCGCCAGGGCTATGTGAAGACCCTATTCGGGCGCAAAGTGCATTACCCCGAGATCAACACCAAGAACCCAAGCTTGCGCGGGAACTTCGAGCGCGCCGCCATCAACGCGCCGATCCAGGGTTCTGCCGCCGACATCATCCGCCGTGCCATGATCCGCATGGTGCCGGCGCTCGCCGCCGCGGGCCTCAATGCCCGCATGCTGCTGCAAGTTCATGACGAGCTCGTGTTCGACGCGCCGGAGGAGGAGGTCGACAAGACCATGGAAGTGGCGCAAAGCGTCATGGAGAAGGCGCCCGAGCCGGTGTTGAAGCTGAAGGTGCCGCTGAAGGTGGACGCGCGGGCCGGCGACAATTGGGAGGCCGCGCATTAAGCTTCGCGCGCACCCAGAGTGCGCTATGCTTCCATGAAATTCAGGTGGAGGACATCGCCATGGGCAAATGCGCGCAATGCGGCAATGACTACGATCGGAGCTTCGAGGTCACCATGGGCGGCCGCACGCTCGTCTTCGATAGCTTCGAATGCGCAATTCAAGTACTCGCCCCTGTCTGCCCCCATTGCGGCAACCGCATCATCGGCCACGGCGTGCAGCATGGCGACACCATTTTTTGCTGCGTGCATTGCGCCAACCACGAAGGCGTCAAGGGCCTCATCGACCGCGATTAATTGCCTATCCCTCCCCGCGAGGGGAGGGGCGCGGATCAGCTCGATGAAAAGATTGATGTTCACCATGGGTCCCTCTTCGCGTCCTGGCTCGTTGCACATCGCAGCATAGGTGGATGACACAGGCTCTCGTCATTGCCGGACTTGATCCGGCAGTCCAGTAGACGCCAAAATCGAATTCTTCCGGTGCAAATTGTGGTAGGGCCTTACTGGATGCCCGGGTCAAGCCCGGGTATGACGTGGAAATAAGGGCATCGTCGGAGAACTCGATGATCGCACGCGTAAGACTGTGCCTTCTTGCTCTTAGCCTTGTTTTCATGGCCGTGCCGGCGCTGGCGCTGTCCGCGCCCATGTCGGACCAGGAGCTGATGGACAAGAGCGACCTCGTCGCCGTCCTCCGCGTCGTTTCGGTGAGTTGCACCACCGTCACCAAGGACGAGAAGAGCGGAGAAGAACTACCGGCCTATCTCGCCAAGGTGAGGCTACTGGACGTGAAGAAAGGCGACGCCAAGAAAGGGGACGAAGTGCTGGTCACGTGGCGGGCCATCCCCAAGAACATTCTCGGACCGTGGGCCGTCTACTACTATCCGGGCGAAGTGGTGCTCACCCATCTCGTCAAGCGTACCGGTGGCGTGAGCTATGGGTCGACGTGGTGGAACGCCAAGGGCGACGACGTGAAGGCGCCGGAAAGTACGGAGCTTCCCACGACACCCGGCGAGACATTCACCGCCCCGAAAGAGCCGGCGGATCAGCATCCTTTGTGATGTTCGAGGTGAGCGCTACTTGGCTGGCGCTGTTGCCCTTGGCGCGGCGACGCCGACCTGATCGAGCCAATCGTCGAACATCTTTCGGCTCGCCTTTTCGAGTCCGGGGCCAAGGCGCTTCGTATCGGCGCGGAGCCGGTGCAGGTCGACACCGGCAGTGGTTAGCTCGAGCGTATGCCCAATCAGCCAGCGCTCGAGCCCCTTCACGTGCTGCTCCACATGGAATTGCAGCGCGAGCAGCTTCCCGCCGCCATAGCTGAAGGCCTGGTGCGGCGTGACCGCGGTCTCGGCGAGCCAGGTTGCGCCGCGCGGCAGGTCAAAAGTATCGCCGTGCCAATGCAACACCCTGAACTTGTTCTCGGCGAGCCCAGCAAGCGGCGATTTGCGGCCGTCAGGCGTCAGCCCGAGCAGCCCCCAGCCGATTTCCTTCTCGCGGTTTGGATAGACGCGGGCCCCGAGCACAGCGGCGAGCGCCTGCGAGCCGAGGCAGATACCGATGATCGGCTTGCCGCGCGCGACCGCCTTCTCGATCACCGCGAACTCATCTTTGAGAAACGGATAGCGGTCGACCTCGTAGACCCCGATCGGAGCGCCAAGCACGACGAGGATATCAGCGTCCTTGGCCGGCGACAGTTCGTCGACGCCCGCTTGCAGATAGCGGAGCGGGATGCCGCGCCCAGTGAGAGCGTCCTCCAGGGTTCCGGCATCTTCGAAGGAAACATGACTGATGGCGATGGCGTGTTTCATGATCTTGCTCATATCACACTTGCCACACCCCCGCGACGCGGATCGCCCGCGCCCTCAACTCCGCCATCAGCGAAGCGGCGCGCGGCGTGCACCCCGCCAAAGAACAAGTTTGGCGCGGGCCACGCATGCGCCTTGTCCTCAAGCGCAAGAAAGGCGCTCTCAGCTAACTCCGGCAGACCTGGCTCGAAGCTGAGCGTACCGCCTTTCTCCACATGCAGCCGCGGCGCTCCCACCGCGGCTTCGAGGCTCATACCATGGTCGAGCAGGTTGACGGCGACTTGGAGAATTGCGGTGCGGATGCGGTTCGAACCTCCGGTGCCGAGCGCCGTCACCATGCCATCAGGTTGCACGATGATGGTCGGCGCCATCATGGAGGAAAACCGCACCCCCTCCCGCCATTTCCCCAAGCCTTCCGGCGCGAGATCCTCCTCGCCCAGCATATTGTTCAACATGAAGCCGAAATTGCCGACGATGGAGCCGTTGCCCTCGCCGTTGGAGAGGCTCGCCGCCGCCGCGTTACCGTCGCGGTCGATGACGCTGATATGGGTCGTGCCGCGATAGGCGGCGGGATGGCGCGCCGTCTCGCGCATGCTTTTGGCCAGCTGTCCGCCCGGAAGCTGTGCCGCCAGCCCCTCGCCGTGAGAGGCGCGCGCCTCGTTGGTCGCCTCCATCACCTCTCTCAGCGCGAACGCATCGAGCGCGCGGCCTTCATCGAGGAGCGCCTGCACATAGCCGAGGCCAAAAGCGATGAGCGCGCCGCTTGCTGCCGGCGGCGGGTTGAGCGCAACGATCGCGCCGTCATGACGCCAGAGGATGGGCTTCCGCCGCGTCACGCGATAGCTGGCAAGATCGTCATGGGTGAGATACCCGCCGCCCTCGCGCTGCTGCGCTACGATGGCGACTCCGACATCGCCGTCGAGGAACAGCCGCGCGCCATCCTCGGCGAGCCATTCGATGGTCTCGGCAAGGTCACGGGTGCAGAAGGTCTCCCCGGCCTTAAGCAGCGTCCGGTCCGGCGCGAAGATCTTTGCCACCCCCGGCGTCGCGGTGAGGATCGGCGCGATGACGGTGAGGAGATAGGCCTGGAACGCGCTTAAGGGGAATCCCACGCGCGCGGCACGGACCGCAGGCTCGGCCAGGCGCCGCATGGGAAGGCGGCAAAGCTCTTCATGCACGGCGAAGATGCCGGGCACCATGCCGGGCGTGGCGCTCGAGCCCACACCGATATGGAACTCCTGCTTGGCCGCCCCAAAATCGGCGTGGATGGGAAAGAAGTCGATCCCGCGCGCTGGGCGCCGCTTGCGCGGGGTCTCAACGAAGAAATCGAACAGAGTGACGGCTTCGCTGTCCGCGTGCCGTGCCATAAGGAAGCCGCCGCCGCCGGGCGAAGCGAACACGGCTTCGGCAACGAAGGTCATGAACAGGCCGGCGACGCAGGCGTCGAAGGCGTTGCCGCCGTCCTGCAAGATTTCCGCAGCGGCCTTGGCGGTCAGCTCATGGCCCGCGGCAACGACGCTGTCTCGGCTTCTCATTGGCTTTGGCGTAGACGGCCGGGACGAGCCCGGCCTTGGCGAAACTTATTGGGCTAACCCAGCCGCTGCTCCAGCGCGGCGAGCTCGTCCTTCAGCCCCTTAGGCAGCTTCGTGCCGAAGGTCGCGAAATGCTCGTGGATCATCGGCAGCTCAGCCTTCCAGCCTTCGGCGTCGACCTTGAGCAGCTCTTTCAAATGCTCGGCGGCGAGGTTGAGCCCATGGGTGTCGAGCGCGCCCTCCGCCGGCACCTTGCCGATCGGCGTCTCCACGGCCGCGGCCGTCCCGTCGCAGCGCTCGAAGATCCATTTCAGCACGCGGCTGTTCTCGGCATACCCTGGCCACAGGAACTTGCCCTCGGGGCTCTTCCTGAACCAGTTGACGTAGAAGATCTTTGGCATCTTGGCGCCGCCCTTCTCGCCCATCTTCAGCCAGTGGGCGAAATAGTCGCCCATGTGGTAGCCGCAAAAGGGCAGCATGGCCATGGGATCGCGGCGGAGATCACCGATCTTGCCGGCGGCGGCGGCTGTCTTCTCCGAAGCCATGATCGAGCCCAGGAACGTCCCCTGCCGCCAGCTCGTTGCCTCAGTGACGAGGGGCACCACGGTGGCGCGGCGTCCGCCGAACAGGATGGCGTCGATCGGCACGCCCTTTGGGTCCTCCCATTCCGGCGCAATCACCGGACACTGGGCAGCGGGAGCGGTGAAGCGCGCATTGGGGTGTGCTGCCGGACGTCCGGCAGATGGCGTCCAGAGCCGGCGCATCCAATCGATGGCATGGGCGGGCGGCGTGTCGGTCATCTGCTCCCACCACACATCCTCATCCTCGGTGAGCGCCACATTGGTGAAGATGCAGTTGGCATCGAGCGCCTTCATGGCATTGAGGTTGCTCGCTTCCGACGTGCCAGGCGCCACGCCGAAGAAGCCAGTCTCGGGATTGATGGCATAGAGCCTGCCGTCCTCCCCGAACTTCATCCAGCAGATATCGTCGCCGATGGTCTCGGCCTTCCAGCCGGGGATAGTCGGGTTGAGCATGGCGAGGTTGGTCTTGCCGCAGGCCGATGGGAAGGCCGCCGCCATGTATTTCACCTTTCCCTTCGGGTTGGTGAGCTTCAAGATCAGCATGTGCTCGGCCATCCAGCCCTCGTCGCGGGCCTTCACGCTAGCGATGCGCAGCGCGTGGCACTTCTTGCCCAACAGCGCGTTGCCACCATAGCCAGAGCCATAGGACCAGATCTCCCGCGTCTCGGGGAAATGTGAGATGTATTTGGTGGTGTTGCAGGGCCATGGCACGTCGGCCTTGGACGGCGTCGGCAGCGGATAGCCGACGGTATGCATGCCGCGCACGAAATCCTCGCCGTTCCCCAGAGCCTCCAGCACCTTGTCGCCGACCCGGGTCATGATGTGCATGTTGGCGACGGCATAGGCGCTGTCGGTCACCATAACGCCGATGCCGGCGATGGGCGAGCCTACCGGTCCCATGGAATAAGGCACCACATACATGGTGCGGCCAACCATGGCGCCGTCATAGAGCTTGCGCAGCGTCGCCTTCATCTCGGCCGGATCCGCCCAGTTGTTGGTCGGGCCCGCGTCGTCCTTCGACTTCGAGCAGATATAGGTCTGATCCTCCACGCGGGCGACATCGGCGGGATCGGAGCGGACCAGGATCGAGTTCTCGCGCTTGCTGGGATCGAGCCACATGGCTGTGCCGCAATCGACCAAAAGCTTGAGCATCTCCTGATATTCGGCGCGTGAGCCGTCGCACCAGCGGATAGCGTCCGGCTTGAACAGTTCGCGAGCCTCCTCGACGAAGGCCAGTACCTTGGGGTTGGTGGTCTTGGCGCCTTCCGGAACGATCTTGGACTGTACGCTCATGCGGCGGGATCCTTTGGCTAAGGGCGTGATGGCTTTCGGGGCAGGTTTCTGTCCTTGCTACCACCGATCTTGCAAAGCTTTCAAGGCGAGGCAGTTGGGGATTTGCCAGCGACGAGGTGGGCTCTAACCCGGCTCCGCCGCCTCGTTGGCGAGCCGCACGAGCTCCTGGTGGGCCTCGCCCGGCGTGGCGATCAGGGCCTTGAAGCGAATGCGGCGGGCATCGCCTTCGCAAATAAGGTCGCAGCCCTCAGGGTCGATGCCGCTCATGCGCCAGAAGCCCTCAGGCGCGCCTGCGAGCCGCGTGGCATAGAGGCGGACCGTGTCGGCATGGTCGGCGTTCATATGCTCGATGATGCCGGGCTCAGCGGCGAGTAGATCGCCGGCACCCTCCGTGGCAACCAGGATCTCGGCAGGTTGAAGATCGACGATGCGGCCGAAGCCGCCGATATAGTGAGCGCCCTCCGCCTCTAGCCGCCAGAAGGCGAAATCCGGAAAGTCGGCGTAGAACGCGGCTTCGGGGTGGCGGGCGAGGAACCTTCGCTTGACCGCCTCGTCCTGCACCTTCTCGGCTCGGCCGAACAGGGTCACCCGCGTGCCTTGCAACGGATCGCCGGCAGCACCTGTGCCGTCGAACAGGATCGAGGCGCGAGGGTCCTGGCTGAGATTCCTGGTGTGCTGGGCAAGCCCGGAGATTAGAAAAATCGGCGCCCCGGGAGCATCCGTCGCGACGGTGATCAGCGAGGCATAAGGGTGGCCGCTGCCGGCGGCGATGGTAGCAAGCGAAGCCTTCAACGCACGCCTAACAAGCGCCCTCGCATCGGCGGCCAATTCGGCCTTGGACGGCATTTCTCTGGGTGTCATATTTACTTGCGCCATAGCGATATTTGCTGCATTGCACTATTAACGGGCTTCGCGAGGCGCCCCCATGCTGCCATAATTTGCGTCAGCCTAAACCCCCCGATCCCCAAGACCGCAAGGTGCCATTTCAATGCCAACCATCGCACTTGTCGACGACGATCGTAACATCCTGACCTCCTTGCGCATGGTGCTAGAGGCGGAAGGCTACAAGACCCAGACCTATAATGATGGCGCAAGCGCCCTTGACGGTCTGTCCGAAAATCCGCCCGATCTTGCCATCCTCGACATCAAGATGCCGCGCATGGACGGCATGGAGCTACTGCGCCGCCTGCGCCAGCGCACCGAGTTGCCAGTGATCTTCCTCACCTCGAAGGACGAGGAGATCGACGAACTGTTCGGCCTCAAAATGGGAGCCGACGACTTCATCCGCAAACCTTTCCCCCAGCGCCTTCTCGTCGAGCGGGTCAAGGCCGTGCTTCGCCGCGCGCAGCCGCGGGATGGTACCGCCCCGGTCGAGGACAAATCCAAGGTGCTCGAGCGCGGCAAGCTCAAGATGGATCCGGAGCGGCACACCTGCGTGTGGGACAACCGTCCCGTCACCCTTACCGTCACCGAATTCTTGATTTTGCAGGCGCTCGCCCAGCGGCCTGGCGTGGTGAAAAGCCGGGACGCGCTGATGGATGCCGCCTATGATGACCAGGTCTATGTCGATGATCGAACCATCGATAGCCACATCAAGCGCTTGCGGAAGAAGTTTAAGGCCGTAGATACAAGCTTCGACGTGATCGAGACCCTTTACGGCGTGGGCTATCGCTTCAAAGAGTAACGGGTCAGGGGATCCATGACCGCGGAGGCCGATAGGTCCTGGCAGGCAACTCAAGCGACGCGGTTCTGGGATCGCCTGCGCCGCGGCGCATTTGCCGTCTTCGTTCGCACGCGCAAGGCCATGCGGTGGCTCTGGGAGCGTCTCCCCTTCCGCTACGGCTTTTCCAGTCTCACCCGCCGCATCGTCGTCCTCAATCTGATCGGTCTTGCCATCCTCGTTTCGGGCATCCTCTATCTCAATCAGTTTCGCGCGGGCCTGATCGATGCCAAGGTGCAGAGTCTGCTCACGCAAGGTGAGATCATCGCCGGCGCGCTTGCCGCGTCCGCCGGTGTCGACACCGACCAGGTCCAAATCGATCCGGAAAAGCTGCTCGAAAGCGAGCCTGGACCATCGAGTAGCGGCGACGACGACAGCCTCGACTTCACCATCGATCCGGAGCGCGCGGCGCCGATCCTCCGTCGCCTGGTCAAGCCGACGGGAAGCCGGGCACGCATCTATGGCCGCGACGGCGCCCTGATCCTCGATTCCGACACCTTCTATTCGCGGGGCGAGGTGCTCCGCTACGACCTGCCAGCGCCGGACGCCGAGAAGCCGGACGCGCTCACCGGCTTCTGGCAGGCCATAAAGACCCGCATGCGGCAATATGACTTGCCCCTCTATAGCGAAATCGGCGGTGACAACGGCAAGGCCTATCCGGAAGTCGCCTCGGCGCTCACCGGCACGTCCGTGCCCATCGTGCGCGTAAACGACAAGGGCGAGCTCGTGGTCTCCGTGGCGGTGCCGGTGCAGCGCCTGCGCGCCGTGCTCGGTGTGCTGCTGTTGTCCACGCGGGGCGGCGACATCGACAACATCGTCGCTGCGGAGCGCTGGGGCATCGTACGGATGTCGTT
>Ga0187805_10000800_pt1 | contig 10894 bp, 8 predicted proteins | sample NC_wetland_sal_i_6_FD_132965 | JGI IMG/M metagenome (GOLD analysis project Ga0187805, IMG submission 132965) | Wetland sediment microbial communities from Neuse River Estuary, North Carolina, USA - Control_5 | ecosystem: Environmental > Aquatic > Freshwater > Wetlands > Sediment | place: USA... | reverse complement strand
TCACGACTGCCAGTAGCCCCGCATTAACTCGGACATCCAACTCGGCTGGAAGACCGGCCCTCGCGGCGCAAACTCCGCGACCCAGGGTTTGATGTCCAGAACGGGCGTCCCTTCAACGGAATCCAGTCCTTCGACATGGAGAACGCGGCCCTCTACTTTCACAATTTTGCAGATGGTGATCCCGATTTGATTGGGGCGGTTCTTCCCACGCTGCGCAAAAATTCCGACTTTTGGCCAATTGGCGTTATTCCGGGGGTGACGCGCCGCCTTCTCGACTTTGGATGGATTCACTCGATCCATATAGAAAATAATCTCGGCGTGAGGAAAATCGGAAAGTCCGGCCAAGGCCTCCTCGGAAAACTGGCCCGCATCGAGCTCGACACTGGCCGTTTCCGTATTCCAGTTGTCATCTTTCGGCTCTTTCCTTGTCGAACGAATGACTCCAATGGGAACCAGCGGAATCGATTTCATAATTTTCCTTTAACGGAAGGCGGGATAAGTTTTCTCAATGTGAAAAAAATGCCCCTCGAAACAATTCTACCTGAATACACGAACCTGCCGACCGGCCTGAGGAGCGGGCGGCGCTCGCTTCCTGAAAAGCTGAGAACCGCGTGCAGTCCCTAACGTAACCGCATGGCGCTCATGTTAGACTTTGCCGGAGCGCTGCTGAATGCTGGACCGCCAACGATCGGCAATTCGTGATCTCCATCTGAGTTGGATTGACCTGATCTGGCTGCTTTTTCTCGGCGGCCTGGCGCTTCTCCCGCCGGTCGATGAAATCCACAAGCAGCTCATTCTTCTGGCCATCTTCGTGGTCCAGCTCTTGGAAGGCTGGCTGATCGCGCGTTTGCCGAAGCGCGGGCCCGCTTACAGCGTCCTCATCAAAATACTGCTGGCCACCCTGCTGCTCGACCACACCGGCGAATTTGGAATCAACAGCAGCTACTATCCCATTTATTTTTTGCCGGTAGTGAGCGCCGCGATCTACTTCGGCACGATTGGCGCCCTCGCCTGGACCACCGCCGCTTCGCTTGCCTACCTGTCGCTATTGATCCCGGCGCTGCAGGAAGTGGACGTGACCCCCGAGGGAAAAGGCATCCTCACCATCCGGGTGCTTTTCTTTTACATCGCGGCGGTTCTGGTCAATCGCTTTACTGTGGAAAATCGCCGGCACGTGCAGCGGCTGGAGGATCTCTCACAAAAACTGGAGGAAACGAATCGCCAGTTGCGCCGCGCCGAAGCCGACGCGCGCCGCGCCGAGCGCCTGGCCGCGCTGGGACAACTCTCCGCTGGCCTCGCGCACGAAATCCGCAATCCCCTGGGCGTCATCAAAGGCTCAGCGGACATGCTGAGCCGGAAAGTGGCAGGATCGGAGCCGCTGGTCGCCGAGCTGGCGGGATACATTTCCTCGGAAGTGAACCGCCTGAACGCCCTGGTCGTGCGATTCCTCGACTTCGCGCGCCCATCGAAGCTGGAATTGCATCCCGAGCGTATTTCCGAGATCGTCGATCGCGCCCTCGAAGCCGCCACTGCTTCCTTCCCGGATGCAGGCGTCAAAGTCGAGCGCCAGTACGCGCCGCATTTGCCCGAGATCCCGGCCGACGCTCAGTTGTGCGAGCAGGTTTTTGTCAATCTGATCACCAACGCGTTTCAAGCCATGCAGGGGCAGACGGGATCATCGGAAAAAATATTGCGCATTGCGATTGAGTCGGAAGTCTCGAATAGCGAACCGGGCGTGGCCGTCTTCATCGAAGATACGGGCCCCGGCGTTCCGCCCGAATTACGCGAGCAGATCTTCAATCCGTTTTTCACCTCGAAGAAGGACGGCGTGGGTCTCGGCCTGTCCATCGTAGCAAAAATCGTGGACGACCATCGAGGCACGATTCGCCTCGAGGAAGACACTCCGCGCGGCGCCCGCTTCCACGTGTTTTTGCCGCAGGCAAATCTCTAGTGGCGCGGGCTTCAGCCTGTGGGTTTTTGACCAAGGAAGACCCAAGAACCCGCAGGCTGAAGCCCGCGCCACTTATTACTATTGGTTCGATCGGTACATGACGTTCTGAGGGCCGTCCACGATTTTGAAATCCGCCGGAACCGTGAAGAGGGAAGCATCCGGCTCCGACCGGACGATGTTCGTCAGCTGAAAAGTTTGCTCACCCATGCGCGGATCGGTCCGCTTGCTGTAGACAATTGTCTTTAGGTCGGGCGACGTCCAAACCTCCGTGACGATGCTGATGGGCCTGTCGTTCCCGATCTCATCCACGGGAATCGTCCGCGTCGTTTTCACTCCGGTCACCTGAACGCCTTCCATGGTTTGTGAGCCGAGGTCTTCGGTTTTGACCTGGTCCTGGTCGCCATTGGCGATGATGGTTCTTTGCATCGCGATCCCCATCGGCGGCGGCCCGCCCGCAGGTACGGAGCCGCTCATATGCATCACGAATTTTGGCGAGTCGTCGCTCTGTGGGCCGGACGTACTGAGGTTCGGAGGGAACGCCGGCATTTTCTGCGCGGTCTTGTCCGTCAAATTCAGCGTGTAGGCCGTCTGCGCCACCGGGTCCTGGATGAATACGAGGTGCGGCGCGTCGGCGGCGGACAGGTTGCCGATCGCCGGCAGGGAAGCATCCTGGCGCGTGCGGCCCTGCGAATCGCGCGCGATATTCCCCGTGCTGGTTTGATTGATGTGAGTTCCGTCCTCGAGGGTCTGAATGCTCCCAGTCGTAATCGTGGCGGAGTACGGCGCGCCCTGAACCGGTGTGCCGGGTCCCTTCGCGATCATGCCCACACCAACGGTTGTAACCGGCCCGGCCGCCTGGCTCTGAAAGAAGACAGCGTTTCCAGGATCTTGCGCGAACACGCAAGTGGAGCCCATCAGAATCATTGCCAATATAAGTGCGCGTTTCATGGTTGTGTCGTTCTCCTTTCAAATCCTGCAAGCCGCGGTCGCAACTGAAGCCGCTCCGCCGATCCATCAGGTGCGATTGTAAGGTCAGCGACAAAATGAATGCCTTCGGGCACAGCGCCCGGCGGAAACATTTCATCGGCGGGAATGGCGATCTGGATCATGGGCTCTTCCGGAAGCGCATAAACATCATGGTATTGTGCGGGCGCTGCGTTCGCGTCGCGAACAGATACGGGCGTTGCGGCCTGCCGCCGATGAACTCTCTGGATCGAACTTACGGCAGCGGGGGTCGCGGTAGCGACAACGACGGGAGCAGCCGCTGCCGATACTTGTGGAGCATGAGACGCGGGTGGCGCAACCTGCGTTCGCGGGATCGCCAGGAACAGCGCCACAAGAGCGGCCACCCCGCCCGCACCCAACGCCACCGGCGTCCACCGAGGCACTGCCCTGCGCGCGCCAGACGCAATCACCGCATCGCAATACGCGTCCAATTCGCCGCTCACTCGTTTGTACGCGTCGACGCCCGCGCGGCATTGGGCACAATTCTCGAGGTGCCGCTCCACTTCGGCGGCTTCTTCCGCCGGAAGTTCGCGGTCCAGCCAGGCGATCAATCTTCCCGAAAAGTCACACATTGCATTTCTCCGCTAATTTTCTAATTGCCCGATCCACCGTGTCGCTCACCGTGGATGTTGCAATTCCCAGGACTTCGCCGATTTCACGATAGCGCAATCCGCTGGCGCGCAGAAGCAGGCACTCCCTTTCGGACTGCGTCAACAGCCGCATCGCTTTTCCGAGCTGCTGGAATTTTTCCTTCTCCAGCACGGCGCGTTCCGGCGTCGCGTCGTGGGAGACCGCATCCAAATCAGCTTCGCTCGCCGCGCTGAAATTCCGGTCGTACCGGTTCTGGCGGTTCCTGGCCTGGTTGTGCGCCACGCGAAACAGCCAGCCTCGGATGTTTTCCTGCGAGCCGCCCGCTGCCAGATGCCGGTGCAGAATAAGAAATGCGTCCTGTACCACATCTTGCGCTTCATCGCTCGAGAGCCCAAGGCAGACCAGGTATCGAAGCAAAGGTTTTTGCAATTCGCGATACAGGGTCGTAGCCTCGCACGCGCCGGCGGATAAGCGCGAAAGTGGCAGCGCTAGGGGTGCGGCATCGCCACTCATGGGGTCCTCGTCATCGCGCTTCTATGTAAATAACAAGTGAGGGCTGCGATTTTCCGGCTTGGCCTGCGTAAATCGATGTGGGTTCCGGTGCGTCTGGTTGGCTGAGGGGCAACCGGGAATGCCAATCTCCCCGCCGCAGCGGGCGATTTTGCAGAAGCCAATCGGGAGATTGGCGTTCCCGGGCTAAATCTGCGAATACGCCGTCGGCGTCAGGATCAGGTTGGTGATGTTGGAGACGATCGGCTCGAACGCGTACTTGGGCTGAGTCGAGTACGACTTCCAGTCGTCGGAGGCGCGGAACGCGGCCCACTGCTTGTCCCGCGTAGCCAGGCTGTCAAAGCACAGCATGTACGTCAGGTTCGGCAGGCGCGGGCCGATGAGCGTTTCGCTGTAGAAAATCTGCTCGAATCCGTTTTTGGCGAAAATGTCTGCTTCGCCTGACTGCATCATTTCCACTTTTCGCCGATGATCCTGGTCGGTCGCGCCCTCATAAATGCGCAACTCGAAAACGCGCGTCCCATGAGTGGCGGCCGCTTTGGGCAGAATCAAATTCGGCCATTTTTCAAACGCCTGCAGGAAGGTGCTGTCCATGCGGTCGAAAGCGGGCTCCTTGGCCGGCGCGTTCAGAAACGCCGCCCCGGCCTTCACGTAGTCGGCGTCCTGCACGAGATGGTTCTCGACGGTGGCAAGCGTATCCGCCGATTGGCCGGGCATCAATACGTAGATCGACGGCGTATCCGGCCCGATCGTAAGATCGAAAACGCCAACAGGGGAAATCGACAGGCGATTGAGTGCAGGAATCAGCGCGTCGCGGAAAAAATCGTCGCACAGTTTCCTCTGCGGGCCGGCGTTGATGTGGTATCGCCGGAGCTGGTAGAACTCCCGGCCTTTCGAGGTCATGTTTCCCTGGGCCGCCTCGAGCGCGCTTCCCGGCGTAGTGACCGCAAGCGCGGATGCTGCGAGCGAAGAGGCTAGAAATTTTCGCCGATCCATGGAATTCCTCCCGTGAGAATCGTTGAGCGATCCGCTGCTGTTGGTCCGGGTATCGTCACACAATTTGTTTCAGGTGTCTATTTCTTCGCGGCATCTGCTGCGGCCGACTCGCGCGCCCGGTCCAATAGGTACGCGTGGATCAAACGAACCTGCGCGGGCGTAACGTCGCCGGCGAACGATGGCATGCCGAATTCCTTCCGCGCGCCGCCCAGCACAATTTCCTCGAACATTTCGTGCGTGGATTGCGAGAGATAGCGCAGGTCGGGCACCGATCCTCCGCTGATGGCTTCGCCGCCGTGGCACCTTGCGCAGGTATTCGCGAATAATTTCCGACCTTCTTCGATTTCAGCCTTGGTAGCCGCAAGCTTGAACGTCGGCATCGGAACCGGCTGAACCACGTGCACGTACGCAGGCACTGTTGCCGTGCCTCCGAGCGCAAACACCATGACTCTCCCAGGCCCTACGTGCCCTTTCCCTGGCGGCCGGTTGCCGAGCACTTGCGGCCCGCCCCATCCGCTCTCGACCGCGATGTATTGAGTGCCGTCCACGGAAAAGGTCATCGGTGCTGCCGCGATTCCGACACCCGCGTCGAACTCCCACAGCGGTTTTCCGTCTGTCGCTCGATAGGCGGAAAATTTCCCGTCGGCCCGTCCCTGAAACACGAGATTCCCCGCCGTGGCCAGCGTTCCTCCGCTTTTCGGATCGGGCAGCTCCACGCGCCATGCCTCTTTTTGCGCGACCGGATCCCAGGCGAGCAGATGCCCGGTGCTTTTCATCTTGAGATATTCATCGCGTGCAGGTCCGCGATAGGCCCTGTCTGAACCGGTGGTCTGGTCGTGCAAATTCATTTTCCAGTTCGGAATCACTGCGTGAAGCGATGTGTCTTCGAGGACGGCGAGGTACACGAGCCCCGTCATCGGGCTGTAGGAGATGGGATTCCAGTTGTGCGCGCCCTCCGCCGACGGCTTTACCAGCGCCGCGTCTTTCAGCTGCCGCGCGGCGGGATTCTCAACCGGGCGCCCGTTCGCGTCGATGCTCGTGGCCCAATTGACCGGAGCAAAGGGGCGCGCCGAAATCAGTTTGCCGGTTTCCCGGTCGATCACGTAGAAGAAACCGTTCTTGTTCGCCTGCATCACCACGCGGCGCTGGGCGCCGTCGATGGAGAGCGTGGCCAGCATCAATGGCTGGGTCGCGTCGTAATCCCAGTTGTCGCCCGGCGTCGTCTGGTAAGCCCACACGATCTCACCAGTGTCGGCCCGCACCGCAACGATGGAAGCGACGTAGAGATTGTCGCCCTTGCCGCGGTGGACGTCATACCAGGGCGTGGCGTTCCCCGTGCCGAAATACACCTGGTCGAGTTCCGGATCGTAGACCATCGATTCCCAGGCGGTCCCGCCCCCTCCCGCTTTCCACCACTCGCCCGACCAAGTGGCTGCCGCGCGTTTCAGCGCATCGGACTCGAATGGCTTGGAAGGATCGCCGGGAACGGTGTACGTCCGCCAGACGAGGTTGCCGGTCTCCGCGTCATACGCGGAAACGTAGCCGCGCACGGGATACTCCGCGCCCGCGTTTCCGATCAGCACGCGCCCCTTGGCGATGCGCGGCGCGGCGGTGATGGCGTAGCTGCTGTCCTTCGGAGTCGTTTGCACGTCCCACACCGGCGTGCCTGTTTTGGCGTCCAGCGCGATGAGGCGCCCGTCCAGCGTCGCCACGTAGACGCGGCCCTTGTACAGCGCGACGCCTCGATTGACCACGTCGCAGCACACGTACTTCGCGTGTTCTTTCGGTACCTTCGGATCGTAATTCCAAAGTTCTTTCCCGGTTTTCGTGTCGAAGGCGTACACGACGCTCCACGAACTCGTCGCGTAGAGCACGCCGTCCTTGACCAGCGGCGTCGCCTCGACCCCGCGCACCGTTTCGAGATCGTAAGACCACACGAGCCCGAGTTTCCCAACGGTTTGTTCGTTAATTTCATTCAAGGGGCTGAAGCGCTGCTCCGAATACGTCCGCCCGTACGTGATCCAATTCGCGGAATCCCCATCGGCGGCGCGCAGCGCGGCATCATCGACTTCGCTCGGCTTCCGCGCGCATCCCGCGCCCGCCAGAATCCAGATCGCCGCGCATACCAGCATCAAACGCCGGGACAAATGAAGACGCATCACTTCCTCCACTAAAAACTGCCGATTCAACCCCGCTTGCAGGGGTCCGCATGTTTGGGTAGCTCCCGAAGTGATATGCCGCGCGGGAACCGTATGTCAAGCCGCAATTTGATTCGGAAGAATACAGCGGAACGATGGGGGCCAATTACTTCGAGCTCTTTGGGTCCTTATAACCCTTCTTGGCGATTTCCGCGGCGTGCTGGTCCAGCCAGGAACGCGTGAAAAGTTCCGGGTCGAGGTCGGAGTTGTACTTGCACTCGGTCAAAAAAGTCTGGGTCAGCTTGCGGTCATCACGGGAGATTTCGATGCTTAGCGGAGTCTTCACGCCGTCCAGCGCCATGTACTGCGTGTAACTTGTCGTCATGGAGGTGTACACGCGGGTTTCGGGATTGCGCGTCGTCACAATCCAGCGCAGCGGGAGGTGCGTAAATTTATCGACCCCCAGGCGCATCTCGCGGTGGTCACTATCGGTAAACACCATCCACTCCGCTTCCTTGAGGTCGATCAAGTCCGTCCCGCCATACTGCACATCCATGCCGGGTTCGTTCACGCGCCCGCGCAGCATCGTATTCATGCCGGATTTCAGCCGTTCGTTGAAATTCTTGATGACGTCCTCCGGCTCGTCCGAAACGCCGCTCTTGTCGAGCGTCCAGCCGCCATCACTGCTGTAAATGTTGATCATCGTGCCGCCGTGCGTGATGAGCAGGTCGTCCGAACCCATCAGGAATCCCGCAATGGTGTGCTCTCCCTTGGATGAATACTCCACGCGGTTCTTGTCCGGCAGCAGCCAAAGATCGCGGAACAGGGTAAAGCCCATCAAAGTTCCGGTGGTGCCGAATTGCGCGGTTCGCCCGTCGCATTGGCTGTCACGCACATGCAGGTACGCCTGGCCTCCAAGCGCTCCAATCACCTGTTGCAACAATTGCTTGGCCTTCGCGGCGCTCTGCTCGGGCAGCATTTCCTGGGTCTGGCCGGCCGTTCCGGGCAAGGCGCAGGCCCACGCAAACTCCAGCGCCAGAATCGTGCACACGATCGCCCTCACCATCAGTCGCACAGGAGAAAACCCCCCACCTACATGGAAGACCTTACCAGTCATAAAGGTTGCCAAGATTTCGTGGCGCCGCCGTTTTTGCTGCGTATGGAAAACCAAAAACCGCCGGCGAGACGCCGGCGCTACTTCTCCGCTCGCGCCAGCCGCGCAGCCGCGACCAATTCACGAAACAGCGACTGCGCCAGCGCATCCGCCGCCATTCTTTCCGGATGCCACTGCACTCCCACCACCCAATTCGATTTGTCCGTCCACTCGACAGCCTCGACCACGCCGTCCGGTGCGCGCGCCGTGACGCGCAACCCGCGCCCGGGCTCCAGCACCGACTGGTGGTGCCACGAATTCACTTCCGGCTGCGCCGCGCCCGAGAGCGTGAAAACGCGCCCGGGATCGAGGCTGGCCGCGTGCATGGCGTCCGGCGTTTCGCTTCCGTCGGGAAGCTCATCCTCCTCGGGACTATGGCAGACCTTCGTGCCGAGTTCGGTGGGGATGTCCTGGATTAGGCTGCCGCCCAGAAAAACATTCAGCGACTGAATCCCGTAGCAGATGGCGAGAACGGGCTTTTCCGCGGCCAGCACGTGCTCCAGCAAAGCGAAATCGGTTCGCTCGCGCGCGGCGTCGGCATCGGCCGCGGAAGGGTGGCGCTTCGCGCCGTAGTGCGCCGGATCGACGTCCGCCGGGCTGCCGGTGAGCAGCACCGCGTCCAGAGTTTCCGCCTCGCGTCTCAAGGCATCGGACCCGGAAACGAGAGAAAGCAGCACCGCTTCGCCGCCCGCTCGTTCCACGGCGCGCAGGTATTTGTCAATTTTGATGCGTTGATTCGCAGCTTCCTCCGCGGCGGTGCGCCACGGTACGCCGATGCGCGGGCGGGAAATTTCTTGCCGGGCCATGGGAACAACCATCGTAGCATTGGCGCGCACGCCCAGCAATATGCGCACGGGCATGTGGGATAGGCTTTAGCCTGATGCTTTCTTGATCGAGCTATTCAGCGAAAACCCTACAGGCATTCTTTGCAACACTCAGGATAAAAAGCCTATCCCACAAAGAGCAAACTAAGTCGCCGCCGCAGCGGCGGGCCCTGCGGTGGCCGGTTGTGAAATATTCTTGCGGCGGAGCAATTCCACGATGTCGTGATAAAGCTTGGCGCGCTGCTGGTGGCGCTCGTTGGCGCGCGTCACGTAGCGTACCAAAATCTCAAATCCGGAGCCGGTCGGGCGAACGCTGATTGCCGGCCCCGCTGAAATCGCGCGAATCCCGCGAGCGCTTCCCATCTGCTGCCATTCTTGTTCGGCAACTCGCGCGTTCGTTTCCGTTTCCTGAGTCACGATTTTCTGAATCTCTTCCGCAACCGGATATGGGTCCTGATCCGCCGGAACGGCCAGTTGCATCTCGTCCCAGAGCCATTGCCCGGAGGTGGAAAAATTGAAGTAGTGGCCCTCGATGGCGTAGCTGTTGACAAACGTCACGCGGCGCCCCGTGGGATGTCCGGCATCGTTCCAGTTGCCGGTTTCGAGCACGACGGTATGGAACAAACCGATTTCAATGACTTCGCCGCTCACACCGTTGATTTCCACCCAATCGCCGTGCCGAATTCCGTTTTTCCCCATGAGCACGAACCAGCCAAAAAATCCGACGATAAAATCCTTCATCGCAACCGTGAGCCCGGCGCCGGCGAGAGCCAGGACCGTAGCCATCTGGTTGGGCATTCCGAAAATAATCAGCAGAATCAGAATCGCGCCCAGCGCGCGTGTGAAAATGTGCGCAACCGAGCGCAAGGTCAGAAGCTTCTGCTGATCCGGCTCTACGCGCGCGAACATTTTCTCCAGAAAATAGGTTGTCAGCAGGACCGCCAGAGCGATGACCAGCATCGCGGCGACGGAAATCAGCAGCCCGTGCATCAGGTCGCGGCGGCGTGCGGCGACCAGCGCGCCCCACTGTCCGTAGGTTCCCGCGAGGCCCTGCTGGTTGCGGATGCGGTCGTCCAGGCTGGACATTCTTTTCTGCAACGCGGTCATCGACTTGTAGGAAGAAATTGCCTCGCTCGTTTGGCTGGATGGAGACGACGGACTGCTCGTGGAGTTTCCAGCCGGCGCGGCCGCCGATTTTTTCCTCTGTTGCGATTTTGCCTGCTCGAGTTGCTGTTCGAGTTCGTCGTGGTTCTTGGAAAATGCGGCAGCCGAAGTAGACGCGCCCTGTTCCTCCTGATTCAGGCGCCCGCCAAGCGAGTGCAGTTCATTCCACGCCCGCGCGCGGGAAAGAAACGAGTAGGAAGCCGCCTCCGCCGAACTCGCCTGCCTTCCCACGATGCTGAGATCCAACTGGCCGCCGCTGCTCTGCTCCGATTTGTTGTAGTCGTCGACCATGCGCTGCACCGCGCTTTGCGGATCGCCGCCGGCACGCTCCAGATCCTGGTGCGCGTCGGCGAGTTCATCCTCGACCAATTCCTGGCGGCTCTTGGCGAGGTCGAGTTCCTGCGTCAGGTCTTCCTTATCATTTTCCTTTGCGCGCGCCAGGAGTTGAGTCAGGTGCGCGACGTCCGCGTTGGACTCGGCATCTTCCTGTTCGCCTATCGAGATGCGTTGAAGAATGGCTTTGATTTCGGGCGTGGAGGGAATCCGTTGCGAGGCGGCATTG
>Ga0187805_10000799_pt1 | contig 10900 bp, 18 predicted proteins | sample NC_wetland_sal_i_6_FD_132965 | JGI IMG/M metagenome (GOLD analysis project Ga0187805, IMG submission 132965) | Wetland sediment microbial communities from Neuse River Estuary, North Carolina, USA - Control_5 | ecosystem: Environmental > Aquatic > Freshwater > Wetlands > Sediment | place: USA... | reverse complement strand
CAAATCTTCTTGCTTCTCTCGCTGCTTGCGCGTCCCCATCGCCATGCGCCGATTCTACAAACCAAGCCTGTGGATACCTCAACACTTTCTGCTCAGGAATCCGAACTTGCACCACGGGCTGCTGAGCCTCATCTCCTACCAGTTCACCAAATCCCGCCCAAACATGTTCTGTGATTCTCACCTGCCTCGGCCCACACGGGGCTGTTGCCAAAAAGCTCCCAAGCACTGACTACTTCTTCCTGAGAGCTTCGATTCTACGAGGCTCAGGCCGGGGACAGTCGTTGACCCGCCGTGACAGGTCACTGGTGAAGCAACCATAACTGTGCCACACTGTGTGCCATGGCAGAGCGCAACTTCATCTTCCTGAGATACGAGGGCAAGGTTCCCGCAATGGCAGGCTGCGAGAAGTGCCAACGCAAATTCTTTACTCCAGCCGCTTATTCTCGTGATGCTGTTGGTGCTCAGGAATACTTGTTCAGCAAGTTTGATCATCACAATTGTGAGGAGAAACCCAAGAAGCATCACCCTGCGTGGTGAACAAATTCTCAATATCTCCAAACAGGGCTTTGCCCGTGCCCAACCGGGGCTTTCTGCCAGCAACACATGTGGGATAATAGAGGCATGACAGTCACCAACCTCCCCCGCCATGAGCGGCGCAAGATTGAGAAGCTGCTTATGAAACTCGCAAAGATTAAACCAATCTCCGCGAAACCTTCTCCGATTGCAGGCCAAAGCACGGCACTTCGGACAGCCTAACCTTTAAAACGGAAGATGCATTACTACCTTGGCCCAACAGCGTTGCTGGACCGATTTTATTGTCCCGAAATCGGGCAGCATCGGGTCGGCGCATATTCGCCCTTGATTGTCCGATCCTTTCATCGTTATCCTTTGCTGCATGGAAGGTTCCCTCCCAAAACCTCCTCGCCCTTGGCGCGTCGTTGCTCACGAGATCACCCACGAGATGAACCCCAAAAAGGTGACGCAACTTAGCGAGGAACTACACCGAGCACTAGCCCAACTGGGAGCGGGGTGCGTTAGCAACGAGCAGGCCCAAGAGATTAAAAAGAGCGGGTGATGGTGGATTTCAACCACGCGGCCTTTGCAAGGCTATCCGCCCAGCAGAGGTGCCACGGATCAGCGTTGACCACAGCCAGATCAGGGCCTTAGCATTGCGATGCAAGTCTGCACGCGCGAGGTCCTGAAAACTCCGCGCGATCTCCACAGCGATGACTACAATCCACAGGCAGGTGCGATCTATAATGCCAGCCAATGAAGACGACGAAGACATGGGATGACCTGTACGCCACCAAAGTGAATCCTGAAGAAATCCTCTACGTAGTGACCAAGACATTGTAGGTTGCGCGGGTGGACGATGGAAGGAATCGAAGAAGGTTGCTTGCTCACGAACGAAGCCGTCTTCACAGCCACTGCTCTGTGCTCCATGAAGAAGGAAGACGAGCGGATGTACTTCGACCCTGACGAGTTCTTCGACATCGTGTTGAGGGAGAGTGAAGCAGAGGGAAGGGGATGAGTGCTACTGTCTGTGGTTCTCGTCACAGTCCCGGCGCTGGTTGTCCCTGTCAAGTTTGACAGTTGCGCACCTCAAGCCACTTCCACAAACTCCTGAATGACAGGCATAAAGATAGATTAGGTCGCACGGATTGAAGCAAGCGCCAAAATACGCTACGGGTTAAATTCGTCGCGGTGGATGCACATGCGCCTAGACTTGGCTCGTGTGACGAGGGCGCGAATATGAGTCATCTTCTACGCAAGCTGTGGGGCGATGAGGGCCAAGACATCGCCGAGTATGCGGTCATGCTGGCAGCGATTCTGGTATTGGTGGTTGGTACGGTTCGCCTTGTCGGAAGTAATGCGAACAACGCGTTTTCGTCGGTAGCGAGTTCGCTTCAATGAGCCTGCTCGAATACGCCGCCGGGGACAAGAGCTAAGGACAGGGCCGCACGGGCTGACGCGGCAGTGCGCCGGACAGGTGCCACGGATCACGCTGAGGGCCTTCGCAACCGAGGCGAACTCTACATCTAAAGCACGAGATAGTAACTGGGCCTTCCCCTTCGCACCCGTGTTACCAACGCTCGCCCAGTCTTGGCGCAATCGCACGCGCCGACGTTCTTCATATTGCTGCAGTGATCCGACGCGTGTACATACTGCGCCCTGCTGCCAAATTCCTTGACCAACTCTTCCTTGACCAACTTGTCCCATTCACGGTTAGTAATTTCCTTGCCTCGGTACGGAAGCAGAAGTTTCTGCATAGGCTCGTGCGTCTCAGACACAAAAGTCCAACCCATAATCGAATCCTCCTCAGAGAAGAATGCATGGCCCGTCTTGTTCACCCGCTCATTGCGAATCTGATGGTCGCGTTGTAGCAGCGAAGTAAAATCATCAGGGCAATGAACAGACCCAACACACCTGAGACAATGTTTCCTAATCCCCCAACGGCGGGCCTCTGCCTTGTCGCGACAGTGGCCAAGTCTCCGTTTGCCGTCGTGTTTGCTCCACACCCGTCTCAAATCTGTGCTTGGCCGCCGTCGGCGAACAGCTCTACACCGTTCACAAATGAGCTGTCATCCGATGCCAGAAATACTGCCACTTTCGCAATCTCATCCGGGTCTCCTACGCGCCCAAGCGGAATACGCTCCGTAAAGCTTTCGAGGAGCGCATCACCCTTCTCCGCTGGTACAAGTCCAAGAAGCCCCGGAGTTTTAGTGGCACCTGGACTCAGCACGTTAACGCGAATCTTCCTCGCCTTGAGATCGAGTATCCAAGTACGAGCGAAGCTACGAATTGCAGCTTTGGTCGCACTATAAATACTGAAAGCTGTTCTAGCAACTTTTCGATTGCGGACGACCCCCGCAGGCAGGTCGGTCAGGTCGGCGAAAGCAGCAACACCAGCCGGGCTTCGTCGCCCGCACCGTTAAAATCGTGCTTGAACTGGTCGAGATTATTTCGTGTCAGCGATGTTAGCGGCGGTTGACCGGGTGGCGTTCTTCTCGACAGCCAGAGATACCAGACGGTAGCGAGTGCGGCGATGATCCCGACCAACCAGAGCGCGTTTTTCATCCTTGGCATTGGCACGGCTCACCCGGCAATCAGGCTGGCTATCAGTTGTGGAAAAAGGATGACGAGAAGGACGACAGTGGCGGCGATCCAGAACAGGGTGACGCTTAGCGGGCTTCGCTTCTGGCACTGATTGCGCCGGACGTACAACTGAATGAAGCCCAGAACTAGCAGGATGCCTGCACCAGCGAGCAACCAAGGGCGTGCTAACTGCAACCTGACGCTTGCCCCAGCCAACCCCAGTGCTCCCAGAAACGTAAGGGGCAAGCAGCAAGCCAAAGTCGATAGCGCAGCGACCACGGCTGCGACGGGTGTTGCTCTCTCTGCCACTCCCATGAGAATCTTCACCCTCTCCGTTTGGCGTTTGAAATCGCGATCCGCAACAATTCCTCTGACGGAATGCCGCTCCGATTTTCATACAGGCGACACGTTAAGCCCGGTGTGCTCGTCCGATGCGGTTCGACATCCTCGCCGTTGATGCGAACGGTCGGCGAACCGGGGAAGAACAGAGCCTTGGCTTCAGCTTCGGTGCTCACGGATACTGCCCGAATTCCGACCTGCACCGATTCGGATGCCAACACGTTGCGGATGCGTTCCACAGCGGGTTCGTAATTCGGACAGCCGGGCACGTACAGAACTTCAATCCTCATCGCTTTATTCCTGTGGTCTCCTCCAACACCGGGCATGGACAGGCTGCGTGCCGCCGACGTCGCCTTGCGAGTGTGGGAATTGAAATGGGTGCAAAGCCTTTTGCCCGCAAGGGTTACCGCTTCAAAGGCACTGGTGAAGTCATTGTGGACGGTGAACTCTTTCAGCAAATCATGAACTCTTACCGAGGGCGATGGGTGGACGCAGTGAGGAGCAAGTCGGAAGCCCGAATACGAGGTTTCGTGCTGGTAAAAGTCGAGAGTGCGTTGCCGCTCACCTCCCCTGCCTATGACGACACCTCGGTTGACGAACAGTCAATCCGAAAACATTGGACTTCATATTTTGCCGCGTTAAACGAGGGTTGATCTGACCACAGGAGACGAGAATAGTTTCAATTTTCAACTTTCCGCTGGAGTCTCGGAGAAATGGCATGGCGGACACGGTAGTTGAAGCCCTGATCCTTGATCTGCTTGAGTGGGTAACTAAACGCGACAGAACCTACGAGGAAGTAATGGGGGCTTGGCGCACATCATGCCCCAGACTGCCCGTGTGGGAAGAGGCGAATGATCGCGGTCTCGTCGTCAGGGAGAACGTGAACGGACGTTGTGTGGTTAGGATTACGTCGTCAGGTCGTGATCTTCTTGTTCAGCGCGATAGAGGAAAACAACATGAGTAATGTCGCCACTGTGCCTCCGCGAGTAAATGGGATTTTGGAGACATCCCTGTACGTCGAGAGTCCTGCTCGCTCCGCTGAATTCTATCGCCGAGTGTTCGGCTTTGAGCCGCTCGAACCCGACGAACCCCTGAACGATGAGACGCGCCTTTGCCCAATGCGTGCGGGTGATCGAAGCGTGCTGTTGCTGTTCAAGAAAGGCGCTACTGCTGATACGGACGCCATCGGCACAATTCACATCGCGTTCGGGATCGCTCGTTGTGATTTGCCTGCTTGGGAACGCTGGCTGAAGGAACAGGGCATCTCGATTGAATTGCGTAAGACATGGAAATATGGAGGGGAGGCGCTCTACTTCCGTGATCCAGACGGTCACCTGCTGGAGGTTGTGACGCCGGGCGTATGGAACATCTACTGACCTGCGCCCTTTTGAAAATGAGGCGTGAGTCCTTTCAGGACTCGCGGCGTCTGCCAAAGCTCGTAGATATGGGAGTCAGGGTCGCGAAAATACGTCCAAGCTTCTGATTCGTCGCCAAAGACATCTGTGACGAACTCTACGCCCGCTGATTCCAACTCCTTCCTTGCAGCGCGGACATCCTCCACCTGAAATCCCAGAACTGGGCAGGCGTGAAGCTGATAATATCGACTCTTCGAGCCAAAGACCTCGAAAATCTGTCCAGAAGGCATAACGAACTGAGCCAGCCCCTCATGCTGCTCGATCAGCGACAGACCTAATGTCTCTGCAAAGAAATGAACCGTCGATTCAAGGTCGGCGCTACGCACACCCGCCCATGTATAACCGAGCACCCGCATTGCAAGCTCCTTCCGATCTGCTATTTCGCTCGCTCCCATACCGATTCGAGAGTGACCATGACGCCATTTCTCAACTGGGGAGTATTCCGCACATACAGACGGTCAGCTTCTAAGGCTACAAACCGGGTTTGATCTGTGTTGACCCAATTTTGAAGCGATGCGACTTCAACGTGATGAACTACCTTGTCGCAAGTAAACGTGTAGCGTGCGGCGTAAGCCATGAATGTGGAGTAAGCCTGTGCTCTCTCCTCAGCAGGGGCTGCCACCCTATCGGGAATGGAAAGCGGCTTCCGACCATCGTCGGAAATAATTGCCATCATTCTGCCATCCGCCGTATAAGTGAGAAGACCTGATGGATGCTGCCCAAGAGCAGCCTTGTTCGTTTTGTCCTTGTCAGTCGTGGAGGCGACAGACACAAGTTTCCACGTTCCCACAACGCTGAAGTTGCACTGCGCGTTGCCTGCCGCTGAGAAAACGGAAGCTACGATCAACGCCAGCAAGATAAACTTGTTTCTCATGCAGTCCCTCCTAAACTTGAAAGACTACGCTATGCGGTGAGAATCTCACTACACAAGGACTGACAGACATAGGAATATGCTCCTCACCGAGGAGGGGACAATGCGATCAAAATGGCTGCTTGTGTTAGTCCTGTCAGGCTGTTTTGCATTAGGTTGGAGTACACATGCGCTGACCACTCAGCAGCATACGCCTGTTTCCATAACTCGCCTCTACACGGGTTCCGATGGCGAGACCCACGCCGAACAGATCAGCGACATAAAACTAAATGCTGATCCGGCGCGGGGTGGGCTTGAAGTATCAGATGTCATCAAAGTGACTGGCCTTCAGTTTGCCCGCACATCCCCCGGCTGGGTGAGGAACTGGCACACAGGAGAACGCCATCAATACATCGTGGTTCTCAGTGGCAAAGGGGAGATTGAAGTGGCTGGAGGCCGCAAGATTCCTTTGGAACCGGGAAGCGTCATATTGGAAGAGGACTCGACGGGGAAGGGGCACATCTCGCGCACCATCGGAACCGAAGACCGCATTGCCTTGAACATACAACTTGCCGAACGGTAGGAAAGAGGATCAGAAGGGGAGGCTCCATACAATGTCAGATTCCCTTGCTAGTTTGCCTTGGTCTAACAACTCTGATCGGAGGCCCATGATCTCACGTCGCGATTTCACAAAAGTCGCAAGCATCGCGGCTGGCAGCTTGTTCTTGTCTTCTGATGGAGGGGCGCAAGAGAAGCAGGCTCCCGTAACGGGAAATCCGGCGGCAGTCAGGAGCGGCTTTGTTCAGAACGCGGGAGCCGAAATCTACTACGAGCAAACTGGCGACGGTCCACCAATCGTCTTTGCACACGGACTGGGCGGGAACCATCTTTCATGGTGGCAGCAGGTTCCATATTTTTCACCTCACTATGCCTGCGTTACATTTGCTCATCGTGGCTTTTCACCGTCCCGCCTCACGTCGGGGGGAACTGTCGATCCTGCGTTGTTTGAAGACGATCTACTGGCTTTGGTCGAACACCTCAAACTGGCTGAGGTTCGGCTGGTTGCGCAGTCGATGGGAGGAAGCACGTGCCTGAACTTTACTCTCCGCTATCCCCAGCGGGTTCGGGCTTTGGTGATGGCGTCAACCCGTGGAACGGTTGATCTGAAGACACTTGATGGCGCTGATCGCAAAGCCATTGAGGCTTGGTCTGCCGAGCGTGGTGGAATGGAGGCTGAACTTCTCAAACGGGGCATTCATCCCGCCGCCGGAGAGCGGATGGTACGCGAGCAGCCTGCGCTGGAATTCCTATATCGAGAAATTGACCGTCTAAGCGCTAACCTCGATAAAGATGCGCTTCGCACAAAGTTTCGGGCAGCGTGGACTCGACCAGCTTCAGACTTGAAGCGACTTTCGGTTCCCGTGCTGTTTATCTCCGGCAAGGAAGACGTGATTTTCCCGCCTCCTGCTGCGGTCGCACTCGCAAATCTCGTTCCCGGTGCCAAACTCGAATCGGTTCCGGAGACCGGGCATTCTGTGTATTTCCAGCGCCCTGAAATCTTCAATCGCTTGGTATTTAACTTCTTTGAGGCGCACGGAGGTGTGTTGTTGCCTCCCCACGCTGAAATCGGCTGACGGAGGATTTCTTTTTGATCTCTCGCCCTCGCAACTCCGGCATCAGTACCTACGGTTTGATACGCCGGGTTGCAGATTCGCACGCCGTGGCACGTGAAACTTCGATTTCATGAAAGCTGGTCAAATAAGGGTCTTCGACGTGTCCACTTTTCGTTGACAGGCGTCCTCGTTGACTTGCCTTCACCGCATCCCTACCATTTCTAAGCAGTGGCTACCCCCTCCCAACGGTTGGGCAGACGCTTTCCCATTACCGCATCCTCTGTAAGATCGGTGGCGGGTTTCTCCGGATGGCTAATTCTGTGCTGTCTGGCGAATCTTGGTCAGGCGCTGCTCCAGCGATTCCGCCTCATCCTTGCGCCCCAGCTGTCGCAGCGCCCGCGCCTCATTACTCAGCGAGTCCGAGAGACGAGGGCTGTCATGCCCAAATTGGGTTTCGATGATTCCCGTGGCGCGATGCCAGCAGGGCTGCGATTGGTCCGGCTTTCCCCAACGGTCATACAAGTCGCAGAGTCCCCAGAGCGGGATGAGCACCAGCTCTGGCTCCGCCACTTCCGCGCCTTTCACTGACCGCAACAGATAGGCTTCCGCCTTGGGCCAATCACTTTGCGCTTCGTAAAAGCCCGCCATGTCTCTCAAACCGTCTACGGCTTGGGGGTTGTTATCCCCTGACATTTTTAGATTGATGTCGAGGGCCCGCTGCAGATAGCTTTCGGCTTCTTTGTAATTCTTCTGCACGGCCGCGAGCCGCCCCAGAAAGCGCAGAGGCTCCACAGATCGGTCCGATCCAGGCCCGAAGGTTTTCTCAACCACCGCCAGTTGCTCGTGAAACGCCGCGCCCGCTTCGGCAAATTTCTGCTGCATTGCATAAGCATTCCCTAGCCGCCCGAGAGCAACGACCAGATTTTCATCTCGGGGAGGCAGGTTCCGCGCCAGAGCCACAGCCTGTTTGTACAATTGCTCCGCGTCTTCCATCTTGCGCTCATGGTATGCCTGATCGCCGGTCTTGATAGTCATTTCGACTTTCTCCTTCGTTCCGGCTGCCGTGTCGAGTTGAGCAACTCGCTTCTCTAGATCCGCAGCTTCGGCGTCGTGTCCTGACGACCTCAACGAGACGAGATAATCGGCAAAGCGCCCTTGCGCAGCGGTGTACTGCTGGGTGCAATCAGTTCCGCAATGCAGTACGGATTGTCCGGGCTGCGCTTTCATGAGGACTGCCGCATCCGTCAGGCTAGCGTTGCGGTATTGCTCGAGCGCGCTGACCCAGTCGCCCTTTTTCTCCAGCGCTCCACCCAGTTCCATCATCACGCGCGCTTGTATGGAGTCCAGCGAGATGGCTTCTTTGAATTCTCCGACCGCAAGATCAATTTGCGCGTTTGCCAGCAACGCCTGCCCGAGGAGGTCGTGAATCTCCCAAGAAGTCTGGGACAGCGCCTCTGCTTGTTTTAATTCCTCGACGGCTCCGCCGTAGTCTTTCTTGGCGAGCAGAACTCTGCCAATGTCCTTGTGCGTCTCGCCGTCGCCCGGCGCAATCTTTTCGGCGCTGCGATATTCTTCGAGCGCGGCGTCGTAGTTCTTCCGCTGTTCCTGAATGCTGCCCAATCCCCGATGACCGCCGGGATCGGCGGGATCGAGATCATTGGCCTTGCGAAACTCGGCTTCGGCTGCAGTCGTATCTCCCTGCCACGCCAAAGCCCTTCCCAGGCAAATGTGACACACCTCGAAATTGGGGAACTTCCTCTCCAGTTCCTGCAGTTCCTGAATAGCTGCGCTCGGCGACTGCTGCATCAACGCTGAGGCCAGATTTTGCCGCGCAAGGGGATCGTTGGGATTCAGCCTCTTCGCCTCGCGGAATTCCAAGACAGCCGAGGCCGCGTCTCCTTTGCTGTTGTATGCATTCCCCAGGTTGTTGTGTGCGTCCGAGTTGTTGGGATCGAGGGCAATCGCCTTCTTGTACTCGGCAATCGATTCGTCGTAGGAATGAATGTCGTAGTACAAAAGCCCCAGGTCATAGTGAACCACCGAATAATCCGGCTTGATGCGCAGTGCTTCTTTGTATTCCGCGATGGCGGCATCGAATTTTTGCGCTTCCTCCAATGCCAGCCCCTGGTTCTTGTGAGCTTCAGCATCATTGGGGTTTTCCGCCAATGCCGCCTTCGCCTCGTTCAGCGCGTTGTTCGCGTCTTGCAGCCGGTAGAGCAGAAAGCTGGCCTTTACATGCACTTCCGGAAAGTCCGGCTGGGTTTCCAAAATCTCTTGATATACATTCAATGCCACATCGAACTTTTCCTGCTGCCGCAGCAACTCGGCCATGACGTAGCCAGTTTCCAGGCGAGCGAAACTCTTGTCCAGGGCATCGCTCAAGATCGTGGTCGCGTCTGAGTACTTCTGCGCTCTCATTAAGACCGCGGCATCGCTAAGCTGCTCAAGGAGCTGCTGGTCCGGCTTCACATCCCCGGACGCATCCACTTTCGCCGCCTTCAATGCCTCGAGCACGCTCGCATCTGCTCCCGCTCTCTTCATCAGGGAAAGAAATTCATCTCTCGGATGAAAATTCAGCCCACGAGCGGCGACATCGTGCGCGATGTTCGCCTGCAACGCTCCGCCGGCTTCTAGCGCCATCACTTCGCTGGCCCGTAATGGCCTCGGCGTAGTCTGTGCCGCGAGATGCAAAGAGAAGAGGACTCCTAAGACAAAAATGAATAGCGACCAACGCACACCCGACTTCGACATGATGCCCTCCGGCATATCTCCCTCAATGCTAAGTGCCCGCGCCCTCCTGATCTTGTTACGTTGGTTCTCATTGCACCCACGACTTTCGCCACAAGACTGAGGCGAGGAAATCCTTTAGTCTGGAATCCCCACCAGTTCCCTGTTCCGCAGGAGAGCGCTCCGAATCACTCCGAGGATGCCGGGAAGGCTTTTATGAACATCGTTGCATCAACTCTTCTTTCGTTCCTCCCCAAGCGCTATCGCAACGCATTCACTCCTTTCGAGATTCCTCCTGCCGGTACCATCTTAAGTGGAGTTCTCGAATCACTCTTCAGTCTGTACCTTTTGATCCACGGCTACCATGCCTAGGTGGATGAGCGGATGGCCTCGATTCCCGAGTCCGTCTTGAGCAAAGCAGCCGAAAAAGGTGGCGAGTCCGCCATCATGGGACTGGGCAGCATCTTTATGCTGGAGTACCTGATTCACGTCACCACGATTCTGATGGTACGAACTCATCAGCCAGCTGCATGATGCAGGCTTTCAGGATGTTCAAACAATTCGCTTGGCCCCGGGCGAGGCGCTCGTCGGGTTCAAAGCGCTCCCTGGGGAAAACGCCTGAATCACGGGCTAACCGTGAGTTACGTTTTCACGTTTTCAGGCGGACTCCGACGACGTTGTCGCGAAGTCGGCTTCAGAGGAGATCGTCATTGATCTCCTCCAAGCCCGTTTCTGGACAGCTTCCCGTTAGCCGACCTCTCTGGCACAATTGCGCAGGTTGTGTTGGGCCGCAGAGTCTGCGCCCGGTGTACACTCAGGAGCGAAGAAGGAGGTCAACGCAGATTTCACGCACTCCTCAT
>Ga0187805_10000798_pt1 | contig 10916 bp, 5 predicted proteins | sample NC_wetland_sal_i_6_FD_132965 | JGI IMG/M metagenome (GOLD analysis project Ga0187805, IMG submission 132965) | Wetland sediment microbial communities from Neuse River Estuary, North Carolina, USA - Control_5 | ecosystem: Environmental > Aquatic > Freshwater > Wetlands > Sediment | place: USA... | reverse complement strand
TGCTTTTTCTGGCTTTCAATCGCCAAGCATGTCACAGTGCGCGCAGACATCAATATTTGGGGCTCTCCAGATGTACAAAGTCTCCGACACAGTGCGCAGCACTCACGGCCAAGATGGCGCCATCGTTTTAGATATCCGGCAAGGCCAGATGTTCAACCTCAACTTCGTCGGATCGCGAATCCTTGAACTCCTCAAAACGGGTTCCACTGAGTCAGCGATTGTCGACAAGATCAGCCGCGAGTTCGGCGTCTGCCCGAAAGTTGTGAAAAACGATGTCCGGGAATTTCTCCAGCGCTTAAGGAAGTCTCACCTCGTCGAAGAGCGCGAACCGGGTGCGGTGTCCTGAACTGGAACCAAGATTCTCTGCGCCAGCCACGACTGGCAATGTGAATGAAGGTGTGCACCATGTCGTTTCTTGTCTTGAGAGCGTACATGAAGCTGATTTACTTCGATCTCTACCTGGCTCGAGGTAGTTTCGGGGCGCTCTACGACAAGGTTCGCCAGCAGCAGGTGGGAAAGGCGACGCCTCCTCCTGATGCAATAGAACGCATTTGTTCGGCGGTCGACATAGCGTGTATCTGGTACTGGAAAGAAGCGCTTTGTTTGCAGCGCTCGGCAGCGACGAGTTGCCTCCTCAAGAGCCACGGGATAGGCGCCCAAATGGTAATTGGGGCACAGCAATTGCCATTCAAGGCACACGCCTGGGTCGAGGTGGATGGTCGCGTGGTCAACGACAAACCATACGTGCCGGAAATGTACGCAGTCCTAGATCGGTGCTGACGAATAACGGGTTGAACATTCTGGCCAAAGGCATCGCTATGAGCGTCCAGTTTGGAAGATGGAATTTCGAAGGTCAGCCGCCTGCACTGGACTACACCGAGAAAGTCAGCGCAGCACTGGCTCCGTATGGACCCGACAGCAATGAATACTATGCAAAGGGTGGCATAATTATCCTCTATCGCGCCTTCCACACCACGAAGGAATCACGTCGCGAGACGCAGCCGCATATTTCTCCCTCCGGTACCGTGATCACTTGGGATGGTCGCTTGGACAATCGAGCCGAACTCATCAACGAGTTAGGTGACTCCTTGAGCATCGATTCTGCGGATGTATCTATCGTGGCCGCCGCGTATGAAAAACGCGGGGTTAAGTGCTTGGGTAAGTTGATCGGCGATTGGGCCCTGTCCATCTGGAATCCTCGTGAGCGCTCCGTGTTGCTCGCCAAAGACCCAATTGGCACGAAGCATATTTATTACTCTGTTGAGAACAATCAGGTTACTTGGAGCACACTACTAGACCCCCTCATTTTGTTGGCTGGCAAGCAGTTCGCAATCTGCGAAGAGTATGTAGCGGGGTGGCTCTCGCAATTTCCGGCAACGCATCTGACGCCCTACGTTGGTATCCACGGCGTTCCACCGGCGACGTTTGTGCTTCTCGATCCCGGAGAGCACATTGTCAACAAGTGTTTTTGGGATTTTGACGCAGGACAACAAATCCGCTACCGCACCGATCGGGAATACGAAGAACATTTCCGCAGTGTCTTTGCACAATCTGTTCAACGCAGACTGCGCTCCGATACACCCATCCTTGCCGAGTTGAGCGGCGGGCGTGACTCTTCCTCTGTTGTCTGCATGGCAGATGCAATTATCGCGAACGGTGCACCCGACACTTCCAGTTTGGGTACTGTGTCTTACTACGACGACTCGGAACCTAACTGTAATGAGCGATTCTATTTTACAAAAGTGGAAGAGAAACGTGGCAAGACGGGTCTTCACATCAACATCGGCCCAGACCAACAGACCTCCGCACCAGCCTGTAAGTCCTATGGCGACGGCTCAATCTTAACTCCCAGCTACAGTCGCCGGATTCCAGAATTCGGAAACTGGCTAACCTCACGAGGGAATCGCGTCGTTCTGTCCGGCATTGGCGGCGACGAGGTTATGGGTGGCGTGCCAATACCAACGCCAGAAATTCAGGATCTTATCGCCACAGCACAATTGCGCTCTCTCGCTCGCCAGCTCAAAGCATGGGCCCTCCAAAAACGCAAGCCCTGGTTTCTCTTGTTGTTTGAAGCTGCGCGAGGATTCTTTCCGCCCGCGCTCTTTGGTATTTCGGAATGCGCCCGGCCGGCCCAATGGTTGCAGGCCAAGTTTGTGAAGCGCCACTTGGCGGCGTTGACCGGCTATCCATCACGTGTGAAGCTATTCGGGCCCCGGGCGAGTTTCCAGGACAATTTGAGGACTCTTAACTGCCTGCGAAGGCAGTTAGCGTGCCAAGCGCTCTCGTCTGATCCAATCTACGAAATGCGTTATCCCTATCTGGACCGTGACTTATTGGAATTCATGTACGCGATCCCCCGGGAACAATCGGTCCGCCCGACACAGCGGCGTTCGCTGATGCGCCGCGCACTTGCAGACCTCGTTCCGGGAGAGATTCTCAACAGGAAAGGAAAAGGTCTGGCTATGCGCGCGCCGTTAGTGCGCATCAGGAACGACTGGACGAATCTCGTGCGCATGAACCAGCAGATGCTAAGCAGTTTATTCGGATTTGTCGACCCAGTGCTCTTCATGGCTGCATTGCAGAAGGGAAGACGGGGGGAGGTAGTCCCAATAGTGAGCATCATTCGGATGACCCTCTTCGAAAGGTGGCTCCGGGATGTTCGCGCGTTAGGGATTGTCGATGCAGATATTAGCGAGCGGCTGCAGATGACATTGCTGGGATCCAGGCAAGTGGGACGAAATCGAACCCAACGAAACCATTACGAACAGTCCCCAACGGGTGAAATTGGCGGAAGTGAATTATGAGCGTCCAGTTTGGAAGATGGAATTTCGAAGGCCAACCGCCTGACCAGGGTTACATCGAAAAAGTTACCGCCACTCTTTCTCCATACGGCTCCGACAGTAATGAACTGTATTCCAAGGGCGGCACGAAGATTGTGTATCGTGCCTTTCATACGACGAAGGAATCCCATGGTGAGAAGCAACCTTACACATCCCCGTCCGGCGCGGTAATCACTTGGGATGGGCGCTTGGACAACCGTCCAGAACTCCTCATCCAGTTGGGAGATTCTCTAACCATGAGTTCCCCGGATGTTGAGATCGTCGCAGCGTCATATGAAAGGTGGAACACAGATTGCTTTGCCAATCTCATCGGAGATTGGGCGCTATCCATCTGGAACCCTGTCGATCACTCGCTGATTCTGGCCACGGATTTCACAGGAATCCGTCATCTCTACTATTCGATTGAGATGAATTGCGTTGCGTGGAGCACCATTCTTGACCCTTTGGTTCGGTTTGCCGGCAAAACGTTCAAAGTCTGCGAAGAGTACATCGCAGGCTGGCTGACTGGCTATCCCGCCCCGCAACTAACCCCCTATGTCGGCATTCACGCCGTTGCGCCGTCCTGTTTCGCGCTGATCCGCCCCGGAGAGCACACAATCAAGAAATACTGGGACTTCGATCCCAGAAAGGCAATCCGTTACCGCACCGATACCGAATACGAGGAGCACTTCCGCACCGTCCTTGCCCAGGCCGTCCGTCGCAGGCTCCGCGCGGATCGCCCCGTCCTCGCCGAACTCAGCGGCGGTATGGACTCATCTTCGATAGTCTGTCTGGCAGACGTCATCATCGCCCGTGGCGAAGCCGAGACCCCGCGCCTTGATACCATCTCCTACTATGACGAGTCTACCCCGGGCTTGGATGAACGATTCTATGTGAATAAAGTCGAACAATTGCGGCGACGCACCGGGCATCATATCGATCTGCGAACACAAAACAAATTGGGCAGAAGCGAAGTGGATTCAAAGCGATTTTTGCTCCCTAGGTTTGAAAATGATCGGTTGGCAGCAACGCCGAACTCGGAGCATGATTTGTGGCCTGAAGTGTTCGAACCGTATGCACTTTACATGAATTCACACCAGTATCGGGTGACACTGTCAGGAAATGCGGGAGAAGATCCCACGGGCGGCTACGTACCGTCGCCCACCTCTGAGTTGCAAGATCTTGTGGCGAGAGCACGATTCTTTAGACTCGCTCGTCAACTAGACGCCTGGGCTGCGAAGATGGGAACATCTCGGCTCTCTCTGCTTTGGAAGGCGCTTCGAGGATTCGGTAGGCTCTCCATTACATTCCCATGTCCACCCAGATACAAGTGCCCACCTCCGTGGCTTCAGTCGGGCTTCGTACGGCGCTACAGGGCTGCTCTTCATTGGTACCCTTCCAAACTGACACTGTTCGGTCCTCTGCCCAGCTTTCAAAGCCATATTTATCAGTTGAATCACTACCGAAGGTTTTTAGCGTCCCGTGACCTCTGCCCAGAGTTGCTTCGTGAGATACGGTATCCCTACCTAGATCGCGATCTCCTGGAATTTGCTTACGCTGTCCCTCGAGAACAGATCGTTGGTGTCGGCAAGCGGCGTTACCTGATGAAGCGCTCCCTTGTTGGAATCGTGCCAGATGAAATACTCGACCGAAAGCGAAAAGCAGTTGTTGCTCCGGAACCGGATAAACATAACCCCCAGGGTTGGCGTACTCGGGGCGAATTGAGGCATCGGTTGATCAGCAACTCCTTGGGGATCGTCGATACGGATCTATTCTTGCTGGCGCTGCAAGAAACTGACGGCAAGGACGACATCACCATCGATAAGCTCAAGAGCACTGTGATCCTTGAACTCTGGTTGAACCATCTCGAAGCGCAAGGAGTGCTGATGCCAACCACCACAGACCCAAATCCGTCGCTGGACTCGCGTCTTGAACCCAATGAACTGACAACACCCGTTCAGCCCAACAATTCAGCTAGCTAGCTGTCTGCGTCTAATCTTACAACGAAAGGAGGTGAATAACATGAAATACGAGGCTCCCGAATTGGTTGTGTTGCCCACGGCGGTCGATGCGATCCAAGAGAAGCCCAACCCCAGTGGCAATGAGGGTGGAAAAGATGACTCCCCCGCATACGAAGACTGGGAGTAAATGAACCCATCTGACCGGAGCATCTGAGGCTTCGATGCTCCGACAACCTACCGGAGCGCGTCGAACAACCGACGGGCGCTCCGGTATTTCGATATAAGCGGCCATATACTACAGTGTTCGGCAGTTCGGCTCCGGGACTAGATGCCATTGATTATGAGCGTTTCGGTCGACATCGCCTGGTACCTTTTTGTTTGCGTCACGATTGATGGCCCGAAAGGGACCACTCCTTCCGTCTCGGCTTCAGGCTTTACTCTCCTGTTACTGCATCGGCTTTCGCGGTCAATGTAGGTTTCGATAAACACTCTAACTGTTGCCGCACAAACGCAAGCAGGACTTGAAGGCTTCACCTTGGGGAGGGCTTAACAACATCAACGACAATGAGAATGTTCTACATCGCCCGTCATGTTGGTTGTACGAGGAATGTGGGGCTAACTGGCTAACCGAGATTTCGCCCTATCCGAAAACACAACTTCCGTGCATATGAAGACCGGAATTATCAACCCTTACGGAGTTTAGGCCACGATAACCGGCCAGACCGTGCTAAGAGCCGCGATCCACAAACTTTTCGGCAACTCCCAGTTTGGCATATGCTAGTACTCACCTGAGATATGATCAACCTGGAGAGCATACTACTCGCCCTTCGGGCTCGGGTCTTCCTTTCCCAGGATTTTTGTGTCGAGCTCGACCAAGTTCGATGGAATAACATCACTGAGCGGCGGTGGTGGGAATGGTACGTGCGCAAGTCTGAAGCGAAGCTGGCGCGGCGCGGTAAGTGCGCCAGGCTCTAACGAATCCCCGGATGCCGCCTGAAACTCCCATACGGCACCAGCAGAAGTGAAACCGTTATCAGCATTTTGTGCCTCGATGAGGCCTTGGGATGACGACAATCCTAGGAGTCTCAATGTGAGGCGTCCCGGGATTGGCCATTTAGACGTGTTGAACATGACAGCGCCAATGGTAATCACGTTTGTCGCAAGATCAAGATTCGCCAGACTGTACCGGATCTCAACCCTCGAGGATAAGTCGTGCAGAGCCTCGAGACTTTCACCCCCGTTGAGCATCGCGGTGCCCTTAACCGTTATCCGGGTCGTCGACGCTTGCGGGAGCCCAAATCGCCGGTCGATCCAAAGCGGATGAAAAATGCCATTTAGATCACAGGCGAGTCCGGCTGTGTCTCCACCATTGTCGCCGCCATAGTTCCAATCGAACGTCGCGCGGACACGCCCGTCGGGCGTCACATTTGGATGCCAAACAGGATACAAAATTGCCTTCTTCATCTGCAGAGCGGAACCTCCGCCCCGCGAGACCAGTACGCTTGGCAAAAAGGATTCCCCGCCATCTAAAGATGCGCTAAAGCGGATGTCATAACCCCAGTTGTCGAGATGATCTCTGCGATCGTACCACATGATACCGATCACACCGTTGCGATTCACCGCAAGAGTAGGCATGAAAGCATCTGGTGTTTCGCCGCGCTCATCGTGAGGCCAATTGTCACTGATAACTAGCGAGGACGACCACGTCTTGCCCTTGTTCTCCGAACGCGCAAACCGAATTTCTCCCCGGCCAGAGCGCGCATCGACCCATGCCGCGTAGATTCGATCGTGAAAGGATCCGCTTGTTCGATCAACTGCCAAAGATGGTTGACCCATCAACCCGCCGTTGGACCGCAGGTACCAATCGTCAGTGACGACGGTTGTTCTACCGAACGTCTCCCCGCCATCATCCGAGGAAATGAATTTGAGTTTAGTGTTCGGAGCCGTGGGATGCAGATCGTGAATGAAACCGGCAGTTTTTTTGTCAAATGCATCAGCAAACATCGTTGCAAAAGTGCCATCCGACATTACGATGCCATTCGCATTCCCAGCCACGTATTGCGAGCCCTCATCTGCAAGCTTCACGGACTTGTACGTTTGGCCGCCATCCGTTGAGCGAAAGATAACGAGACCAGTCATTCTTTTACCATCAATACCAGCAACGCCAATGCCGGCAAAGCCGTTGGCGACGCCATGGATGTAGACCCGACCGCGATACTGTCCCGAAGTATCGTCAACGGTGATGTACTCTCGATCGATTCCGTCCACCTCGCCCACTTCGCGCCAACTGTCACCACCGCTGATTGAGCGATATATGGGCCAACGGATCAGTGGTCTAGATTTACTGTGAAATGTTTGATAGAACTCTTTAGATCCATAGTTAGGTTCTTGGCTTAGGGCGGAGAGCCTGGCGTAAATATCGCCTCCAAAAGACATGAAGTACGCGCTCCCATCCGGGCCGAACGCGCAAGTGGGATCAACGCTATATTTGCTCGGGTCCCGTTCGTATGTAGTGCGCCAACTCAGTCCGCCATCCAAAGACGTATAGACGAAAACGTGGACCGGCCACGGAGCCTGATAGTTCTGGACGTCATCCGCTTGGATCGAGCACACTATTAGGCGGTTCGTGTCGCTAGGGTCGGCGACGATTTGCAGTTCGTAATCCGGCCTAGCAAGGTCGGCTGGGCCCACTTTGACAGCAGGTGCGACGAGTATGAGCGACTGTTCCCTCCGTCGTGCAGTCGTTTCGCCGGTATGTCCCGGCGCGATCGCAACACGCTCTATTTGCGACACCGATGCGAGTCCCACACAAACGAGAACACTCAAGACCGTCGCAAATCGGGAAATAAGTGCCATGATTTCAATCCTTTAATCGTAGACCATCGCAACTTCCCCTGTTTGAACCGAGCCTCGTGGTTGCGAAAGGTCCAGAGCTAAGCCTGCCGAAATCCGGGCGGCGAATAATCTCTAGAATGCTAATTTGAGAGCAAATTGAATAGAGCGAGGACCACCAATTTGGTACAGAGGGCTCAAAGCTCCACTTCCCACATTGCCTGATCCTGAAGTTCCACCGTTTAGGTACTGCCCAAGTGTCGTCGTTGACACGCCGAACACACCGATCCCGATTTGTCCATTTGGCGGGCCAAAATTAGGATGATTGAGAACGTTGAACATTTCCGCGCGAAACTGTAGTTTGACGGACTCGCGAATAGGAAAATCGCGATGCACTGCAAAATCCCACTGTGTGACACCGAATGCTCGGAGGAAGTTTCGCGGCACGTCCCCCTGCCGAGTCGGAACTCCGGTGACGGGGTCTGTGGGTGGATTCATGAATGCAGTTGGATTAAACGCTTTGTTACCAGGGTATTGAGAGCCGTAAAGATAAAGAGGCTCTCCTTGAACGAAATCCGGCCGAACGTCTCCAGCAAGTCCGTTGTCGAAACTAAAGAAATTCAGGTCAGTAATGTCGACTGGTGCTGCGGAGCGCGCCATGACGAAATTGTCTGTCGACCATCCGCGGAAGATCTCAGTCGTTAGCGCATTTAGCTTCGGGGCTGGAATTTCATACGTCACGCCGCTAGAGAAGGCGTTGCGGACATCGAAATCCGAAGGTCCGCGATTATTGAAAGGTGTGGCGTAGTTTGAAAACAGAGCCAGCGATCCCGCTGAACCGGTGTCGATCGAATGGGACCACGTGTAGGACGAAAGTACTTGGAGACCGCGAACCAAGCGTCTTTGGAACTCAACCTGGAGAGCTTCGTAGTCGGAATTGGCCCCATTTGTTACGAATTCTGCATAGCTAATGTTGGGGTTTGGAAAGACTTGGTACCCTGACTGTAGCAATCTTCTTCCCACTGCCCCGATATAGGTTACCGACATGCCCTGTTGTCTTCCAAGCGACTGCTCAAGGGCGACATTCCACTCAAGCGTATGAGGCGCTTTGAGTCTAGGATCTACAAAGTTCAATTGTGGTGGATTCGTTGGATTGGGCGGATTGATCAGTGGTGGCGCTGCTGCAGCTGCAGACAAGGGAAAACTGCCGCCAGAGGAGTAAATCTCGCCAGAGAACGGGTAGCCGAAAGCAAACGTGTTACCTATTTCGGAAGTTGCAAGGTCATAGAAGAGTCCGACCCCTCCACGAACCACGGTCCGGAAACTTTGACCCTGATGAGCCTGGTACGCTAGGCCGAGCCTAGGGGCCACATTGCCGTACTGGGTACTGAAGGGTGGTGTTCCAGTCGGAGCTAAGGCGAGGTTCAAATTGCTCGCGGTAAATCCGGTTACCGCCGCAAGGTTAGGGCCATTCAAGGATCTCGGAACAAAGTCGACATCCCACCGCAGACCATAGGTCAACGTAAGACGTGGAGTAGCCCGCCAGGTGTCTTGTCCATACAACCCGAGATTCCGGAACAGAAATGTCGAACTGAGATCTGATTCCAAAAATACCGCGCATGTATTTCCATTTTGCGCAGACGCCATGTCGCAAAAAAAGGACTGCTGCTTGTATGCATTGGGCCGGTACTCCGGCGAAAGGCGGCGAAAGTCAATTCCGAATTTCACACTGTGCGAGCCCATTTGCACAGAAAGACTCTCAACAACGTTGACTTGTCGCTGCAGGTTCTTTCCGCTTGGTCCGACAGTCAAAGAGCCGTTGGTGAGCGAACTGATGCCGAGGACGAAGACTGCGTTTTGAGACGAGAACGGAGAGGGATAAGGAACAACGGACAGGGGAATTGCCCCGCCGAAGCTGTCTAGAAACGAATCGCTTGCAGCACTCGTCTCGCTATAATTGAACCTCAGATCATTCGCCACAGTGGGCGATCCAAGGTAAGTTGCTCCCACAGTTGCGGTTTGTGTTGTGATTCTCGTTTCGCTTAGAGTGCTTAATGAAGAACCGCCCGCACCGCGCTGGATAATGTTTGATGGCGAGCCATTGTAGCGTCCGAAGAAGTTCAACTTGTCATTCATCCTGTGGTCAATCCGAAGACTATATGCATCCAGCCCCGCCGGGTTTGAATAGCTAGAATTGAAGATCGCGATCCCGGTCGCCGCATTGTCGGGCCCGTTAGGCAGGGGAAATGCATTCAGGTACGGCTGGAGACCCGGCAATGCGTTTTGCCGCGCGCCCAAATCGGGAACCGTAGAAAGACTGGTTTGTGGCAGCCGAAGACGAAGTCCTTCATACGAAAAGAAGAAGAACGTTCGGTTCTTGATGATCGGACCACTCACCGTTCCTCCAAAGTCGTTCTGCCGCTCCCTTGCCTTGGGGAGAGCGGGGTGGTTCGTATACCCGTTGAACCAGTTACTAGCGTCCAGAGTATCGTTCCTCAGGTAGTCGAAAGCCGTACCGTGAAATTGATTGGTCCCTGATCGCGTCAAAATAGAAATCTGAGCACCAGGGGTGCGACCGAATTCAGGAGCAAAGGTGGAGGTCTGTATGCGGAATTCCTGAAGAGCATCCACGGACACCAAACTATTTGTTCCCCCGAGGGCGCTGAACGAACCTGCCGCGCCCGCGAATCCATTGCCCCCGCCAGAACTTGCGCCGATTCCAATGTTGGCACTGACGCCGTCTAACATCCAGTAGTTGGAAGCGCCACGCTGCCCGTTAACGCTGAATTGACTGGTATCTGAAGAGTTGCTGGGAATCACAACCACTCCCGGTGTTAGCTCTATCAGAGTTTGAAAGCTTCTTCCATTCATCGGCAGGTTTTCGGCAAACTGACGGTCCACTACCGTGCTCACGGTAGCGTTCTCGGTGTTCACGAGCGGCGCGCCCCCCTCGACGGTCAATACCTCGTAGGTCGCACCCACCGGAAGGGTGAAGTTGATCGAGAGTGCATCCTGCACATTGAGAACTATGTCGGGTTTGATGATCGTCTTGAAGCCAAGCTTGGAAACCTGCACTCGATACGGGCCAGGAGGCAAGTTGGGCAAGACGTAAATGCCTTCACTGTTGGTTTTTGCGGTGTACTGCACTCCGGTTACGTCATTCACAGCCACGACCTCTGCCCCGACGACCGCTGCACTGGAAGGATCCGAGACCAGGCCGTTGATGTTCCCGTCGGGGGACTGCGCGAACAGGGAAAACGTGCTCAGCGCCATGAACGTGAAAAGCGGAACAAAACGGGGGAAG
>Ga0187805_10000797_pt1 | contig 10924 bp, 6 predicted proteins | sample NC_wetland_sal_i_6_FD_132965 | JGI IMG/M metagenome (GOLD analysis project Ga0187805, IMG submission 132965) | Wetland sediment microbial communities from Neuse River Estuary, North Carolina, USA - Control_5 | ecosystem: Environmental > Aquatic > Freshwater > Wetlands > Sediment | place: USA... | reverse complement strand
GCCCGAGCACGAGCGGCCTGCCATTTCGGTCGCAGCGCTTCGAAGCAGGCGCGAATGCCGACGCCTTCGCCTAGAACTTGCCCCGTTACAGTCGGAGATTCATTTTCCAGTGCATTCAGGATGCGAAATTCCAGAGGATCCATTCCGAGTCTGGTGGCGAGGTCGTCATACAATTGCTCCTGCGCAATCGCTGCCTGGGGCACGCCGAATCCGCGAAACGCTCCCGCCGGAACAACGTTGGTATGCACGGCGCGCGTGAGGGCACGATAGTTCGGAACGCGATATGGCCCCGACGCGTGCACCGGCACTCGCCCGGCCACGGTCGGCCCCCACGAAGAATAAGCCCCGGTGTTGAAGTCTGCGGCGAAATCGAGTGCGGTCAGACGACCATCGCGTGTCGCGGCCGCGCGCAGCCGCATTCGCGCCGGATGGCGCTTTGTCGTCGACACGATCGACTCTGTTCTCGAATAGACCATGCGCACCGGACGATCCAATTTCCACGCCGCCAGCGCAACGAACGGCTGCACGGAAAGATCGAGCTTCGATCCGAATCCGCCGCCTACCGCAGTTGGAATAATCCGCACTTTCTCGGGCGCGATCCCCAGGATCTTCGCGAGGTCGGCGCGATCCATGTAGGGAGATTGCGTGCATGCCTGAACCTCGATGGTATCGCCGACCTTCCGCGCGAACCCAGCTTCGGGCTCGATGTACGCATGCTCGACGAAGCCAGTCTCGTACTCACCCTCGACCACCCAATCCGCACTGGCCAATGCTCGTTCGACATCGCCACGTACCACGCGGCCGCGCACCAAAACGTTCTGCTCGCGATGCGCATGCATTTGAACTGCATCGGGCGCGAGCGCTGCCTCGATGGTCATGACCGCCGGCAGTTGTTCCCATTGAATCGGGAATGCCACCAAGTCGAGCGCCTCCAGCGCGTCTGCTTCACCCACCACGGCGGCAACGGCTTCACCGCGATAGCGCGCTTCCCGGTGCGCAAACACCGGTTGGTCGGCAAACTTCGGAATGACTCCGTAGCAGTCAATGCCCGGCACGTCTTTGGCCGTGAATACCGCAACAATGCCGGAATGAGATCGAACGAATTCGTCGAGATGGCCGAACTGGAATCGCGCGCGATGATAGGGAGAGCGAATCACGCGCACTCCCAGTGCACCCGCGGGGATTTCGTCCGCGCCAAAGATTTCTTCGCCCGAAACTTTCTTTTTCCCATCCAGCCGCACCAAGCGAGCGCCGACGGCTGAACCGGCCTTGGGAGAAACCGGCATCGTCTGTAATTCACTAGCCTCCACGATCGCATCGATGATCTTGCGATAGCCGGTGCAGCGGCACAGCACTCCACCGATTGCATCCATGACCTCAGCTTCGTTGGGAGATGAATTTTTCTCAAGCAGTGCCGTCGCCGAAACGAGCATCCCGGGCGTGCAGGCTCCGCACTGCGCCGCACCATGAGCGAGAAAGGATTCCTGCAAACGACTCAGGAGGGGCGAGCGCGAGGCCAATCCTTCGACGGTGGTGATCTCGCAGCCGCCAACCTGTCCCACCGCGACTAAACAGGAGCACACGGGATCGCCATTGAGCAGCACCGTGCAGGCGCCACAATCGCCGGCGTCGCATCCCACCTTGGTTCCAGTAAGCCCGAGATCGTCGCGCAAAACCCGCGACAGGCGCCGCGTTCCGGGAGTCTTCACTTTCGCGGGACGCCCGTTTACCGAAAAGACAACGCATTCAACGTGCGCGGTCTCAACCGGATTGTGCGTAGTGGCCATGTCAGACGTTTTCCACGCAGGCTTCGAGCGCGCGCCTGACCAGAGTGAGCGACGCATCGCAGCGATAATCCGCCGTGGCGCGCACATCGTCGATGGGAGAAAGTGAGGCAAGATGCTCGGCGCGCACGAGGGCTCCGATGCCCGCAACTACCGACTGGCCGACGAGATCTTTTTCCAGGCCGGTCAATCGCCCCGCCGTCGCCGAACACGAACCTACGGCAACATGAGCATCGACCACGTGTCGATCCTTGTCTATCTGCACGACGGCCGCGACCATCGAAATGGAGATCACCAGATATTTCCGCGCGCCTAATTTCAGAAAGACCGAGGCAGCATTTTCCATCCGGCTCGGAACCAGCACCGCGGCTAGAATCTCATCCGCCCGGCGCTGCGTTTTGCGGTTTCCCGTGATGAACTGAGCTAACGGCATGCGCCTTCTTCCTGCGGCCGAAGCCAGCTCGACTTCCGCATCCAGCGCCAGTAGTGGAGGCACGCCGTCGGCTGCCGGAGACGCGTTGCACAAATTCCCGGCTACCGTCCCGCGATTCTGAATCTGCACCGAGCCCACTTCCCGCGCCGCTGCCTTCAGCGCGTCGAAACACCGCGGCAACGGCGTGCGAATCACATCCGTCCATGTGGTCAGGCCGCCGATGTGAATGTGCTCTGGTTCGAAAGAAATTCCACGGATTTCCCCCAGCGCCGTGATATCGACCACATCGACTTGCGGCAACCGCTCTCCGAGCGCTGGGTAAAAATCCGTTCCTCCGGCCAGAATCTGGCCGCCCGAACCAGCCAGCACGGAAACTGCCTCCTGCAACGTTTTCGGCCTGAGATACATGGAACGAATCCCCAAAACCCTGCTCGCTTGCGGCTTTCAGTCGTTTGTATACGAAGCGGGAATCTTTGTACAGCGGGCCTTCAACCCGGGAACCGACGTATGGTCTGCGCCTGACTCTGAGAATTGTCGGCTTCTATGTTCTAATCTCCGCGTCGCAATTCTTGCACGTGAATCGTTCTTAGGAGATCTGCATGTCCCGGATGCGCCTTAACATTGTCCCGCTAAATGTAATCGTCTTTATTCTTATTAGTTACGCCACCGCCGAACCCTCCGCCCCGAACGCCCCACCCGCCGACCTCGATGCTTATGTCGCGTCTTCCATGAAGACGTTCGATGTTCCGGGGATGGCAGTCGCGATCGTGAAGGATGGAAAGATCCTCGTCGCTAAAGGCTACGGCGTCCGCAAGCTTGGCGGCCCTACGCCGGTCGACGAATTCACCACGTTCGGCATCGGGTCCAATACCAAGGCCTTTACTACCGCGGCACTCGCTACACTGGTCGACGAAAACAAGCTCTCCTGGGACGATCGCGTTTACCAGCGCTTGCCCGGCTTCGTCATGTATGACCCTTACGTCTCGCATGAGATGACGATACGCGACCTGCTTACGCATCGCAGCGGCATGGGACTCGGGGAAGGAGATCTGCTTTTTTGGCCGCATACGACGTATTCACGCGCGGAGGTCATCTATAAGCTGCGCTTCATGCCGCCGCATTCGAGCTTCCGCAGCCATTATGCCTACGACAATCTTCTCTACATGACCGCGGGACAAATCATTCCTGCCGTCACCGGCACTTCCTGGGACGACTATATTCGCCAGCACATCTTCGCCCCGCTGGGCATGAATCATTCCAACGTCAGCACGACGCTGTACAAAAGTGGAGAAGATTACGCTTATCCGCACTCGCGCGTCGACGGGAAGTTGCAAGTGATTCCCTTTGAGGACCTGGATAACGCCGGACCGGCCGGCTCGATTAATTCTTGCGCCGCTGACATGGCCAAGTGGGTTCAGTTGCAGCTGAATCATGGAAAATTCGTCGACCATGATGGTCATTTATTCACCGAAGAGCGGCAAAAGGAGATGTGGACGCCGCAAACCATTCTTCCTATCGGCGATCCTCCACAGCCCCTCATCGGTTTGAAAGCAAATTTTGCCGACTATGCGCTGGGATGGCGATTGACTGACTATCACGGCCGCAAGCTGATTGGCCACACCGGAGGCGTGGGAGGCTTCGTCTCGCGCGTGATGCTCGTGCCCGAAGAAAATCTTGGCGTCGTCATCCTCACCAACGCCGAAGAAGACGGCGCTTTCGATGCCATCCTCTATCACGTGCTCGATCATTATTTTCATCTGGCGCCCACAGATTGGATCGCCGCATTCAAGGCGGTGAAAGACAAAGAGGAGAAGGACGCGGAGGAGACTATGAAACATGCCGCTGCCGCGCGCGACGCCAACTCCAAGCCATCGCTGCCTCTCGAGAAATATGCGGGCGTCTACAACGACGCCTGGTATGGGCCCATCACGATCAAGTATGAAAACGGCGGGCTCGTCATCAGCTTCGACCACACGCCCAGCATGATCGGCGACTTGCAGCATTGGCAGTACGACACGTTCAAAGCGCACTGGCGCGTCCGCACTATCGAAGACGCGTTCATTACATTTTCGCTGAATCCCGACGGCACCATCGCCAGCGCAAGAATGGCGGCAGTTTCTCCGCTGGCCGACTTTAGCTTTGACTACCAGGATCTGTTACTGACCCCGGCGGTTGTGCCACTAGAGAAGAAGTGAAGAAAAGAAACATAAACCCGAACCGAGGGTGCCCCACTCTTGTCGCGTTTTGTGCGACAGGGTGGGGGTCTTGACGTTCAGAGATTCATCGGTGATCAGCACGCCTAACCCGATCCTCAAGGCAGCCGAATCCGATGTTCAGGCTCACAGTTCTGTCCTGCGTCGCGAACTCGGCCTTCTGGATCTCGTCCTCGCCCAGATTCTGCTCGTCATCGTGCCCGATTTTTTCGGCACCGCGGTCAAAGCGGGACCCTCCCACGTGGTGCTGTGGCTCTCGGCGATGCTGTTGTTCTTCATCCCGCTCGCGCTGATCGTCGCCCATCTCAACCGTCTGATGCCGCTCGAAGGCGGTCTATACGAATGGGCGCGCCTCGCCTTCGGCGATCAGATCGGTTTCCTCGTCGCCTGGAACCTGTGGCTCTTCATCATGCTGTACGTAGCGGTGATTGGCCTGGTGACCACAACGTTTCTCGCGTACGCGTTGCCTTCTCTGGCTTGGATGGCCGACAACAAGTGGGCTGTGCTCGCCGCCTCGGTGGTCCTCATCGCTGCGCAAATGCTTTTGGCCAGCATCGGATTCGGCGTGGGCAAGTGGTTTAACAACACGGGCAGCATCGCTGTGCTCATCACCGTTGCCGTGCTGGTCGGCCTGCCTGTGGTCAACGTGTGGCGCGGAACGCTCGGCGCTTTTCACCCGCTGCGTCTGGTCGCGCCGCCGCTCACCGTTTTTACTCTCAGCGTCTTCAGCAAGATGACTTTTGGCGCGCTCAGCGGATTCGAGTATGTCGCGATCTTCGCCGGTGAGTCGCGCAATCCCGTCCGCAATATAGGACGCTCTATCCTGATCACCGCCCCCGTTATCGCGCTGATCTACATCTTCGCCACCAGCGCGATTCTCGCCTACGTCTCGCCCGACGCCGTCGACGTCATCGGACCGATCCCGCAAGCACTGCGCCGCGGCTTCGGAAACTTCGGCGCGGTCATCGTTCCGGTCGCCATCTTTCTGCTGCTGGCCAACTATCTCTCCACGTTCAGCCTGTATTTCAGCGGCAGCGCCCGACTCCCCATGGCGGCAGGCTGGGACCATATGCTGCCCGAATGGTTCTCGCGTTTGCACGCGCGCTATAGAACGCCGGTGAATTCGATTTTTTTTCTGGGAGGCGCGACGCTAGCTGCCGGCATCGCGGCCCTGATCGGCGTGGGCGAGCAGGAAGCCTACGAATTGCTGCTGACCTGGGGATTCACGTTTTACGGGCTCGCCTATCTCGCGCTGTTCGCGATTCCAATCTTCGCGCCGAAAGCCAGCGGCATCCGGCCCGGCATCGGCCTGCGCGCGGCCGCCGCGTCGGGACTACTGGTCACGCTGCTGTTCGTAGGGCTCTCGATCTTCCCGGTGATTCGCGTCGAGAGCGAGTCAACGTACTCGTGGAAGATCGCTGCCGGAGTGATTGGAGCGAATCTTCTCGGATGGATGATTTATCGGGTTGGGCAGAGGAAGGGAGACCACACAATCGGCTGACTACACCCGTATCGAGTTGCCTTGACCGATCGAAATCAGCGAGCGGGGCGCCTCACTCTGGATACTTTCGTTTTGTCACTCATCGGTAGAGGCAGGAAATTGCATGCAAACATGCGGACGCCACCTTTAGTTGGATTGCATTGTAGGCAGCGGTGTCGAGACTAGTATTCCATCCGAGGTCATGTCCGACCGTGTTCCGTATCTTTCCAGTGCACTCTATGGCTGCGGAAATCGAATCACCTGCCGTTGACAACGATGCCAGAATGGTCGCAAAGTCGGTGCTACCTATCCTGATGTCGTGAGGCGTTCCCAGGTCAGAAGACAGGTGTTGCAAGATAGCTCCCAGCGCGAGCCCATTTCTGGGAGGGTTCTTCGGATTGGACTTCAAAAGGCTTTCGAAGAGCAGGCATCCCTTGAAGAGGTGAACAAAGAAGGGCTCAGTCGTACCTCCGCCGGTCCTCAGCGTCATCAACGCCGACATATATTCCGCCTCCAACAGGAAGGAAATGAAGGCGGTTGCAAGAGTTCTCAGACGTTCGCCACCAGGTGACACCGCCCGCCGCAGGAAGCAGCCTCTCACCTCGCCAAGCTGAAGTGGTGGGACGGCCGTCGGCCGACCTGGAAGACTGTTGTAATGTACGATCGCAAGTTCTAGCTTTTCTTGCGTCGCTTCGACGAGTGAGCGTGCGGCTTGTTCAGGTTGGGCACCTTCAATCTGGATGAAGCGAAGTGCGGGCGTCGAATTCGCAATTGGATCGGCACTAATCCGGAGGTCTTCCGAAACCGCTGCGTCGTAGAAGAAAACGGCAGTTTCGTAATCGTGCTTAAGGAAAGCCGCCGTGCCGAGCCAGTAATAGGGCGTTCCCTTGTGCATCTCGGCGTATGCTTCGGGTGCAAGTTCCTGACAGCGACGCAACAATGCAAAGCCATGCTCGAAGGCAGCAGAGTAATTTCCTTGCATCAGTTCGGTGACGTACGAGAACCGACTAAAAAAGTCGTTCGCGACCCCTGGCGCAGTCGCTGCTTGCACGAGCATCCTGCGAAGGTCCAGGTTGGTAAGAAGCACACGATCTGGTTCAGGGCCGCTCATCGCAGAAACACTCGCGACACATCCTCCACCCGCACGGTCGACTTCTTTCGCGCCCCTGTCCCTACGTTGTAGAGCACGAGCACATGATCCTCGACGATCAGCAACTCTTTTTCGCTGATCCATCCCACCAGCATGGCGTGAGGCACGAACGCTACTCGCTTCGGCGGATCCTCGACGCTCTTCACTTCCACCGCAGGCAACTCTGCCAGAGCCTTGCGAATGTGCTCTGATTCTTCCGGATTCGCCTGTCCCTGCTCGGATAATTGAATGGGCTTGTTGGGCTCGGCGGTCGCGACGATCGTCATCGCCACGGATCCGAGATCCGGCGACAGCCGCGCATTCGAGGTATAGAAACTCACATCGTAGTCAGGATTCTTAAATGTTGCCAGCTCGTCAAACACCACCCGCGTCTTTCCCTGCCCCAGCACGAGGGTTTGATCGTTGCTCTCATTTGACCACCCACAGCAGCCCGCGTCTGGAATCGCTTCCACGATCAAATCGCCTCCAGAAGCCGCGTCCAGCTCTCGTTCCAGCGGTTTGTCGAGCGGAGTCCCGGTCCATTTCCCCCCTTGCTCCTGATAGCGCGTGCTCTTCTCATAGGTGATCTCGGTTTGCCCGGCTACATATTGAGTCATCAGAAAGAACTTTTCGATACCGCCCGGCGGCGCCCACTGTCCGCCGTAAGGACAAGTTTCGGTGCAAACGCCGGTCGCGCAGGGACAGTCCGGAAGCTTCACGGAGGCCAGATCTTCGCGAGATCCGCCAGGCAGATCGGTGCGCCATGCCTGCCAGGTCGTGGCCGTCGAAAGATCCATTTCTTCTCTTTGCAACCGCCGTGCCTCATTCGCAAACCAGTACAGATGAGTTCCGTCCGCCGATAAATACACGTTCGGAGCCGACTCCGTGACCGCTTGGTTCGACCCGGCGGTGACCACTTCTCTTTTCACGCCTTGATTTATCGTGCTCGCCGCATGTCCGTTCCAGAACCATACTTGATGCGGTGATCTGACATCTTCCGCCGCAAGCGGCAGCTCCGCCGGCGTCGCAAACAGAATCTGCCCCAGGTGGTTGACCTCGATTCCTCCCGGAGTCGTTAGCGCCTCCGGAGGCACTTTGACTGTCTGCTTGACGGCAAACGTTGTCGCGTCGTACTCCACCATTTCCCCCGGAGCTCGCAGGACCCACAGCCGCTTCTCCTGCCCGAATAGAGGAAGCGCCATCAACAGCAGAAGAATCGCAAGCTCAGGGATCTTTCTCATGAAATCCACGGAAAACCAATTCACAGCTGTCCCTCACTTCGTCTCGATCACCGGCAATTCGATGAAGCTGGCTTCGTCGGGCGAATGGTAGACTCGCTGCACCGCCTTCTTATAATCGCCGGGCTTGGCCCAGAAAATATTCGGCACAAACGTCTGCGGATTCCTGTCGTAGAGCGGGAACCAGCTCGACTGCACCTGCACCATAATGCGATGCCCCGGCAAGAACACGTGATTCGCGGTGGGCAGGGTGAACTTGTAGAGCAGCGGCTTATCAGGCGCGATGGCCTTCGGCGTCTCCAGGCTTTCGCGATAGCGCCCACGGAAAATATCCGCTGAGATCATCAGCTGATACCCGCCCATCGCCGGCTGGCCCGGAAACTCGTCGGGATAAACATCGATGACCTTCACCACCCAGTCCGAATCCGTGCCGCTGGTGGAGGCAATCAGATTCGCCACCGGCTGCCCGCTGATCTTCACCGGCTCTTTCAACTCCTCGGATTCGAAGGCCACCACGTCGGGACGGCCCGACGCTTCGCGCTGATCATCCACCAGCCACTGCGACCAGGTAAATTCGCCTTCGTAGCCGACCGGCTGAATGGGACGCGAGCGGAACGGCACGGGCTTCGCCGGATCAGAAGTGTACTCGTCGAATGCGGCATCGCCCGCCTGCGGGGCGCTGAATCCGAGCTTCAATCCGGACTTCAGATACAGCGGCGTCGGATGGATCGCGCATCCGGTCGCGCATCCCGCCGGCCACGCCGGCAGCCGCCTCCACGTATTCGTTCCCGTCTCGAACGCGGTCACCGGAGCCACGTTCGCTTTCGGCGCATCGTCTTTCAGATACTGATCCAGGAATGGCAACAGGATATTTCTCCGGAAATAGAGGCCAGTATCCATCCCAAAGCGCAGCCGCCCCAACCGGCTGCCATCGGAGATTTCCTGGCCGTGATACCACGGGCCCATGACTAGAAACACTTTATCGTTGCCAGTATCCTTCGGCTTGATAGCCTTGTAAACCGCCGGCGCGCCATAAATATCCTCCTGATCCCACAGGCTGTCGACCAGCATCACAGGAATTTTCAGGGGCTGGGCCGCCAGAATCTTGTCCATCGCCTGCTGCTGCCACCACGCGTCATAACTGGGATGCTCGATCAACTTTCTCCAGAATCCAACCTGCTCCATCCCATGGCGCCGGCCCAGTTCTCCGGCCGAGCCCGCCGCCATATAAAAATCGTAATCATCAAAGTGATCGCCCCACCACGGCTCCGTGTTCGACCGCGTCGCTTCCTGTTCATAGATGTAGGGCATGTTCTGCTCGCGGAACGCACCATTGTGGAACCAATCGTCGCCCATCCACCCATCGACCATCGGATTCATCGGCACTGAAACCTTCAGCGCGGGATGCGGATTCACCAGCGCCATCAGCGGCAGAAATCCATCATAGGAAATTCCCAGAATGCCGACTTTCCCGTTGCTCTCCGGGACATTCTTCACCAGCCAATCGATCGTGTCATAGGTATCGGTGGAATGATCCACTGGCGTCGGATTCAGCGGGCCGTGCAGCGGACGAGTCATCACGTAGTCGCCCTCCGAGCCGTACTTGCCGCGCACGTCCTGCACCACGCGGATGTAGCCACCCTCCAGAACCGTCTCCAGCGGGTTATCGTAGCCGTACAGAATCATTCCCAGGTGCGAACTGGCGGCGTGGCTGGTCTGCGCAATTGCGTTATACGGCGTTCGCGTGAGCAGTATGGGCGCGTGCTTCGCTCCCCTGGGAATCACGATCACCGTATGCAGCCGAACGCCGTCCCGCATCGGAATCATCACGTCGCGCTTGATGTAGTCGAAGCTGTCGGTTACCGGCTGCAGGTGCTCGGGCATTTCGCTGGGCAGAGATGTCGCCTGGGATAACGAGGACGATGACGAGGACGATGACGCCTGCGCGTGAGCGATTCCCGCCGTCATGACAGCCCCTGCGCATAACGTGAACACACCGGTAAGACAAGCCTGGAGAATGGTTTTCATGAAGATCCTTTGGAAGTTTGGGAAGCGCACGATGGTAACTCTTTAAGCCACAGCTTGCCAAATTTAGCTCGAACCCAGAGCCGGTAATCACGAGGAGGTTACCTCGCACGGGTTAGGCATTGGGACCTTGTCCACATTTCCCCTTGGTAACGCTGAATCTGCAAAACGCAAAACTAAACTTCTTTACAGGGGTTTACATTCCGCATGACAAACAAAATCACGCAGTCACTCTTAGTCCTTGCAGTGGGTGGTCTGATGTTTATCGGATCGTCCGCTGCGCAAGCTCAAAACACTTCCGGCGCCGGAGCGGGCCAGGTCGATCCAGGCCATCCGCGCGTGAATCAAGTCAACGGCCGTGAAACCAACCAGCAGGATCGCATTGCCAATGGCGTAAAGAACGGCCAGCTCAAACCCGGCCAGACCGCTCGGCTGGAGCATGGCGAACAGCGCTTGCAGAATAACGAAAAGCGCGATATGGCCAAGGACAACGGCCATCTGACCAAGAAAGACCAGCGCCAGCTGAATCATGAAGCCAACAACATGAGCAAGCGCATCTACAAAGACAAACACTCGGGCAAGTAATCGGTCCCATTCGCATCCCAGCTCGACAAAACGGTAG
>Ga0187805_10000795_pt1 | contig 10936 bp, 3 predicted proteins | sample NC_wetland_sal_i_6_FD_132965 | JGI IMG/M metagenome (GOLD analysis project Ga0187805, IMG submission 132965) | Wetland sediment microbial communities from Neuse River Estuary, North Carolina, USA - Control_5 | ecosystem: Environmental > Aquatic > Freshwater > Wetlands > Sediment | place: USA... | reverse complement strand
GCCTCTTCCGCGTTGCTGAGCCATTCGTTCGGCGTGCGTTCCCCAGCTAGATTGATGGAGGGGATGAAATTCATAACACTCATGGCCTTTACTCCTGTTCTGCTCTATCACTCACATCAGATCGCGTTTCGGATCAGTGGCCCGTCCTGGCCTTACCTACTCAGCCATAGAATCCGCGCAATTGACGTTTCAATCGCTCCGACGCCCTCTGCGAAAAGCCGTTACCAGTTTCATCGCAGACCTGTGTTTTGGGCCGCTCGGCTCTGGCCGTATGCTGATGCGGCTCATCCCAAACTGCTACGTTTTGGCTGTTCATGTCCCCACTCCCATTTAATTTTCTTCGTCGGCGTCCGGTTCTCCCGTGATCCACTCGCGGATGTATGCTGGGCAATTCTTCAACTGGATGCTGTCCGCTTCGCAGCGCCTAAGGAAACTGACAACGTCTTGATCCACCAGCGTTAGGTCTTCCAAGTCCAAGACGATGCGACCGCTCGCTTCTGCACTGAACAGCTCTTCCAACTCGCTTACATTTTCTGCGTCCATTCGACCGCTCAATTTAAAGACCACCTCTCCGTTCGTTACCCTCGTGATCTTTAGCATCGATCCTCTGCTCAGACTTCTTACCGTGGTATGAGGCGCGTCGCTTACCCTGTAATGGCAATCACCGCGCCATTTGTAACCTATTCAAACTACGGCGATTGGCGAATATAAACGATTGGCGAACTTCGCCAATTGGCGGATGTTGTACAAACTCCTTGGTGAAACTGAGCTGTCCGTGCGAGTTCAGTGTGAGGATGATGCTCTACGAGGCTAGCTGCTCTGCGGGGGCTCGGTGGATTTGAAGCGATTCTTGTCGATCTTCAGCGCCCTGATCTTGGACTCCAGAGTGGATCGTGGAATACCGAGCCTAGAAGCCGCGCCGGAGGGTCCGTATACCTGTCCTCTGCTTTCCCTCAACGCAGCCTCGATGATTGCTTTCTCCTCTGAAGGAAGCTTCTTAAAAAGACTATGCCTCCCACGGGGCTCAGTTGCGCGGGGCTGCCGCAAAAGCCAACTTTCATCGACTGACAAATTCTCTGTTTCACATAAAATGACAGATCGCTCGATGACGTTCTGCAGTTCGCGAACGTTACCCGGCCAAGGGTACGACTGAAGCAGTTCCAGGCTCTTTTTGTTTATGCCGCGGATAGTCTTCCCCGCCTTCCTCGCGTAACGGTCGATAAAGTACTCGACAAGCACCGGAATGTCTTTCTGTCGTTCCCGCAGAGGAGGCACCTCGATGGGAAAAACGTTGAGCCGGTAAAAGAGGTCGCTCCGAAACATCCCTGCAGCAATGGCACCCTCCAAATCACGGTTCGTTGCAGCAATCACCCGGACGTTCGTGCGAATGGTTCCAGTTCCACCCACACGCTCAAACTCGTGTTCCTGCAGAACACACAAAAGAGCGATCTGGGTTTCGGCAGGAAGCTCTCCGATTTCATCGAGGAAAATCGTGCCCCCTTCGGCCAACTCAAAGCGCCCTAAACGCCGCTGAGTTGCTCCCGTGAAGGCGCCCTTCTCATGGCCGAACAGTTCCGACGCGATCAAATCGCGTGGCATTGCCGAGCAGTTCACGCTGATAAACGCTCGCGAGGAACGCTGTGATCGTTTGTGGACGGCACGCGCGATCAGTTCTTTGCCCGTCCCCGTTTCGCCGGTGATCAGAACAGTGGAGTCTGTCGGAGCAACCGTGGATACGCCAGAGAGTACCGCGCGTAGCGCTGGAGAAATTCCCACGATCTCCTCGAACATCGACGCCTGGTCGATTTCCTCGCGTAACGCAACGTTCTCGTCGTGGAGTCGTTGCTCAGCCTGCTTGCGATCCTCGATATCGGTACCCGCGGCATACAAACGGGCGATCCGTCCTTGCTCATCTCGCACAGGGTTAAGGCGGAAAAGAAACCAGCGATACTTCCCGTCTTTTCTCAGTAAGCGTGTTTCTGTCTCGTACAGAGACCCGCTCAAAAAACAATTTTGAACTTCGCTCCAGACGCGTTCCGCATCCTGAGGATGAAACAGCCTATTCAAATCATCGCTCTGCCACTCCTCCAGTGTCAGACCGTAATAATCGAGTGCGGCCTTGTTGGCATAGAGACGACTTCCACCATGTCCAAACTCGCAAATTTGCTGAGGTGTGAGATCAAGGACTTGTCGCAGCTCCCGTTCGCTTTGCTGGATCTTTTCTTCCGCCCGCTTGCGTTCGGTGACGTCGCGGACGGCAGCGGAGACAAGTGTGTCATCCTCCGTCTCCAGCGGACTGAGACTGATCTCCACGGGAAACTCCGTTCCGTCTTTCCGTCGTCCGTATAGCTGCAGACCTTCACCCATCGGCCGCACCCGAGGCTGGGCAAGGAACTTCTTGCGGTGTTGGGGGTGTGGGCCCCGAAACCCTTCCGGCACCAAAATCTCAACCTCTTGTCCCAAGAGCTCGTCACGCTGATACCCAAACACCTTCTCCACTTGAGCATTGACTAACATGATCGTGCCCTGCCGATTCATCACGATCATTGCATCCGGAGCGGATTCCAGAAGCCCGCGGAATTTCCGCTCGGCTTGCTTGCGCTCGGTGACGTCTGTCACAGCACCCACAAATTCGAGGTCGCCCGAGGAAGTCTCCAACGCGCGAGCCAAAACGTAGAGGTGCTTCACCGAACCATCCGGCATCAGCAACCGATGCTCATGATCAAAATCTTTCCTTTGGTTACATGCGTGGTCGATGGCCTGCTGAGTGAGATCTCTGTCGTCGGGATGAATTCGCTGGAATACTAACTCCAATGTCGGCTTAACCGTTCGATCATACTCAAAGATCGTGTAGGTTTCCTCCGACCAGTAGATTTCTCCACTCGAAACGCTCCAGCCGAAGCTGCCTGTGTGGCTTATGCTCTGCCCTTGAGCCAGGAAAGCCTCGCTGCGGTGGAGGTCAGAATAGAGCTTGGCGTTTTCGAGCGAAATCGCGGCTTGCGAAGCCAGCATCTCCAGCACTGCGACCCGGTCCGAGGTGAAGGCGCGCGGAGCCAAATTGTTCTCCAGATAGAGTGCGCCGATGAGCTTGGTTTGTTTGACGATAGGCAGGCACAGGACGGATCTGGCGCGCTTCGTCCGCACATACTCGTCCTCCGAGTACAAGTTCGCGGCCGAAGCATCATCGAGGACCACACGCTCCCCTGTCCGGATGACGTACTGAAGCGCGGATTGGGGAAGTTCATCTTGGGTGATGGCTGCCTGTCGAACGGTGACCTCGACTCTGCCGTGGCCGGTGGCGGCGTCTGCCTCAATCTGCGGCTCATCGCCCCGGAGAAGGATGAGGAGACCTCGCTCAGCCCCTGCGTGCTCGACCGCGATGCGCATGAGCTTCTCGATCAGTTTGCTAAGGACGATCTCGCTTGAGATTGCCTGTGAGGCCTTGACTACAGTCGCGGCGTCCAACTGCCCGACCGGCGCGCCGATTGTGGTGGTGTTAGATGTAAGAACCCGCTCCTCCTGCAGGTGCGGATAGCGTTCGTCGAGTTGCTTCACCTTGCCGAGCGCGCCCCAGCGGTCGTAGCAGTTCCGCGCGTTGCGTAGATAGGCGTAGCCCGCCGTTTCCAGACCGTGCGCCAGGTAGTACTGTGCCGTTAGTTCGTTGGCCAACCCCTCGTTTTGAACGAAGCCGTGGTCACGCGCCAAGTGGATAGCCTGCTCGTAAAGCTGGATGGCGTCGGCGTCTCGCTTTTCCAGGCGGGCGATCTCGGCCAACACTAGCGTGTGCTTGTCGGCGAAAGTCGGTGGATAGTTTTCAGCCCACTCCCGCAGTTGTCCTCGGTGTGCCGTCAGGAGATCACGCCAGCCGGTCTGCTCATCGGTAGAAGCGTTCTCATAGAGTGCCGCCACCGTCAGCGCGGCGTAATAGAAATAGTCGAGCAATTGGATCGAGCCAGTTACAGCCGAAAGAAGCAGCTTCGCCTTGTCGGCTGCCGCGAGCGCCTCGGCGTAGTCGCCCGACAGGAAACGTGCCTTCAGTTTGAGGATCCAATACCAGCAGATCAATATGGGCATCCGATCGCCGGTTAGCTGCGTCTCGAACGTTGCCTCGTCGAACTGCGCGTCGCTGAAGGTGGAGAAAGTTGCGGTCCGGCCCTGCATGGTCGCGATAAAGCGCTGCTGGCTCACTACGATGTCCGCGGCGTCGCCGAACTTGGCCTTTCGGGCAAGGTCCAGCGCCAACTCCGACTCGCGCCACGCCGCGTCGAGCGGATCGTTCCGCAAGAGAAGGCCTGCGACAAATTGGTGTATGCCGTAGCAAGCAAAAGTCAGATCCCCTGTCTCGGTCCCGGAGCAAAAGACCGCCCGATTAAATTCGATAGCACTTGCGACCGGCTGCGTCCAGAAGGCAATCGTTCCCATCGCGTGGTAGACCTTCGCCTTGTAGGCGATGAATCCGAGCTTCTCGACCAGGTCGCAGGAGAGTTTGGCGAAACGATAACCCTCGCTGTGACGGTGAAAGAATGAGCCGAGGATAAACCCGAACTCGGCGCAGCCGTGCGCGGACGCGCCACATATCCCGTGTCGTAGGGTGACATTCACCATGCGGCACAAGTGCAAGCAAAATAGTTGAAGGTCGGTAAAGAAAGCGGGGCTGGATAGGGTCGCGAGCACCTGCATGGCGGCCTGCACTTCCGGATCAGTCATCAGGGGCAGATCGATCAGGCTCTCGATCGGGCGCCCATTGAGGTTTTGCCAGACCGTATCGTATTCGGCCTGGACCTGTTCCCGGGTCGGGTGTGCCAGCAAGTCGATGCCGAGCAGGCGCAGGCACGTGAGCGCGTCGTCAACGGCTTGCGGGTACTTCCCCTTCACCATATGCAACTGGACCTTCAGGCGGTAGGCGGCCGCCTGGTCGATGTTCGACGCCCCGCGCTGCAATAACTCCCCAATCAATTGCTCGGCTGTGTCGACGTTACCGCTCAGAAACTCGCACTCCGCACGCTCGAGCCACAGACTGAACGTCAACTCGTACTGTGTATTCCAGTCCCTTTCATCCAACAGCGCCATGCCTGCGGAAAAATACGCGCGCGCTGACGCATAGGCAGTGGCCGCCTTGGCCTTCCGTCCAGCGCGCAGATCGATCGTTGCCACCCGCGCTTTCTCGTCGCGATCGATCAGCAGTGGGGCGCCGCGATTGAGTTGATTCGCGACATCGAACAGACGTTTGGCGAGGCCGTCCGCCGTCATGCTCGCAAGCAGCACTTGGCCAATCCGAAGGTGTGCCGCCACGCGCTCGCCTTCGGGGATGAGCGCGTAGGCCGCCTCTTGAACGCGGTCATGGAGGAACGCATAAGAGCTCTCCAGGCGGAGGATTAGCCCAGTGCGGGCGCCCTCCAGGAGCGATGTGTGGATCTGCTCTTCTGATTCCTCGAAAACCAGACTCAGTGTGGCGATCTCGACCTCGTTCCCGAGACAGGCGAGTCGCTTGAGTGCGTCTTGCGTCCCGTTCGACAATCGCTTTAGCTTCCCCACCATGAGATCCGCCACATTGTCGGTGTAGCCCTTCGCGCGAATCCGCTCCACGTACCAGATCCAGGCTGTGGCATCCGGGTCGAACCTGAGCAGCCCTTCCTCGGCCAGCGCCGTGAGGAACTGGATCGCGAAGAACGGATTGCCGCCCGTCTTTTCATGCACGAGTTGCGCTAAGGGCCCGGCGCGCTCCGGCTCACAATGCACGGCATCGGAGACGAGTGCGCCGACATCGTCGAGCCCGAGAGGCGCCAGCACTATCTCATGGACCGGCGCTCCAGCTTTGTGGATCGCCTCCAACGTCCGCATAAGCGGGTGAGAAGGGCCAACCTCGTTATCCCGGTAGGCCCCGACCAGCAGCACGTGCCGTATCTCCGGATGCGTAACCAGACGCTCAAGGAGGTCGAGCGTTGCTGCATCCAGCCACTGCAAATCATCAAGAAAGAGGGCAAGCGGATGTTCTGGCCGGGCGAATGCTCCGAGGAAACGCCGGAACACCAACAGGAAACGGTTCTGCGCATCTTGCGGAGGCACGTCCGGAACGGACGGCTGTTTGCCAATGATGAATTCCAACTCTGGGATGAGATTGATGATGAGCTGGCCATTCGCACCCAGTGCTTCCTGAAGAACGTGCCGCCAATGGCCCACCTCCGCTTCGCTTTTGACGAGGATCTGACGGATCAGAGTCTGGAAGGCCTGTGCCAGGGTCGCATACGGGATGTCGCGCTTGTACTGGTCGAACTTGCCGGATGCGAAGAGGCCGCGGGGCGGCACGAGCACCTTGTGCAGCTCATTCACTACGGAGGATTTGCCCACGCCGGAGTAACCGGATACGAGTACGAGTTCTGGTGTACCCTGTTCCACGACCCTGTCGAACGCCGCCAGCAGAGCGTCGATCTCACGCTCCCGCCCGTACAACTTCTCAGGGATCAGCAACTGGTCTGAACAGTCGTGCGCGCCCAGCGGGAATGGATCGATGCGACCATGCGACTGCCTTTGCTCCAGGCACAGTCGAAGATCGGCTTCCAAGCCGGAGGCGGTCTGGTAGCGCTCCTCGGCGCTCTTGGCGAGGAGCTTCATGACGATGGCAGACAGCGGCTCGGGGATTGCGGCGCGATCGCCAGGCGGTGCCGGCTGGCGCGCTATGTGGCAGTGGACCCAGCCCAGGGGATCGTTGGCGGCAAATGGCAGCGCGCCCGTGAAAATCTCGTACAAGGTGACGCCCGCCGAGTAGAGATCGCTGCGTGCATCCGTCGAGCGATTCATGCGGCCGGTCTGCTCCGGCGCCATATAGGCGAGTGTGCCAGCAATAATCTCGGGCGGTACAGGCGCCTGGCGCTCGCGCGGCACTTGGGACGCAATCCCGAAGCCGGTGAGCCACACCTTACCGGCGGCGTCGACCAGCACATTCGCAGGCTTGATGTCCTTATGCACGAGGCTGTGCCGATGGACTTGGGCGAGTGCTGCCGCCAAGCCGATGGCAATGCGCAGGCAGCGAGCCAGGTCGAGAGGTTGTCCCTGGTCCCGCTCAAGAACCAGATCCAAGGGTTCACCGCCAGGATCCTTGAATACGAGTAGTGTCCTCCCCTCGTGACGAGTGAGCGCCAGAGGTTTGGCTGCCCACGCAGGATCGAGTTCGGAGGCGAGCGAGTATTCATGCTCAAGCCGCCGAAGGTTCTGCGGTGACGGGTGTTCTGTGGTGGGTGCCACTGCCAAAATCGGCGATGGGTCGCCGTGCTGTCGGCCGCGGTAAAGGATGAAGTCCGCGGCTTCTCGGAGAGGCACCAGCAGGTACCCGGGAGGACCCGAGATGGAGGAGAACACCCTCGCCGCCACGGCTGTACGACCCCGCTATGCTCATTTTGATGAGAAGCTATAAGGACGTCAACCCCCGCCAGTGGCCGCGTAGTTCTCCAGCAGGGTGGATGTCATAGCTTTACGAATCAAAACCCCGTATATGTGGGCGTACGTCTTACTTGTTTCGCATGAAGCGTCCAGCCCCGACGTAGCGAAGCTTACGGCCTGCGCCTTGGCGGTCTGCGCAACCTGACGATGTAACGCTGGGGTTACCTGGAACTGCTTATCGGTGTAGAATACACGCTCCGATTCTTGACTCGCCTTTTGTTGGTTCTTCAGGGAACTCGCGATGTGGAAGATTGCGATCCCGCCCAGCCGCACCTTGCTTGAAATTCTTGCCGTTGTTCTTTGCGCTCTACCGATGCACGGCCAGACAGCCAACACCGGAGCCATCGCTGGCACCGTGATCGACCCCAGCGGAGCGCTGGTTCCACGTGCAGCGGTGGTCGTCAACAGTCAGGCTACACAGGGGGAACGCGATCTCCTTACGGATGCCAACGGAAATTTCTCGGTCCCATTCCTGACACCGGGCAACTATGACCTAACGGTTCGCGCGCCCGGATTTGAACCACTCGTCTGGAAGAGTGTTCAGGTTCAAATCACCGAGGTGAGCCGGCTTAAGATTCAGCTCAAGATCGGCGGCGCAAAGGACCAAATCACGGTTAGCGCCAAGCCTCCTCTTGTTCAAACGGAGAATGCCACTCTGGGACGAGTCATCGATCAGGCAACCGTCGTCCACTTGCCCCTCGTCGATCGCAACTTTACCGAGATCCTCGGCCTGACCGCCGGAACAAACACGGATGTCGTGGACGCAACCCAACTGGGGGCCGGAAGCCAGGAGATCCGCGCCAATGGGGCGCGAAGCGGCGACAACAACTTCATGTTCAACGGCGTAGATGCGAACAGTTATGCGTCCAACATCACCGAGGTCACTCCTTTCGGTGGCGCCGGAATCGCGATTCCCGCTCCGGATTCCATTCAGGAGTTCAAGGTTCAGAATTCGCTCTACGACGCGCAGTATGGGCGAGGGGCAGGTGCGAACGTAAACATCGAGACCAGGTCGGGTACCACGAACTTGCATGGGAACGCCTATTATTTCGGTCGCAATGAGGCATTGGACGCGAATAATTTCTTCGCCAACGCAACCGGGGTGCCAAGAGGAGAATTTCGGCGCTCACAACCCGGTGGCACTTTGGGTGGACCACTGCCTTGGTCAAAGAAGCGCGCCTTTTTCTTCGTTTCCTATCAGGCCACACGCGATGTGAATGCAGCGTCATTGGACAGCAGTATTCGAACTCTGAGTCTTCCTCCGATACCGCTAGTCCGCAGCCCAGCCTCCCTCGGAGCTGTATTCGGCGGCCAAACCGGGGCGTTCGGAGGTGTGGCCGTAGCGCCCGACGGCTCGAATATAAACCCAGTTGCGCTCAATTTGTTGAACGCGACGAACCCCGATGGAACCTTCGTGATTCCGGGCCCGCAGACTTCGGGGAGTGGCATCAACTACACCGCAGTGGTGCCGGGACACTACCATGAAGATCAGTTCAATACAAACTTCGACTTCAATTTGCGTGCGGCGGATAGCCTGTCGGTGAAATTCTTTTCCTCAAACTCGAATCAAGACGTTCCTTTCTTTGGCGCAACTGTGCCTGGCTTTCCGGCGCTCCGTTCCTTTCAGAACCGGAATTTGGCAATCGCTGAAACTCACACCTTCTCCCCACGAGCGATCAACCAATTCCGCTTTGGCTTCTCTCGCAATGCGGGTCAAGGCGTTGCCGGAGGGACTCTCACCGACCAGGACGTGGGGATAAACCGCTTCAGCGATCCCCAAGAGCGGATCATTCCACAGATTGATGTGCTGGGAGCCTTTGAGTTAGGCAACTCGGTGAACGACCATGGCAGAACCGCGAATAATAACTTCTATGAGTCGGACACCCTGTTCCTGTCGAGGGGCAAGCACGACTTTCGCGTGGGCGCGGAAATCTACCGAAATCAATTCAACCATCTAAGCAATTTCACGGCCGGTGTCATGACAATGCTGTCATTCCCTGATTTCCTGCTCGGGTTGCCCGCCGGGCCTGGCGCCACAGGAGGGAACGGCACATCGCTCTCAAACATTTTCCTCTCAAGCGTGGCTGCTGGAATTCCGGATGTGGGGCAACGTGCAAGCGCTGCGGATTTGTTTGCATTGGATGACTGGAAAATCACGCGAACACTCACAATAAACCTCGGGGTGCGAGTCGAGGTCAACGGCCAGCAAAGTGAAGTCGAGGGTCGCATATCGAATTTCTTCCCCCAATTCTACGTTGCACCCCCAGCCGGTGGCTTTACGAGCCCAGCCACCTCCGGATTTGCTCTGCCCGACAACTATTCCGGCTACGCCCCCCCGGGATTTCCTCGTGGGAATCCGACGCTCCTGGATAACCCTGTCCAAACGCATGTAGAACCTCGCGTTGGGTTTGCATGGCTGCCGTTCTCTTCGCAAAATCTCGTTGTTCGAGGAGGTTATGGTATTTATGCGAACCGCATCAGTTTCGCGGGGAATGGCTTTTTACTGGCTCTTCAACCGCCGTTCGCGTTGACTGTTGCACTAAATGGCGGCGCTAACGCGACCGCTAGCCTGGAGAATCCCTTTCCGAATTTGCCGCCTAACTCCTCTTTCCCAAATTTCGTAGGCAACATGCTACCGGGTCCACCGTTTACCGAGAACAGATTCCTCCGATCCCCCGTCGTTACCGATCCTGATTTTAAGGAGTCTACCGTCCAGCAATATGACCTCGATCTGCAGTATCAACACAAGAGCTACGTTTTCTCCCTCGCATATGCTGGGGCGAAGGGCACACATCTCGCCCTGGGGCGGAGCAACAATCAGCCACCTCTCGCCAGTCCCTCTAACCCTGTGAACGGACTCACAACCAATTCAGTGGCTAATGCGGCCGAGCGCGTTCCTTTCGTCGGGCTGTCTCCGGTCATTGCCCGTCTCGAAAGCAGTGGGAATTCAATCTACAACTCTCTACAAGCTACGCTGAAGAAAGACATGAGTCATGGTTTTCAATTCCTTGCCGCCTACACCTTTGCCAAATCGATTGACGACGCGGGGGATAGTCTCGGTGGTGCTATCGCTGGGGCATTCGGAATACCGATCGTGGGGCAACTGGTGTACAACGATCAAAACAATGTCGCTGCTCAGCGCGGCGTCTCCGACTTTGATCGAACTCAGCGACTGGTGATCAGCGGTACGTGGAACGTGCCCGGCCCCAAGGGCGCGACAAACGCGACTCTTCGGAAACTCGGAGATGGCTGGAGCATCTCGGGTGTCGCTACTCTGCAGTCCGGACTCCCTTTCAGCGTCATGGACAGCGCAGCCGGTACGCTGTTCGGTCCCGCTACCATTTACACCACAGGAGACCTGGCTCCAGGTGCGACACTCGGGGATGCCGGTCGGAATGGCAGCGTCCGCAGCCGTGTCAACGAATTCTTCAACACGAAGGCATTTGTTCCGGCGCTTTGTATTCCTGATGGAGGGCTTATCGACGGCCAGTATCCGGTC
>Ga0187805_10000794_pt1 | contig 10937 bp, 13 predicted proteins | sample NC_wetland_sal_i_6_FD_132965 | JGI IMG/M metagenome (GOLD analysis project Ga0187805, IMG submission 132965) | Wetland sediment microbial communities from Neuse River Estuary, North Carolina, USA - Control_5 | ecosystem: Environmental > Aquatic > Freshwater > Wetlands > Sediment | place: USA... | reverse complement strand
GACCAGCTGATTAAGAGACAGCGGACCCGACGCAGGAGCCCACACGGTTGAATCGCTAGTTGGTTGCTAGGTGGTTGCTAACTCGATCAGGCTCCAGCGTGTGCGACACGTCAACATCTTGTAAACTAATGGTGTTCAGGGGCGGGATCGAACCACCGACACGCGGATTTTCAGTCAACGCTCCAGGAAAGCCTGTTAGCTGTCGGTCTGATCGAATCCGCTTATTGGGGAAAAGTTGGGGAAGAAGGCTGAACCGGTCAAAAAAGTGGCGCCCCGTAGGGGTTTCGAACCCCTGTTTCCGGCGTGAGAGGCCAGCGTCCTGGGCCACTAGACGAACGGGGCGTTTCGTTCCAGCCAACGAGCGGAAAGCTATAGCTTGGGCTTACGAAGCCGATCAAGGCTTATTGCGGCTTGAGCCTGACACGGGCGATCACGGTGCCGCTCGCAAGGTCGATGATAGCAATTTCCGGGCCCGAGGCTCCGTTCAGATGCACCGCAAGCCGATTTCCGTCGAGCGAGACCCCGGCGACGGTCGCATCGCGCGGTATGGGAAGGTCGATGCTCCCGGCCCCCTCCCCCGCGCTGACCGTCGTGCCCATCCCAACCCCGACTTGTGCCGGGCGTGAGGCTTGATAAACAATGGCGGCGAGCACGAAAGCGAAGCCCCCGACGAGCAGCACCCCCATCACGATGACCGCAATTTTGAGGATGCGTACCTGACGCGGCGTGAAGACGGCTCCCCTCAAGACGGTCCCCGGCAAGGTGCTGGTCTCGGGATTGCTGGCCACGGACATCTTTGAACCTCATGCCTGTTTCGACCGAGCGCCTGACGGCAGAAGCCGATGAGACCCACTCTGGCCTCCGGCTCGACCGCTTCTTGAGCAATCGCTTCCCGAAGTTGAGCCGCACCCGCATGCAGGCCTTGATCAGGCAAGGGCACGTGGCGCTCGGCCGCGCGACCATAGAGGACGTGAAATACCCGGTCAAACCGGGCGACCGCTTCGAGATCAGCGTGCCACCGGCGGTGAGCACGCAGCCACAAGCCCAAGCGATCCCGCTCAACGTGGTCTATGAGGACGACGCCCTCATTGTCGTGGACAAGCCCGCAGGGCTCGTCGTGCATCCGGGCGCAGGCAACATCGACCGTACCCTCGTCAATGCGCTGATCGCCCATTGTGGGACAAGCCTGTCAGGCATCGGTGGCGTGGCGCGTCCCGGCATCGTGCATCGCCTCGACAAGGACACGAGCGGCCTTCTCGTCGTGGCGAAGACCGATCAGGCTCATCGCGCGCTCTCCGAGCAATTCGCCGATCATGGCCGCGAGCGAGAACTAGAACGCGGTTATCTTGCCCTTGTCTGGGGCGCGCCGCCGCGTCCCCATGGCACGATCGACGCGCCCATCGGGCGCCACAAGACGAGCCGCACCAAAATGGCGGTTGTCCCGGTAGCGAGAGGCGGACGCGAAGCGGTGACCCGCTACCAGGTGCTCGCGACGTTCGGACGCGGGCCGGAGCCCATCGCCTCGCTACTCGAATGCAGGCTAGAGACCGGGCGCACCCATCAGGTGCGCGTGCATTTGAGCTCCATCGGCACGCCCTTGATCGGCGATCCGGTCTATGGCCAGGGCTTCAAATCGAAGCTTCGCAAACTGCCCGAGCCGCTGCAAAGCAAGCTCGCAAGCTTCAACCGCCAAGCGCTGCACGCGGCAAGTCTCGCTTTCGTGCATCCGGTGATCGGCACCTTACTGGAATTTAATAGTCCTCTCCCCGATGATTTTGCGATGATCGTCGACGCCCTCAAGGAACTGTGAAGGTTCCCCGGTCTTTAATCCTTGGGGCAAACGTTCTATAGAGAGGCGCCGGGGGGCATTTAGGTGAAAAGATGCGGCCGGCATCAGGCCGCGGGAGACGTGCTCTCATGGCCTCGCATAGTTTACCGAGTGTCGGCGCCCATGGCGGACTGACGCGCTACCTCGAAGAGATCCGGCAGTTTCCCATGCTGGAGCCTCAGGAGGAGTACATGCTCGCCAAGAGTTGGCGCGAGCATGGCGACCGCGATGCGGCCCACCGGCTCGTCACCTCCCATCTTAGGCTCGTCGCCCGCATCGCCATGGGCTATCGCGGCTACGGCCTGCCCATCGGCGAGGTCGTATCCGAAGGCAATGTCGGCCTGATGCAGGCGGTGAAGCGCTTCGATCCTGACAAGGGCTTCCGGCTCGCCACCTATGCCATGTGGTGGATCAGAGCCGCGATCCAGGAATACATCCTGCGTTCGTGGAGCCTCGTAAAGATGGGCACCACCGCAGCGCAGAAGAAGCTCTTCTTCAACCTGCGCAAGATCAAAGGACAGCTCAAGGCGCTCGACGAAGGCGACTTGCGTCCCGATCAGGTGAAGCGCATCGCCACACAGCTCGGCGTCACCGAGGAGGACGTGGTCTCTATGAACCGCAGGCTCGCCGGCGACAGCTCGCTTAACGCACCGGTGCGCAACGACTCCGAGAGCGGCGAGTGGCAGGACTGGCTAGTCGATGACACCATGGACCAGGAGACCGCGCTCGCCGAGTCGGAAGAAGCGGAGCGCCGTCGCGGCATGCTCAACAATGCGCTGAAGAGCCTCAACGAGCGCGAGCGCCGGGTGTTCGAAGCGCGGCGGCTTGCCGAGGATCCTTTGACTCTCGAGGAGCTGTCGAGCGAGTTCGGCGTGAGCCGGGAGCGCATCCGCCAGATCGAGGTGCGCGCCTTCGAGAAGGTGCAGAAGGCGGTGCAGAAGGCTGCTGCCGCGGCCGAAGTTCCGGAAGCCGCCGCAAGCTGACGTCGCTGCGCGGCTTACGGGAAGGGGGGAACGGCTGCACATCGGGGGCCGAACGCCGTGAAGCGCCTCAACACTGACGGCGTCGAGATCGCCTATCTCGAGCAGGGTAAAGGCCCCGCGGTCATCATTGCCCATTGCAGCTCCGCCTCCCACAAAGAATGGCTGCCCCTGATCGAGGAGCTTGCGCCGGACTGGCGTGTGCTCGCTCCTGATTTCATTGGATATGGGCAGTCGGACGCCTGGCCGGAAAACAAGGTCTTTACCGGCCAAGCCGATCCTGCGGTTCTGCTCGAGCTTGCCAAGAAGACGAAGCGGCCCATTCATCTGGTGGGCCACTCTTATGGCGCGGCCTTGGCTCTCGAGGCAGCTCGAGAGCTCGGACCAAAGGTGCAGAGTCTCATCCTGGTCGAGCCGGTGTCCTTCAAGCTCTTGCGCTCGGAACATCGGCCCGAATGGGCCGAGGTCGAGCGGCTTGGCGTCGCCGTACTGTCGGCAGTGTCAAGCGGCAATGAGCGCGAGGCCGCGGCAGCCTTCATGCGCTATTGGCTCGGGCGCTTGCGCTGGTGGCTGTCGCCGGAGAAATTCAAAGTGGCAATCACCACCACCATCCGTAAAGTTGCGCTCGAATTCATGATCGCCATCGAGGCTGGCACGCGATTGAGCGACTATGCGAGCGTCACGACTCCAACTCTGCTGATCGTCGGCGGCAAGACACGCACCCCTGCCCGCGCCGTGGTCGACATGCTGAGCACGACGCTACCGAACGCCACTGTGACGGTGCTCAAAGGCGCGGGCCATATGAGTCCCTTCATCCATCCTTCCGAGCTGAACCGGCTGATTCTCGACCATCTCGCCGCTCAGCGCCGACCAGCGGACGATCCTCATCGGGCAGCTCCTCAACGTCGCGCATGAATAGCTCCTCGAGCTCGCCGGCCTGCGACAGCGCGTTGGCGCGAACCTTCTCGAGATCGGTGTAATATTGATAGTCCTGATAGAGGCGCCTTTCGTCGAGCCGCTTGAAGGTCTCGGTCAAACGCTTCACCTCGGCTTCGTCGAGGCCGAGGCCCTTGAGCAGCTTCCGCGTCAATTCCAGCGCCGAGAGGAACGTCTCGCGCTCGATGATGGTGACGCCAAGATCCATCAGGCGATGGACGTGGGTGCGGTCACGCGCGCGGGCATAGATCGGCACGTCGGTAAAGTTCTGCCGCACCGTCTCGGCGATCCTGAGCGAGGCCTCGACATCGTTGACGGCCAGCACGAAGGCGCGCGCTTTCTTGGTTTCGGCCGCGCGCAGGATGTCGATTCGACTGGCGTCGCCGTAATAGATTCTGCTGCCGAAAGACCTCACGAAATCTACTTGCTCGACGCTCGAGTCGAGCGCGGTGAAGGGAATGCGGCGCGCGCGCAATACGCGGGCCACGATCTGGCCGAACCGGCCGAAACCCGCGATGATGACATGTTGGTCGCCACCGGGCGGCACCTCGTAGTCGGGCGCTTCCGGCGTGAAGCTCCGCCGGATCGTCTCGTCGATGAGCAGTAGGATCGGCGTGGCGGCCATTGACAGGCTCACGGCGAGCGTGAGCAGGCTCGCGAATGGCTGTCCGATTACGCCCGCGAGCGCTCCAGCCGAAAACAGCACGAAGGCGAACTCGCCACCCTGGCTGACCACGAGACCGAGCCGCACTGCGGCCTGGTTTCCCAGTCCCCACCAGCGTCCGAGCAGATAGAGGATGATCGCCTTGATGGCGACAAGGCCGATGACAATGGCAAGCAGCAGCACCGGTCTGCCGACAAGCACGCTCAAATCCATCGACATGCCGACGGCGATGAAAAAGAGCCCGAGTAGCAATCCCTCGAAGGGCGCGATATCCGCCTCGATCTGATGGCGGTATTCCGAATCGGCAAGGAGCGCGCCGGCGATGAAGGCGCCGAGTGGCAGAGAGGCCCCGCAGCTTCCATCACCAGGGCCACGCCTACCACCGTGAGCAGCGCGCTTGCCGTCATGGCCTCGCGCACACCGGTGGCCGCGACTATGTGGTACAGCCGGTTGAGCACGAAGCGCCCCACCACGATCACCCCGAGAATGGTGCCGATGGCGAAGACGGCGGTGCTGAGATCCATTGCGGGACGCTCCGCGCCGCTGGAGGCGAAGAGCGGCACGAGTGCGATGAGCGGGATGGCGGCGAGATCCTGGAACAGCAGGACGGAAAAGGCGAGCCTGCCGTGGCGCGTATTGATCTCGCCCTTCTCCTCCAGCAATTGCAGCGCGAAAGCCGTCGAGGAAAGCGACAGAGCGAGCCCGACGAACAGGGCCTCGCGCGTGGCAAGGCCGACCGCGACCCCGATGGCTGTGAGCACGATCGCCGTGGCCATAAGCTGGGCGGAGCCGAGGCCGAAAATGGCTGAGCGCATGGCCCAGAGCCTGACCGGGCGAAGCTCGAGGCCGATCACGAAGAGCAACATCACGACGCCGAATTCGGCGAAATGGAGAATGTTCTCGACGTCGTAGAGCGAAAAGATCAGGCCGATGCCAAAGGGGCCGATGACGATGCCGGCGGCGAGATAGCCCAGCACCGAGCCGAGGCGAAGAAACCGGCCGAGCGGCGCGGCAATGGCAGCGGCGGCGAGAAACACCGCCACTTGGATCAATTGCGTCGATACCATCGCTTGTCTCGAGTCCCCTTTGCCTCGCATAGCATGCAAGGCCACGCCTCACCAGGAGCGGACCTCGCCTCGAGCCGCACGCGTTGCGAGCGCGAGCCCATCACTTTAAGATAGACTTTATCGGGGCCTTCTATTGCGGCCGCCCCGTCAGGCAGATCCCGCGCTCAGCGCCGGCGAGATGCTGATGGCTTAGGCCTCGCCGAGACGACGCTAGGTCCACTCATCCTCGTGACCGAGTTCGTCGGCTTCCTCACCGGTTATCGCCATGGCGGCGAGGCCAAGGTCGCCTTCAGCCTGCTCGGCGCCGCGATCGCGCTATGGGCGACCTTCGCGCCCTGCTTCCTGTGGATCTTCGTGGGTGCACCTTGCATCGAGCATCTCGGCACGCTCCCGGGTCTCGCCGGCGCTTTGAGCGGCGTTACTGCCGCCGTGGTCGGCGTCATTCTCAATCTGAGCCTGTGGTTCGCCTTGCACGCGTTCTTCGCCAGGTCGAGGCCGTGTGGCGAGGCCCATTGCAGCTTTGGCTACCCGATCAGCGAGTCGACCTCTGCCTGGATGCGCTTGATGAAGTCTGCCATACGATCGACGATGGTCTCGATCAGCCCGATCAGCACTGCCGTGCCGGTGGTGGGACTTGGATCAGGTTTGCGGCAGCGTGCAATAAAGATTGAGAAGGCGCGCGGCTCTGCGTAACGAAGGGTGATGAGCCTGTTGCCTGCGAGGATGAAGGTAATCGGCGTGGTCGCTGGCTCGGCCGTCTCGGTCTGATACAGCACCGTGGCGGTCATGAAGTGGACGCCGTCCTCCTGATAGAGGCGGCTTGACGTCTCGATCTCCTGCTGCTCTTCGCGCGTCGGCACATCGATCTTGAGTGCCCGATCCACCTTCGCCTCCTCTTCCGTTTCGGGTTGAGAAGATCGATCCAGACCGTGTGCTCGGCGATCCGCCGCGGATTTTTATGCGGCTCGAACGCACCTCACCGGGCCTCGTAGATGGTGAGCATCGGTTAGACTGCCTTCCCGACCAGCCTCAGCGGACGGCACCATAGCTCAGCAGCGCCCCGTTGCCACCCGCGACATCGCGCGTATTTATCGAACGAAAGCAGTTTTTCTACCTATCATTACCTATTCCCCCGCGCCGATTGCTTGACCTAAGGCGCTCCGGTCTTGGGCACGAGGCAGCATCGCGCCTCAGTTCTTCTGCACGATGCAGGCGCCGCCGTGGGAACGAAGCTCTGCGCAGAGCTTGCCAGCGTCGTCCCGACTGTCGGCGCCGATCTGCACCATGTAGAGCGAACGACGTCCGCGACTCAAATTGCGCTCAGGCAGCACGAAAGGCTCGCGATCGGACAGTACCGACGCATAGCGCTGCTTAAGCCGCGCGAACATCGACAGCGCCCGCGCCTTGGAGAACGACGTCGACACTTGAATGCCCCAAGGGCGCCATGCGCCGCTCGCGGTCAATGGCTCCGTCTCGTAGACCGCGCGCACCACGAGAGGTGCGAGCTTGCGGCAGGATGCCACCACATCCTCGGCTGGGCTCTGCAGCGATTCGGGCAGCATCGTCTCCGGCAGCTTCCACTCCTCGGCGTCGCGGCCGGTGACGAAATACACATAGCCTATCGTCTCCGCCGGCAGACTCGACCGGCCGTCGAGCCAGGCGTGCACCCGCTCGGCGCCGGCGTTATACGCCGCAGCGGCAAGCCCGATATTGCCGAATTCGCTTTTAAGATCCGCGAGCAAGCTCGCGGAATGGACGATGGCCGACTTCGGCTCGAAGGGATCGTCGAGACCGCGATCAGCCGCTGTGCCTGGCATGAACTGCGCGATGCCTTGCGCGCCCTTGGGGCTGACGGCTTCCGGATTGAACCGGCTCTCCTTCCAGATCAGTCGCACGAACAACATCGCCGGTAGATCCATGGCGTCCGCCTCTTCTTGCATCAGCGGGCACACGGTATCGACAAAGGGCTTCGGCTTCGCAGCAGCTTCAATGCTCGCCGGCGCGCCTTGCGCGGCGTCTTCGCTTCGCGTTGGAAAGGGCGTGGAAAGGAGCGCAAGAAGGAACGCGAGCAGCGCGATCCTCGATGAGTGCGCTCCGCGCCTTACGGGAAGTACTTGGGGATATCCTGTGGAAGAGCGCGCAGCACGGCAAGCCAAACCATCACCAGGGACAACAATCCGAGGCGCTGCAAATCGGTCGATTAAAGACCGAAATACATTTCTTTTCATTGACATAACCGCTTGCATGGACACCAAATGACATAGAGAGAAAGCCCAATTCAGCGCCATTTGCCTTGTCGGCAGCCGCCACCCTTTCGGGAGGCTTGGGCCGCGGCCGATCTTCCCTATTCCTCCTCGTCCACGACCTCGGTGGCAGGCCGGTCGTCCCCGGGGTCGACCTCCAAATGCCAAATGCCCTTGTCATCCTCATATTCGATAGTCTCTGTGGCGCCGGGCACCTCCTGCTCGGCCGCGGCACGCTTTGCCGCGGCAAGCGCCGACTCGTGGCTCGGGAAGGATTCGGAGAAGACGTCGCCGACCTTGTAGGCCCAGCCGCCGTCATGCTCCACGATCTGGTAGACGATCTTGGTCATTGAGGTCACCGCCTTTTTGGACGTGAGAGGACTATAGCGCATAACCGACGCGGCCACCGCCGCGTTCCAATCTTCGAAGGCCTCGACGGCCCCCATCTCGTCGAGCCACTCCAGCACCTCCTCGAAACCCAGTCCCTCCTCTTGTGCCTCGGCGAGGCCGTGGAAGAAATCGCGCACGCCTTGCGGCAGGAGCGAGGCGTTCGCCCGCCCGCAAGTGTGCACCTTCCCGCGGTAGGCGCGCGCCCGCGGTAGAAGGCAAGGGAGCCTAGGCACTTTGCGTTGCCGCACAGCCGCCAGAGCTCAGGTGATTGCATGCCTTCGGCGAGGGATGTATCAGTGGAATTGTTCATTTCGCGCTCTGCCATCTCGCTTAAAGTGTTCCTCTCGCTGTTTTGCCGAATCATACCTCGCCCTTGCGGGGAGGGATGAGAACCCTCAACCACTCTCCTCGTCATTGCCGGGCTTGTCCCGGCGATCCAATGATGACTATCAACGATCTCGCATTCCGAACCGGTGGCATTTCCCTATTGGATGCCCGGAATAAGTCCGGGCATGACGCCGAGAAAACACACGGCTCTCCATTGCCGCGATGCGTGGAACCGGGCTTTGCTCACTTCCCCCTCGGCGTGAGCGCGAGGGGATGGCGCGCCGAAAGGCGCAAGCCAATATGGTTCGCGCTTCTCGAATTTTCGGAGACGCTGATGGCCGGGACAAGCCCGGCCATGACGAGGAGATATTCGTGATTACCGGATGCCCGCCTTCGAGGGCATGACATGGCTGACCTGCAGAAGCCGCCGAATTGCTGCCCTAAATCGAGATCAGGACCACGCCGAGGACAGCGGCGGCGAGGCCGACGATCTTGTTCCAGGTCATCGGCTCGCCTAGGAACAGCACGCCGAGCAGCGACCCGCCGATGATGAACATGCCGTAGATCGGCACCACCACATTGGCCGGCCCGAGCGACAGCGCGTGGAACAGCGAGCTAACGGCAACGGTAAGCGCGATGCCGCCGGCGATGGCCCAGGCGAGCGTGCCCCGTTCCAGGTCGAAAATGAGCGGCTTGAGCTCGCCGCGCCCAATGACGATGCCGATGGCGAAGATCGAGACGATCGTGGTCGAGACCGCGAGCACCATATAGTTGGAGACGGCGCCGCTCCGCTCGGCGAGCTTCACGAACAGGGTGGTAAAGGAATAGCCGACCATGCCGAGCAGGGCCCAGAAGATGTAAGACTGCATCCGTCGCTCTCTTTCGGTTGATCTCGCCTTCGGTTTGATGCGTCATGGCCGGGCGTGTCCCGGGCATCCACGAATTTCGCGTTACCAACCATAAACGCGTGGGGGCCTTGCACAACAGGAGAGGCGACGAGCAAAAGAGCCATGACCCTCAAAGTGATAGGCGCAGGCTTCGGGCGCACCGGCACGCTGTCGCTCAAATTGGCACTCGACGAGCTTGGGCTCGGCCCCTGCTACCACATGATCGAGACGATCGCGCATCCCGACCATGACGCGATGTGGCTCGCGCTTGCGCGGGGCGAGACGCGTGACTGGCGCCCGATCCTGAAGGGCCACGCCTCCACGGTCGATTGGCCAGGGCTCATGATCTGGCGGGAGCTCGCCGTGGCCAATCCGCAAGCGAAGATCATTCTCACGTTGCGCGACCCGGAAAGCTGGTATCGAAGCGCCGCCGCCACGATTTTCGCCAGGATGACAGGGGCATTTCGTGTCGAGGCACTCCGCCCCGACGGCGATGCGGTCGATCCCATCCGCCAACGCCATACGGAGATGGTCCGTTTCGTCGTGGGCGAGAAGAGCTTCGGCGGGCACCTCGACAAGGAGCACGCGATCCGCGCGTTCAATGCACACAATGAAGACGTGCGCCGCTCCGCGCCGCCGGAACGGCTGCTCGTCTATGAGGTCGCCCAAGGCTGGGGGCCGCTCTGCGCTTTTCTCGAGGTCCCCGTTCCGCCGACGCCCTACCCCAAGGCCAACACGACGGAAGAGTTCGTCTCCCGCTTCCCCGTCCAGCGGTGAGGCTAAGCTGATCAGTGCCCCGAATAATCCAACGTGCCGGCGCCGGGCGTCTTCTGGAATTCGAGCCGCCGCCGCTCCTGAGCCGTCGCCTCGTCGGCATGGGCTTGCGCCAAGCTCGCGCGACACTCGTCGAAGGCCGTGGTTCGTTCGCGCGATTACCGTGGAGCGAGCGGATCGGTGGAGACACGCTATATTTTGCAAATTTGTTACAACACGCTAGAGTTGAATGACACTATCCAGCCGAACCGGCGGAACGCGATGGAGGATCCTCATAGGCAATTTCTACACGGGCGTGATCAAGAAGGACCCGCGTTTCAGGACACAAAGCTGGTAACGACATGGCGCTGCTTGAGCCGGTCACCCGCAAGCTCGTGCAAGAGATCATCGCCGATGCCGCCAAGGACGGAATCAAGCTCATGGCTGACGAAAGCTATCGGAGCAAGGCGCGCCAAGAGAAGCTGTTCGCGCAAGGTGCCACCAAGATCAAGACCGTCGGCGTGCATCACTATGGGCTTGCCTGCGACCTCGTCAAAGACATCGGCGGCGAGCCGTCCTGGCAGGGCGATTTCAAGCAAGCTCGCCAAGAAGCATGAAATGGTCTGGGGCGGCGATCGGGGGAAGCCTGGCGTCAAACCGAGATTCTACGATGGGGTGCATGTACAACGCTGCACCATCGCACTTTTTCGGGCAAATGGTATCCTGACGAGGACTACGATCCGACCGCATAGGACAGCACGCGGAGCCCATCGAGGGAGGCAAGCGTGAAAACTTTCCAAGGCCGGCGCCATGCAGCTGATCGGACATGAAGCCATTGTCCAGACCAAATATCGCGAAGGGG
>Ga0187805_10000793_pt1 | contig 10943 bp, 9 predicted proteins | sample NC_wetland_sal_i_6_FD_132965 | JGI IMG/M metagenome (GOLD analysis project Ga0187805, IMG submission 132965) | Wetland sediment microbial communities from Neuse River Estuary, North Carolina, USA - Control_5 | ecosystem: Environmental > Aquatic > Freshwater > Wetlands > Sediment | place: USA... | reverse complement strand
GTTTCACTTCCGGAGGCCAGTCATGGCGCAGCCGCGGGTAGCCCCAGGATTCGATCTCACCGATCCGGACCTGTACGCGATGCGGGTGCCGCATGAGGAACTGGCCGAGCTGCGCAGAGCCGCGCCGGTCTGGTGGAATCCGCAGCCCACCGACATCGGCTTTCCGGACGACGGATTCTGGGCGGTCACCCGGCACCGCGATGTGGTCGCCGTGTCCAGAGACAGCGACACGTGGTCCAGCCAGACCAACGGCGCGATCATCCGCTACGTCAGCGGCACCACCCGCGAGCAGATCGAATTGCAGTCCGCCGTGATCATGCTGAACATCGACCCGCCCCAGCACACCAAGCTGCGCGGCATCGTGTCGCGTGGCTTTACACCGCGGGCGATCAATGGGCTACGCGAGGTGCTCGCCGAGCGCGCCCGGAAGATCGTGACGACGGCGCTCGCGGAGGGCACCGGCGACTTCGTGACCGACGTCGCCTGCGAGCTGCCGCTTCAGGCGATCGCGGAACTGCTCGGCGTGCCACAGCAGGACCGGCACAAGATTTTCGCGTGGTCGAACGAGATGGTCGGCTATGACGACCCCGAGTACTCCGGCGACGGCGAGACCGCCGCCGCCGAGATCCTCGGCTACAGCATGATCATGGCCGCCGACCGGCGCGCCTGCCCGCGGGACGATATCGTCACCAAGCTGGTGCACGCCCAGGTGGACGGCGGTGAGCTGACCGAGGACGAATTCGGGTTCTTCGTGATCCTGCTGTCGGTGGCCGGCAACGAGACCACCCGGAACGCGATCTCGCACGGCATGCTGGCTTTCCTCGACAACCCGGACCAGTGGCAGGTGTTCAAGTCGCAGCGGCCGGAGACCGCAGTCGATGAGATCGTCCGCTGGGCCACCCCGGTGACCGTCTTCCAGCGCACGGCGACCAGGGATACCGAACTGGGCGGCCAGCCGATCAAGAAGGGCCAGCGGGTGGGCCTGTTCTACCGGTCAGCCAACTTTGACGAGGAGGTCTTCGACCGCCCCGAGCGGTTCGACATCCTGCGCAGCCCCAACCCGCACGTGGGCTTCGGCGGCACCGGCGCACACTACTGCCTGGGCGCCAACCTCGCCCGGCTGGAGATCGACCTGATGTTCGACGCGATCGCCGACGCGATGCCGGACATCACCCGGGTGGGCGATCCGCAGCGGCTACGCTCGGGCTGGCTCAACGGCGTCAAGCGGCTTCCCGTCGCCTACCGCTAACCCAGCCGCTCGTGCCCTGGTGAGCGGTTGATTCCGCGGGTCGGCCGCAGGACCATGCTTACCGTGACCGAGATGGCATCGCTAGTCTTGTTCGCCGCCGACGCCGGGCAGACCGCGGACTTCTACCGTGCCGTCGGGCTTGCGCTTGAGCACGAGTACCACGGCGAAGGTCCCGTGCACTTTGCGATGGAGCTGGGAGGCGTGCACATCGCCATCTACCCGGCCGAGGATGGCGGCCGGGCGCCCGCGCGCCGCGCCGCTGGCAGCTCGTTCCCCGGCTTCTACGTCGACTCCCTCGACGACGCGACGGAGTCGCTGCGGCGGATCGGCGCCACGGTCCTGAGTGAGCACGAGCAGATGCCGTGGGGCTGCCGCGTCGTCGTGGAGGACCCCGACGGCCGGGCCGTCGAGGTTAACGACCGTACCCACTGCCCACGCTGACGGAGCAGAGAGCACGGCCATATCTGGGAGTCAGTCCGGTGTGCTCGCGACGACCCACATAGAGAAGTACTGCGAGCCGCCGCCGTAGGCGTGTCCCAGCGCGGTCCTTGCACCCGGCACCTGGTGCTCGCCGGCAACGCCCATCACCTGCATCGCCGACTCGGCAAACCGCAGCAGTCCGGACGCCCCGATGGGATTGGAGCACAGCACTCCGCCAGACGGGTTGACCGGGATGAGCCCGCCGATCTCGGTCTCCCCGGCCTCGGTCAGCTTCCAGCCGCCGCCCGGCGGAGCGAACCCGAGGTTCTCCAGCCACATCGGCTCGAACCAGGAGAACGGCACGTAGATCTCGGCGACATCGACCTCATCGATCGGCCGGGAGATCCCGGCCTTGGTCCAGAGGGCGGCCGCAGCGTCCGCACCGGCCCGCGGGTTGACGTGGTCCTTGCCGGAGAACATGGTCGGCTCGGTACGCATGGAGGTTGCCCGGATCCACCCGACGGGGCGCGACGAGGCCTCGGCGGCTGCCTGATCCCCGATCACTACCGCGCACGCCCCGTCGGACGACGGGCACGTCTCGTCGTACCGGACCGGGTCCCACAGCATGGGCGAAGCCTGCACTGACTCCAGCGTGATGTCGGGCTGCCGCAGGTGCGCGTACGGGTTGCGAGCGCCGTTCCGCCGGTCCTTTACCGCGACCAGCGCGCCGATGTAGGCGGGCGAGCCGCTGCGGCGGATGTAGGACCGCACGTGCGGCGCGAAGTACCCGCCCGCGCCGGCGAGCAGCGGCATGGCGAACGGCGGCATGATCGACAGCGCCCACATGGCGTTGGACTCCGACTGCTTCTCGAACGCGACCGCGAGCACTCTACGGTGCAGGCCAGCCTGAATGAGGTTCGCGGCGACGATTCCGGTGGCGCCGCCGACCGACCCGGCCGTGTGCACCCGCAGCAGCGGCTTGCCGGTCGCGCCAAGCGCGTCAGCCAGGTACAGCTCCGGCATCATCACGCCCTCGAACAGGTCAGGCGCCTTGCCGACAACGACCGCGTCTATGTCGGCTAGCACTAGCCCGGCGTCGGCGAGCGCGCGATCGACCGCCTCCCGGCACAGGCCGGCGATGGAGACATCAGGCCGCTTGCTGCGGTGGTGAGTCTGGCCGGTGCCGAGCACCGCCGCCCGATGGGCCGTCGAGCCGTGCGTCATCGGGCCTCCAGCACGCAGACGAGGTTCTGCTGCAGGGCCGGCCCGCTGGTCGCGTGCGCGAGCGCGCGGCCGGCCGCGCCGGTATGGATCTGGCGGGCGGCGTGACCGATCCGCGCCAGTCCGGCGGCGAACATCGGATTCCCCGCCAGCGCGCCCCCCGACGGGCTGATCCGCGCGGAGTCGGGCAGGCCGAGCGCCGCTCGCAGGATCAGCTCCTGGTGCGTAAACGGCGCGTGCAACTCGGCCACGTCGACGCCAGGCCCGCCGGGCACGCCCGCCGCGGCCGCCGCCGTCGTCGCGGACGGTGCGCGGGTCAGGTCCCGTGCCCCGAGCGTCCCGGAGTCGATCCGGTGCTCGAACCCGGTGATCCAGGCCGGCCGCGCACACAGCTCCCGGGCCCGGTCGCTGGCCGCGATGATCACGACCGCGGCACCGTCGGTGACCGGCGCGCAGTCGTGCGCTCGCAGCGGATCGGCGACGAACGGCGCCGCGAGCAGTTCGTCCGTGCTGACCGAACCTGACAGCTGGGCCCGCGAGTTCGAACTGGCCGCGGCCCGGCTGCGGACCGCCACCTCAGCCATGGCACGTTCCGTCCATAGTCCTTGGTCCAGGCCGAGCCGCGCCTGCAGCGCGGCGATGCTGACCGAGTCCGGCCACAACGGCGCCTGCACGTACGGGTCAAGCTGCAGCGCCAGCACGCGCGGCAGTTCCCCGGCAGACGACTTGCCGAAGCCGTAGGCGAGCGCCACCTCGGCCTCGCCGGTCAGCACCTTGACCCACGCCTCATACAGCGCGAACGCGCCATCCATCTCGACGTGCGACTCCATGACTGGCGGGAACGCGCCGATCGCGTCGACCGCGGAGACAAATGAGAACGCTCGGCCCGCTAGGTAGTCCGATGAGCCTGAGCACCAGAAGCCGATGTCAGCCTTGCCGATTCCGGCCTGCGTGAACGCCTCGCGGAAGATCGGCACCAGCATCTCGACGCCATTCGTGGTGCCGTCGGTGCGGCGGACGTTTGGCGCCTCGGCGAACGCGACGACTGCGACATCGCGCACTGCGGTCTCCCTCACAGGTGATGCGCGTAGGACTCGTACGGCGCGTCAGGCTCGCCAGTCGGCTCGAAATGATCGATGTTCTCGGCCGTGGTCCCCCACTGCTCGCGCGGCTTCCACACGGCGCGCACTCGCATGCCCATCCGCACCTCGCCCGGCTTGCAGCCGAGAATCAGGTGCTGGAAAGGGATGTCCGCGCCGTCAAGCAGCACCGCCGCGGCCACGTACGGCGTGGGCACCCGCTGCCCCTGGAACGGCACGTTCACCACGCAGAACGTGGTCACCGTGCCGGTGTCTGGCAGCACCACGTCGGTCGTGGTCGGCACCCCGCAGGTCGGGCACGCGCCGCGCGGCGGCACGTACACCTTGTCACAGGCGGGGCAGCGCTGGCCGATGATGCTGCCCTGAGCCAGCGCGCGCAGGTAACGGCTCTCCTCCGCTGATGCGCTGTGCGTGTAGTGCAGCGAGATCGGCGTGGTGATCATACTGATGGCGTCCGCATCCGCCGGCGCGTCCAGATCCATCGGTGCCGCCTGCTGCGCCACGAGGGGAACGGGCTCGGCTCCGGCCGCAGTCGCTCCCTCGCTCGGGCCGTCGCCGGCTGGCTCGAAGCAGGCGATGTCGGTGATCCGGCCGGCCGGCTCGGAGGCCCAGCGCGGCCGCACCCGCATGCCGGTGGCCATCCGGTCCGGCGTGCCCGCATCGATGGCGTGCAACAGCGCGGTGTCGGCGCCGTCGAGCGTGATCAGCGCCCAGGCGAACGGTTGCCCGAGCGGCTGGCCGTCGCGCGGGCGCGGCTGCCACGACCAGGCCAGCACGGTCCCCTGCGGGCCGACCTCGACGAGTTCGTCCGGCGGAGCGAAGGTGACCGGATCGTACTCCGCCGGGGGCACGTGCACCCGCCCGTCTGCGCCGCGCGAGCCGAGGATCCGGCGCTGCGTCAGGCCGGTCATGAACTGGCTCAGCACGGGCCCGAGTGACCTGGTGTAGTCGAAGCTGATCTCGAGCGGCGCGCTGAGGGGGGTCGTCACGGATGAAAGTGAAACACGTTCTAGATTCACGCGCCAGTGGCCCGGTCCTTGCCGCGCTGCCGTCCCTGCGCTTCGGCCGTAGCGCGCAAGAGTGCCCACCACGTCCAACTAGGAACGTGGTGGGCACACTTGCGTGGATTGGCGGAGGGAAGGCCAGACCGGGCTGTCTGGTGGGCGGCAGGTGCGGCGGCCTAGCGACCCTTGAAGTCCGGTTTGCGCTTCTCGGCGAACGCACGCGGGCCTTCTTTGGCGTCCTCGCTGGCGAACACCGCCATGCCAAGCTTCGCCTCGAGGGCGAACGCGGTGTTCTCGGCCATTCCCTCGGTCTCCCGGATCGTGCGCAGCATTGCCTGCACCGCGAGCGGCCCGTTCGCGGCAACCACCTCGGCGATCTCCAGCGCCTTCGCCAGCGCCTGGCCGTCCTCGACCACGTGGCCGATCAGACCGATGGCCAGCGCCTCCTCGGCGCTGATGTGCCGCCCGGTGAGCAACAGGTCAGCAGCGAGTGTGTAGGGAATCTGACGGGCCAGCCTTACCGCGGACCCGCCCAGTGGGAACAACCCCCAGCGCGCCTCGGAAACGCCGAACCTGGCGCTCCGGCCCGCCACCCGAATGTCGGTGGCCTGCAGGATCTCGGTGCCGCCCGCGATCGCCGGGCCCTCGACGGCCGCGATGAGCGGCTTGCTCAGCCGCCTGCCTTTAAGCAGCGGCTCAATCACCGACGGGTCGATCGCGCCGGCGGCGAATGAGTCGCCGGGGTGCGCTGCGGTCATCGCCTTCAGGTCGGCGCCAGCGCAGAACGCGCCGCCGGCGCCGGTCAGGATGCACACCCGGATATCCGGGTCGCCATCAACCCGATCCCAGGCCTCCCGCATGATCGCCATCATCGGTCCGCTGAGCGCGTTGCGCGCGTGCGGCCGGTTCATCGTGACGATCAGGACGTGGCCGCGCAGCTCCACGAGGGCGTGCGGCGGCTCGGCCGAGTGAGCCTCGGTGGCGGTCATCCGGGCAGCCTCCTGGGTGCTGCGCTTGGCCCGGGGATTAGCCGGGGCACGGGTTGTGCCGAACGATAACACGTTCTAGTTTCATACCCATGGCGCTGAACATCGCTGACCTCTTCGAGCACGCCGCCGACGCGGTACCTGAGCGCCTCGCCATCGCCTGCGGCGATGCGGAGGTCACTTACCGCGAGCTCGAGGCACGCAGCAACCAGCTCGCGCACCGCTTGGCCGGGGCCGGGGTCGGCGCCGGCGACCACGTCGGCGCGTACGGCCGCAACTCGATCGAGCTCGTGGCGGCCTTCCTCGCCTGCTACAAGCTGCGGGCCATCCCGGTCAACGTCAATTACCGGTACGTCGAGGCCGAGCTGCGTTACCTGTTCACCGAGGCCGAGCTGACGGGGCTCGTGTACGACCGGCGGTTCAGCGATAAGGTCGCTGCCCTGCTGCCTGACTTCCCGGGCCTCGGCGCCGTGCTGGCGATCGACGACGGCAGCGGCGCGGACATGCCGGCTGAGGCCACCGACTTCGCGGCGGCACTCGCGGCCGAATCCGCGGAGCGTGACTTCGTCGAGCGCAGCGGCGACGACATCTACCTGCTCTACACCGGCGGCACGACGGGATACCCCAAGGGCGTGCTGTGGCGGCACGAGGACGTGTGGCGCACGCTCGGTGGCGGCATCGACTTCGCCACCGGGGAGGTCCTCCCGGACGAGTGGGAGCAGATCCGCCGCGGCAGCGCCGGGTCAGCGGGCATGGTCCGGCTGGCTACCGCGCCCCTGATCCACGGCAGTGCCCAGTGGAGCACACTGCCAGCCCTGTTCGCCGGGGACACCGTCGTACTCATGCCGCAGTTCGACCCGCACGAGGTCTGGCGGGCAGTGCAGCGGCACAAGGTCAACACGATCGTGATGGTCGGCGACGCGATGGCAAGACCGCTCATCGAAGCATACGAGCGGGAGCACTACGACGCGTCGTCGGTGATCGCCGTGTCCAGCAACGGCTCGATCTTCTCGGCGACCGTCAAGGAGCAATACCTCAAGCTGCTGCCCAATGTCATCATCACCGACGCGATCGGCTCGTCGGAGACCGGCTTCACCGGGCTCGGCTTCGTGTCGGCGGGCACGAAGAAGGCCGAGGGCCCTACCGTGACGGCCGGCCCGTCCACGATCGTGATCGACGAGCACAACCGGACGGTCGGCCGCGGCGAGATCGGCAGGATCGCCCGCGGCGGACACATCCCGCTCGGCTACTACAAGGATCCAGTCAAGACGGCAGCGCTGTTCGCTGAGGTCGACGGTGTCCGCTACGCCGTGCCGGGCGACTTTGCCAGGGTCGAGGAAGACGGCTCGATCACCCTGCTCGGCCGGGGCAACACCTGCGTCAATACTGGCGGCGAGAAGGTGTACCCAGAGGAAGTCGAGGGCGCGCTGAAGTCTTTTGGCAGCGTCTTCGATGCCGTGGTCATCGGCGTGCCGGACGAGCGACTCGGCCAGCGAGTGGCGGCGCTCATCCAGCCGCGGGACGGCCAGGTGGTCGATCTGGCCGGGCTGGAGACGCATCTGCGCGCTCAGCTTGCGGGTTATAAGCTGCCCAGGTCGGTCTGGCTGGTCGAGCAGATCGGCCGCACGCCCGCCGGGAAGGCCGACTACCGGTGGGCACATCGGTACGCCAAGGAGCAGCTCGTCACCGCTTCGCTCGGCGCGGACGGCGCGCCGGCGGGCCAGCCAGCGTAACCGTACCGTCGGAGCGAGGAGGCTGTCATGCGCACACCGCTGTGTGACCAGCTCGGCATCGAGCACCCGATCGTCGGGTTCACGCCGTCGGAGCATGTCGCGGCGGCGATCAGCCGGGCCGGCGGGCTCGGCGTGCTCGGCTGCGTGCGATTCAACGACGCGGCGGAGCTGGACAAGGTGCTGGACTGGATGGACGCCAACACCGGCGGGCGGCCGTACGGCGTCGACGTCATCATGCCGGCCAAGATCCCGACTGAAGGCTCGGCCGTCGACCTGAACCAGCTCATCCCGGCAGGCCACCGCGACTTCGTCGACCAGACGCTGATCAAGCTCGGTGTGCCACCGCTGCCGGAGGACGCGCGTGAGGCGGAGGGCGTGCTCGGCTGGCTCCACTCGGTGGCCAGGTCTCACGTCGAGGTTGCGCTCGAGCATCCCGCTCGGCTCATCGCCAACGCCCTCGGCTCGCCGCCGCCGGACGTCATCGCCAGCGCGCACGACCACGGCATGCTGGTCGCCGCGCTCGCAGGGACGGCAACGCACGCGCAGCGGCACGCCGCCGCGGGCGTTGACATCGTGGTCGCCCAGGGCTATGAGGCCGGTGGCCACACGGGCGAGATCGCGACGATGGTGCTGGTGCCTGAGGTCGTCGACGCGGTCGGGCCGGACGTGCCGGTACTCGCGGCCGGCGGGATCGGCTGCGGCCGTCAGATCGCCGCCGCGCTCGCACTCGGCGCTGTCGGAGCCTGGATGGGCTCCGCTTGGCTGGTCACCAGCGAGTACGCGAGCCTGTCGCCGCTGCCAGCCGTCCGTGAGGCGCTGCTCGCGGCCACGTCGTCGGACACGGTCCGATCCCGCATCTACACCGGCAAGCCGGCCCGGCTGCTGAAGAACCGCTGGACGCAGGCCTGGTCGGAGCCGGGAGCACCGGACCCGCTGCCGATGCCGCTGCAGAACCTGCTGGTCGCCGAGGCGCACCAGCGGCTGATGCGGTCCAACAACCCGGACGTGATCCCGATGCCGGCCGGCCAGATCATCGGGCGGATGAACGAGGTCAGGCCGGTCGCGGAGGTCATGAGCGCGCTGGTGGCGGAGCTGGATGAGACGGTCAGCAGGCTGGCGGGCCTGCGCTAGTCGGCCGTATCCGGGTCAGTCAGCCGGTCTCGGGCGGTCCTTCCTGGGCAGCTTGGCCACTACGGCGTCGTAGGAGGCGTCGATTGCCTCCCGGAGTTCGTCGGCTGGGATGTGCCCGGCGAGCCGCAGTGTGTTCCAGCCGGATCGACCGATGTAGGCCATCACCGCCGCGTCGTCCGGGTACCGATCCAGCCATTCGTTTGCTAGTTCGCGGGAGGCACCGCACTTGAGGCCGACGGTCTTACTTGCTTCCTGACCCAGGAACGCGAAGATCTTCGGCCCGACCTTCACGACGACGTCGCCTTCCCACGGCTCGTCCTGCCAAGCGCCTGGCTTGGACAGGCAGTAGCCGAGCAGTTCGTCCCAGGTCACGACGCTTTGACGGCCCGGGCGTGCCCGCCGCGGTAGAGCTGGGACCAGCCCAGCGGGCGGCAGGACCGGCAGCCGTTCACGGGGTAGACCACCACTCCCTTATCTGTCGCATGACCCTTGAGGCCCATTCGCCAGAAGATTCCCACCCACAGCGGCTCGTGCTTGCTGTCCAGCAGGATCGCTCCGATCCGCGCAGTCCGCACGTAGCGCTCGAAGCTACTGACATCGGCCGGCGAGGCATGGGCGAGCCGCTGCACTGGCTTCGGCAGGTCGGAGCGGCGGGTGATGGCCTGGTTGATGTACCCGCCAGCCAGTCGGACGTAGAAATCGGTTTGCGCCTGCCACGCCATGCCAGCGTTGCCGATCGTCGACACGACAACGACGTTCTCGCCCCGCGATAGTTCGTGCTGGTAGGTCCCCGCGGTAATGAAGCTCGGCACGGTACCGTGGGCCCCGATGTCTACGTAACCCGAGTCCTGGATCAGCGCCGCGACAACGAGTGCGGCCAGTGGCAGCCGCAGCCAGTACTTGCTCGCCGATCCGGCGAGCCACACCGCGGTCACCACCGCCAGAGCCAGGTAGGCGAACAGCATGAGCCGCGACGGATACGCATTGCGGATGATGGGAAGCTGCCATAGCCGCGCCCAGGGGAAGGTGACGACCCGGCCGCCCTCGAAGTAGAGCGTGGGCCCGAAGGACGCGATGATGATGAAGGCCAGCATGGCGACCAGGAACCGGACGAACCTGCTGGACCAGCCGGTAACCGCGAGGAGGACTGCCAGCACCAGCAGCGGGATTCCTACGTAGCCCGCGGCGGACACCGGGATCGGCCCGAGCGCGAGGTGGTGCAGCCAAGACACGCCCGTGGTCCGAGTTGGCCGCGGTACAACCAGGCTGATCACATCGAGATCGGTGTTGGCGAGCAGCTGGGGTGCCTTGATCGTGAGCGCGTAGGCCAGGTACGGCAGGGCCAGCAGGATCGCGACGCCGTACGCGGCGCTCACGGTCTTAGCCAGCCGCAGCACCTCGGGCCGGCGAGCCGGCCCGGCTAGGGCGATGCCAAGTACGAGCGCGACGGCGACAATGGCCGTCATGTCGGCAAAGGTCTCAAGGAACAGGTAGAACTGCACGGCCATCGTGATCCCGGCCAGAAGCACGAAGGCGCGGGTGCTGATGGCAGCCTCTCGCCACAGCACGACGAGATAGCCGATGAGCGGGAGCAGCAGGCTATAGGTCAGGTTGAGCTGACCCGCCGCCACGTGGTTCATCTCATACGCCGAGAAGCCGAAGACGGCGCCTCCGGCCAGCGCGGGCCAGAATTTCCTGGTGAGCCGGCGGCACAGCACGAACGCTGCCCAGGCCGCGAGCGGCAGCGAAATGGCGGCCAGGAGGTTAAAGGCGACGAACGGGCCAGCCGCGATCGTCAGCGGTGCGGCTAGCAGGGCAATCGGCGGGACAGTGGTCACCCAGGCCAGGGAATGGCCGGCCGGGGCGCGTATCAGGTGCGAGAAAAGCGGATTAAGCCCGTGCCCGATCGCATACGGCCACCACTGCAGGCACCACGTATAAAAGTTCGGGTCCATGCTCACCTGGTCAAGATGAGCGTCGCCGAGGTTGTGCAGCATGTGCCTGCCGGTGAAGGTAAACCAGGCGGCGAGATAAACAGCGAGCGCGCCCAGTCCCTGCACCGCAGGGCGCGCATACCAGGGCAGCGGTGAAGCAGGAGC
>Ga0187805_10000792_pt1 | contig 10947 bp, 10 predicted proteins | sample NC_wetland_sal_i_6_FD_132965 | JGI IMG/M metagenome (GOLD analysis project Ga0187805, IMG submission 132965) | Wetland sediment microbial communities from Neuse River Estuary, North Carolina, USA - Control_5 | ecosystem: Environmental > Aquatic > Freshwater > Wetlands > Sediment | place: USA... | reverse complement strand
GGCCCCGGCGGCGTTTGGGTGCTGACGCCGGAAGGGAAACATCTCGGCACGATCCGGCCGCCCGAAAATCCGGCCAACCTGGCATGGGGCGACGCGGATGGAAAGACGCTTTACTTCACCGCCGTCACCGGGCTGTACCGGCTTCGAGTGAATGTCGCGGGCATTCGGCCCTAGATGGTTGGGAGAAAGGTCCGCATTTTGTCATTCCGAGCGAAGCGAGGAACCTCTCCTCGGAATATGTGCCAGAAAAGAGAGATTCCTCGCTTCGCTCGGAATGACAGATTGTGGGGTTTAGGCAATTTTGTCAGCGACAGAGGAGAATCGATGACGAGACAGATTTCAGTAGGAGCGTTGGCGCTGATCCTATGCTTCGCACCGCTTGCATTCGGCCAGACGAAGAAAGCCGCGGCTCCCGGAGCCGGTGTGGACTGGAAGGCGCTGGATCACAAATGGTTGGACTCGGAGCGAACCGGCGACCAGGATTACCTGGAAAAATTTTTCGCCGACAGCTACGTGCTCGTCCTTGCCAATGGCCAGACGTACACGAAGAAGGAGTGGCTCGGAATTCTGAGGGGGCCCGACCGCCCCACGCTCCTCACTCTCGATCCCGAAAATATTCAGGTGCACGTTTTTGGAAATGTGGCGATTCTCACCGATCACACCACGATCAAAGGCCACGACAGCAAAGGAAACAGTCTGGACGGCGAGTACAACGTCTTCCGCGTGGTCATCAAGCAGAATGGAAATTGGCTAGCTACGGGCGTGGTCATGAATCCGGACCTGTCGAAAAAATAAGTTTTGCGGAAAATTTCTTAGTGCCGGATCGCGCGGAATAATCAAGCCGGCCGCTCACACTTGAAACGAATTGTGTCAGGAGGATCGCAATGAGACTCGCATACGGCTTGGCCGCAACGGTACTCTCCGTCATCGCGTCAGGCGCAGTGGCTCTGGGGCAGGCGCCCAAGAAACCGGCCGCAGCGGGCGAGGACGTTGCCGGCACGGTCGCGATCCTGGACCACGTCTGGCTCGACGCGGCCCACAATCACGACGGCGAAACGGCCGCGTGGCTTTTCGCCGACAACTTCGTGGAAATTCATCCCGGGGGATTTCTGGTCAGTAAGCAGCAGCAGGTCGATATGATCAGCAATACCCAGCTCGGCGATCTCGCCATCCAGTCCAGCGATATTCAAGTGCGCTACGCTTCGCCCGACGTTGCCGTGCTGACGGATACCACCACGATTCGGGGGAAACAGGGCGAGACCAGCTACGATGGCCAGTACCGCGTAATGCGCGTTTTCGCGAAGCTGAACGGGCGCTGGCGCGCAGCGGGGGCAGGCATCGCGCGCATTACCGCCGCTCAATAGCTTTCGGCGCGCGCTACTCTTACTGCAATCGCTGAACTCCCAGCCGGTCGGCCAGTTCATCCAGAATCTTGCGCTGTCCCTCGCTGAGCGGAACGCCGTTCGCCATCCGCTCGCGGTAAATTTGTTCCGAGCGTTCCCCCGGCAGTCGAACTTCGTCCACGCCGGGCAGCGTGGGAGACGACTTCATCACTTCCCATACTTCGTCCACCTGCTCCTTGAAAGCCTGCACGTCCGCGAACGCGGCGATATCCACGGCCATGATGGACTGCCCCGTGTTGCTCGGCGTTTTCGAGTCCACGGTGTAGTCGACCACGTCTCGCCCAAACGCGGCACCGTTCAACGTTCCAGCCAGCAACCCGATCATCAGCGCCAACCCATATCCCTTCGGCCCCCCGATGGGCAGAAGAAAACCCTCGCTCGCGCGCTTCGGATCGGTCAGCGGTTTTCCTTCCCGGTCGATCATCCAGCCTTCCGGCATCGGCTCGCCGCGCTGCGCTTTTAGTCTGATCTTGCCGAACGCGGTATTGGTCGTGGCCATGTCCAGAGAAATGACCGGATGGCGCGAGGCAGGGACAGCGATGGCGATGGGATTGGTGCTCAGCAGCACTTCGGTCCCGCCCCACGGCGGCACGAGATTGGTGTTGCCAACGCAGAAATAAATTCCAATCATGTCCCGCGCCGCGGCCATCCGCGGATAAAGCTGCGCGGGCCCCGCGTGATTGCTGCGGCGCGTGCCCACCCATCCGACGCCGCACACGCGCGCCTTTTCGATCGCCAGTTCCGCAGCGCGTTTCATGACCAAGTGGCCAAGCGCGTTGTCGCCATCGATGAGAGCTGTGCCGGCCTTGTTGGTCACGACCTGAATGTTGGGCCGCGGATTGACGGCGCCGTTTTGGATCTGCTTCACATACTGCGGCAGGCGAAACACGCCGTGCGCATCCCCTCCGCGCACATCCGCTTCGGCCATAAGCCCGGCCACAGTGCGCGCGTCCTCTGGCGAAACCCCTGCCGCCGCGAGGGCCCGCGCAATAAATTCAACGAGAATTGCGATCGGAACGAACGGCGGAACCGCCGCAACTTTTGCGCTTTCGCTCATGCTCCTATTCCTTAACCCCGGCAATACGATGTTTGCTGCCGAACGCACGCATGATACTACGCTCAGATTTATATCTGGAGTGGAGTCAACTGCGCGAATCGAAAATGGATTGACACTGTGGCGCAAGTCGCGGTATGCATGGTCCAATTCAGGGAATCATACATTAATGAACTCTCATATCGAATGGTATCCGCGATGTGTGTATCAAAGCAGGCCCAGCGCGATTTCATTCCGGAGGTTGTATGAAAGCCGAGCGGATTACGCGCGTTGCGTTGACAATCTCATTCCTTCTGATCTCGATTCCTCTGCTCGCGCATCACGGCGCTTCGGAATATGACATGACTAAGATCGTGACTCTGAGCGGAACCGTGAAGGAGTTGCAGTTCGTCAATCCGCACACCTTGCTCGTATTCACGGTGAAAGACGACAGCGGCAAAGTGATGGAATGGCAGGGCGAGCTCCCAAGCCCGAATCTCCTGTCAAGGCGCGGCTGGAGCAGGAGCACACTAAAGCCCGGGGACCAGGTCACCGTTATCGGCTCTCCCGCCAAAAACGGCGAGAAGGGGATGCAGATAAAGAAATTGGTTTTCCCCGATGGCCACGAACTTCCCGGAACTGTGCTGCCGCCGGATTCTTCCAAATGAGGATTCCCAAAATTGTTACGCTGGTGTGCGCTGTCCTGATCTGGTTTTTGTCCCCTCGATTGGCGCAAGCTCAAACCGCGAGCCAGAAGGCTGCGCCAACGGGGGACTTGACCGGAGTTTGGTATCCGTCGTCGGTGAACACATTCGCCTTCATATGGACTGACGCGCAGGGGCAGCGATTGAACACTCTTCCTCTTACTCCCTGGGGCGCGGAAAAATTCAAGGCCAACCATCCGATCGGCGGAGCCTACACCGCGCTCACCTCGAACGACCCGAACATTGCCTGCCTTCCGCCCGGCGTGCCGAACGTTTATATCCACGCCTACCCGGTCGAAATCCTGCAAGTCCCGGGACGCACGATCATGTTCTTTGAATACGGCCACTTCGTGCGCCAAATTTTCACCGACGGAAGGGAACATGTGAAGGATGCCAACCCGACCTGGATGGGCGACTCGATCGGCAAATGGGAAGGGGACACTCTGGTTGTCGATTCGACCGGCTTCAACGACAAGACCTGGCTGGATGTCGTCGGCCACCCGCATTCCGAGTCTTTGCATATCGTGGAGCGGATGCGCCGCACGGACCACGACACATTGATGATCGACATCACCATTGACGACCCGCAAGCCTACACGGCGCCGCTGAAAACACAGCGCAAGTACATCCTGAAGCCCGGATGGAACATCATGGAATACATCTGCGAAGACAATCAGGTGGCCTTCAATAATTTTGAAAAGCAGGTGGGGACGAAAGGAGCGGCAGTCGCTGAGGGTACGGCCGAGTCCGGCTCTTCCCAATCGATTGTCGGCGACTGGAAAGGCACGATCCACCTGGCGGATGGGCGGTCGTTTCCCGCCGTAGTTTCTTTTTCCGCCGCATCCACCGGCACAATCACCGTGGCCGATCCTTCGCTTTCCATGAGCTACCAGTTTCAGAAGCTGACTGTGGCGGCTGGCGGGACAATCACCGGAATCACCGCCGATGGAGTGAATTTCCTGGGAAAACTTTCGCAGGACGGAAAACAAATTACCGGGGACATCATCCTGCCCAGCGGGACAGGCCATAAAATTTCGATGACCAGGCCCTGAGAAAATTAGGTGGCCTGCGGGCACGCTTCACGCTTACTTTTCTTGCAGCCAGACTTGAATGTCCGTGCCCATTGCCTTCAACACTTTCGCGAGGCTGTTCGAACTATCCGCGTCGAGAAGCGCGCTGTCAAACTGACGCAGGAAATGCCTTTTTTTCGAACTTCCACCGGATAGCCTGTAGAGTTCCAGCTTGTACGGATTTTTTTGATTCGATATCTTCTGGCAAGCGCGTCGCAGTTCCATTCCCGCGGCGATGGCCTCCGGAGTGGTTTTGCCCGTCGAGTAGGGGAAAAGCCTTTGCTGTTTTAAGAGCAAGTAGATGTAGTGCTCGCCTCCCAAATATCCCTTCTCGTCGCAAAAGACGTCCGCAGTTTGCATGTCCAATAAGCCAGCGCCCCATCCGGCTCCCGGATGGAACCCGCTATCGGTCAATGTCGTTAGCTCCAGAACCGGGAGCGGGCCGCGGTGCAAAAGCAGATCCCAGTCACTCTTCGTGTGGGCATCTCCGTCCAAGCCAAAGGAGATCCCCCGGGAAGCGTTTGGGACCGGCTTTAACTCCGCCATTTGGCGGGAACACTCGCCGATGGCCTCCGGTGCGTCCATGGTCACAGGATTAGCGCGCGGGGAAAGACGCACACTCCGCACAGTCAGCGATGAAAGAAACCCTTCCAGAAGCGGCCGCGTCGTCGCTTCCATGACCCCGGCGGACAAGCCATCCACGAATTTTACAATTCGACAGAGCGGAAACAGGCCCAAATCAACCTCCACCTCCGATTACATTCGCGTTCGCCAGGGTGATTGTGGCAAACACAGTACCGGGGCGCGGGGGAAAACACAATGAGTATAACTTCAGTAAATTACCGCGGAATTACGTGTTTGATACTGGGGCTTGGCCCTATGGATTGAGAGGCCGGGCGAAAGTGAATTCATCATGAAATGCGAAGGGTGGTACTTGCCGCAAACGATCGATCCCTATTTCAGTCCCGGCTGCGCCAGCAGCTCCTGAAACCACATCGAATGCTACGTAATATTTGTCTGGGCGCTCAGCGCAATTTTCCAGCCATCGCCGCGGTTCAGAAACACGCGCAGGTTCCAGCTCGTGGGTTTCGCGGAAGGGTTTCTTCCCTGAAACGCCTGCATGATCACTACATTTCCAAAATCAAACATGCGCATGGACAGCACTGCGGAGCCACCCGAGCCGCCGTTCTCTCCGTAGAGCTTGCGTTGCTCGGCCAATTCCTCGACGTGCTGCAATTTGGGAATATCCGTTCGCGGGGTGAGAGTCTCGTGATTGTCGTCCGCATGCGCGGCCCAATCTTCCGGATTCGGATGCCATTCATCGTTTTTCAGACGAAACCACGTTTCCATCGCACCTTCTTCCACGGGGTTCTCCGGCTTGTAGGGCAGAGTCTTACAGGGATTGTCGCAAATCTTGTCCGCCTCCATGGGAGGGCTCGGCGGCGCCATATAGTCCGGCCTCTCGGTGGGAATGGGGATATTCAGATAGACGAACGCCTGCCAGCCCGCGGGATTCTTCACCCACAAATGAGCGAAGCGCTGGTTGTGATGAATTCCGAGCACGCGCTCGACTTGCCCGAGAAAATCGACGGTTCGCACGTCAAGCGCGCCTTCGTTGTCGGCAGCGAACTGGGCCAGATCCTCGAGGACCTGCGCCTTGGTGTGGATTCTGCCATTCGCTTCGACCCACTGAAAACGGTCATCCAAAAGCGCCGCGACGGCCTTCGCGTCTCCCTTGGCCAGGGCATCCGCCAAATTTTTGTCCGCTTGGCGGAACGTGGGCGCATCATCGGCAGCGGAAAGTCGAGGGCTCGATAACGCGAGCGACATCGCGCCAAAGAGCATGCTTGCGGCGAGGGCGCGTGTGAAGTAACGCTTCATGGCATTCATCTCCTTAATCTAATTTCAAAGGCTGAACCTGAAGGCCGGGCCAATCTTTTCCTCAATTTGGATCATACCAGCGGGACCCTCCAAATTGTTGGGGGTGTTTGTTCAACTGGTCGCATTGAAATTCGGCACGATGCGCGCCTGCACCTCGGCCAGGCCCAGCCGCTGCACCAGATTCTGAAACCGGGGCTCGCCCCGCACATAACTGCTTGCCGCAATTCTTGCAGCCGCGCTTCTGCAATTTCACGGGTGCGGGCTCTACTTGGAGCCCGCCAGAAAAGAGTTTGGAGCCAAAAGAAGTTCGTCGAGAAACTCCAATACATGCACTTGAATCCTGTTAAACGGAAACTCGTCGCCCACCCAAGGTACTGGCCCTGGAACAGTTTTTCATTCTATGCGAAGAAGGAATCCAGGCTGGTTCGCATCGACTCTATGAGTCGATCGACCGTTGGAGATTACGACAAAACCCCCGCCCTTCAAAAAACGAAGGACGGGGCACCCAAAATTCAACTGCAAAGCCTGGGCCACCCGCCCCACTCGGAAGATCAAGATCTCCTCAAAGGCCGGGCTCGCGTCCAATTTGCCCACAGTGATCCATGCGTCCATGGAGAATGCACCCACCCTCACGCCCGGCCACTGGAACATCATGGATATTTATCGCAAGGGTGCCTAGATTTCCGACATTTTCTTGAGCGGCTGCGGCAGCACGGCATTAGCGCCAAAATAATGTGATCGCGCGCTCGCGTGAGAGTTGATTGCAAAAATTGAATACGCGAGCAGCCAAGCACCGAAGTTTATTCAAGGAGCTACTCAGTTGGGTTTAGTCGAATTGGAAAAAATGACAGTCACACTGAGATGATGACTCGTCAGCTCCGTTTCCCTGTCGTGGACATTGTAGACGTTTTTGTTACTCTTCACGCTACGTCTTAAACGCCGAAACCCGCAAGTTTTTCTTGTTTGCGTGATGCGTCACCGGATTGAAACCAGCGGGCCGATTTTTGGCGCAAGGCCAATACATTATCTGGTTGAAAACAAATGGTCGGGGCGAGTGGATTTGAACCACCGGCCTCCTGGTCCCGAACCACGGCAGTAGAAAATCTAAGCTGTTGAATTGGCTCAGTTCCCCTGTGCATCCCGATCGCTAACTGCGCTACGATTTGCGCTACGATTGTCTTCCTGGTGGCGATTCATCAGATTCGCGTAATTACATTCGTCCGATAGCAGGACACACCCCTTCTCCGGAGCATTTGCAATGGAGATGACGGCAACTAGCATCGCGCTGAGCTACATGAGCAACAGCTTGCGAGAGTTCCGAAATCGTTATGAAAGGTCCAATTAGTCCAACCATTGAAGAGGCGGCAGTGCTGGTTTAGTTTGTAGAAATATCAGACTTTGGTGAGCGAGCCTACAGCTTAGCTCAGCTACTTGAGCATCGGTCTGTGGCAAACATCCTCAACTGTTGCTAAGACGGCGCTTAGATCGAAAAACAGCTATTCAAAAGTCTCTTGTTGGTCCAATTAGTCCAAGCGTCGAACCGTCGAGCGAAATCTCGTCCGGAGCAGTTAAGGGCAAAGTGTGACCACCGGGGGGCCAGTCAATGCGATGCTCGACTTGATGCGGTGAACGACCAAAGCTTCTAGCATCCGGTTCCTATCGTTACTCATGCGCCGGAACAGGGGTGAGGCCTCGCTACATCACCCGAAAGTGAATCCGCGTGGAATCAGACGTGTCACGTCGCGACCACTCCGAATCCGCCAACCGACTCGGTAAGAGGAAAAAACAAGCCACCTCTTGTACCCGGAGCGGCAACAGGGGCGATAACAGTTCCGGCCTTCTCTATAGATTCCTCAGTTTTGTCAGGGAATTTGCTACGTTTTGAAATTTGGCTGGGAAGCCCGGATTGGACTCCGTGACTAGGAGAAAGCCCTTGAATCACCGCTAAAACCCAATGTTTGCTGCCACATCCCCCTATGCCTTGCTGTAATGGCGAGTCAATCCTAGATCATCTCGGACACCAAAAAGAAGGGCTATCTAGTAACAGTAGTAACAGTGAGGCTTTCACACTTTGGTCTTTCAAATCGACGTTGGATCGCAGCCATTTCGAATTTTCCGCCTGCAACAATCGTCATACTCGTTGGTGAGCTACTTCACGCCTGTCGGAAATCGCAGCGGGGGGCGATTCAAGCAACAAGACCCAAGTCGCGTCGTTCGAGTAGACAGTCCCAGCACAGAATTATTTCCCGGAAGCACCAGAGCGTGAACATGGTCTCAACGTTTTGCGCGAGATCGAGGGCGCGACAGTCCCATTGCGCACTGGCTCGTCAGCGCCTGACTCGAACGACATTAGACCCCAAAACGGAGTAGCTAGGAATCGAATCGAAAGACTACATCTAGTCATCGGTGACGATTAGCCGCCAGTGACCATCGTCACTAAGCGCTGTGAGCTACTGCACACAATTTCCTGCCTCTATCTAAGCTATTGCTTCAGAGCGGGTTAAGACGCCTCTTGGTCCAATGACAACTTTGGCTTCTTGATTGCCTATACAGATGTATAGCAACAAATGATCAAGTAAAGAGCTGAGAGTAAGCATCCATCAATCGGACGGCGAAGGCGCAATTTCGAACGAGATCTGAAAACTAAACTGAGGAGGCAGTCATGAAAGGTCCATACGGATTAGAGCTGAACGATGGATGCAAGACTTGCAAGATCAAGGGTTCAGGGTTCTTTTGCCAGTTGGCGGCCTCCGCAGTAAAGGATTTCGATGCCATCAAGTCGACGGCCACCTATCCCAAGGGCGCGCTGCTGTTCGTTGAGAAACAGGATGCGCGGGGAATTTACGTCCTTTGCGAGGGCGAGGTAAAGCTCTCCATGAGCTCACCCGAGGGCAAGACCCTCATCATGAGAATTGCCAGGGCGGGAGAATTGCTCGGACTGATGGCCGCAATGGCTGGTCAGCCCTACGAAGTGACGGCCGAGACGATCCACCCCTGCCAGGTCGCGTTCGTGCGCCGGGAAGATTTCTTGCGCTTCCTTGCCAACCACCCTGAAACCTCTCAGAACGTGGTGAAACAGATGAGCTCTCAGTACCGCGGGGCCTGCGAGCAACTGCACACGATCGGACTCTCGGCTTCTGCGCAGGAAAAGCTTGCGCGTCTCTTGCTCACCTGGTCGGAAGGCATCCAGCAAACGAAAGAAGGCACGCGAATCAAGCTGCCTCTGACGCACGAAGAAATCGCGGAATTCATTGGCACCACTCGCGAGACCGTCACACGCACCTTGAGCGATTTCAAGATTAGGCACTTGGTTGCCGTTCAAGGGTCAACGCTGATGATCCCCAATCGCGCGGCTCTGGAGAGTTACGCGAATCTGTAGGAACCCGCACTAAGAACGGCTGTGACGAGGAGGAGAAATGCCAAACATCGAACTCGCCTTAATCATCTGCAACCAGGGAGAAGATCGGCAAAGGATTGCCGCTTCAGCCGTGAAGTGCGGACTGAATCCGATCTGCTGCTCCAATTTGGAAGAAGCGCGCACTTTATTGCCCCAAGAGGAATTCAGATTGGTCCTGTGCAGGGACATTCTGACCGATGGGGATTTTCATGTGGCCTTGAGAGAGGTGAAGAAATCAATGGCGCACACGCCAGTCATCGTGCTTTCGCACTCCACCGATTGGGATTCTTACCTGAAAGCCCTTGGAACCGGCGCACTCGATTTCATCGTTTGCCCGCCCAACCCGGTCGAAGCAGAGACGATCATTTGGTCAGCCCTTGCCGAAACGATCGTCTTCGAAAATGCATCCCGTGCGGCAGCCTAAGCGACATGCGGGGAGTTGGAATTGCGGAATACATATGACGACATTCAAGAACTCTTGCTACGCGCCACAGATTTTTCCTCTATCTTTCCGCGTTTAATGGCCTGCCTATGCTGGAGCCTCAAAGCGCTACTTTGAGGCTCCTCCTCCCTCGCAAATGAATACAGGAAGGTGGGCCGACAAGTCGTTTTCTTGGCCTTTGCGTCTTTACGTCCCGACTTGGGGCCGACCGAAACACAGCCTTCCGAATCTCGCATCACGGGTTTTGATCATTGAATGCCCACTAAGTATTCAAATTGGCAGGTCGCAAGAACTCATCTCCCAAGAAAGTTCTCACTAAGTTGTTCGCTCCTTTAGATCCTAGGTCGCAGAAGCATTTTTCCTTTGGAGAAGGTCGACCTTTGCTGTTTCAAGCTGTAGTCTCATTTTCAAAATATTTCCCTTCGCATCCTGCGCGATTACGGTTAGCGGAAACTCTACTTCACCTCCAAGAGGCGGCGCTACCACAGCCGATTCGTCCGCTAATTGCCAAGCGCCTCCCTGATTCCGATTAGCGCGAAGTACCCGAACGGATCTCGCCTTGTTATCAACGATTCTTATCGTGATAGGAGATGTCATCTTGTATCTTTCGACCATCCGCCAAAGCCGATCAAGTTGCTCGTAGACCTTCAATTCGCAGGCGGCCATATCGGTCAATTTAGGGAGAATGATCGTAAAATCATCGATTCCTTGCGGCATTCCAAGTCTCCTCCACGTTGGCCATACCCCTCGATGCTAGTGAATCCGAACAACCTGCACGGAGCATTGTGCATGGCGAACTACGGCCTCTGAAACGCTTCCCATCAGAAAACGGGTCCAATCCTTTTCCCCATGCGAACCAAGCACGATCAAATCAGCGTTCCATTCTGCGGCGGTATCAAGGACGACAACCTTTGGGTCGCCTTGTCCGACGGCTGTCGTTACGCGATCGAAGCCTGCGTCGAGGAGCACCTTGGCAATCCGTGCCACTAACGCGTCAGCGTGATGGCGGTGTTCCTC
>Ga0187805_10000790_pt1 | contig 10952 bp, 9 predicted proteins | sample NC_wetland_sal_i_6_FD_132965 | JGI IMG/M metagenome (GOLD analysis project Ga0187805, IMG submission 132965) | Wetland sediment microbial communities from Neuse River Estuary, North Carolina, USA - Control_5 | ecosystem: Environmental > Aquatic > Freshwater > Wetlands > Sediment | place: USA... | reverse complement strand
CGGCGGCCTTCGCGATCTCGTCGGCGGTGCCGATGCGCCCCATCGGGACCTGCCCGATGATGTCCGTCGCGAACTCGGTTATCTGCTGTTCGGTCAGACCGACCTTGCCGAAGATCGGCGTCTCGATGGGACCGGGGCTCAGCGTGTTGATCCGGATATGGCGGTCCTTGAGCTCATTCGTCCAGGTGCGGGCGAACGACCGCACGGCGGCCTTCGTCGCGGCATACGCGCTCGCCGGCCCCACGCCTTTCACGCCCGCGATCGACGCGTTGAGAATGATCGTGCCGCCATCGACCAGTAGCGGCAGCGCTTTTTGGACCGTGAAGAAGAGGCCCTTCACGTTGACGTCGAACTGGAGATCGAAGCTCTCCTCGGTGACGTGGCCGAAGGGAACGAACTGACCTAACCCTGCGTTGGCGAACAGCACGTCGATGCGTCCGGATTTCTGTCGAACGGCCGCGTAGAGGCGATCGAGATCTTTGAGATTCGACACGTCACCTTGGATGCCGGTGACGCACTTGCCGATCGACCGCACGGCTTCGTCCAGCGCATCCTGACGCCGGCCGGTGATATAGACGTCCGCGCCCTCGGCGACGAATCGTCTCGCGGTCTCCAAGCCGATACCGCTATTGCCGCCAGTTACGACGGCCACTTTCCCCGTGAGCTTGCCCATGGTTGAGCGTCTCCTGCTGGTTCGATGTTTCGATGATTATCGAAATACTGAACCCAGGAAGCCGGGCCGTCAGCGCTTGGTTCCCAGCCGCCGGGCCAGTTCGCGCTCGTAACCCTGGATCATGTCTGGGCGCGCCGCCATGAACTTGCAAACGCCATCGAAGCGGGACTCGATGACGCCCGCGGTCTCCAACTCCTTGAGGTGGTGGGACATGGTCGCTGGTGCGATGGGGAACTCTTTGAGGAGCGCCTGGCAGGACACCTCCTCTCCTGTCCCCATGATCCGCTGCAGCACCCGAAATCGCCGGGGGTCGGCGAGCACCTTGGATATGCGATAAAACTCGTGATCCGTCATGTCTCTTATTATGATACTCGCATGAGCCTCAGCCGTCGGCACTTCGTGACCACGTTGGGGGCCTCGTTACTCCCCCTCCACCTGCCAGAGCTGGATTGGGTCGCCGCGCCGGCAGGCGCCGTTCGCCTCGACCGAAACGAAAATCCAAACGGTCCCGCGAAAGAGGCGATCCAGGCGATTACGCTCGCGGCCGCCGAGTCCTCGCGGTATCCAGACGAGCTCGTGACGCAACTGACTCGCGCGGTGGCGGACACCGTCGGCGTCGCCGAGTTCAATGTCGTGCTCACGTGCGGATCGACTGACGTGATTCGGAGCGCGGTCTATGGCTTCACGTCGGCCACGCGCGGACTCGTCACTGCCGCGCCGAGCTATGAATCGCCTGGCAACGATGCGCAGCGGATCAAGACGCCCGTCGTCGCGGTCCCGGTGACATCAGATCTGGCGCTGGACCTGCCGCAGATGGCCAAAGCGTCGAGTGGCGCGGGGCTCGTCTATCTCTGCAACCCAAACAACCCGACCAGCACCGTCCACACCGGCGACGATGTGAAGGCGTGTATCGCGGCCGTCCTCGCTGCCACGCCGGACGCGACGATCCTCGTCGACGAGGCGTACCACGAGTACGTCGAGGATCCCAAGTACGCGACGATGATCCCACTCGCGCTCCAGAACCCGCGCATCATCGTCTCGCGCACGTTCTCGAAAGTATTCGGGATGGCCGGACTCCGCGTCGGCTACGCGATCGGCCAGCCCGAGACCCTCGAGCACATCCGCCAGCAACGTCTGGCGATCGGCGTGAACCGGTTGGGCGCCGTCGCGGCGCTGGCGAGCCTGGGGCTCAAGAGTCACATCGAGCGCGAGCACGCAAAGAACAAGGACGCGCGCGAGTGGACGCAGCGCGAGCTCGCCGCGTTCGGCTATCCGTCCGTGCCGTCGCACACGAACTTCATCATGGTCGACGTGCGGCAGGACGCGAAGGCGTTCCGGGAAGCGTGCAAAGCGCAGAACGTCCTGGTCGGGCGGCCGTTCCCGCCGCTCAATACGTACTCCCGGGTCTCCATTGGCACGATGGACGATATGCATCGGGCCATGGACGTCTTTCGGCACATCCTGCCAAAGGCTACGGTATCACGGGCAGGATGATGTGTGAGGAGCTGTACACGCGCTGCGTGGCTTTGACGAAGTCCTCGGCCTTGGCCTGATAGATACTCGGCACGAACTTCTGCGGGTTGCGGTCGATCACCGGGAACCACGTCGACTGCACCTGCACCATGATGCGGTGCCCCTTCAGGAAGACGTGATCGTGGTCGCGGAGCGAGAACGGCCACTTCGTTTCTTGCCCGGCGATCAATGCGTGCGGGTGCTCGTAGTCGGTCAGATACCGCCCGCGGCGGACCTCCATGGCGATCGGTAACTCGTAGCCGTTCATCGAACGCGCATACTCGCCCGGCTTCGGGCCTGCGTTCGGGTCCCACGCCGGCTGCTGGAAATCATCCGGGTACTTGTCGATCAGCTTGACGATAAAGTCGGCGTCTGTGCCGGACGTCGACGCGAGGAGTTCAGCGGCGACCGGGCCGGTAATGGTGATGTCATGGTCCAGCGGGGCACTGACGTAGGTGAGCACGTCCGGTCTGTTGTCGACGAATCGCTGGTCGGCCACTTCCCATGTCCGCCAATCTCCGGCGGGATATGTCGGCGAGATCGGCCGCTGTCGGTACGGCACTGGGTTCGCCGGGTCGGATACGTACTGGCGATATCCGACGGTCGCCGGCTCGAAACTCAGCGTGCCATCCGAGCGCAGATACAAATTGGTAGGCTTTGACGTCTTCGGCGGCCAGGCATCATACGTGTGCCACGTATTCGAGCCCGACTGGAACGTCGACGCGCGCCACGTGGGCGCAGAGCCTTGGTCGTGCAGATAGTACCGGAAGAACGGCGCCTCGATGTTCTCCCGGAACTCGCGCGAGGTCTCGTGCCCGCCAGCGGCGATCAATCCGATGCTGTCGCCCTTCGGCGCTTGCCACTCACCGTGATACCACGGCCCGGCGACCATGAGGCCGCCACCGCGGCGAAAGATCTGCCATGGTCCCCACGGATCTTCCTGATCCCAGAAGCCGGCGACGTTGAGGTTGGGTACTACGGTGGAGGCGTGCAGCTGATTGACCCACGCTTCTTTCTTCCAGAACGTGTCGTAGTCGGGGTGCTCGACCGTCGAATTCCAATACGGGATCGAGCCGTGCAGATATTTCGCGTTGATGGTCGACAGCGGGCCGAGTTTCAGATACCACTCGTACGTATCGTAGATCTCGAACGCGAAGTGCGTGTTCGCGTTCTTGTCCGCCTGCTCGAGCACGGCATACTCGAAGTCATAGCTCTCACGCAGCGCGCCATAGCGATGATCGTCGTCATTCATCCACTGATCAACGGGCGAGGCTTGCTCGCTCACGGCTTTGAGCGCGGGATGGGGGTGCAGCAGCGCCAATCCCGTGGTGAGGCCGTCGTACGACACGCCATACATCCCGACTTTTCCGTTGTTGTTCGGGATATGATGAATGAGCCACTCGATGCTATCGTACGCATCGGTCGTCTCGTTCGTCGACGTCGAGTCGGCGAGGTTCACCTGCGACGACAGCGCGAACGTCCCTTCCGACTTGAACCGGCCGCGCAGGTTCTGGATCACGAAGATGTAGCCGTCTTGCGCAAGCTCCTCGAGGTTCGGAGGCATGTGATCCGGCGCCTGGTCCGGCACGCCGTACGGCGTGCGGCGGAACAGGATCGGCAGCGGACCGCTCTGATTCACGGGCGTGAGGATCGCCGTCTGGAGGTGCACGCCGTCGCGCACCGGGACCATCACCTCGGTGAGCGTGAACGGCGATTGGGCCTCGGCGGCCCCCGCCAGGACCATCGTCACGACGAACGTGAACCGCATCACTGCCTCCACGGTGTCAGTACGTTGTAGCGCGGCGTCGATGTCCGGGTGTCCTTCGTCGCCGCGAGCAACTTGCGACGAATGAGCCACCCCACCCCCGCCTGCGCCGCGCTCTTCGACACGCCGATCGACTCGGCCAATTCCTGGTAGCTGACCTGCACCGGACCACGGCGGCGGCGCTGCTCAGCCATGAGCCACAAATAGACTAGAAAACTCACCGGCCGTCGATCGTGGCCGACGAGATCGCGCAGCAGCACGTCTATGACATAGTCGTCGACCGAGGGCATGCTATATTAACCGATAGTATAGCGTCGACTGCCTGATTGCGCCTCTCTCCGGCGATTGCTATGCTGGCCACATGATTCGAGGCATCAAATTCACCAGCATTCCTGTGCGCGACCAGGATGTTTCTCTGCGCTTCTTTACGGAGAAACTCGGCTTCAAAGTCGCGACTGACCAGCCGTTTAGCGGCAAGCAACGGTGGATCGAGCTCATGATCCCGGGCGCCGAGACGCGGTTGGTGTTGTTCACGCCCGATGGATTCGAGGACCGCATTGGCGGCTTTCAGCCGATCTCGTTCTGGTCCAACGACGTCTTCGCCACGGCGAAAGAGATGAAGGACAAAGGCGTCGAGTTTGCCAAAGAGCCGAAGAAAGAGCACTGGGGAACCTCGGCCGTCTTCAAGGACCCCGACGGCAACCAGTTCGTGCTATCGAGTGGCTAGCCCTTCGGTCAAGATCCCCTGGCGGGCGAACGTCTTGAGTTGCTCGCCATCGTGACTGACGACGACACTCACGCCGGCCTGCTCGGCCTGATGGAGCCAGGCCAACTCGCCGGCGATGGCTCGGCGGTCCTCGCCCATCTGCTTGCTCGCCGAGTCCGGCTTTTCCTTTCCGGTCTCGAGACTCAAGCGATGCCACGCGACGTCGCCGGAGAGAATCACCTCGCGACCTGACGCGAGCTTCACGTAGACGACCTGGGATCCCGGTGTGTGCCCGGGTGCTTTGATCAGCACGACCCCGGGCGCGATCGGGAGCACGCGGTCGTAGTCGATGACGATGTAGCGACTCGCCTTCGTCGAGTCGAACGGCGTGAAGGTCACCTTCGGTCGGTGCAGCAACGATTCCATCTCTTGGCGATTGAGCATCGTCTTCGGCGCCAACTCGTCGGCGACAGACGAGTGGGCGACCGTGCCAATGTGATCGCCGTGCTCGTGCGTGATGACAATGAGCCCGGCGCCGCGCAGGGCGGCGACCATGCGGGTATACGCGTCATCGAGGAACTTGCCGGTGCTGCCCGGCGCCGTCGCCATCTCGCGATCCATGGCCGCGTCGACCATGATCCAGCCGTGCGGGTACCTCACCTGAAACACGGGGTCCGGTGATTTGACCATCGTCTTCGGCGCGTTCTCCACGGCGTCGGAGAGCGGGTTCGAGTCGTCGACGATGATGAGATACCCGATCGACGTCGGGAGATCGCCCGGGACCGCGTGGACGAGACCGCGCGCGGCGACGAGCTCGGGTTGCGCGGCAAGCGATCGCGCCACGAGCGGTTGGGCCAGGATCAGGGCGCACAGGAAGCGACGCATCATGGGCGCTAATCTATCGTCCGGAGCCCGACCTCGTCCAAATGTGACAGAAGGTCGGCCGGATCCTGGTAGACGCGATACGCGCCGGCGCGCTCCAACTCATCACGGCCATAGCCTCCCGACAGCACTCCGACACCGAGCGCCCGCGCGCGGCGCGCCGCCAAGAGGTCCCATACGCTGTCGCCGACGACAATGCACGATGTAATCGGCACGCCCACGCGTTCGGCCGCGGCCAAAAACAGGTCAGGGTCTGGTTTGGCGTGGCGCACATCGTCTCTTGTAATGAGAGGCGCATCCGGCACGCCAAGACTGGCGACCGTGCGGCGTGCGCTCTCGCCCCGGCCGCTGGTCGCGATCGCCCAGGGCGCTCCGACCGACGTGAGGTGAGCGAGGAGGTCGCGCGCCCCGTTGAGCGGACGAATCCGAGGGGACAATCGGGCAAATGCTTCGCCGTGGACCCGTTGGAGCCGCGCTACTTCTTCGGCCGATACCGTCGCGCGGCCCACTTCGCGCAGCAGCTCGTTCGTGAGGAGGCCGCCGCTCATGCCGATTCGGCGATGCACACGCCAGATATCGAGCTCGATGCCGCCGGCGGCGAGCGCCTCTTGCCAGGCCAGCACATGTTGGTACACGCTGTCGACCAGCGTGCCGTCGAGATCGAAGAGGAACGCTGGGCGGTCGTCAGGCATGGAGGAATGCTAATCCCTTTGGTAGTTGTTCAAAATGCGGCGCCCGCGTTCGTCATGACGACGCCGAACGTCTCGATCGCCGCCCAGAGATTCGCGAGTCGCGTATTCTCGTTCGCGGCGTGCTGATTGTTGTCGTAATTGACCGTCGGCAGGTTGATGAGCGGCTTATGGAGAACAGCCTCGAACTCGCTCATCGGCAGACTGCCGCCCATGGCGGGGATCACCACGAGCGGCTGGTCGCTGGCTTGGGCCACGAGGTGCTCGATCGCCTTCGAGATCGCGAGATCGAGTGACGTGCGCTGGGCCGCGTAGCCGTTGCCCCACTGGAGCCTGATCACTTTCGGGTGCGCGAGCCGAATCTCACGGTCGACGCTGTCGTGCACAATGAAAAACCCCTGCCGGCGGATGTGCGCCTCGACGAGCTCGCGCACGTGCGCGGGTGTCTCGTTCGGCACGAGCCGGAAGTCGATCGAGGCGCGCGCCTCCGTGGGGATCGCGTTGGCCGCCGTGGCGCCGACCGCGCCAGACTGAAAGCCGCGGAAGTTGATCGCCGGGAGCATGATCCGCTCGGCGAGCCGTGCGTTGTTGTCCTCGGACGCGCCGAGCGCCAACGTTTGCCGCAAACCCGAGTCCGGCCGCGGCAATTTCGCGATCGCCGCGCGCTCGCTCGGAAGAAGCGCTCGGACGTCCGCCATGTAGCCCTGTACGAGGATCTGCCCGTCGGGGGTCCGCATGCTCGCCAACAGCGACGCGAGGAGCGAGATGGGATTGGGCGCCCAGTTGCCATAGTGACCACTGTGCAGCGCCCGGGCCGGACCGTACGTCGTGAGCTCCAAGCTCATCGCTCCGCGCACGCCGAATCCGACGACAGGTCGCCCTGACTGGTCTATCGGGCCATCGCAAAACAACCACGCATCGGCTTGAACCACGTCCCGGTACTTCTCGAGCATGGCTCTCGCATGCGTAGAGCCCGCTTCCTCCTCTCCCTCGAAATAGAACTTGAGATTGACCGACGGGTGGGCACCGATGGCCTGCAACGCATCGAGTGCCGCGAGCATCGACATAATCGGTGCCTTGTCATCGCTGGCCGAGCGGCCGTAGAGGCGCGTTTCGCCAGGAACGGTGTCACCGTCGGCGGGCGACGCGACGACGTCGGCGCCGTTACGAAGCACGGGCTGCCACGGCGGCGTGGCCCAGTCCGCCAGCGTGACGGGCTGCCCATCATAGTGCGCATACAGCATGAGTGTATGCGTGGCCCCAGGCGATGTGAGCGACCCGTACACAGCGGGCGGGCTCCCGGGTAACTCGAGCAACCGAGCCGAAACACCACGGCGCTGGAGCATGGCGATGAGCGTGTCGGCGTTGTGTCGCATGTCGGCTGAGTCCGATGCGACATTACGCAGGGACACCAGCGCGGTGAATTCGCGCAGGATCGCGCCCTCGTGCGCGAGGCGCCATGCGTGTATGGCGTCGCGCGGATGCTGAGCCTGCGCGGCCCGCGCGACGAGGACGGCGCCAAGGATCAGCTTCCAACCATTGTGATGACTCGTGCCACTCAGGTGCATGCAGGAACTTACGCCAAAAATCGATGTCCGAATCCGGCGTGACACGAGGCGGGCCCGTGCGAACATTTCGGGGGTGCTGCCCAGTCCCGACATCTGCGAGCGCGCGCTCGCCGCGCGCGATGCCCGTTTCGACGGCATCTTCTACGTCGGCATCACGTCGACCGGCATCTACTGCCGCCCCGTGTGCCCGTCACGGCTCGCCACGTCCGACCACCGCCGGTTCTTCGCATCGGCCGCATCGGCCGAACACGCGGGGTACCGCCCCTGCCTCAGGTGCCGCCCTGAGCTTGCGCCCGGGCGAGGGCAGATGGAGGCCCTGCCTCGTTTGGCCGCGGCGGCGGCCGAGCGAATTGCGGCTGGCGCGCTGAATGGCCGAGGGGTCACCGAGCTCGCGTCCGACCTCGGCGTCAGCGAGCGCCACCTGCGGCGCGCGGTCGAGCGCGCGATCGGCGTCTCGCCGATAGCGCTGGCGCAGACCCACCGACTGCTGCTCGCCAAGCAGTTGCTCGTCGACACATCGCTCTCGGTCACGCAAATCGCCTTCGCGAGCGGCTTTCAGAGCCTGCGCCGGTTCAATTCGGTCTTTCGCGAGCGCTACCGGTTGAGCCCCACTGATATCCGCCGCACCCGAAACGCGGACGCACCGTCGCCACGCCCGTCTGAATTCATCCGGCTGACCCTCGGCTATCGCGCGCCACTCGCATGGGACGCCTTGCTCGCGGTCATTGGCGGAAGCCTGCTACCGGGTGTCGAAACCATCGTCGACGGCCGATATGCCAGAACTATCCGCATGGGTGATCGAACCGGCGTGGTGTTCGTCGGAGACGCCGGTGTGGGCGAGGCGCACGTGAACGTCGACGTGTCCCCATCCTTGCTGCCGTCCTTGATGCCGTTGCTCGCCCGCATTAGACGGCTGTTTGATCTCGACGCCGAGCCGAACGTGGTCGATGCGCACCTGGCGCAGGGTGGCTTGGCCGAGCTGGTCGCCCGGCGGCCGGGGCTTCGGGTGCCGGGCGCGTTCGACGGGTTCGAGGTCGCGTTGGCGCTTCTGCTGCACGCAAGTCCCGAGATTGAGGCCCGCCGCGTGGTGGCCAACCTGGGCGAGCCGTATGCGACCGACACCCCGGGCCTGACGCACGTCGCGCCCTGTGCGACCCGTGCGGCGCAGGCCCCAGGCGCGGTTGGGGCGCTGGCGCGCGCGGTACTGAGCGGCGACCTGCGACTCGCGCCGGGCGCTGATGCGGTTGCGGCGCGGCGCACGCTCATGACGATCCCCGGGGTCGACGACGGCCTCGCGACCACCATTGTCATGCGCGCGCTGCATTGGCCCGACGCGTGGGTCGCGTCGGATCGCGCCAGGGCCGAACCATGGCGGCCCTGGCGCGCGTACGCGGCATTGCACCTCTGGTCATAGGAGGTCCCAGCCGGCTAGTATCGTGGCCATGCGAAATGCCATGGTCGCTCTTTGTGTCGCCGCTATCCCCGCCACCCTAGCGACGACCGCCGGCGCGCAGTCCCCCGATCTCTCGTCCGCCATGCATTGGCGCCAGATCGGCCCGCCACGGGCCGGCCGCGCCCGGGCGCTCGCGGGCGTGCCGAGCCAGCCGAATGTCTTCTATATCGGCTTCGACAACGGCGGGGTGTGGCGCTCGACGGATTACGGCTCGACCTGGACTCCGCTCTTCGATCAAGAGCCCACGGGCTCGATCGGCGCGATCGCCGTCGCGCCGTCGGATCCGAACGTGATCTACGTCGGCAGCGGCGCCGGCATTATTCGCCCGGATCTCGCCGTGGGCGATGGTATGTACAAATCCACGGACGCCGGCAAAACATGGACACACCTCGGCCTCCGCGAGAGCCAGATGATCGCGATGATCGATGTTGATCCGCGCGATCCCAACCGGCTGTTCGTGGCCGCCCTCGGGCATCCGTATGGCCCGAACGCCGAGCGTGGAATCTTTCGCTCAACCGATGGCGGCCAGACTTTCCAGAAAGTTCTATACAAAGACGAATACACGAGCGGGAATGACGTCCGCATCGACCCCTCGAATCCCGGCACCGTCTACGCCGCGTTGTGGCAACAGCAGCAGGCCTATTTCGAGGGCGGGTCGTTCGATACGACCGGCGGCGGCATCTACAAATCGACGGACGGCGGCACGACGTGGAAGCCACTGACCAATGGTCTGCCGTCGGTCATCGAAGCCAACCTCGGGATCGCGCCGAGCAACACGAGCACGCTCTACGCCATGGTCGCTGGAGTCGCCGCGGGCGATACGACGACGAACGGTGGGCGTGGAAAAGTCTTGTTCTATAAGTCGACCGACGCCGGCGAACACTGGCAGCTCGCCAGTAGCGACCCACGGCCTCTCACGCGTATTGGTGGCGGCGACGTCCCGACGATCGCGATCGACGGCAAGAACGAGAACGTGGTGTACAGTGCGTCGATCGTGTACTGGCGCACCGAAGATGGCGGCACGAGTTGGATGCCGATACGAGGATCGCCGGGCGGCGATGATTATCAAAAGTCGTGGGTGAACCCGACCAACTCGGACATCATCCTGCTCGTCTCCGACCAGGGCGGCGTGATCTCGGCCAACCGTGGCGCGTCGTGGAGTAACTGGTATACGCAGCCGACGGCCGCGATGTATCACGTGTCGACGGACATGGCGTTCCCGTATCGCGTCTGCGGCGGGCAGCAGGACTCGGGCTCGGGCTGCGTCGACAGCCGCGGGGATGACGGGGAGATCACGTTCCACGACTGGCATCCCGTGGATATTCAAGAATACGGGATAGCGGCGTCAGACCCCCGCGATCCCGATCTCGTTTTCGGCTCCGCGCGGACGAACGTCTCGCTCTACAATCGCCGCACGGGACAAACCACGCTCCTGGGCCCCGATCTCACGGGCTATAAGCGGAACGTGCGCACGATGCCGATCGCGTGGTCGCCGGTCGATCCCTCGGTCGTGTTCTATGTCTCGGACGCCGTCTGGCGGTCCGCGGACCACGCGCACACGTGGACGCGCGTGAGCCCTGATCTCGCGCGGCAGACGTGGGATCCACCGGCGAGCGCCGGCCAATACGCTGGGCGCATCAAACCCGGCCCGCGTGGCGCGATCACCGCCCTGGCCCTCTCCTCACGCGACATCAACGTCATCTG
>Ga0187805_10000789_pt1 | contig 10953 bp, 12 predicted proteins | sample NC_wetland_sal_i_6_FD_132965 | JGI IMG/M metagenome (GOLD analysis project Ga0187805, IMG submission 132965) | Wetland sediment microbial communities from Neuse River Estuary, North Carolina, USA - Control_5 | ecosystem: Environmental > Aquatic > Freshwater > Wetlands > Sediment | place: USA... | reverse complement strand
GTGCGATCGGCCGAGAGCGGCGTGGCATACGAGATCGCGGCGAACACGGCGACGGTCGTCAGGAGCGCCGCGGCGTACGCGGCCGTCAGCTGGGCCCTGATACTGGCCATGGCTACTCAGCGGGCGTCGAGTGCCCGCTACGAACATGGCGAGTATTCGATTGGCTTCGGCGCATGTCCGGAGAGTCTTTCCGCTTCGCGAGCCCGGTAAAGTAACGCATTGGATTTATCCGACCTTTACGACGTACCCCACACCTCGGACGGTGTGAATCAGCTTCCGATCGTGGCCGGCGTCGATCTTCTTGCGCAAGTGATTGATCACGACGTCGACGATGTTCGTGCCCGGATCGAAGTGATAGCCCCAGGCGTACTCCGTGATGAGCGTGCGGCTCATCACCTTGCCGGCGTGGCGGACGAGGTATTCGAGGACTGCGTATTCCTTCGGCGTCAGCTCGATCGGCACATCGCCGCGGCGCACTTCGTGGGTGTCGCGGTCGAGCACGAGGTCGTCGATCCGGAGCGCCGGCGTGGTGAGCGCGCGAGGCCGGCGGGAGACGGCTTCGACCCGGGCGAGGAGCTCCTCGAACGCGAACGGCTTCGTCACGTAGTCGTCCGCGCCCGCGCGGAGGGTTTGGACCTTTGCGTCGACCGCGTCTTGCGCGGTGAGAACCAAGACCGGGCACACGATGCCCCGCGCGCGAAGCGAGTGCAGGACCTGTAGCCCGGGTTTGCCGGGCAACCGCATGTCGAGGATCACCAGGTCGTAGCTGTCGGAGCTGGCCAGGCGTTCGCCCTCCTCGCCGTCTCCGACGAGATCGACGCCCCAGCGTTGCTCCTCCAATCCCCGCTTCACGAACTGCCCTACGGTTGGATCGTCCTCGATCACGAGGATTTTCATGCTGGCCCCTTGGGGGGGTTGGGGGGAAGAAATTGTTTCCCCCCAAACCCCCAAGGGGGTTCCGCAATACTACACATTTCGCGGGCGGACGAAACCGTATTCCCGAATCTTCCGGTACAGGGTCTTGGACGAGATCCCGAGCTGCGCCGCCGCGCGGCCCTGGTGCCAGTTCGCGCGATTCAGCACCGCCTCGATGTGCCGGCGTTCCAGCTCGGCGAGCGAGAGGCTCTTGCCGTTCTCGTCGCCGACGTACGGCGGGGCGCCATGCGGGCCGTTCGTCGCGTGCGGCACCGAGTTCGTCGCCGCGGCCGCGGCCAACGCCGTGCCATTGGACAACGGGAGATCCCGCCGCGCGATGTTGCCACCGTTGGCCAGCAGCACCGCCCGCTCAATGACGTTCTTCAGCTCCCGGATGTTGCCGGGCCAGGGGTACGTCTCCATGGCCGCGACGGCGTCATCGCTCAGCGTCGGCGGGGTTTGGCCGCCGAAATACTCGAGATAGTGTTGGGCCAGGATCGGGATATCGACGACTCGATCGCGCAGCGGCGGGAGCGTGATGCTGATCGTGTTGATCCGGAAAAACAGGTCGCTCCGGAATTTGCGGTCCATGACATCTTCGCGAATATCCCGCTTGGTCGCCGCCACGACACGAAAATCGACATCGAGCTTCTGCGATCCACCGAGCCGCGTGTAGCCCCCGCTCTCGAGTGCTCGGAGCAGCTTTCCCTGTACGCGGAGATCGAGATCGCCGATTTCGTCCAGGAACAGCGTGCCACCAGACGCCAGCTCAAAGAGACCGGTTTTCCGTTTCAGCACGCCTGGGAGCGCGCCTTTCTCGTGGCCAAAGAGCTCGCTCTCCATTGTGAGCGCATCGGTCGTCGAGGCGCAATCCACGTCGACCAGCGGCCCCGAAGACCGCTCGGAGAGACGGTGCAGTGCGCGGGCCACGAGCTCCTTGCCCGTGCCTGACTCGCCGGTGATCAGCACGGGAGAGTCGCTTTTGGCCACGCGCTCCACGAGGGCCAAGACGGCTTGCATTGGCGCGTAGCGCGTGACGATCTCGGGTACGCCGTTCGCGCGTTCCAGGTGGCGCTGGAGCAAGGCGTTTTCTGTGGCGAGCCGCCGTTTCTCCCACGCCCGACGCACCAGCACGTCGATCTCGGCCATCCGGTACGGTTTCGACAAATAGTCGTACGCGCCGAGGCGGATCGCGGTGATGGCCGTTTCGATCGTCCCGTTCCCCGTGATGATGATCACCTGGGGAGGATTCGGCTCCTCTTGGAGGTGACGGAGCACTTCGAGACCGTCGAGCTCCGGCATCACGATGTCGAGGAGGGCGACATCGAACTCTTCGCGTTTGAGCGCTTCGAGCGCCGATCGACCGTCGTGGGTCACCGTGACCTGGTGACCTTTGCCGGTCAGAAATTGCTGCAGCACGCCGCCGAGCATCTCCTCGTCTTCGGCGATCAGAATCTTGATGTGCGAAGGCTCTTTCATACGACGGATTCCATGGGCAGGACGATGCGGAACGTGCTCCCCGCTCCGGGGGTGCTCTCGACTTCCAGCCGGCCGCCGTGGTCGGCGACCAGTCCGTAGCAGATCGAGAGCCCCAGGCCGGTTCCACGCCCGGGTGGTTTTGTCGTGTAGAACGGCTCGAACAGCTTGCCGACCTCGGAGCGTGGGATGCCCACGCCGTTGTCGATTATTTCGATGGTGACGGTCGCACTGGCTACGCTCGTGCGCACCGTGACGTTAGCCTGCTGTCCCTTTTGCTCGGTGGCGTCGGCGGCGTTGAGCAGCAGCGCCATGAAGATCTGAATGAGCTGGTCCGCGTTGGCGCTCACGATCGCCTGGGGGCCGAGCGCTCGGGTCACCGCCATGCGCTTGAAGCGGGCGTGGTGCGACAGCAGAAACAGCGTGCGCTCGACGGTCGCGTTGATCTCGACCGGCTCTTTCGAGAACGAGCGCTTTCGGCTGAAGTCGAGCAGGCCATCAATGATGCGTTTGCAGCGCTCGACCTCAGCATCGATGAACTTCAAATACTCCAAATCGCCGAGCTCGAGTGTGAGACTCTCGGCGCAGGCCGAGATCGTGGCCAGCGGGTTGTTGATCTCGTGCATCACCCCGGCGGCCAATTGGCCGATAGCAGCCATTTTTTCCGCCTGCGCTACGCGCTGCAGCGCTTCTTTCCACTCCGTGATGTCCTCGCCGACCGTGATCACGTGGGTGACATCGTCGCCCGCGTGGAGGTGCATCGGGATCTTCGAGATCCGGTACGTCCTCGCCTCGCCGCTCGCCCGCGACTCGGTCTCGAACTGCTCGAGCTCGCCCGTCGCGAACACCCGGTCGATCTCCCGTTTCAACGACTCGGCGGGCTGCCGGTGCAGGATCTCAAAGATCGTCCGGCCCAACGCGTTGCCTCGGGCTATGCCCTGCATCCCCGACTCCCGCTTACGGTTCCACGCCTGAACCCGGTACTCCCGGTCCACCGCATAGAGGCCCAGCGGCAACGAGTCGACGATCTTGGTCAGAAAGTGCCGTTCCTCGGCTAGGGCGGCATGCACCACGTCGAGCACTCTCCGCGTGACGTCGGTTGGGACGTCCGCAGAAGCGAGCTCGGCTTTCACGGCGGCCAGAGCGGCCTCCGCGATCGGTTGTGGTGCGGTCGTCTCGACCATGAGAACGGTATCCCCCTCGGACAAGCTGACCGAAAAAGTAGCCGAAAGGTCACGGCTGCAAAAGTGACACAGAGCAGTCCAGCGGCGGCGGATACTTTAGGCCGACGTGGCAAGCTCAAGTGGGAACGGACGTTGCCGTCTCAGTTCCCCCATAACTGATCACAATTTCGGTGGGCTGCGCCGCGCGACCAGGCTGCCCCCGGGCTGGGCGCCCGGATGGAGAGGAGGTCGAATCGTAAAGAGGACAGCGGCGCTATTTCAGCTTCGCGATCTCGCCGAAGATCTCGTTGGTCTCCCGCTTCTGGCCAGGCGTAGCCTCGACGTGAGACCAGCGAATCGTGCCGCTCTTGTCGATCAAGAAGTACGCGCGATTCGAGAAGAACTTGTCGGGCAACAGTACGCCATACGCGTTTGAGGCTTCGCGCTTGAAATCGCTGACGAGGTCAGTCTTGAGCTGATGTTTTGCCTTGAACTCCGACAGCGTCGGCACGGAGTCGACGCTGATTGGCAGGACTTCGACGCCCTTGCCGGTGAACGCGTCGAAGTTATCGCGAAACTCGCACATCTCGGCGGTGCAGACGCTGGTGAACGCGAGCGGGAAGAAGGCAAGGAGCACGTTCTGCTTGCCGCGAAAGGACGAGAGCGTGACGTTCTGGCCGCTCGTCGAGGCGAGCGTGAAGTCTGGTGCGGGCTGACCCGCGCTGGGTACGGTCATGCCACAAATTGTACTAGAGCCCGATGCTCACCGCGAGGCGCAAGTTGTAACCGGTTTGCTGCGAGTGGACGGGCATCGCGTCCGTCTGTACGATCGGCCCGCCGCTCACCGTCAGTCGAGCACTGTGACCCAGCAGCAGACGACCCGGCAGCGCGGCTGAACGCGACCAGCGCCATCGCGATTGTTTTCATGCAAACACTTTAGGGAGCCGCACTGGAGTCACCTAGAATCATCTCTTTCCATATGCGGCGGTTTGCGCTGACCACGCTACGGCGTGCGCTTATCTCCGAGACTCTGATCGACCTCCGCGATCGTTTCCTCGAGGTGGAGTCGCGTGATACGATCGGCGGCTCGGGGAAGCGCCCGGCGTGCCGCGTCGCGGACCGCGATCAGTTCGCCGCGCGCTAATGCGCGGGAGTCGGTCTCGTTCGGCCGCACGGCCGGCACGTCGGCTGCCGCAGATCCGTCGCTCGACTTGTCTTCTTTTGGCGGCAGCGCCGGATTGAGGAGCGAGTCGAGTGCGACGAGATGCTCGCGCTCGAGATTCCGCCTGAACGCATCGATCCGGACTTCTTTCCCGTCGAGCTCCGACCAGAGCGCGCGCCGGACATCGGCCATCATCGCCGGCGCATCATAGACCTCGGCGCCCGACGGCGCGATCGCGGCGATTTCCGTCATGCGGCGGAGGCGATCGACCTCGAGCAGCGCGTGCAACGGATAGGCCTGCGCGCGCCGCAGGCGCTCGAGCGCGCCCTCGGGCTCGATGCGGTTCAGGAGATTCCGATCCAGGAAGTAGCTCGGCGTGCGCCACACTTGATCCGCCAGGAACTGAACGGCGGCTCGCTGGCGCGCGGCGCTGATCGGCTCGTACTCGGGGCCGGGCTGGCTGCCGGACTTGTGGCGCGTCCACTCGCCACTGACGATATGCGCCACGTGGCCGGCCTCGAGCGCCCACTGGCCGATGAGGCGGTCGTAGAGCTCGACGACATCGCTATCCGATTCGCCCGCGTGGGTGGCAATCCGCGAGATCATCGGCGCAATGCGCTCGATGTTCTTGAAGCCGAGGCCAGTGGATTTCACGGCGTCGGCATCGCCGACCGCCTCGGTCTCGACACCGGGATCGGGGCCGCCGATGCCATAGTCTTCCGAGAACCGCAACCACGGGACCGTGTCCTGCACCATCGCCCACCGGTCGAGCGTCGGACGCTCGGCGTCGGACGCGGCGGTGCCGGTGAGCACGCCCGGCGCACGCGCGCCGGAGCCCGGCGGCGAGGATTCGCTGGCCGCTATCGGCGCGTAGCCCCAGTGGATCGCGAACGTGTCGTAGGGACCGATGCGGAAGACCAAATCGTTGACGTTGATCGAGTCTTCCGGTTGCGCCACGTAATCGTAGCGCGCGTAGTCCATCACGCTCGACGTGTGTCCCATCTTGTGGACCCACGTGCGGCTGCGGACGCTGTCCGCGGGATACTCGCTCGACGCCTGCATGTTGTGACGCAGGCCCAGCGTGTGGCCGACTTCGTGGGCAACGACACCTTCGAGCAGATACCCCATCAGGCTGTCGGGTAGCGGCCATCTTTGCGCACGGACATCGAGTGGGGCGACTTGGACCGTGTACCAGTCGCGGAGAAGGTTCATCACGTTGTGGAACATGCGCACGGAGCCGTTCAGCACTTCGCCCGTGCGTGGGTCAACCAGCTGGGGACCGTAGGCGTTTTCGACCGTCGAGGGGAGCCAGCGGATGACCGTGTGGCGGACGTCATCGGGTGACCACGTCGTGTCGTTGGTTGGCGCTTCGCGGGCGATGATCGCGTGGGAGAATCCGGCGGCGGCAAAAGCAGGTTGCCAGTCTTCGATCCCCTTCTTGATCCAGGGCACCCATTGGGCTGGCGTTGCGGCGTCTACGTAATAGACGATCGGTGTGATGGGATCTGAGACAGCCGCCGAGGGGTCCTTCTTTACCAAGCGCCACCGGCCGATGTACTCGCGCTTCGCGGAACGCTGTTCGGCGGTGCCGTAGTCGGTCTGTTGGACCGTGAAGTACCCGACGCGGGGATCGGCGCGGCGTGGGGTCATGGGGTCCGATGGAAGGCGGACCATGCTCCAGTGGGCGAGCACACTCTCGGTCGAGTGTTTGGCGTCGCCTCCCTGAGTTTGGGTGCCCTCGATTTCTACGTTATCGGGAAAAGCCTGGACGCGCTCGACGAACGAGCGCTTGTCGTCGAGGCGTTCCTTGAAGGCGGCCATCTCGGTCACGCCAGTCGTGTAGAGCTTCGATACCTCGAAGACTGGCGCCGAGTCCGGGCCGAACGTTTCGATTGGAAACGACGCGATCACCACCGGGTAGTTCGATCCGCGAACCGCGCGCGCGACGGGCAGCGTCGTATCGGCGACGATGTCGTAGCCGACGCTCCGCAGGACGATGCGGTGGCCGATGCGATCCCAGCGTACGACGTAGTTGCGGACCCAGTCTCCGCCGTACTGCTTGGTCTGTCCGGTGCTCGCGCGGGCGACGCTCGTCACCAGCAGCATGTCGGTTCCGAGAACCGACCGGGGCGTCTCGAAGTACAGTTTGTCGTCGAGCTGGTGCGTGGTGACGAGGCCAACGTGTGTGATGGCCTTTGACGTGATGACCTTGTCGTAGGCCTTAATCGGCTCGGCCGAATCGGCTTTGGGAGCGGCGGCGGGGGTGACGCCGACTGACGGCTTCGGCGCTTGCGCGCATGCGGCGGCGCTGAATGCACCGACGATCAACCAGAGGCGATTTTTCATGGGCACAACGCTAAAGCGCGGGCCGGTTCGTGACCAGCCCGCGCTTGTGCAACGGTGATTAATTGGACGGTGGAGCTTGGAGAATGGCTACGCTCGACGTGACCTCGAACTGATCGTTACGATTCTGCGCCCACGATGCTTCGTTGTCACCCGCGGAGATCGGGCGTTCCTTGCCGTAGCTGATCGTTGTGACGCGAGTCGTGGCAATCCCGTGCCCGGTCAGGTAGCGCTTCGCGGCTTCGGCGCGGCGCTGGCCGAGGGCGAGGTTGTACTCGTCGGAGCCGCGGTCATCGCAGTTGCCGGCGACACGGATCGCCACTGTGGGGTTCGCGGCGAGAATCGGGACCTTGGCCGCGAGCGTCGTCTGGTCCTGGTCCGTGAGCTCGGACCGATCGAACGCGAAGAACGTCATCTGGGCGAGCGTCGAGCGGATCCCGCTGTCGTCGACTTTCGCGACCGGTGCGGGCGCGGGGGTCGGCGCGGGGGCGGGTGGAGGAGTTGGTGCGGCCGCCTGTTGCTGCGGCGCGGGGGCGGTGGCAGGTGGGGCGTGATGGGAGCAGGCAGCCGACATGCTGGCTGCGGTGAGCACGAGAGCGGCGACGCGCGCGGACATGGGCTCGATCCTCGGATAGTATTGGTGCCAATATTATACGCTAAACCCGGGCTTGGTTCCCAGTGTCAGGATGACCGGGCCACCCACTGGTCGCCGCGTTTCTCGTACTTCTTTTCGACTGCGGCCCAGGCGACCCGGTGGGCGGCGGACTCACCTTCGCCAGCGTATTCGGTGAGCGCGTGGTTGAAGGCTTCCCGGTAGATGTCCTGGGCGTGGGCCGGGAGATGATCGCGGACTCCCGCGGGCAACTGGCTGTTCGAGGCGTATGGCATAATGCGATAGTGGGTATCGGGTTCGGTATCGTGTTTATGGTATTGTGTGTTCCGGCTGGGTCGACCAACTTTTTACGTAGATGCGCTACTTCGTCCGACCGACCCCGGGCATTCTGGAGTCTGAATCAGAGTGCTATATCGGGCCATACCGGACATACGCACACTATAACTACTTACGGCCAGGGCCGATCGCGGCCCTCAAGCGGCGGCGGTTCGACATCGCCCTATCCCTAGCCCGGCCGTGGTTCTATAAGACGGGAGCGATCGACTTCGGGTGCGCCGATGGCGTCCTCCTCCCTTCCCTCGCTCGCTATTTCACCCGGGTCGCAGGCGTCGACCACGACCCGCGCGTCATTCCGATCGCCAAGCAAGTTGTCGAGGAGTCCCACCTCGAGTCCGTCGACGTCATCGACTCCCACCAGATGCCCCTCCCCGTGCTGCGAGCCCGCCTGCTCGGCCCCCGCGGCGACCGGGAGTACGGCGTGATGTTCCTGCTGGAGACGCTCGAGCACGTTGGACCCGACGCCCCCGCGGGCATGGACTGCAATGCATATCGCGTGCAGTTCTTGCGGGACCTGATCACGTTTCTCGCGCCGCCGGCCCGCATCATTATCTCGATTCCGCGAATGACGGGCATTGGATTCCTGACGCGCTACGTCACGCAGAGTACCTTGGGCCTCGCTCACGAGCACATTCCCGTCGCCGATGCGCTCAAGGCCGGCATCCTCGGCGATACCAGCGGACTCGAGTCCCAATGGACCGGTGGGCACCTCGGCTTCAACGAGCGGAAGATGGAACGCGAGCTCCGCAAGGCGTTCAACGTGGTGGAAGAACGCCGCCTGCCGTTCACGCTCATGTACACGATCGAGCGTCGGCCCGCGGACTCGCTGGCTGTAAGAACAGCGCTCTAATCGTCGTCCCTCAACACCGTGCGCTTGATGTGATCCGGCGCGTCCTCGCCCGGGTGGATCAGCCGGCGGACGGTCTGGATCGCGGCTGCCGCCACGAACACGACGGCGATCGCCACGCATGCTCCTTGGGATCGGACGAGGTCACGACAGGATCGCCGACCAGCGGCGGAAATGCGCCCGGCAACCCCTCGCCGTTCGCTTGGTGGCAGTTGGCGCACGTCACCCGAAACAACTCGGCGCCACGGTCAGTCGATGGCGCAATCGCCGGGCGTGACGCAGCCGGCGACGCCCAAGCCGCGTACGCGGCACGACGAGCAGCGCCATCGCGATCTGACCGAGTGACGCCCACCCGAAGAGCACGAGATTCGTGTGGACGGGCCGCAGTCGCGGCTCGGAGAGAAAACTCGCGACGCCCAGATCCGGCCAGACGAACTTGAGCGCGACATAGAAGCCGATGCCCGTGCCGATGAGCAGCCAGATCGTCGCGCACGCGAGGTAGGCGAAGACCAGGCGCACGACATCCTGATCGGTGCGTTGATCGAGTTGCGCGGAGGTCAACGGCTCGCCTCGTAGTATTTGCCGTTGACGGCGATCCCCATCACGGCGAAATCACACGTCGAGCTGGCGAGCGGATCGGTCGTGAACGTGAACCCGATCTCGGGAACACGAATCGTCGCCTCGAGTTGCGCGGTCGCCAGGTGGCCCTCGAAGCGATACTGACGCATCGGGTCCTCGTACTTCGCTGTCTGGTCGGTCGCGGTCCAGACCACGGTGCAGTCCATGAACGCTGGGGTGGTCTCGGCATCCATCGCTGGCCAGCGTGGTTGGTCGATGATTGGCACGTTGACGAGACGGAGTCTCGCCGTCCGGCTGTCAGGGCTGAGCTCGAGACCTGACATCGGCACGGGGGTGACCCAGTACAGGCCTTCCGGCGAGATCGGGGGATGGAAATCGTGGATCTGGTTCGTCGGGACCGCCGGCCCCTTGAACACGGTCAGTCATGTGTGGGCGAATATCGCTTGGTGCGCTGCGCGCGCCGCCCAGTACTCGCCCGACATGAAACTGTAGTCCGTCGTCGGTGTGCCCCAGGCGAGACGGTTGCCGGCATTGTCCGTTCCCATGCCGTGAAAACCGCTGCAACGGGCGAGCCGCCCACGGAAGTGATAAATGCTGGACAGCTCGACGTTCGGGCTGGCAGCCTGGTTATGGTTGCCGTTCTTGTCGAGCCAGGGAATAGGATACGGGCACGGCCCGCCGTTCGCGGGCGCATGATGCTGCGGGATCGGCGGCGCGCAGCCCTGAGGCGCGCCTTGACGCAACAGCGTACGGAGCGACGCAGCTGCCACCGAGCCGACGCCCAGCGTCAGCAGGTGGCGTCGGCCCAGCGGTGCATCCAGGCCCATACCTCCTCCCGTCTCTGCGACGAGAGGAGAATCTAGCTTATCCGTGTATCGATTGAGGGCCGTCGTAGGTCTCACCGATCACTTTACCGGTGTTCTCATCGATGGTGACGAGCTCGACAAATCCTTTGTTCGCGACGTTAATGTCGAACTCGTACACGGGCTTACCCGCCTCGGTGGTCTGATGCCCAGACTTCACCGTTCCGCCGCGCACTGCGGCGATGGCCGTCCGTTGAGCCTGGTCTTTCGTGATGCCAGGCCCGGCGGCGAGCACGAGGGCACACAGGCCCATTGCGATGTACATGGCACACCTCCTTACTCGGCGAATGCCGCGAGAAATGTGCCTGATATATTGGTGCCAATCGATTCTCAACGGACAACGAGAATGACTACATTAAGAGTCCATGCGTACTGATCGTGTCAGCCTCATTGCCGCTCTGCTCGTCGCCGCCGGCTGCTATGGTTACGCCCAGTCCACCGAGTCGCCGGGCCCGGTGCCGACCCCTCCCGACACCGACGATCCGCCCGGGCAGGTCGGACGACTCGCCCTGATCGACGGCGCGGTCTCGTTCCGGCCGGCGGCCGGAGACACGTGGGCGATACCCGAGCCGAACCGTCCCGTCACGACCGGCGATGCGCTGTGGGTCGATTCGGTGGGACACGTGGAGGTCGAGATCGGGCCCAACTCGCTCAGG
>Ga0187805_10000788_pt1 | contig 10953 bp, 8 predicted proteins | sample NC_wetland_sal_i_6_FD_132965 | JGI IMG/M metagenome (GOLD analysis project Ga0187805, IMG submission 132965) | Wetland sediment microbial communities from Neuse River Estuary, North Carolina, USA - Control_5 | ecosystem: Environmental > Aquatic > Freshwater > Wetlands > Sediment | place: USA... | reverse complement strand
TCCAAGGTCCAAGGTCTGACGTCCGGTTCCCGCAATCAACTTGCTAATCGTTCCTTCGGCGCATACTCTCACACTAGGTCTGTTTTGCGGCTGCCAAGGGAGAACATCTGACACACGACGAAATGAAGGCTTCTTACGTTGTGATCCGCCACAACGTCCGTACGTACGAATCGGCGGGAGTGGTCGAAGTGGTTAAGGGACGAAGCAACGCCGAATCCACTTTGAAGAAATTTGAAAACAACCAAAGCTCCGCGGACCGGCATGAAGGCTGGCGCTATTTTCTCGAAAAGAGCAACCTGAAAGCGGGCACGGATCCGGCCGAGGCTACCGAGCTTCGCCAGGCGGAGTTGGAAAGCCGCGAGTCCAAGGCCACCCAAGAGGGTGCCTCAAACGTGGGCGGAACCTCCAGGTAACGGGCACCCCCCCGCAGCAATTCTCTTGCTAACCTGTGGCCCTGCGGCGTAGCATCCCTCTGTGCGTTGAACGAATCGGTCGTGAGCAGTTCTCGCCTAATCAGCCAGCACCTGCCTAGCCGTACCTCCGAATCTCTCCAGCGTAAATTGATTGAAAGGAACACCGTCACAACATGGCAGAACAAGGAACAGTCAAGTGGTTCAATGACGCCAAGGGCTATGGCTTTATCAGCCGGCAAAATGGCGAGGATGTTTTTGTGCACTTCTCAGCGATCCAGGCGGGCGGCTTCAAGAGCCTGCAGGAGGGCCAGACGGTGCAGTTCGACGTGACCAAGGGCCCCAAGGGCTGGCAGGCGGAGAACGTCCAGCCGCTGTAACCTCATCCCGGAATCGGAAGGGCGATCTCTTCAGAGATCGCCTTTTCATTTTTCCGATGACCTGCCAATAGACGCGGCCTACTGGGCGCGCTGCGGCGTCGTAAAGTCTGCCGTCCCAACTTTGACGATGGTTCCACGAGGCTGCGGTTTCGCTTCTTTCGACTCTTTTCCTTCCTCAGGCTTGGCCTTCGCTTCCGGTGCGGGTGCAGATGCGGGCGCAGGTTCTTCGGTCCACGCGCCGTATACGCGTCCGCCATACGCCGCAATTCCGCTGTAATCGCCGAAGAAAACGCTGCCCGCTTCAAATGGTTCGTCCGTCCAGGAGTAGTTGCTGAAGCTGCGGCCGCTATCGGTGGATCGCGCCAGAACCACAAGCTGCTTACGGTTCAGAGGATCGCGCCGGCGGTCATAAAAAATTACATTGACGGAGCCGTCCGTCGGGTCCACCGCGAGCCATTGAAAAAACTGATCTGCCCCGTTGTGAATCGGGTCGTCGTTCACGCGGACCGCCGTCGACCAGCGCTTGCCCCCATCATCAGAAGTCGCCAGAAAAACATCGAGATCGCCGTTGCGGCAGTCGCTCCAGGTCACATACAGACGCTTGCTTTTCAGATCGATCGCAATCTGCGGGAATCCGTTGGCCCGTTCGAGCGCTTGGATAGCGAACATGATGGGCGCCGTATGAATAACAGCACGTGCCCGGGAAAAACTCACGCCGCCGTCACGGGACGTCGTCAGCATGATCTCGTCATCCTGGCTCCATATCGCGTACAGCGTGCCATCCGGACCAACCACCCCGGCGAAACCCTCGGCAGCGCCGTTGTCGTCGCGCGGCAACCCGGGATGCGCATCAATCTCAACCGGCTGCGACCAACTCTTGCCGTCGTCCGTAGAGCGCGAGAGCACCATCTGCGAATCGGTCAACCTCCACCGCGTCCACCCTACATACAGATTGCCCGCATATCGGCCCTGCGTGTTGTCCGCAACAATGTACGGCTTATCTTCAAACGGAATTCCCGGCGAACTGGGCTGTTCCGCGACCGGGAAGTGATCCGCTTCCCAGGTTTTTCCTCCATCCAGCGAGCGGCGAACAAAAATTCCGTTGCGGCTCGCGCCATGCGCCCAGTAATTAAACGTCCCCAGCTTGTCGAACGCGATGTAGCACACAAACGCGTGGCCCTGGTTGTCGAAAGCCACCGACACATCGCCCGAAACCCGATAGTTCTTCGGATCCACGCCATCGGCCAGGTGCCATGTGCGTCCGGCATCCTGCGAATAAGAAGCGTGCACGTTGTCTTGAAACACGGCCAGCACCTGCTGCGGATCCTTCGGATTCACCGCGATCGACGGCTCCGTGAAAGGTCCTACCGTGGGCGTGAGCGAAAAAACCTGCGCCTGAGGAGCCTCGGACAAATCCTGTCCTTGCAAACGTGAGGGAGCGCTGAAGAGTAGCGCGAGAGCAGACGCTGCCACGAACCGGCGGAAATGCTGGGAAAAAAACATTCAAGTCCTCGCGATCAAATGAGGTTGGTTAAGAATTATCAGCGGAACATAAGGCGGCGCCCCCAGCAATTCCAGCATCGGCCCCGTAATGCGCCATCAACAGCGGAATTTCTGAGACGCGCGGATTCACACACCAGCTGGGAAGGCGTTTCTTGATGTCGTCAAAAAACGGTTTGAGCATGGCCGCCACGCCGCCCCCCATCACCAGAACGTCAGGGTCGAGCAGGTCAACGATGTTGCCGAGCCAGGGGGTTAAGAGGTCGACTGTCTCTTGCAGAATGTCCCGCGCCAGCGAGTCTCCGCTCGCATAGGCCTTGCCAACCATTTCACTGGTGATGGCCCCAATTTCTCCGTTCGCCAAATCGAGAATGGCCGACGGCCTCGACGGATCGTCCTTAAACTTGCTTCGCGCCCGCGCGCCGATCGCAGGGCCCGCAGCGAGTATCTCAATGCACCCCAGTTTTCCGCAGTTACAGCGCGGACCGCGATAGTCGATGCTCACGTGGCCGCCTTCGCCGGCCGAACCGGTGTTGCCATGGTAGATGCGGCCATCCAGCACGATGCCGGTGCCAATGCCGGTTCCAATCGTGGCATAAAAAACGTAGCGGAATCCGCGGGCCGCGCCCCATCGCGTCTCCGCCAACGCCGCGGCATTGGCGTCGTTGTCCACTTTGACAGGCACGTGGTACATCTCCGCGATCTTGTCGGCCAGCGGAAAATTCCGCCAGCAGGGAAGGTTCGGGGGATTCAGAACTACGCCTGTTTTCGGATCGAGCGGGCCCGGCGCGCAGATGCCGATGCTGTGAAATCCACCGTCCGGCGCCGCTGCCGCAGCCATGGAATCAATCGCCCCGACGACCGCCTGCAACGCGGCTTCGGCCGTGCCGTTGGCCACCATCGGCTTGCGCCCCTGCGTCAGGATTTTGCCTTCGTGGTCCACGAGCCCAACCGCGACTTTTGTTCCGCCAATATCGACGCCGAGAATTGGGCTGCTAGGTTTTGACTGCTCACTCATGGCTTCGCCGTTGCAGCCATCTGCGGCAGGGAAGAGAACTGCACTTTGATGGTCTTGATTTCGTACGGTTTCGTGTGCAAAGTAACTCCGCCATTATGAATTGGGATGCCGCCCGCCGGCTTTTCCATCAGATCGGTTTCCGCCGCCGATTCCGCTCCCGGCGGAAGCTGAATTGTCACGTCGCTCTCCTTGCCCGCCCACTCGTAGTAGCGCAGGAGGAGTGCGTTCTCGTCCTCGGCTTTTTTCAGGGAGGTCACGATGACGTTATCCGATTGTGTTTTCACAAAAGAGTGCTCAGGCGCAAGCGCCCCCTCATGCTTCCCGAAGGGCAGCGAAATCAGTTTGTAATTCAGTTCGTAGCCGCGCCGAATGGTGAGGGCATCCTTCCAGCCTCCACCGTGCGGATACAGCGAGTATGTGAACTCGTGGTGACCCTCGTCAGCATGAGGGTCGGGCCATTCCGGCGACCGCAGCAACGACAGGCGCAGCACATTTTCCTTGGCGTCGTATCCATATTTACAGTCGTTCAGCAGACTAAACCCGTGCGTCGAGTCCGAAATATCCGCCCAGCGCTGCGCCGGAACCTCGAACTGCGCCTGCTCGGCCGGAGTGTTGCGGGTTGTGGGTCGCTCGACCGAGCCAAATGGAATCTCAAAGGCCGCTTTATTGCTGTGCGCGCTCACCGGGAACGCAACCTTCAACAGGATGTGCTTCTCATGCCATTCCGCCTGCATCTTCACATCGACGCGAGGCGCACCCGCGTACAGGATGACGTCGCGCACAAACGTTGAGTTCTGAAAATGATTCTTGATTTGGATGACCGCCCGCAGCCGGCCGCTCTCCACCAGCTTTACTTCATCCGCCTTGTCCAAATCCCAATGTTGCTTCTCGAAGTCAGCGTCGATATTCCACGCGTCCCACTGTTTCGGCTTGTCGACGAAAGTCTGGAGCAGGTTCCCGCAAGTTGAAGTCTTCGGCCCGGCCGTGTCCGTTTCCGCCGGCGCCAGCGCTTCCGTGCCGCTGCGCTTGTCGAACAGGCTGGTCATGCAGCCCGTTTGCGGATCAATTTTCACCCGAAGGAACTCGTTCTCCAGGCTATCCACAGAAGCTCTCAGGAAAGTAGGAGTTGCCTGCGCGCTCATGGCAGGGCGCACGAAATACGTGCTATAGCCGAGCGACGGCGTGTTGGCCATCAACAATAACCGTACGCGGTGCGTGTCTGCGTCGACGGAAAGCAGTTGCGAGGGCACCAGCTTTCCGCTCGAGTTAGTGACTTCAATCTGATTGGCCGGCGTCGGGAGTTGCGCCTCGACTTCGGTCACCTCGGTTCGCGGCCAGGAGAGCGAATTGAAGATCAGCACCGGAACCTCGCTCTGAATGTCGGAGCCTTGTGTGTTGACGTGTGCGGCGATCTCGCGCAGCGATCCCATGGTCACGTCGTTGGCGGCTCGATCAACGTTTTCCAGATTGCGCTTGGCATCGAGATAATTTACCGCGATCCCGGAACCTGGCATGATGTCGTGGAAGTGATCGAACAGCAGATTCTTCCAGGTCAGTTCCATCCCGTCCTGCGGATAAGCCCGGCCGAACAGTGAGGCCAGCGACGCGAACTTCTCGGCGTTAAGTACGGTTTCTTCGGCGCGCCGGATCCTGCGCTTGGTTTCAGCCTGGGTCGTAAAGACTCCCCGGTGATACGCGAAGTAAAGCTCGCCGTCCCAGGTCGGAACCTGCATGCTGGGCAGTTTCTTCTCCAGATCGCTGAAAAAGTCGCGGGCAAAACTGAACTCAAGTTTCGGGAACACCGCATCCGGAGCGCGCAAGCGGTCGGCATTGTCGAGCATGATGCGGGTCGGCCCACCGCCGTGATCCCCCACGCCGTAAAGGTGCATCATTTCTGGTTTGTCGGGGACGGTTTTGCCGTAGATTGATGGCATCCAAATTGACACATCGTTGCCAAGCGGTTCCGCGTCGATGCCACCCGCATAGTCATGCGGAAAATATGTAAGCAACCGGCTGCCGTCGGGCGCCTGCCACCAGAATAGCTTGTAGGGGAACACCGTGAATTCGTGCGCCCACAGCAGCTTCTGCGTGACGAAATAATCCATGCCCGACTTTTTATAGATCTGTGGCAGTTGATAGTTGTATCCAAACGAATCTGGGTTCCATCCGATCTTCACATCGACGCCGAAATTCCTTTGAAAATATCGCTTGCCCACCAGAATCTGCCGAACCAGCGATTCTCCATCGGGCATATTCAAATCCGGCTCGACCCACATACCTCCAATAATTTCCCACCGGCCCTCCTTCACACGCTGCTCAATCTGCTGGAAAAGGTCGGGATATTTCTCCTGCATCCATTCATAAGTTCGTGCTGACGACATGGTGAACTTGAAGTCCGGATACTCGCGCATCAAGTCGAGCACGCTCTGAAACGTATTGCGCACCACTTCGACGGTCTCAGTCCACGGCCACAACCACGCCATGTCGATGTGCGAATTGCCCACGATGCGAATGTTGAACTGCTGCAGCCAGGGCTTCAGCACCTCCAGCTTGGCCTGCGCTTGTTTCAGCGACGCATCGAAACCGGCTTGATCTCCATGATCCAACGGCGAAAAATCAATGGCCTTAATCGCAGCGTCGAGTTGCTGCTGGCGCGCACTCTTTCCCTCTTCATAGGCCGCTAGAATGGGGCGAGCGGCGAGGATTTCTGTGCGCAGAAATGCAGGGTCAGGCCGCGCGTGCGGCGGTTCGATCGTGATCTCGCTGTGAAAAAATTCAGCCTGTGCCTCATCCCCCGCGACCACCCGGGCCGCAACCAGGAATTTCTGGCCCGGCTGCGCGTTTTCGGTCAACAGCATCGGGATAATATCGTCGTCGCTGCCGCGGTACAGAATCGCTCCATTCGAAAACACGGTTATCTTTAAGCTATCTGGGCTCCCAAATCGCAGATCAATCGACACCCGCGAGCCTTGCGTGGCATAACCGTTGATCTTCTCGGGAATCTGAATCCACCGCCGGAACACGCGGGTTCCCGCCCAATGCTCCTCGTTCACATTCCTCCCTCCCGGCCCGGATACGTTCTTCACCGTAAACCGGCTCCAGCCTGAGTCATCAATCCCCGGATCCTCGGGATGCGGAACATCCGCATGAAAGCGCCATTCCGCCTCGCTCTGACGAGTGAGGGCTTCCAACCGATCCAGCGTTGGCTTATAAGGATCGGGAGTGCCGGAAGCCTGGGAAACCGCAAAAGCCGCATGCAACAGGATTGCAAGTAAGAAGACGAGCGAACGCTTCATCGAGAACACACCTTTCGAGCGAAGTAGGAAACTGCGACGTAATATTTGCGCGCCACCAGAGATTATCACTCAACAAATCTGCTCAGGAATTCTAAGTGGTTGATTCTACAGCCAGCTGAGCCTGCACGCGCGAGCTTGCAAAAAATATGATTCCTTCCATCGGAATTATGAATCAAAGCCGTTACGTAAGATTGTTGACGGCGCGGGCCGTCCAACTTACAATTCAAATTCCGATGTCAGAGAACTGCAATCTTCGCGTCATGTGCTGCTGCACTTGTTGTTGTTGTGCATGCGTGTGCGCTGGCGCGGGGAGGCTGCTGACCTAAGAATTCTTTCTTAACAAGGCACTCATCAACCCATCGCCAGACGAACCTGGCGGTGGGTTTTTTATTTTCTGGCCAACAACGTTTTAGACCTTAACTATGACTAACCCAGTGAAAGAAACGACAGCCCAGCGAGTTGAACGGCTCAAGCGTGCCATGAATCCATGGGACGGCCTGGAGGAAATCCGGCGCTTCGCCCGCGAAGGATTCCAGTCCATCCCGCCCGAATGGATTGGAACCTATTTCCGCTGGTGGGGCGTTTACACCCAGGGAGACGGCGCGGGCGTAACCGGCGGCCAGGGCGGCGTAGGCCGCGCGCTGCAGCGCTTCATGGTGCGTATCCGCATCCCCAACGGCATGATGACTTCGCGCCAACTGCGCGCCATCGCCGACCTCACCCGCCAACACGCCAACGGAATCGCCGATCTTACCGTCCGTCAGAATATCCAATTGCATTGGGTCAGCATCGAATCGCTGCCGGAAGTGCTCGACGGCCTCTGGCAAGTCGGGCTCAACACTACCGGCGCTTGCGGCGATGTCGCTCGCAACGTGACTGGATGCCCCGTGGCAGGTGTAGACGCCGACGAAATCGTGGACGCATCGCCTTTGGTGTTGGAAGCCTCTAAGTTGCTCGCGGGAAATGCCAAGTTTTACAACCTGCCGCGCAAATTCAAAATCTCCATCACCGGATGCCGCGTTTGGTGCCCGTATCCTGAGATTAATGACGTGGGCCTGACCGCGATTACCCGCGTCGCCGGCGGAAAGCCGGAAGTTGGCTTCTCGCTGCGAGTCGCCGGCGGCCTTTCGACAGAACCCTATCTTGGCGCGAGGCTGAATGCGTTCGTTCGCTGGAACCAGGTTCTGCCGGTGATCCAAGGGATCGCCGAACTGTTCCGCGATTCCGAGGTTCTGCGCGAGCACCGTGAGCGTGCTCGTTTGAAATTTCTATTTCTGCGCCATGGCTGGACCGCCGATCGGTTTCTCGGCGAACTGCAGGAGCGTATTGGATTCCAGCTTGATCCCGCGGTCGAAGAGCATCCGCCCGATGACGTCTATCGCGACCACGTCGGAATCCACGCGCAGAAGCAGCCTGGCCTCTCTTATGTAGGTGCGGTCGCGCTTCGTGGCCGCATCACTGCAGAGCAGATGCACTCGGCCGCCGATCTCGCCGAGCGCTTTGCTGGCGGCGAATTGCGCGCCACCAACATGCAGAACCTTTTGGTCGTCAATGTGCCGACGCTCCAGGCTGAGCCGCTGGCAAAAGAATTCGACGCCATCGGCCTGAAAGTTGGCGGATCTTCCTTCTGGCGCGGCACGGTGGCGTGCAGCGGGACCGAGTTCTGCAAACTTGCCATCACTGAAACCAAGAGCTTCTCCCGCTGGCTGGTCGAGGAATTGGAAGAACGTCTGCCCGGTTTCGATCAGCATCTGAAGCTGCACGTTACCGGATGCCCCAACAGTTGCGGCCAGCACTGGATCGCCGACATCGGCATCGAGGGCAAGAAGATCAAAGTTCACGACCGCATGATTGACGCCTATTACTTCTGCGTGGGCGGAGCGCTCGGTCTGCACCAGGCTACTGCGCGCCCGGTCGGATATCGCTGCGCCGCCACGGAAGTTCCGGATGCTCTCGAGCGCTTGCTTGGGACTTATCTGTCGCTGCGCGAGCCCGGCGAAAATTTGCGCCAGTTCTTTGTCCGCCACAGCGATTTCCAATTGCGCGAGTTTCTTGCGGGAGAAATCGTGGCCGCGGTCGCTCGCGACTTGCCGGATGCGGCTCGGAGCTTCACGGAATCCAGCCTGGCGGCCTCAGGAGGCATCGGTGACTAACTTGTTTCCCATGTTTTTGAAGCTGGAAGGGCGGCAATGCCTGGTGGTGGGCGCCGGCAAAGTCGGCGAACCCAAAATTGGCGGCCTGCTTGAAACCGGCGCGCGCATCCTCGTCGTGGCTCTCGATGCCAGTCCAGCCGTCCGCGAATGGGCGCGCGCGGGAAAAATCGATCTCGAAGTGCGAGCCTTTGTTGCCGACGACCTCGACGGCGCTTTTCTTGCAGTCGTCGCCACGAATTCACGCACCTTGAACGAGCGCGTCTACGACGAAGCGCAGAGGCGCCGCGTGCTCTGCAATGTAGTCGATGTTCCCGATCTCTGTGACTTTTTCTATCCCGCGGTGGTGCGTCGCGGCGATCTTCAGATAGCGGTTTCGACCGCCGGGCAAAGTCCATCGCTGGCTCAGAAAATTCGCCAACAACTCGAGAAGCAATTTGGCCCGGGATATGCCGCTTGGGTGGCCGAACTGGGCGAGACACGAAAGCTGATTCTCTCTAGCGATCTCGACCAAGACCGCAAGCTGGACTTGTTGCATTCGCTGGCCAGCAGGGAAGCATTCGAAGCGGCCCTGGCGGAAATGCCCGAACTGGCGGCCAAGGGAGAGGGAGCATGAAGGGAAAAGTTTATCTGGTGGGTGCGGGACCGGGAGATCCCGAGTTGCTCACACTGAAAGCGCTGCGTTTGCTGAAGACAGCCGATGCCGTGCTGCACGACGATCTGGTTGCTCCCGAGATACTGAAACTGATCGCGCCGACGGCGCAGCTTCACAATGTTGGCAAGCGCTGCGGTAAGAAAAAGATTCTGCAGGAAGAAATCAATTTTCTGATGATCGCGCTCGCCGACTCCGGATTGCGCGTCGTCCGGCTTAAGAGCGGCGATCCCCTTATTTTCGGCCGCGCGGGAGAAGAAATCGAATCGCTCCGCCGGTCCAACATTCCCTTCGAGATTGTGCCGGGCGTCAGTTCGGCCATGGGAGCGGCCGCTGCCGCGCAGATTCCCCTGACGCATCGCCGTGCCTCGTCCGCACTCGTATTGATCACGGCTCATCAAGCCTCCGGGAGCGATGCCGCGAACTGGAGCAAGCTGGCGGGAAGCGGCGCAAGCCTCGTCATTTATATGCCCGGACAAAACCACGCTGAGATCGCCACGAAGTTGAGGGCCTCTGGGCTTGCAGGCGAGACGCCCTGCGCCATCATCTCGCGCGCGACCACCGCGGAGCAGCAGACCCATGTTTCCACGATCGCTGAGTTGCCGCACTCGCCGAAGCTGGCCGCTCCCACGCTGCTGGTCGTCGGCGAAGTTGTGCGCCACGCTGATCCTGTAGCTCTGGCGCAGCAATTCGTTTCGCCCATTTCTGCCGGCAAAGACGGCGCTCTTCCGGCCGTTCTCTTTGCCGATTCCCCTGCAGTAGCTGACTTTGGAATCGATGAGGAGCCACAAGCGTGAAGAACCTGATTCAGAACGATCAGATCGAGAAAGACGCCAAGCAACTAATCGCCGAGGTTCAGCAAGCCGCCGAGAACTGGACGCCGCAGCACGCTCTGACTTGGGCGTTCCAGACTTTTGGCGAGAGGGTGGCCATTTCTTCGGCGTTTGGCGCCGAAGGAATGGTGCTGATCGATATGGCCTCCCGCGTCCGCAAAGACTTCCGGCTCTTTACCATTGACACCGAATTCCTGTTTCCCGAGACGTACAACTTGATGGATCGCATCGAAGAAAAATATGGAATCGCAATCGAGAAAGTGTATTCCGTGCTCTCACCCGAAGAGCAGGAGCGCGCACACGGAGCGGCTTTGTGGACTCGTGATCCCGACCTCTGCTGCAGCCTGCGGAAAGTCGAACCGCTTCGCCGCAAGCTCGGCGAGCTCAGCGCGTGGATCACTAGCATTCGCCGCGACCAGACCTCAGTCCGGTCGGTCGCCCGCAGGATCGAATGGGATGCAAAATTCGGACTGGTGAAGATCAATCCCATGGTTGACTGGACTTCAAAGCAGGTGTGGCGCTACATCCATGACCATGACGTGCCCTACAACGCTCTTCACAATCAGGACTATCCCAGCATCGGGTGCACGCATTGCACGCGCGCCGTCCGGCCGGGAGAAGATCCGCGCGCCGGGCGCTGGCCGGGATTCGCCAAGACCGAATGCGGCCTGCATATCATCGATCCGGTGCCGGAATCGTCTGCCTCGAGCGCAT
>Ga0187805_10000787_pt1 | contig 10957 bp, 7 predicted proteins | sample NC_wetland_sal_i_6_FD_132965 | JGI IMG/M metagenome (GOLD analysis project Ga0187805, IMG submission 132965) | Wetland sediment microbial communities from Neuse River Estuary, North Carolina, USA - Control_5 | ecosystem: Environmental > Aquatic > Freshwater > Wetlands > Sediment | place: USA... | reverse complement strand
GCGGCTCGGCAGGGCACGATTGTGTCAGCCGCTCCCACCAGGCTCGCGAGTCGCACCCCGGCGCCCCTTGTCGCCAGATGCTTGTCCGGCCGTTGCGGAGTGGCGCCAGCTAGCCGCCCGAATGCAAGCGCCGCGGCAGTGGCGCTAGCCTGCTTGACGTCCGAATTACTGGGAGGCAGTGCATGGCTAGCGGCCCGGAGCGACGGTCGCGCGGCGGGTTGCGCGCACTCTGGGCAGGCTCGGCGGCGCGGGAGCTTACCGCGACGCTGCTGCTCGGTGCGCTGGGCGCCGGAGTCGCCTTCCTGGCGACCCGGCAGACCTGGGCGCAGGTGCGCACGATTCCGCCGAAGCCGCTCCCCGCCAGCACGGTGACGGTCACCGGCGCGCAGCTAGCGCCCTACGCCGACGCGCTGGTCCTGGCTGGCCTGGCGACGCTGGCTGCCGTGCTGGCCAGCCGCGGCCTGCTGCGGCGGATCACCGGCGTGCTGCTGGTCGCGATCGGCGCTGGCCTGGCCGTCGCGGCGGTCACCATTACCGGAGCCGACGCGATAACGGCGGCGAACGCGACCATCGGCCCGGCGACTGCGAGCGCCGGGTCGGTGATGGACGGCAGCAGCCCGGCAGCTTCGGTGGTGCCGAATGTCTCCGGAGCGGTGCCGCACGTGTTTTTCGCCGCGGCCGCCTGGCAGGCGATGCTGCTGATCGGCGCCATCGCCGTGGCTGGCGCCGGCGGGCTCGTGGCCTGGCGTGCGCGGCAGTTGGCGGTGATGTCCACCCGGTACGACTCACCGGCAGGCGCTGGCCCGGCGCGCAGTGCCGGGGCGGCGTTCCGCCAGGCTGGCGGCAGGCGCCGGGCGCCCAGCCAGTCCGCGCCCGAGACTTACCTGGCGGCTGCCGCAGGCGAGCCGGTGCGAGCTGCGGGGGACTCGGCGTCTATCTGGGAAGCCCTCAGTCGCGGAGACGACCCTACGGCGGCGGGGTCGAGCGCTGCCGGGACCTGAATTTGCCCGCCGAAGGTCGCTATCTCCGGTCAGACCCCCCGAACAACGCGTCAAGTGATAATTCAGTAATATCGCGGCACACTGTAGGTACAGCGCGGGAGCGATGAGGGAGCACAATGCCAGGGCAGCGGACGCGGCGGCCCGTGCCGCTGGTTGACTACCGGCGGCCCCGGCTCGCGGGCCGACGGTCAGCCCGCCCGCACTCGCTGGTCAGCCTCGTCGGCCGGCTGCTCCTTGCGCAGGCCGGGGCCTGCGCCGCCCTGAGTGTCGGCTTCAGCCGCCGCAACCTGCCGTCGCTGCTGCTGGCGGTCGGCATCGCCGCGGCCGTTGCCAGCCTCGCCGCCCTAGTCAGATCGGGCAGTCATACCAGTTGGCTGATCGCGGTCACCGCGGAGTCGGGCCTGGTTGCAGTCGGGCTGTTCCGCTTCGTGTACGCCGGTTACCTCGGCGGCACGCTGCTGGCGATTATCACCCTGGGGACGCTGCTGCACCCTGCTGTATCCAGGGCATTCGCCCCGGTGCGTGCGGGTGCCGAGGCCGCCGTCGACCGTCCCGGCCTACCGGACGGAGCAGGCGAGCTGCAAGGCAGCCCGGCCCGCTCGTGAGTGTCGGATGCCGGGCAGAGCCGGGGGCGGCGGGCCGACAGAGAGCGCCGTCGCTACGATTTGAGGCAAGGCATCCCACCCGAGGGGACGGCAGATTCGCGTGAGCGTGCTTGACGACATCCTCGATGGAGTGCGAGCCGACCTGGCCGACCGCCAGCGGCAAACCCCGCTGGACCGGCTCAAGGAGATGGCAGCCAGGGCGCCGTCGCCACGCGACGTAAAGGCAGCCTTCGCCGGGCCCGAGGTTTCTGTCATCGCTGAGGTCAAGCGGGCGAGCCCGTCTAAGGGCGCGCTGGCCGCGATCGCCGACCCTGCTGCGCTCGCGGTCGACTACGAGGCGGGCGGCGCGGCCGTCATCAGCGTGCTGACCGAGGCGCGCAAATTCGGCGGCAGCCTCGATGACCTGGCGGCGGTCCGGGAGGCGGTGAGCGTCCCGGTGCTGTGCAAGGACTTCATCATCAGCTCTTATCAGCTATGGGAAGCCAGGGCACGCGGCGCCGACCTAGTCCTGCTCATCGTCACCGCGCTCGAGCAGAACGCCCTGGTGTCCCTCGTCGAACGGGCCGTGTCCATCGGGCTGGTGCCGCTCGTCGAGGTGCACACGCAGGAAGAGCTGGACCGGGCGATCGGGGCCGGCGCCACGGTGCTCGGCATCAACGCCAGGAACCTCGCCACGCTGGAGGTTGACCGCGCCGTGTTCGCCAGGCTGGCTCCGCGCGTGCCAGACGGCGTCATCAAGGTCGCGGAGTCGGGTGTACGCGGCCCGCATGACCTGCTCGCTTACGCAGCGGCCGGCGCGGACGCGGTGCTGGTCGGCGAGAGCCTGGTAACCGGCAAGGACCCCAGGAGCGCGGTCGCCGACCTGGTGACTGCGGGCTTGCATCCGGCGCTGCGGTCCGGCCGCAGTCGGCGCCGTGGTTCGGGCCCCGGCTCTGGTACCGGCAGCGGGGGGCGAGCGTGACCTACCGGCCGGCCACCGGAGCATCCGCGGGGGGTTCCGGGGGGTCGTCCCCCCGAGCGGCATCCGCGGGGGGTTCCGGGGGGTCGTCCTCCCGGGCGGCATCCGCAGGGGGTTCCGGGGGGTCGTCGCCCCGGGCCGTAACTGCTGCGGTTCCTGACGCGGCAGGCCACTTCGGCTCCTTCGGCGGCAGGCTGGCGCCTGAGGCGCTGATGTCAGCCCTGGAAGAGCTGACGTCGGCGTACGCAGCGGCGAAGGTTGACCCGGCGTTCCAGGCAGAGCTGAGCGCGCTGCTGAGCGGCTACGCCGGCCGGCCGACGCTGCTGACGGAGGTACCGCGGTTCGCGGCGCACGCCGGCGGCTGCCGGGTCTTCCTCAAGCGCGAGGACCTCTGCCACACCGGCTCACACAAGATCAACAACGTGCTCGGCCAGGCGCTGCTGACCAAGCGGCTCGGCAAGACACGGGTCATCGCCGAGACCGGCGCGGGCCAGCACGGCGTCGCCACCGCGACCGCCGCCGCCCTGCTCGGCCTGGACTGCACCGTGTACATGGGCGAGGAGGACACGCGGCGGCAGGCGCTGAACGTCGTGCGGATGCGCATGCTCGGTGCCGAGGTAATTCCGGTCACCATCGGCAGCAGGACGCTGAAGGACGCCATGAACGAGGCGTTCAGGAACTGGGTGTCCACGGTGGACTACACCCACTACTGCATCGGCTCGGTCGGTGGCCCGCACCCGTTCCCCATGATGGTCCGTGACTTCCAGCGCGTCATCGGTGTCGAAGCCCGGGAGCAGGTGCTGCAGGCTGCCGGGCGACTGCCGGACGCGGTGCTGGCCTGCGTCGGCGGCGGTTCCAATGCGATCGGCGTGTTTCACGCCTTCATCCCCGACCGTGGCGTCGCGCTGGTTGGCTGCGAGGCAGGCGGCGACGGCCAGGACACCGGCCGGAACGCCGCCACGCTGTCCTTCGGCTCGCCTGGGGTGCTGCACGGTATGCGGACAGTCATCCTGCAGGACGCCGACGGGCAGACGCTGGCAACGCACTCGATCTCGGCCGGGCTGGATTACCCGGGCGTTGGTCCCGAGCACGCCTGGCTGGCCGAGACCGGCCGGGCCAGCTACCGGCCGATCACCGACGCGCAGGCGATGGAGGCGTTCTCGCTGCTGTGCCGGACCGAGGGCATCATCCCGGCGATTGAGTCGGCGCACGCGCTGGCCGGTGCGCTGCAGGTGGGCCGTGATCTCGGACCCGACGCCGTGCTCCTGGTCAACCTGTCCGGCCGCGGCGACAAGGACGTCGACATCGCGGCCCGCTGGTTCGGCCACCTCGGCGACCGCGATCCCCGCGGTGACGGGGTGCCGGAGTGACGGCGCGCGCGGACGGGTCGTCGCCCCGGGCCAGCACGGCGGGGGGTTCCGGGGGGTCGTCCCCCCGGGCCAGCACGGCGAGCGCAGTCACGGCCGCTTTTGAGCAGGCGGCCGCGCAGGACCGGGCCGCCTTGGTCGGCTATGTGCCAGCCGGATTCCCGTCCGTTGACGGGGCGATCGAAGCCGCGCTCGCGATGGCGGAGGCTGGCGCGGACGTGATCGAGATCGGGCTGCCCTACTCCGACCCGCTGATCGACGGGCCGGTCATCCAGGAGGCCGTGCACCGGGCGCTGACCGCGGGCACCAAGGTGGCGGACGTGCTGCGCACGGTCGCCGCCCTCGCGGCCGCCGGGGTCCCGACGCTGATCATGACGTACTGGAATCCAGTCGAGCAGCACGGGGTGCCGCGCTTTGCCGCCGACCTCGCGCGGGCCGGCGGCAGCGGACTCATCACGCCCGACCTGACGCCGGAAGAGGCCGGTCCCTGGCTGACGGCGGCGGCGGAGCACCACCTCGACCCGGTGTTCCTGGTCGCGCCGAGCTCGTCGGACAGCCGTATCGAGCTCATCACGTCGGTCTGCGGCGGATTCGTCTATGCGGCGTCACTGATGGGGATCACCGGCGCCAGGGAATCGGTCAGCAGCCAGGCTGCCGACCTGGTGAGCCGGGTCAGGAAGCACACCAGGCTGCCGGTTGCCGTCGGCGTCGGCGTCAGCAGCGGGACGCAGGCGGCGCAGGTAGCCGGCTTCGCCGACGGCGTCATCGTCGGCTCGGCGTTCGTCCACCGGCTGCTGGCGGCCGGTAGCCCGCAGGCCGGGCTGGCGGCCGTCCGCGACCTGGCGGCCGAGCTGGCCGATGGGGTCCGGTCCGGGCGGTGAGGGATGATCTTGCCCAATCTGGGCATGGTGCGCTGGCGGGACCTGATCCTGGCCGCGTGCGGTGGATATACTCCTGAAACACGTGCGCAACACGGTCGGCAGCCAGGTCGGCCGTGCACGGCAGGGCCAGAGTCGTCCCGCGGGTTAGTGCTGAGGGCCAGAGTCGTCCCGATCCCACTACCGGTTCACAGGTAACGGCGGCGGACGAGACGACAGGAGCGCACTGGATGGCATCGGCCACCCATGAGTCAAGCACGGCCCAGTCAGTCACTAGCCAAGTTGGCCAGGGACTTTACGACCCCAGGAACGAGCACGACGCGTGCGGCGTCGGCTTCGTGGCCGACCTCACTGGTGCGCGCCGGCACCAGACCGTGGCTCAGGCCCTGACGGTGCTGCGCAACCTCGATCATCGGGGCGCCAAGGGTGCCGATCCTGAGTCCGGTGACGGCGCCGGCATCCTCACCCAGATGCCCGACCGGCTGCTGCGTTCCCGCTGTGAATTTGATCTTCCTCCGGCTGGGAGTTACGCGGCCGGGCTGGCCTTTCTGCCCACCGGGCCGGAGTACATCGCTATGCAAGCGGCGGTGCAGCGGATCGCGACCCAGGAAGGGCTGGCGGTCGTCGGCTGGCGGGATGTGCCGCACAACCTTGCTTTCTGCGGGAACGGGGCGCGGCAGGTGCTGCCGCGGCTGGTTCAGCTGGTCGTGGCGGGCCTGGCCGGAGAGTCTGGCCTGGAACTGGACCGTAAGGCATACTGCCTGCGCAAGCGGGCCGAGCATGACGCGGGCCTGTACCTGGCCAGCCTGGCCAGCGCCACGATCGTCTACAAGGGCATGCTGACCGCGCTGCAGCTCGAGCCCTTCTTCCCGGATCTGGCCGATCCGCTGTACGTCTCGGCTATCGCGCTGGTGCACGCGCGATTCTCGACCAACACGTTCCCGTCCTGGCCGCTCGCCCACCCCTACCGGCTGATCGCGCACAACGGCGAGATCAACACCATCCGCGGCAACCGGAATTGGATGCGCGCCCGGGAGGCACAGCTCAGCACCGGCGTGTTCGGCACCGACACCACCGGGCGCGGCATCGAGCGGCTGCTGCCGCTGATGGACGACACCGTCAGCGACTCGGCCAGCTTCGACGCCTGCCTGGAGCTGCTACACCTAGGCGGCCGGTCACTGCCGCACGCGGTGCTCATGATGATCCCGGAGCCATGGGAGAACAACCCGCACATGGACCCGGCGCGCCGCGAGTTCTACCGGTTCCACGCCTCGCTGATGGAGCCGTGGGACGGTCCCGCGCTGATCGCGTTCACCGACGGCACGGTCATCGGCGCGGTACTGGACCGGAACGGGCTGCGGCCAGGCCGGTACTGGGTGACCGACGACGGGCTGGTCGTGCTGGCCAGCGAGGTCGGTGTGCTCGACATCGCGCCCGACCGGGTGGTGCGCAAGGGCCGGCTGCAGCCGGGCCGGATCTTCCTCGCCGACACCGGGACCGGGCGGATCATCGAGGACGAGGAGGTCAAGACCGCGCTGGCGGGGCAGCAGCCGTACCCGGACTGGCTGCACGCCGGCATGATTCACCTGCGCAACCTGCCCGAGCGCACCAGGGAGCTGCCCGACAGCCGGGTGCTGCTGGTCCAGCAGCAGCAGTTCGGCTACACCGAGGAGGACCTGCGGGTACTGCTCGCGCCGATGGCGCGCACCGGCGCTGAGGCACTCGGCTCCATGGGCACCGACACGCCGCTGGCCGTGCTGTCGGGCCGGCCGCGGCTGCTGTACGACTACTTCACTCAATTGTTCGCGCAGGTCACCAATCCGCCGCTGGACGCGATCCGGGAGGAGCTGGTGACCGCGCTCGGCAGTTCGGTCGGGCCCGAGCACAACCTGCTCGAACCCGGCCCGGCGTCGTGCCGCCAGATCGTGCTCCCGTATCCGGTCATCAGCGACAGCGACCTGGCCAAGATCGTGCACATCAACGACGACGGGGATCTTCCCGGCTTCGCCGCGCACGTCGTTGACGGCCGGTATGAGGTGGCGGGCGGCGGCGCGGCGCTGCAGGAACGGCTGGCCGAGATCAGGGCCGAGGTGTCGGCCGCGATCGCGGCCGGTGCGCGGCTCATCGTGCTGTCCGATCGCGGCGCCGCAGCCGGGGGAGGACAGCCTGGCGTCGTCGCCGAGGTCGGCGACGACCGGCTCGCGCCGATACCCTCGCTGCTGCTCACCGGCGCTGTGCACCACCACCTCATCGCCGAGCAGACCAGGACCAGGGTCGGGCTGATCGTCGAGACCGGTGACGCCCGCGAGTGCCATCACATCGCGCTGCTGATCGGCTACGGCGCCGCCACCGTCTGCCCGTACCTGGCGATCGAGTCGGTCGAGGAGATGGTGCGGCGCGGCACGCTGCGCGACGTCACAGAGCAGCAGGCTGGGGCCAACCTGATCAAGGCGCTCGGCAAGGGCCTGCTCAAGATCATGTCCAAGATGGGCGTGTCCACGGTCGCCTCCTACACCGGCGCGCAGCTGTTCGAGGCGGTCGGCCTTGGCGCGGCGGTGATCGGGACGTGTTTCGCCGGCACCTCCTCACCGCTCGGCGGGGTCGGGTTCGACGAACTCGCCGCCGAGGTCGGCCGGCGGCACGCGATCGCCTACCCGGCGCGCGGCAGCCGTCCGCACCGGCGGCTGGAGACCGGTGGCGACTACCAGTGGCGCCGCGACGGCGAACCGCACTTGTTCAGCCCCGAGGCTGTTTTCAAGCTGCAGCACGCCACCCGCGCCGGCCAGGACAGCATGTTCCGGGAGTACACCAGGCTGGTGGACGACCAGTCGGCCAGCCTGATGACGCTGCGCGGCCTGCTGCGCATCCGCGGCATCGACGATCCGGCGCCCAGCGGCCGCCGCGACATCTCGGTCCGCGAGCCCGTCAGCATCGACGAGGTCGAGCCGGTGTCGAGCATCGTCAGGCGATTCGCCACCGGCGCGATGTCTTACGGCTCGATATCGGCCGAGGCGCACGAGACCATCGCGATCGCGATGAACCGGCTCGGCGCGCGGTCGAACACCGGGGAGGGCGGCGAGGATGCCCGCAGGTACCTGCCTGATGAGAACGGCGACCTGCGCCGCTCAGCGGTGAAGCAGGTTGCCAGCGGCAGGTTCGGCGTCACCAGCGAGTACCTGGTGAACGCCGACGACCTGCAGATCAAGATGGCCCAGGGCGCCAAGCCGGGGGAGGGCGGTCAACTGCCGGGCCACAAGGTCTACCCCTGGATCGCCGCGACCCGGCACTCCACGCCCGGCGTCGGGCTGATCTCGCCTCCGCCGCACCACGACATCTACTCCATCGAGGATCTGGCACAGCTCATCCACGACCTGAAGAACTCCAACCCGCTGGCCCGGGTGCACGTCAAGCTGGTCGCGGAGATGGGTGTCGGCACGGTCGCGGCCGGCGTGTCCAAGGCGCACTCCGACGTGGTGCTGATCTCCGGCCACGACGGCGGCACCGGAGCGGCACCGCTGACGAGCATCAAGCACGCGGGCGCGCCATGGGAGATCGGGCTCGCCGATACCCAGCAGACGCTGCTGCGCAACGGCCTGCGCGACCGGATAGTCGTGCAGGTGGACGGTCAGCTCAAGACCGGCCGCGACGTCATCGTCGCGGCGCTGCTCGGGGCCGAGGAGTTTGGCTTCGCGACCGCGCCGCTGGTGGTCGCCGGCTGCGTGCTGATGCGGGTCTGTCACCTCGACACCTGCCCGGTCGGCGTGGCCACGCAGAACCCCGAGCTGCGCCGCAGGTTCACGGGCCGGCCCGAGTTCATCGTGAACTTCTTCGAGTTCCTCGCGCAGGAGGTGCGCGAGTACCTCGCCGCACTGGGCTTCCGGACGCTAGCCGAGGCCGTCGGCCACGCCGAGTTGCTGGACGCGACCGCAGCAGTCAGCCACTGGAAGGCCGCGGGCCTGGACCTGGGTCCGGTACTGCACGTGCCTGAGCTGCCGCCCGGAACCGCCCGGCACTGCGTCACCGAGCAGGACCATGGCCTGGACAAGGCACTGGACAACACGCTGATCCTGCTGGCCGAGGGTGCGCTCGCGGAGGGCACGCCGGTACGGCTCGAGCTGCCGATCCGGAACGTGAACCGGACCGTCGGCACCATGCTGGGCAGCGAGCTGACCAGGCGCTGGGGCGGTGACGGGCTGCCCGACGACACCATCGAGGTCACGCTGACGGGTTCGGCCGGCCAGTCGCTCGGCGCGTTCCTGCCGCGTGGCATCACCCTGCGGCTTCGCGGCGACGCCAACGACTACCTGGGCAAGGGCCTGTCCGGCGGGCGGATCGTCGCCGCACCGGCGCCGACCGCCTCGTTCACAGCCGAGCACAACGTGATCGCGGGGAACGTGATCGGCTACGGGGCAACCAGCGGTGAGATGCTGCTGCGCGGCGTCGTCGGCGAGCGGTTCTGCGTGCGCAACTCCGGTGCGACCGCGGTGGCCGAGGGCACCGGCGACCACGGCTGCGAGTACATGACCGGGGGCCGGGTGGTGGTGCTCGGGCCGGTCGGCCGCAACTTCGCGGCCGGCATGTCGGGCGGCATCGCCTACCTGCTGGACCCGGATCAGCGCAAGGTCAACACCGGGATGGTCGACATCGAGCCGCTGACCGGCGAGGACGCCTGCTTCCTGCGCGAGCTGATCGCGCGGCACCAGGCGGAGACCGGGTCGGCGGTCGCGGCGGGCCTGCTTGCTGACTGGGACGCCGCGCAGCCCCGGTTCGCCCGGGTGATGCCGCGCGACTACAAGCGGGTGCTCGCCGCGGCGCAGCGAGCCGAGCTAGACGGTGTCGACGTGAGCGAGGCCGTCATGGCCGCGGCGAGCGGCTGAGGCGGTCGGTATGGCTGATCCCAGGGGATTCATGACCACGCCGCGGCAGACGCCTGCCCGTCGACCCGTCGACCTGCGCATCAGGGACTGGCGCGAGGTGTACACCGAGTTCGGCACCGACAAGCTCGAGCGCCAGGCAGGGCGGTGCATGGACTGCGGCATCCCGTTCTGCCACTCCGGTTGCCCGCTCGGCAACCTGATCCCGGAGTGGAACGACCTCGTCCACTCCGGGGACTGGCGCGCGGCAGCCGAGCGGCTGCACGCCACCAACAACTTCCCGGAGTTCACCGGCCGGCTGTGCCCCGCGCCGTGCGAGACGGCGTGCGTGCTCGGAATCAGCCAGGACCCGGTGACGATCAAGCAGGTCGAGGTGGAGATCATCGACCGGGCCTGGGCTGAGGGCTGGGTGCCGCCCCGGCGGCCTGCGCCCGCGGCGCTGGCGGCAGGACGGAAGGTAGCGGTGATCGGCTCCGGGCCGGCCGGGCTGGCTGCCGCGCAGCAGCTGACCAGGGCTGGGCACACGGTGACGGTGTTCGAGCGCGCCGACGCGCCGGGCGGGCTGCTGCGGTACGGCATTCCCGAGTTCAAGATGGAGAAGCGGCACCTGGACCGGCGGCTCATTCAGATGCTGGCTGAGGGAACCGAGTTCCGCTGCGGGATCGAAGCCGGGGTCGGCATCACCGCGGCGCAGTTGCCGAGCACGAGATTGCACTCGGTCTGGCCGTAGCCCTCGTTGATGGTGACGCCGAGCGTCTCGCGGCCCCAGGCGAGGAGCTCCTCGCCCATGGCCTCGCCGCCGGTGAAGATCGAGCGGATCGAGTAGGACCAGCGCGCGCGCGGCTCGGGCACCTGGCGCATCAGCTTGAGTGCCGTCGGCGGCAAGAAGAGGTTGCGCACGCCGTGCTCGGCGATGATCCGGTAGGCGAGCTCGGGATCGAACTTGCGCATGCGGCAGGCGAGCACCGGGATGCCGTGGAACCAGGCGGGCAAGAGCACGTCGAGGAGCCCGCCGATCCACGCCCAGTCGGCCGGCGTCCAGAACAGATCGCCCGCCTGCGGCGGAAACTCGTGGTAGAACTCGACGCCCGTGAGATGGCCGAGCAGCACGCGCTGGGCGTGGAGCGCTCCCTTGGGCGGGCCGGTGGTGCCCGAGGTATAGATGATGAGGGCTGGATCGTCGGCCGCGGTCGCGAGCGGGGTGAAGCGGTCGGAGGCGGCCTCGAGGGCGGTCCAGAAATCGAGTGCGTCCGCAGCCAGCGGGGCGGCACTCG
>Ga0187805_10000784_pt1 | contig 10983 bp, 9 predicted proteins | sample NC_wetland_sal_i_6_FD_132965 | JGI IMG/M metagenome (GOLD analysis project Ga0187805, IMG submission 132965) | Wetland sediment microbial communities from Neuse River Estuary, North Carolina, USA - Control_5 | ecosystem: Environmental > Aquatic > Freshwater > Wetlands > Sediment | place: USA... | reverse complement strand
TGCTTATTCTAAGGTGCGCGGTGACGCTTGCGGCCAACGCCCCGACGGCCCCGGCACGAGCCGAAAGCGACCAGGATGTTGTCTGGCGCAAGGGGCAAGAAAATCCGACGGTCGAGCAGCAGATCAGCGGCTGCAGCGCCGTGATCGATGGGGGCACCATTCAAGGCCGGGAACTTGCCCTGAGCTACTTCCGCAGAGCTGCCGCTTACCTGAAGCAAGAGGACTTCGACAACGCCATCCACGATTTCGGCGAGGGCTTGGCGCTCGATCCCGGCAACGCCACTGCCTTCTATGGCCGCGGCATCGCCTATGAAGCCAAGAAGGATCCAGACCGCGCCATTCAAGACTACGACACCGCGATCAAACTCGATCCACGCCAAGTCAAGGCCTTGAGCAACCGCGCCGCGATCTATGCCGATCAGCGCGCTTATGAGCGCGCGCTCGAGGACAACAACCGCGTCGTCGAGCTAGAGCCAGATCAAGCTGCGGGCTATGTCGCGCGTGGCCTGACCTATGCGCGCCGCGGCGATTTCGAATATGCGCTTCGCGACTTTGACCGGGCAATCGCGCTCGATGCAAAGTCGGCCATTGCCTATTTCAACCGCGGGCGCGTCTATTTCAGCAAGGGCGACGGTGAGCGCTCTATTCGTGACTATAGCGCGGCGATCAATATCGGGCCGAAACATGCGAGCGCATTTGAGAGCCGCGGCTTCGCCTATCTCAGCCAAGGACAGATCGACAACGCGATCGCCGATTACGATGCTGCGTTGCAGCTCGATGCGAAGCGCGCCACGGCGCTTTTCGGGCGCGGCACCGCTAAGCTAAAGAAAGGCGATGCGAGCGGCGCTGAAGACATTGCCGCCGCCAAGGCGATCAAACCCGATATCGCCGCAGCCTTTGACCAGTCCGGTGTGCAGTAGAGTTGCGGGCTCGCCTGCTCTCTGTCATGCCGGAGCTATGAGCGAAACTGTTTCAGCCTCACTGCAGGCGGTCGAACGCGACATCGCCGCTGCGGCGAAGCGCGCTGGTCGGGATCCAGCGACCGTGAAGCTGATCGCCGTCGCCAAGACCGTCTCAGAGCACGCGATCGAAGAGACAATTCTGTTAGGCCAACGCCGCTTCGGCGAGAACCGGGTGCAGGAGGCGAAGGCAAAGTGGCCGGCGTTGAAGGAGCGTCATCCCGACCTCGAGCTCCATCTCATCGGTCCCCTTCAGTCGAACAAGGTGCGCGATGCGGTGCAACTGTTCGAAGTGATTCACAGCGTCGACCGGCCAAAGATCGCGCAGGCGCTCGCCGAGGAGTTCGCGCGCGCCGAAAAGAGACCGCGGCTTCTCGTGCAGGTGAACACCGGCGAGGAGCCACAGAAAGCCGGCATACTTCCTAGCGAGACGGACGACTTCGTCGGGCTATGTCGCGACGACTATGGTCTTGCGATCGAAGGCCTGATGTGCATTCCGCCGCTCGACGAGGAAGCGGCCTTGCACTTTGCGTTGCTCGCCAAGATCGCCGCACGCCTCAAGCTGAAGGAGCTGAGCATGGGCATGAGCGGAGATTTCGAAAAGGCTATTGCCTTCGGCGCGACCTATGTCCGCATCGGCACCGCAATCTTCGGCGCGCGCGAGCTCGACAAAAAATAGATTCTTACATCACCGCAATTACCGACCCTCGCCGCAGCTGCGCAAGCAGCATGAGCAGGTCATGGCGCGAGAGAGCGATGCATCCTTCCGTCGGCGAATAGCCGCGCCGGGCAAGATGCAAGAAGATGGCGCTGCCGCGTCCCCTCGCCCGCGGGCGATCGTTGTAACCGAGCACGAGCACGAGATCGTAAAGGTGGTCGATGCGGGTCAAACGTTCGGCGCGTGACCTCGACAGCTTGACGAGCCTGTTGTAATTGCGGTCCGTGGGGTCCTCGCACCAGCTGTCGGCGGAGCGGATCGCACGCACCGGAAGCTCCGTCCTTGGTCTTGGCACGCGGCGGGCGCGATAAAGCACTTGGCGGATCGGAAGGCGGCCGAGCGGCGTGGCGCCGTCGCCCTCGCGCTTCAATGCGGCGATGCCGCTTCGGCCGAGCGCGGCACGCCGGACGCCATGAGCCAAGGCGATGCGCCCTTCCCTTGGATTTCCGGGAGCGCGCCTGACCACGATGCTCCGCTTAACTCCCATAGCCGATTGGCCTTTTGCGTTCGATCAAGCTAACCGAACCGCTTGTCCAATGGGAAGCCCGCCCTTATTACTGGACACCTCGGGGTTCAATCGGGGCCACCAATGGGAAATGCGCGCAAGATCCTAATCATCGACGACGACGATGAGCTTCGAGACTCCTTGAGCGAGCAGCTTTCGTTGCATGAGGAGTTCGACACGCTGCTCGCCGCCAACGCGACGGACGGGCTTAAGCTTGCGCGCAATGGCCATGTGGATCTTGTGCTTCTCGACGTTGGCCTTCCCGACCTCGATGGACGGGAGGCCTGCAAGCTGCTCCGCCGCAGCGGGTTTAAGGGGCCCGTCGTCATGTTGACGGCGCAAGCCTCCGATGCCGACACCATCCTCGGTTTGGAATCCGGCGCCAACGACTATGTCACCAAGCCGTTCAAGCTCGGCGTGCTGCTCGCTCGTATCCGCGCGCAGCTCAGGCAGCACGAGCAGAGCGAGGACGCCGTCTTCACTATCGGGCCTTACACCTTCAAGCCTGCGTCCAAACTGCTCGTCGATAGCGGCGGCGGCAAGATCAGGCTCACCGAAAAGGAAACCTCCATCCTCAAATATCTCTATCGCGCCGGCGAGCGGGTGGTCACCCGCGATGTGCTGCTGCATGAGGTCTGGGGTTACAACGCCGGGGTCACCACGCACACGCTTGAGACCCACATCTATCGCCTGCGCCAGAAGATCGAGAAGGATCCATCCCAGGCCGAGCTGCTCATCACTGAAACCGGCGGCTACAAGCTTGTGCCTTAGTAAACTGGACGGCGTTTACCCTCACCCTTTCCGCCATGCGACTCGCGCAAGGCTTCGCCGCACAAGTTCGCGACGTAAAGCCCTCTCCCACAAAGGGGCGAGGGGTTCTGTCGATATGGCACCCTCTTTCCCCTCTCCCTCGCGGGAGAGGGTGGATCGCCGCTTAAGCGGCGAGCCGGGTGAGGGGGACTTATTCGTCAATCGCGAAGTCGGCGATGACCGGCACATGATCCGAGGGGCGCGGCCAGTCGCGTGCCTCGTCGAGGACGCGTAGCGAGACCGCGGTTCCGTCCAGTGCTGGCGTAGTCCAGATATGATCGAGACGGCGGCCGCGATTTGACGTGCGCCAATCGCGCGCCCGGTAGCTCCACCAGGTGTAGAGCTTCTCTTCCGGCGGCACATGCTGGCGCATCACGTCGACCCAATCATGCGCGGCCCGCATGCGCTCGAACCGCTCCACCTCCGCAGGTGTATGGCTCACGACCTTGAGCAGTTGCTTGTGCGACCACACATCGGTCGGAAGCGGCGCCACGTTGAGATCGCCGACGAGGAGCGCGCGATTGGTTCGCTTGCCGCGCATACCACGGAACCAAGCGTCCATGGCTTCGAGGAAATCGAGCTTGTGGCGGAACTTTGGATTCAGCGCGGGATCCGGCAGGTCGCCACCCGCTGGCACATAGACATTGTGCAGCACGAGCGGTTTTCTTGCCGTCGGAGAGCCGCCATCTAGAGTAACGGAGAGATGCCGAGCATGTCCCCGCCCGCAAATGTCTCGGCGTTCGATCCGTGCGAAGGGAATGCGGGAGAGGATGGCGACACCGTGGTATCCCTTCTGGCCGGCGATCGCCACATGACTGAAGCCGAGCGCCCGCATTGGCAGCTCGGGGAAACTGCCATCCACGCATTTGATCTCCTGCAAACAGAGAATGTCGGGCTGGTGCGCTCTAACGAAACGCTCGACCAGGTCGAGCCGGAGCCGGACCGAGTTGATGTTCCACGTGGCGAGGCGACAACGCATGAGGAGTGCCCCAAAAGAAAGGCGCCCAACCGCTGCGCGTGGTTGGGCGCCAGAAGCGCGTTTTTTTTGCGCGCGCGTGCCGGGAGGGAAGCCGGCACGGGCGGACCACATCTTCGGCTAGACGGGGGGCACTACCGATGAAAAGCGATGTGGGCCGCTTCTAAGACCAGAAATATGGAGGTTGCGTCAGGATTTCAACTGGCGCGGAGCAAAAAAATTAATGCGTCGTAAATGCTGGCCGCCAGATTGAGCTTAAAGTATTGATTTGTAACCCGTTAGTCGGGGAGTGTTAACGATTTTGTGAAGGCCGCATGGGGGGTAATGGGCCCTTTCTAAGCCCTGAACTCTAGCGGAACGGCTGAAACGAGACGGTGGAATTGAAGAAATCGGCCGCGACCTTTCGCCCAGCAACGATATCGTCGATAGTGACCGTGGTGGCGAGGCCCTGGGCATCGGTAATCACCCATTGCTTGAGCTTCATCTCCGGCGTGGTCTCGAAATAAAGCTTGATTTGGCCTGCGGCCTCGCCCGCCTTGTCTTCAAGCGAAATGGCAAGCGAGCCCTCGCCGCTCTCGACCCCGACGATGCGCGCGTCGCGGGCAAGATCGACCCCGTCGCCCAGCAATAGGCGGAACGGCGTGGATTCAAGCGGATATTTCTCGATCGTCTTGAGGTCGGAATCCTCGATGGCTAGAAAATGTCCGTCCGCGACGATGCGGAGTGTGCTCGGCGGCTCGTAATCGAATCTGAGCTTGCCGGGCCGCTGTACATAGAAGCGGCCCTTGGCGTGCTTGTTGTTGGAGTCGATCTGCTCGAAATTGCCCTGCAAATTGGTGATGGCGTTGAAATAGGCGTTGATGCGCTGGACGGCGGCATCCTCCTGCTCGCCAATCAGCGGCGTCGGGCCCCGCGCGGCTTCCACTGCGGCGTCCCAGCCAGCACCCTCATCGCCGGTATTCGGGTTAAGCTCGCCTGTGGTCGGGGCAGCGGCTGGATCGGGCTCTGCGGCATCGTAGGATGGCGTATGTTGCGGGGTGACGGTGCCGGTGGTGGCGGGCGTCTTTTGCACTGTCGTGCCGTCTTCGGCGAGCGCAATGCCGGCCGAAAGGCAAAGAGCCGATGACAGGCTCCAGACAAGCCATGCGGTTCTTATGCTCATTGATGAACCCCCTCGCGGACCGGTGCGCAACATCGCCCAGGAGCGATCGATAGATGATTCCGCCAAATCTGGTCAACTTCTTGGCGAAGCGCGCACCTTGAATTTCTAGACCTAATAAGGCGAAACCGCCTCGCCGCCGACCAGGATCTCGCGTTTGCCGGCATGATTGGCGGCGCCGATCAGGCCTTCTTTTTCCATGCGCTCGATCAGAGTCGCGGCGCGGTTGTAGCCGATGCCGAGCCGACGCTGCACATAGCTGGTCGAGACCTTGCGGTCCTTGAGCACGACGGCGACGGCCTGATCGTAGAGCTCGTCGCCGGACTCGCCATATCCTTCGCCGTCCTCGCCACCCTCGTCGTTGTCGGACTCCTCCTCGGTGACCGCCTCGAGATAGTCCGGCACCCCCTGCTTCTTCAGATGCCGGACCACTTTCTCGACTTCCTCGTCGGCGACGAAGGGACCATGCACGCGCATGATGCGCCCACCGCCGGCCATGTAGAGCATGTCGCCTTGGCCAAGTAGCTGCTCGGCACCCTGCTCGCCGAGAATCGTGCGGCTGTCGATTTTCGAAGTCACCTGGAAGCTTACGCGTGTTGGGAAATTCGCCTTGATGGTGCCGGTGATCACATCGACGCTTGGGCGCTGCGTCGCGGTGATGAGATGGATGCCGGCGGCCCGTGCCATCTGGGCGAGCCTCTGCACCGCGGCCTCGATGTCCTTGCCCGCGACCATCATCAGGTCTGCCATCTCGTCGACGATGACGACGATGTAGGGCATCGCATCGTAATTCATCTCCTCCTGCTCGTAGATGGCGCGGCCGGTTGAGCGGTCGAAGCCCGTCTGCACCGTGCGGATCAGCGCCTCGCCCTTGGCTTCAGCTTGCAGAATGCGGCTGTTGTATCCCTTGATGTCGCGCACGCCCAATTTCGACATGCGCTTGTACCGCTCCTCCATCTCGCGCACCGTCCATTTGAGCGCCACCACCGCCTTTTTCGGATCAGTGACGACGGGCGCAAGCAGATGCGGGATGCCGTCATAGGCGGACAGCTCCAGCATCTTGGGGTCGATCATGATGAATTTGCACTGGTCGGGAGAGAGCCGGTAGAGCAAGGACAGGATCATGGTGTTGATCCCGACCGACTTGCCGGAGCCGGTGGTGCCCGCAATCAGGAGATGCGGCATGCGCGAGAGGTCGACGATGACGGACTCGCCGCCGATATTCTTTCCGAGCGCGAGCGCAAGCCGCGCGTCGATCTCCTGGAAGTCTGGGGCCTCGAGCAGCTCCCTGAGCACGACGATCTCGCGTCGTTCATTGGGAAGCTCGATGCCGATGGCGTTGCGGCCTGGCACCACGGCGACGCGCGTGGCAACCGCGCTCATGGAGCGGGCGATGTCGTCGGCAAGCCCGATGACGCGTGAGGACTTGGTGCCCGGCGCGGGCTCGAGCTCGTATAGGGTGACGACGGGGCCGGGACGCACATTGGTGATCTCGCCCTTGACGCCAAAATCCTGCAGCACGCCTTCGAGTTCCCGCGCGTTCTCCTGCAAGACTTCGTCGCTGACGCCGCGGCCACGGTGCGTGCGCGGCTGCTGCAGGAGCTTGAGCGGCGGGGCCTCATAGGGCGTGTCGCTGCGCGGCGCGCGGCGCAAACCTGTATGCGCTTTTTTCTCCGCGGTCCGTGTGATGTGATAGTCCTGCTGGGTGACGTCTTCCTCATCCTCGTCGCCCTCTTCGTCCTCATCGCTGAGGTCGAAGGGTTCGAGATCAAAGGTCGGCTCGATGCGGCCGTCTGAGTCTGGCTCGGCCTCCTCGCGCTCGGCCCTGTTGTCCTCGGCGAAATCAGGGCCTTCTTCCGATTCGTCGTCCTGCTTCTTCCAACCAAGGCCCCGCCTGATCTTGGCGCCGGTATGCATGGCGACATGCATGGCGGCGCCGAGCGAGGCATTCGCCCATTCGCTTGGGAGCTTCGTACGCGGCGCCCATAGGGCGATGAGCGAGGATGTGTTGGTGCCGCAGGCAAACAAGAGCAGCGCCGTGCCGGTGATGAGGAAAGCGAGCCCCGCCACGAAGGACGCTGCGGCAGCGGGCAACACGCCGATGAATAGCGCGCCTGTCATGAACAGGTCGCCGAGAATTCCGCCGAGACCGTTCGGCAGGGGCCAGCTCTTCGGCTGCGGCAGCGCGGAAAGCGCAGCCGCGAGCAGCAACACGGCAAGGGGCCAGATGAGAAGTCGCGCACGCCTCCGCTCCGGCACCGTGCGCAGTGCGAGGTGCCACCCCCACGCCGCCAAGGGTAGGAACAGGACTATGGCGGCAAGCCCAAGGGACTGCATGGCGAGATCGGCGACGATTGCGCCCCAATGCCCGAACACGTTCCGAGGGGCGGCTTGCGTGGCGTTGTTGAAGCTCGGGTCGTAGATCGACCAGGTGGCGAGGCTCGCCCAAGCTGCGCAGGCGACGGCGACCATGCCAAGGCCATAGCCCCGGAACATGATCTGCTTCAAACCCGACTCGACCGCGCCCGGCAAGAGCCGGCGCCGGTCTTTCTGTCTACGCTTGCTTGCCATCCCTAACCCAACGTGGCGACGATGCGCTTCAAGGCTTCGCCCGTGGTCTTGGGGTCGTGCACGAGCGCAACCCTGACGTGGCCTGTGCCAGGATTGACTCCGCTTGCCCCCTCGCGGGCGAGATAGGTTCCCGGCAGCAGTCTGACACCACACCCTTTCCAAAGAGTTTTTGTCGCAGCCTCACCGCCCCCATGGGCATTCATGTCGAGCCAGAGAAAAAAGCCTCCTTGCGGGCGCCGGTAGCCGTAGCGGCCTTGAAGCACGGCGTCGGCAATGTCGAAATTCTGCCGATAAAGCGCTCGCCCCTGCTCGACGTGGTTCTCGTCCGACCAGGCCTCCACCGACGCGTACTGGATGGGCAACGGCACTTGCGGGCAGGCAACGTTCCGGAAGCGGGCGAAAGGAGCGATGAAGTCTGCATCGCCAGCCACAAATCCGGAGCGCAAGCCCGGCAAGCCTGAGCGTTTCGACAGGGACTGGAACGTCATGACATTGGCAAAGCTGCCGCTTGCCGCAAATGCGGTCTCAAGCGCCCCAGGCGGCGGGGTATCGCTATAGATCTCCGAGTAGCACTCGTCGGCGAACAGCATGAAGTCGAAGCGGCGCGCAAGCGCGATCGCGGTGGCGAGGTAGCTGCGATCGGCCACGGCCCCTTGCGGGTTCGACGGCGAGCAGAGATAGAGCGCCACGGTGCGCTGCAAGAGCTCGGTATCGATGGCCTCGAGCCTGGGAAGGAATTGGGTCGGCGCGGAGCTTTCGAGGAAAATAGGCTCCGCGCCCGAAGCGGCGGCAGTGGCTGCGTAGGCCTGATAGAAGGGGTTGGGGATCAGTACCGCCGGCCGCGAGGTTGAAGACGTTCGCGCGAGCGCCGGGAAGATCGCGGAGAACAAGCCTTCGCGCGATCCGCTGAGCGGCAGCACCGCCGTGTCGGCATCCACCTGGCCCGCGAGCGTGGGATACCGGCGTTCCAGCCAAGCTACGACTGCCTGGCGCAATGTCGGGATGCCTCTGATCGGCGGATAGCGCCCGAACTCGCTCAAATGCAGCTGAAGCGTGGGTCCGAGGAAGGATGGGATCAGCGCACGCGGCTCGCCGAGCGAGAGGTCGATCGGCAGCGCTCCGGGCTCGATCCCCTCAAGCAGTTCGGCGAGGCGCGCGAAAGGGGAGGCGACAAGATCGTCGAGATAGGTAAACCCGGTCCGAATCGCCATGTCCGAGGGTTACGGTATGGCGTGGCTCCCGGCAATGGTTAGCGGGGAACCGAAAAAAATGAGCCCCGGCAATGCGCCGGGGCTCAGTGGAGAGCAGACTGTCAAGGGAGGAGATCCTGCTCTCGTGGTTAGTTTCTGTCCCTGGAGTTGATTTGGCTTGCTTGTGCTACTGGACCACCTCTCCGTGTAGATTGATGTCGAGACCTTCGACTTCGACCGCCTGACTGACTCTCAAGCCTATGATGAGGTCGATTACCTTGAGGATGATGTAGGTCATGACGAGGCAGTACACGAAAGTGCCCGCGACGTCGTAGAACTGGATCAGCATCTGATGGCCGTTGCCATCGATCAACCAGCCTTTGCCTGCCGAATTGATGGCACTTGAAGCAAACATGCCGGTCATCATGGCGCCGAGCGCGCCACCGACGGCATGTACGCCGAACGCGTCGAGCGCATCGTCATAGCCGAGCGCCTTCTTGACGTGTACCGCCGCGAAATAGCAGACGGCACCGGCGGCGATTCCGATGATCAGTGCGCCAGTCGGGTTGACGAAACCCGAGGCCGGGGTGATGGCTACGAGGCCGGCGACGGCACCTGAGACGAGGCCGAGGATGCTCGGCTTCTTGGCGATGAGCCATTCGCAGACCATCCAAGAAAGTGCCGCTGCCGCCGTGGCGATCTGGGTGGCGGCCATCGCCATACCGGCATTGACATTCGCGGTCACGGCCGAACCAGCGTTGAACCCGAACCAACCTACCCAGAGCAGCGAGGCACCGATCACGCTATAGACGAGGTTGTAAGGTGACATGTTCTCTTTGCCGAGCCCGTAACGGGGACCAAGCACGAGAGCGCAAACGAGACCTGCGGTTCCAGCATTCAGATGCACGACGGTTCCGCCTGCAAAGTCGAGCGCGCCGAGCTGACCGAGCCAGCCGCCGCCCCAGACCCAATGCGCGATCGGGCTGTAGACGAGGACGAGCCAGGCTCCCATGAACACCATGAAGGATGAGAACTTCATGCGGTCCGCCAGCGACCCGGCAATCAGGGCCGGCGTGATGATGGCGAAGGTCATCTGGAAGCACATATAGACCGATTCAGGAATTGACCCGGCCAACGGGCTTACCGCGTTGAGGGTCATCGGCTTCAGCATGAAATATTTGAAGCCGCCGAGCCATTTGTTGAGCGACTCGCTGTCATTGGTGGTGAAGGCAATCGAGTAGCCGATGATCATCCACAAGACGGTAATAATGCAGGTCGCGCCAAAGGCCTGCCCGACGGTGGCGAGCACGTTTTTCTTGCGCACCATTCCGCCATAGAACAGGGCAAGGCCCGGGATCGTCATCATCAAAACGAGGGCAGTGGAGGTGAGCATCCACGCGGTGTCGCCAGTATTGATGGGTGATGGCGGTGGTACCGGGGGCGTCGCTGCCGGCGCCGCTTCCGCTGCTGCTTGCGCAAACGCCGGATCGATATGGGCGAGGATCAACGCAGCGAGCGCTGCGACCGCGCCGAAAAGATACTTCATATGAGTCACCATCTATTTGCCTCCCCATCTCAGAGCGCTGATTCGTCGGTTTCGCCGGTACGGATACGCACCGTCTGCTCGACCGGGACCACGAAGATCTTGCCGTCGCCGATTTGCCCGGTCTTGGCGGCGGCGACGATGGCGTCAACGGCCTTGTCGACCATCTTGGCAGGCACGACGACTTCGATCTTGATCTTCGGCAGAAAGTTCACGGCGTATTCCGCGCCCCGATAGATTTCCGTGTGGCCTTTTTGGCGTCCGTAACCTTTCACTTCGGTCACAGTCATGCCCTGCAGGCCGAGCTCGGCGAGGGCTTGGCGCACCTCATCGAGCTTGAATGGCTTGATGATCGCCATCACCAGCTTCATCAGTTCACCCCTCCATGTTGCGGCTTTTCGGTTTTGGTCATGGTCGTGCGTTCACCCGAAATCTAAACACGACGACGCTCGCGGACGAGGCCTTCTTGCGTCGTGGAGGCCACGAGCACGCCAGAGCGCGTAAAAAACGTGCCACGGCAAAAGGCTCGGCCGCCGCCTGAGCTTGGGCTGT
>Ga0187805_10000783_pt1 | contig 10983 bp, 8 predicted proteins | sample NC_wetland_sal_i_6_FD_132965 | JGI IMG/M metagenome (GOLD analysis project Ga0187805, IMG submission 132965) | Wetland sediment microbial communities from Neuse River Estuary, North Carolina, USA - Control_5 | ecosystem: Environmental > Aquatic > Freshwater > Wetlands > Sediment | place: USA... | reverse complement strand
GGCGACCGCCCCGGCCATCGCGAGCGACGCGGGGCCGACCACGGCTGTCGCTGTCCCGGTGGCATCGGTGGCGTCCGTGACCGACGCGGCGGCTGGCGCGCGGCCGGCGTCCGGGCGCCCGGCGGCGCCGGTGCCGGACATGCCAGTGAGGTAAGACAGGTAACCAGGCACGAGCGGCAGGCAGCACGGCGACAGGAAGGTGATCGCCCCGGCGGCCGCGGCTACCGGGATGGCCAGCAGCACTGGTCCGGAGAGGATCAGGTGCTCGACTCCGCCGCTCACGGCCGGCCTCCCTTAACTGGGCGTTCGGGTCGCACCTACGCTACTCGCGCAGCCGGAATGCGCCAGCGGTGCCCGGTTGCGCCGCTGTCGCGCGTCCCGGGCGCGATGAAGGGTCGCGGAGTGACGGCCACGACCTTCTTGTGGCCTGGCTGACACTCTGATGCCCGATCGCGGCTACGCGGCTGTGCTGCCTGCGCCGCTACACAGCTGTGCTGCCTGCGCCGCTACGCGGCGGTGCTGCCTGCGCCGCTACGCGGCGGTGCTGCCTGCGCCGCTACGCGGCGGTGGCGGTGGTCACCTCCGCCATAGCGCGAAACGCCGCGTTGACGGCCTGGCCACCCGCAGGTAGCAGCGGCAGCCGGACCGCCGGGCTCGGGATCTCGCCGAGCCGGTGCAGCACGGCCTTGATCACGACCGGGTTCGGCTCCGCGAACAGGGCCGTCGACAGCCGTGCGAGCCGATGGCCGAGTTCCCGTGCCTCGTTCGCTCGCCCCTCGCGCCACAGATCGGTCAGCCGGGCGAACTCGGCCGTGCGCACGTGCGCGGAGGCCAGGATGCCGCCGTCGGCACCGAGCGCGAGCAGCGCAGATGCATACACGTCATCGCCCGCGAGCACGCTGAACCCCTCGGGCCGCCCGGCGAGCATCAGCACGGTGTCCTGGTCCACCGCCCCCGCCGCGTGCTTGACGCCAGCGATCCTGGGCAGGCAGGCGAGCTGCCGGAGGCTGCTCCAGCTCACCACCTGGCCGGTGCGATAAAGAATGTTATAAATGATCAAGGGAACGGGGGAGCTGCCTGCCAGCGCCTGGAAATGCGCGAGCACCCCGGCCTCGCCAGGGCGGCTGTAGTACGGCACCAGCGTCAGCGCGGCGTGGACCTCGGAGTGGCTGCGCAGCGCCGCCAGGTCGGCGGCCGACCTGGCGGTGTCGTTCGTGCCAGCGCCGACGATGAGGAGCGCCGCCCGCTCCCTGCACACGCTGGCGCAGACCCGCAGCACCGCGGCCCGCTCGTGGTCGGTCAGCGTGGCCGTCTCGGCTGTCGTGCCCAGCGCCACGAGCCCGGTGGCGCCATCATCGAGCACCCGGTGCGCCAGCCGCTCGAGCGCGGTCTCGGCGATGTCGTCGGTTGCGGTGAAGGGCGTGATCAGCGGGACGAACAGGCCAGCGAGTTCGGTCATGGGGCGATCATGGCTCGCTTCAATCATGCAGGTCCAGTTCCGATTTGCACACGGACAATTAAGCTGAGCTAATGCTTGATGTCCGCAAGATGTTGCTTCTTCGCGAACTGGCCAGGCTCGGCACGATCGGCGCGGTGGCGCAGGCCAGTTTCTGCACTGCGTCAGCGGTGTCACAGCAGCTGCGCGCGCTGGAGCGAGAGGCAGGCGTGCCGCTCCTCCGGCGGAGCGGCCGGCGCGTCGAGCTGACCGCGGCCGGGGCCGACCTGGCCGAACGGACTGGCCAGGTGGTCGCTCTGCTCGAGCAGGCGTCCGCCGAGCTGGCCGCGGCCCGGCATGAGCTGGCCGGGGAGCTGCGCATCGGCGCCTTTCCGACCGCCGTGCGGACTGTGCTGCCAGCGGCGCTGGTCTCGCTTGGTGCCGAGCATCCGCGGCTTGAGTTGCACGTCACCGAGCTAGACCCGGCGCAGGCGCCGGACGCGTTGCGGGCCGGCACTCTGGACATCGCGCTAGTGCACGAGTACGACTACGTGCCCGCCGAGCCGAACCCGGCGCTGGTCACCGAGGCGCTGCTGGACGAGACCGTATTTCTGGCTTCGGCAGCAGGCTCCAGCCCGCAACCCGCGACAGGCGATCCGGTCCTGGCCTGCCGGGCGCGGCCGTGGATCGCCGGGAGCCCGGGCACTTTGTGCCACCTGATGACCGTCCGGCTGTGTCAGGCGGCTGGGTTCACGCCGCGCATCCGGCACTACGCCGACGACTTCGGCGCCGTGCTGACCCTGGTCGCCGCCAGCCAGGGTGTAGCCCTGGTGCCTGAGCTCGCGCTGGCCGACCGGCCGTCCGGCGTCGAACTTGTCGCGCTGCCCGCGCGGCGGCGGACGCTCATCGCCTGCCGGGAGGGCGGGGCGCGCCACCCAGCCTTGGCGGCGTGCGCCGCCGCGCTGCGGGCCGCGGCCGCAAGCTATCCGGACATCGCGGTCGGCTGCGGCTGACCCGCTCCCGCCCGCCTGAACCGCCGCCGCCAGATCGATCGCTCGGCCGCCGTCCAGGCTGTCGTGGTGACCAGGTAGAGGCCGGCCGCCAGCGGCACGAAGGCGGCCACGATCAGCGTGGTGTAAGGCAGCACCCGGCCGAGCAGAACCGCACCCGACCCGGCTGTGCGCGCCGAGCCGCTGCTTGCTGCGGCTGTGGTCGTGCCAGCTGCGGCCCTGGTGATTCTGCCGACGCCGAAGCAGGCGGCCGCCAGCAGCGCGAACAGTGCCAGGAACACCAGCCCCTGCAGGCTGGCCGGACCCGCGCCGGTCAGCCAGTGACTACCGAGCGGAGCCGCCAGCAAATGGCTCGTGAGCAGCGCGTTCGGGTGACCCGCCACGGTCTTCGACAGGAACAGCCGGTACATGACGCTGAAGAACGGCAGCTGCAGCAGCAGCGGCAGGCAGCCGGCCAGCAGTGTGCCGCCTTCGGCCTGGTAGAGCGCTGCGAGTTCCTGCTGCAGTCGGTCAGGCTGCCGAGCGTAGCGCGCCCGCAGCTCGGCCACCCGCGGCTGCAGCGCGGTGATGCTGGCCTGCCCGCGGAGCGCTGAGAAGCTCAGCGGAGCCAGCAGCAGCCGCACCGCCAGGGTGAACACGATGATCGCGACCGCGGTTGCCAGCCCGCCCGGCAGCGGCGAGAGGAACTGGGCCAGCGTAAACACGATGTGATAAGCCACGCCCACCGGGGCGTTGAGAAATCCGAGCATGTCGACTGCCCTCCAGCAGGTCGGATGAGTCCGGGATCAGCTGGAGACGGCCGCGTGACGCTACGCGGAGCAGTACGACGTGCTCCGAGCGCGGTTGTCTCGCTGGGAACAGCCAGCAGGCAGATCAGGCGGCCGCCTGGGCCGCCGACGGTGCTCGGGGCCGGGCTCGGCCGGCCGCGTCGGGATTGCGCTGGCGCTGGAAGGCGGCGCCCCATGACCTGCGCCGCAGCGCAGCCGCGCGCCGAATGAGCAGACTGGCCGCGATCGCGCTGCCCGGTCGGCGGGCCTGGGCCAGCAGCGCGATGATCGTGCCAGCCAGGGCGACTGCCGCGATGGCCAGCAGTGCGGATGGCGTGGCGGCATGCGCCGCAAGCTGCCAGCTGGCCGCCACGTACGCTGACCCGATCGCCAGCGTGACACGGAGCGCGCGGACTACATCCACCACAGCAACCAGCGTACGCGTCCGCTGGCCGCCCTGCTGGCACGCCGGGTCTAAGTCAGCGGCGCTGTCGCTCGCAGCCCGCCCGGCGGCTAGCGGAGATGTCTAGGCCGAGAAGAGATAACCGGGCGATGCCGTCACCGGGCAGAAAGGCGCCTGGCGCGGCGCGGGTGGCGACCGGCCCGTATGCCGCCGCCTGCTCGCCCGGCGGCCCCGGCTGCGGTGCTCTCCGGGGACAGGCCCCCGGAACCCGCCGCGGTGCTGGCCCGGGGAAGGCCCCGGACCCCTGTGGTGCTATCCGCTAAGCCGGGCCGCCCGGCCGATCGATCCTGACTAGTCGCGATTCCAGGCTCACGCGTGGGCGCGGTGCATGCCGTCGTGCTGCTGCCATGCAGTTGTGCCGGCGGCGGTCGCTGCCTTCGTCTGACCCCACTTCTGCTTGACCACCTCGGTGGGCGGCATGTCGAGCTCGCGGAACCACTGACGGCAAGCAGAGGCCATCGCGGTCCCGCTGACGAGCATGCCGATGAGCCCGATCAGGCCGCCGGTTCCGACCATCACGGCACCGAGAATCAACGGCGCCTTGTGCGTCTGGAATGGGCCCGGCGGGTAACTCTGGCCGTTTTTCATGGCTTCCTTCCCTGAGGGTTGCGGGTCGCTCTTGACCGTTCCCGGCTCGCCGGCTCCGACCTCATCCGTTCCGGGTGATTGGGCGTGCCGCGGCCCAGAGCTGCCGGTAGAGCCCGCCACGGGTCATGAGCTGGCGGTGGGTACCTCGCTCGATGGCCCGGCCACCGTCCAGCACGACGATCTCGTCGATCTCGTCCAGATCGTCCAGCTCATGGGTGATCAGAAGGACGGACCGTCCCGCCGTCTGCGCGAGCAGGTCGGCCATGAGCTCCCGCCGTACGTCGGGGTCGAGGCTGGCCGTCGGCTCATCCAGGACCAGCACGGCGGGGTCGGCGAGTAGCGCCCGGGCGAGAGCGATCCGCTGGCGCTCACCGCCGGAGATAGTGGCGCCGCGGGGGCCGACCAGGGTGTCCAGGCCGTCTGGCAGCGAGTCGATCCACGGCATTAGCCGGGCCCGGGTCGCGACCGCGGCTAGGTCATGGTCGGAGGCATCCGGCCGGGCCAGCCGCAGATTGCCCGCGATCGTGTCGTCGAATATGTGCGGATCCTGCGGGCAGCCCCCGATTAGCCGCCGGACGTCATCGGCGGCGTAGCTCGCGAGATCCCGGCCGGCCAGCAGGGCCGTGCCGCCGGATAGCTCGCAGAACCGGAGCAGCACGTTGGCAGCCGTCGACTTGCCCGCGCCGCTCCGGCCCACCAGCGCGACTCGCTTCCCTGGCGTCAGGTCGAGGTCGAGCCGGTCCAGCGCGAGCGGGCTGGATTGCTGGTACCGCACGCAGGCGCCGCGCAAGGTCACGGTCACCGGGCGGTCAGGCAGCGCGGCCGGCACGGCCGGGTCGCGTACCGGGTCCGGTGCGTCCAGCACGGCACAGACCCGCCGGGCAGACGTCCGGGCCTGACCTAGCGCCAGCGCCGCGGCCGGAAGGCCGCTGACCGCCTCGAACGACGCGAGCGCCGTGAGCGTGAGCACGGCGAGCGGGACCCGGCCAAGGGCGCCGTCCCCGGCGGCCGCCACGCCGAGCACCAGCACCCCCCACAGCGTCAACCCGGCGGTGAGCGAGCCGAACCCGGTGCCAAGACCGGCAGCGGCGGCAGACCGGCCGCCCGCCGCGGCCAGCTCGGCATCCGCCGCGCTGACGCGGTCGAGTCCGGCCTGCTCCGCGCCGAATGCGTGCACGTCGGCGGCACCGGCCAGCAGATTGCTGAGGATGGCTGCCAGCTCGCCCCTGACGGGCGCGGTGCGCCGGCGGGACCGGCGGTCGGCCACGGCGCTCGCCAGCGGCACGGCGGTGCCGCCCAGGATCAGCCCGGCCGCGAGCAAGCCGGCCGCGGGGGCCAGCACGAGCAGGCAGGCGGTGACGGCGCCAGCGCCGACCAGCGCTGCCGCGAGCGGCGGGGTGATGCCGCGCACAAACACCTCCTGCGTCGAGTCGACGTCGCTGACCAGGCGGGCGAGCAGGTCGCCGCCGCGGAACTCGTGCAGCCCGGCCGGTGCCAGCCGCTCGAGCCGCCGGTAGACCGCAACCCGGACATCGGCCACGATCCGGAACGCCACGTCGTGCGCGCTGAGCCGCTCGCCGTACCGGAACACCCCGCGCCCCACGCTGAACGCCCGGACCGCGACCACCGCGCCCGTGATGGCTACGATGCTCGGCTGCTGCGATGCCCTGGCCAGCAGGAAGCCGGAGGTCGCCAGCAGGGCTACGGCGCAGCCGGTCGCGGCCGCGCCGGCGATGGCCGCCACGGCCAGCCGCCCGCGTAGCGGGCGGGCCAGCCACAGCATCCGGAGAAGCGGATCGGCAGCCGCTCGGCGCGGCGTCATCAGGCTGGCACCTCGGCCGCGACAGCCAGCCGACCGCCGTCCAGGGTCAGTACCCGGTCGGCGGCTGCTAGCTCGCGACTGTCATGCGTGACCAGCACGACGGTACGGCCGGTCGCGAGGGCGTCGACGACCGCGCTGATCTCGGCCGCGGTGGCCGGGTCCAGGTGGGCGGTCGGCTCGTCCAGGAGCAGCAGCGGAGCGTCGCGCAGGAAGGCACGCGCCAGCGCCAGCCGCTGCCGCTGCCCGGCGGACAGGTTCAGCGCGCGCTCGCCGAGGCGAGCTGCGTAGCCGCCCGGCAGCTTCGCGATGAACTCCTCCGCGCCGGCCAGCCGGGCGGCACGGTCGATGGCATCGAAACCAGCGCGGGGTTGGCCCAGGGCAATGTTCTCGGCGACCGTGCCGGCAAACAGGTAGGGGCGCTGGGGCACCCAGGCGACGTACCGCCGCCACTCGGCCGCAGCGGTTTCGGCCAGGTCGGCACCGCCTACGGCGAGCCGGCCGGACGTCGGCTCGGTGAACAGCAGCAACAGGGAGAGCAGCGTGCTCTTCCCGGCGCCGCTCGGCCCGCAGACGGCGATGTGCTCACCTGAGCCGATCGTCACGGTGACCTCGCACAGCGCTGGCTGGGCCCGACCGGGATAGCAGACGGTCACCGCGTCCAGCTCGATGGGCTGACGCGACGGGTCCGGCACCGGTTCCGGCCGCCGCTGCGGGCAGTTCTGGCGCCGCGGCAGCGGGGTGTCGAGCACCTGGAACGTCCGGCCGGCGGCGGCGGTCCCCTCGGCGCTGGCATGGAACTGCGCGCCGAGGTTGCGCAGCGGCAAGTAAGCCTCGGGTGTCAGCAGCAGCACCAGCAGCGCCGTCTCGTAGCCCAGGTGCCCGGCCAGCAGTCGCAACCCCACCTCGACGGCGACCAGGGCGGTGGCCAGCGCGGCAGCCAGTTCCAGAACCAGCGCCGACAGGAACGTGACGCGCAGCGCTGCCATCGTGGCAGTCCGGTGCTCGTCGGTCACCGCCTTGATGACATCGACCTGCGCCTTGGCCCGGCCCAACACCTTCAGCGTCGGCAGGCCCTCAATCACGTCCAGGAAATGGCCGCCGAGCCTGGCCAGCAGCCGCCACTGGCGCTGCGTGCGTTCCCTCGTATGAAGGCCTATCAGCACCGCGAAGAGCGGGATCAGCGGCAGTGTGCCGGCGATCACCAGCCCGGAGATCCAGTCAGCCGCGGCGACCCTGACCAGCACCGCCACCGGCACGATGACGCCGAGCAGCGCGGCTGGCAGATAACGGGCGAAGTAGCTGTCGAGGGCGTCGATGCCTTTGGTCGCGAGCGTGGTGAGCTCGCCCGCTTGCTGCCCGGTCAGCCAGCTGGGGCCAAGCCTGAGCGCGTGCTCAGCAAGCCGGCCGCGCAACCGCGACTTGACGACCGCGGCGGCGCGCAACGCCGCCGCCTCGCCGCCGCAGGCCGCGGCCGCGCGGGCGGTCAGCACGAGCAGCAGCACAAGCACCGTGCTCGCGAGCACGGTCAGGCCTGCGCCGCGCGCCGCGGTCGCGAGCACCCGGGCCAGCAGGCTGGCCTGAGCCAGGATCAGCGCGGTCGTGACGAGGCCGAGGACGACCGTGCAAGCGAGGTAGCCGCGTGCCGCGCTCGCGGGCTGCAGTAGCCGCCGTGCGGGTGATGTTGCCCGGGCTGTCCGGTCACCGCACGTCACGACGGCCGTGCCTGGTCCGGCGGCTGGACCCCCGGAGGAAGCCATGCCTAGTCGGCTCCGGCGCCCCCGCGGTCGCGCTCGCGCCGTGGGCCCCCTCCGGCGGCCGCCCTGCCATGGCGACGGCCGCGGATACCGCCGGTCGTGGGGTTGCGCCGACAGCGGGCCGGAACGACTGGTCGGTGATGCGCCGGCGGAACACGTAGTACGTCCATGCTTGGTAGGCCAGCACGATAGGCAGCAGGACGAGCGCGACGACGGTGGTGACCTTGAGCGAGTAGGGCGGGGACGCGCTGTTGTGCACGGTCAGGCTGAAGGCTGGGTTAGTGCTGGAGACCATGACCCGCGGGTACAGGTCGACGAAGATCGTGATGATGGACAGGCCGATCGCCGCGCTGGTTGCCGTGAAGGCCCAGCCCTCGTGGTGGCCGCTGACCAGGGCCCATGCGGCCAGGATCGCCAGGATGGCGAGGAACTCGACGACGTTCAGGAAGCCGCCGCCGCCGGCGGTGACGTGGGTCCAGGACACCCACGCGATCGTCACCAGCGCGGTCACCGGGGCGATGCGGCGCGCGGTCTTGCCGGCCCGGAACCGCACGTCCCCCGTGGTCTTGAGCGTGATGAAGGTGGCGCCGTGCAGCAGGCAGATGACAACGAGGGTGATCCCGGTGAAGACGCCATAGCCCTGCAGCAGGTTCCAGAAGCTGCCGGTGTACTCGTGGTTGGCGCCGATGGGCAGGCCGTGCAGCAGGTCGCCGAGCGCGATGCCGATCAGCAGCGGAGCAAGCAAGCTGCCGAGCATCAGAAGCCGGCTCCAGTTAGTGCGCCACCGCTGCGATGGGCTCTTGCCGCGGTACTCGAACGACACGCCGCGGACGATCAGCGCGCCCAGCAGCAGCACCAGGGCCAGGTAGAGGGCGGAGAACATGGTGGCGTACCAGCCAGGGAACGCGGCGAACATGGCAGCACCGGCGACGATGAGCCAGACCTCGTTCCCGTCCCAGAGCGGGCCGATCGTGTTGATCACGGTGCGGATGCCAACCTCGTCACGGCCGACCAGTCCGTTCAGCATGCCGACGCCCATGTCGAAGCCCTCGAGGACGAAGAAGCCGGTCCACAGGATCGCGATCAGGACGAACCAGAACGGTACGAATGCCATAACCTCACCTCAGTACTGCATCGCTGGCACGGGCTGGTCCGCCTGCGCGGGCGCGGGCGGCAGCTCCTTCCGCGAGTACCGGAGCATGAGCACCAGGTCGATGGTGCCGAGCGTGCCGTAGAGCACGAAGAAACCGAGCACGCTGATCCACAGCTCGGGGGTCGACACCGACGGGGACAGGCCGTTCTTGGTGAGCATGATGCCCTGCACGATCCACGGCTGCCGGCCGCTCTCCGTGAGCAGCCACCCGGCGGTGTTTATCAGGAACGGCAGGATGACCATCCACTGTGCTGCCCACAGGAACCGCCGGGCGGTTGCCAGCTTGTGCCTCCGGTTGAGCCACAGGCCCCACAGCGCGACCAGGGTGACCACGATCGCGAGATAGGCCATCACCCGCATGCTCCAGTACTGGATGAACACGTTGGGCACGTAATAGCCGGGGCCGAACTTGGCGACGTACTGGTTCTGCAGCGGGGTCAGCCCGATGACCTTGCCGTTCCAATGGTTGGTGGCCAGCAGTGATAGCAGGTGCGGGATCTCGAGGATCTGGGTGGGGGTGTGGTCGTTGTTGCCGCCGCCGATCTGGATTAGCGAGAACGAGCACGGCTGGCAGGTCGTCCACTGCGCCTCCGCAGCGGCGATCTTCATCGGCTGATACCTCGCCTCGATCACGCCGAGCTCGTCGCCGACCAGCATGGTCAGCAGGATGGCGGGCACCAGCACCACCAGCGACAGCCGCGCGGAGCGGGTGAACACCGCCTTCTCGGCGCCGCGGCGCAGTTGCCAGGCCGACACCGCCAGCATCACGGCGGCACCGGTCGTGATGGAAGCAAGGATCACCTTCGCGTAGCCCCACAGAAATACGGGGTTGGTGAACAGCGCCCAGATGTCATTGAGCTCGGGAGCGTGCGTGGTCGGGTTGAGCACGTAGCCAACCGGGTGCTGCATCCACGAATTGGCGGCCAGGATGAACGCCGCCGACAGCATGCTCCCGAACGCAACCAGCCAGATAGTGGCCAGGTGCACGCGCTGGGACAGCTTGTCCCAGCCGAACAGCCACAAGCCCAGGAACGTGGATTCCAGGAAGAACGCCGCGAGTCCTTCCATCGCGAGCGGCGCGCCGAAGATGTTGCCGACCAGGCGCGAGAAGGCCGACCAGTTCATCCCGAACTCGAACTCCTGCACCAGCCCGGTGACCACGCCGATGGCCACGTTGATGACCAGCAGCGTGCCGAAGAAGCGGGTCAGCCGCAGATACTCGGGGTTCTTCCGGGAATACCAGGCCGTCTGCAGCAGCGCCGTCAGGAACGCCAGCCCGATCGTGACCGGCACAAAGAAGAAGTGATTGATCGAGGTAAACGCGAATTGCCACCTGGCCAGGTCCTCGCGCAACGGTCAGCCCTCCGGGCGCCTCACCCGCAACGGCGTAGCTGAGCTTTCTCTCCCCGCCCGCAGCGGGTGCGCGTCACCCGACGCGGGTGATTAGCGATCACGTCCGCGCCGGGATGGCTCATCGCCGGGAAGGTCAGTGCCGCCAGTTGGAATGCGGGCCGAGTTACTGGAGCCCTGCACGCCCCCGGCCCGCGCTCGGTGCCGACTGGAGTCGCCGGCAGCACAGCGCAGACCTCGGCGGTCCGCACGAGGTGCTGCTCGTGGCGACGGCGGTCAGTCCGTCGCTGGCAAACGCGACTATCAAGATCTTCCACTCCATCGCGCAGGCGGCCGCTGTACCCCTCTCCGTGCAAGACGTCCGCCCCTTGCCCGCCAGCGACCCGGATGGCCTATCCAAGATCTACTTCATGATCTCGCTGCTCTCCCCGACGCTGATCTTCGGGAACGTCCTGATCACCCGCATCAGCCCTGGCCCGCATCCGCTCTGGCACCTAGCCGTGATCGCGGTCTATGCAGCCATCGTCGCCGCGGTGGGCACCGCGCTGGCCGACGCCGCGATCGGCGCACTCACCGGTGCGCCCTGGGCGCTATTCGGCATCGGCGCGCTGCTCGCCTTCGCCGTGGCCGCCACAGGAGCG
>Ga0187805_10000782_pt1 | contig 10985 bp, 6 predicted proteins | sample NC_wetland_sal_i_6_FD_132965 | JGI IMG/M metagenome (GOLD analysis project Ga0187805, IMG submission 132965) | Wetland sediment microbial communities from Neuse River Estuary, North Carolina, USA - Control_5 | ecosystem: Environmental > Aquatic > Freshwater > Wetlands > Sediment | place: USA... | reverse complement strand
TCGACGACTGGCTCACAGTCCAGAATGGCAATGTCACCGGCCTTCAAAATCAGATCGATCCAGACCTTCGCTACCGGCGTAACGGTCGCGATCTGGCGGCGTTTACCCACGTCGACGTGCTGTTTCAGGAGTACTTCACGGCTTTCCTCGTGCTCGGCACAATTGGTGCGCCGGTAAATCCCGGCAACCCTTATGTCGGCTCGAAGACGGAAAACGGCTTCGGCACGTTCGGTGGGCCCGATTTCGCGGGCACCCTCGGCGAAGTAGCGACCAAGGCTCTGAACGCCGTCTGGTACCAGAAATGGTTTGTGCACCTCCGTCCTCGGCCAGAGGCCATTGGCGGCATCGTCCACCTGATCAAGACTGGGCAGGGCAACATGACCGACGTCACTTTGAGCGATGTAATCTTGAATTCGGAAGGACTTCAGCAGAGTTTCAACAAATATGGGACGTGGCTGCTTTCGCAGGCGTTTCCTGAAGGCTCGCCGACGCATCCCTCCTACCCGACGGGACACGGCGTGGTCGCCGGCGCTTGTATCACGGTGCTGAAGTTCTTTTTCGACGGCAGCTTCGTGATCCCAAATCCGCTGGTGCCCTCGAACGACGGGCTTTCGCTGTTGTCCTACACGGGCGCGGATGCGGGCCAGTTAACCGTCAACGGTGAGCTCAACAAGCTCGGGCACAACGTCAGTTTCGGTCACGGGATCCACGCCGGCATCCACTGGCGCAGCGACACCGACACCTCCTTGATGCTGGGAGAGGCCGTCGCGCTCAGTTTCCTCAGGGACAAGGCCAGGACCTACAACGAGCCGTTCACCGTCAGTCTGACGAAATTCAACGGGACGACCGCGACTATCTCCAACCAAGGTAACCCGTAGAAACGACGTGTAGCTTTCACTTAGCCCACACGAATTCAGCCGAGCGATTGTGCAAATTGCCGTAAGTACCTAATGACTAAGGACTGGAGGAGGAAGGGGCCCGGTGGCCCCACCGGTCTTCAAAACCGGCTTGGCGACTAATAGTGTCGCCGGAGGGTTCGACTCCCTCCCCCCTCCGCCGCAAGCAGGATTGTTGGGGCGCTTTCGTGATAGTGGGTAATGCGAGGCATCGAAAGTGGACGCTCCTCCCGACCTCCGCTCGCAGGCATTTCAAAGGCTCACGCGCTGGCTCACGCCCAGCCGCTCCACCGCGATGCGCCAATACCGCTGGCGCGCGCGCATCTACGATCTCGAGCTGGCACTTTTCGAGCCGATGCGGCAACGCGCCATCGATCGGCTGCGTCTGAAAAACGGCGACCGGGTTTTGGACGTCGGCTGCGGGACCGGGCTTAGCTTTCCGGTGCTGGAGGGCAGGGTCGGCCCTGAAGGCTCGATCGTCGGAATCGAACAGAGCCCCGAGATGCTCGAGCGGGCGGGCGTGCGGGTAGCCGAGAATAGCTGGAAGAACGTCGTGCTCATCCTGGCCTCGGCCGAGGAAGCCGCTATACCGCTCGCGGCCGACGCGGCGTTGTTTCATTTCACGCACGACATAATGCGCACGCCCAAGGCGCTCGCCAACGTCTGCAGCCATCTGAAACCAGGCGCGCGGATCGTCGCGGCCGGACTCAAGTGGGCACCTATCCGGGCGATGCCGCTGAATCTCCTGGTGTGGAACGCCGCGTTGCAGTCGACCAGCACGCTCGAGGGCCTCGCGCGTCCGTGGAGCCATCTGGAGCCGCTGGTGTCGGAGTTCGAGTTGGAGCAGATGCTGGGCGGCACCGTGTATATCGCCAGCGGCGTCGTAAAGCAGGGCGGAATTTTCTGATACTATGGCTGCAGGGCGTCGCGTGCGATTGAACCGGTGAATCCTGAGTACACGGCTCGCGACGCCGCCAAGTCATGAGACATATATTTGTTTTCGCGGTGCTGTTTGCCGCGGTCGCCCCGTTCGGATGCAGCACTCAGCTACCGGATCAATCGCAATCGCAAACCGCAAGTGCAGCTCAACCGCAATCGCGACTCGTAATCGCGCCCAAGGTCACCGACGTGCCCGCTCATCCGCTGCCATTCAAGGGCAAGTTGATTTCCGGCGACCCGGCTGAACTTCCGCCCGCGGTCGCGCTGTCCCTGTCGGATACTTCGCCGGTGACATTCACCTATCGCGAGGAATTGACCCACGACGATTACCACACACCTCTGTCGATTTCCTGGCTCGATCCTCTGACCTATGCTGGTTCTCCGCTGGGCGAAATCGGGACGACCGCGTTTGCTTCTCTCTCGATCAGCGCTGGTGACACGATCCTGGCCGACTACACCGCCAAGGAGCACGCCTCAAAGTCGTACAACATGTACGCGAACGCCACCCACGCCGAGGTGGACGAAGCTGCGCGCGCCGCTGTCCGGCAGAGTATCGATCAGAAGCTGTACGAAGATGAAGCAAGGCTGGCTAAGGCCGCCGCCAACGCAAACAAATCTCCAGCCGCATCAGTCGGCCAATGAATCGCGGGCTTGTGCTGCTGTTGCTCGGCGGCTTCAGCGCTTTGGTCATAGGATGCGCCGTTCAGGGGCAGCCCTTTGAAAAAGCCAAGGCGCCTCCAGGCAATGCGGTTATTTACGTGTACCGGCCCTACAGCTACGCTTCGTCGCTACTCCGTCCCGCGATTACATGCGGGGAGGAGACGGCGCGCATCGGCCCTGGCGGCTATCATGTCTTCATCGTCCCAGCCGGCCAGAAGGCCGTCTGCAGTGTCCAGACCGACGCCGGTGCCGACGAGGTCGACATTCAAACCGAGCCCCGTTCCTATTACATCAGGGAAGAACTTGGATGGGGTGCCTTGACTTCCATCCCGCATCTCAATCCGGTTGACAACGACAAAGCACAGACCGAGATCCAGAGCTGCGTGCTGGAACCTCAGCTCGGGAGCGCGAAATAATGTCGATCGAGGATGACGTCACACCGGTCCGCGCGAATAGTCGTTTCGATGAGGCCCGTCTCGAACGCTACCTGAGCGGGCGGATGCCAAATTTTCGCGGTCCGCTTGCCGTCAGGCAGTTCGTCGGCGGGCAGTCGAATCCCACCTACCTGCTTTCAACCCCGGACGCACGTTTCGTCATGCGCAAGAAACCGCCGGGTACTCTGCTCCCGTCGGCTCATCAGGTCGAGCGCGAATTTCGAATCATGAAGGCGCTGGCGGCAACCGATGTGCCGGTCCCGGGCGTGCACGTCCTGTGCGAGGACGCCGGCGTCATCGGCACCGCATTCTTTGTGATGGACTTTGTCGAGGGGCGTATCATGCGCGATCCGATGATGCCCGACTCGAGCCCGCGCGAGCGCGCCGCATGCTACGACTCGATGAACGACGTGCTCGCGCGGCTGCACAAGGTTGACTTTCGCGCGGTGGGACTTGGCGACTACGGCCGGCCTGAGGCGTACGTCGCACGCCAGGTGGCGCGCTGGTCGAAGCAGTACGAAGCCTCGAAAATCGACGAGATCCCGGAGATGGATCGGCTGATCGAATGGCTCCGGCAGCATATGCCCGCGGCAGACGAGACGACGATCGCGCACGGCGACTACCGGATGGAGAACATCGTCTTTCATCCGGTCGAGCCGCGCGTGGTCGCGGTGCTTGACTGGGAGCTCTCGACGCTTGGCCATCCGCTAGGCGACCTGGGGTGGGCCTGCCGTCCTTACCATTGCCCGCCGGGCATCGACGGCGTGTTGAGTTTTCAAGGCATCGATCTGAAGGCGGCTGGAATTCCGAGCGAGGAGGAATTTGTCGCCGCATACTGCCGGCGCGCCGGCCGGACCAGCGTCCCCGATCTAATGTTCTTTGTGGCGTTCTCGTTGTTTCGTGCCGCCGCCATATCACAAGGAATTGCGATGCGCGCGAAACTTGGCAACGCGAGCGGCCCCGACGCAGCGGATCGTGGCGCCAAGGCCAGACTGATGGCCGAAGTCGGATGGGATGTAGCGCAGGCTTGCGAGATCGCAACGAACTCATGAACAAGGCAGCCGGGATCCCCGAACTTGTAGAGCTTGATGCAAACGCTCTTTCGCGCGCGATCAAGTCGAAGCGGGTCTCGTGCGTCGAGGTGATGAACGCGTATCTGGATCAGGTCGATCGCCTGAACCCGCGCGTCAACGCGATCGTGTCGCTTTTGCCCCGCCAGGATCTGCTCGAGCAGGCCAGAACTCGCGATGCGCAGCTGGCTCGCGGCGATCATCTCGGCTGGATGCACGGCTTTCCGCATGCGATCAAGGATCTCGAGCCGACCAGAGGTATCCGCACCACGATGGGCTCGCCACTGTTCAAAAATTTTGTTCCGCCTGCGGACTCGATCATGGTCGAGCGAATCCGGCGTGCGGGCGGAATTATTATCGGGAAAACAAACGTCCCGGAGTTTGGCCTGGGATCGCAAACCTACAATCCCGTCTTTGGCACTACGCTCAACGCGTACGATCAGTCGAAGACATGCGGCGGCAGCAGCGGCGGCGCGGCCGTCGCGCTCGCGCTCAGGATGCTGCCGGTTGCGGATGGCAGCGACAACGGCGGCTCGATCCGAAATCCCGCCGCGTTCAACAACGTGTTCGGATTGCGAACTTCGTTCGGCCGGGTTCCGTCGTTGTTCGACGAGGTCTTCATGCCGTCGATTTCGGTGCGCGGCCCGATGGCGCGGACGGTGCCGGACCTCGCGATGTTTCTGTCGGTGATTGCCGGATACGACGCGCGCACGCCACTTTCCATTCGCCAGGACCCGGCCGAGTTTGCAGGGGCGCTTAGGCGCGACTTCAAAGGAACGCGTATCGGATGGGTCGGAGACTTTGGCGGACACATCCCGTTCGATCCGGGCGTGCTCGATCTCTGCAAGGACGCGCTCAAAGTGTTCGAGGCGCTCGGATGCACGGTGGAAGAAGCGATTCCCGACTATCCGCTGGCGCCGGTGTGGGACAGCTGGCGCAAAATTCGAGCGTGGCAGATTGGGGCGATCCTGAGCGGGCCCTACGCCGACCCCGCCAGGCGTGCGCTGATGAAACCCGAACTGCAGTGGGAAATCGAGAATGGCCTCAAGGCCGGCGCATTCGAAGTCGCGGATGCGTTGTCGGTGCGCACGGCGTGGTATCAGGCGGTGCGCACATTCTTCGAGAAGTATGATTTCATGATCGCGTCCGGCGCTCAGGTCTTCCCGTTTGACGCGACGATCCATTGGCCCAAAGAAGTCGGCGGCGCATCCATGGATACTTACCATCGCTGGATGGAAGTGATGATTCCGATCTCGATGTCGGGTTGCCCCGCGCTCAGCGCACCAGCCGGCTTCAGTGAACGCGGATTACCGATGGGTATTCAGATTGTCGGTCCGAATCATGCAGAGATGGCCTGCATGCAACTCGCGCACGCTTACGACCAGGCGACCAACTGGGTGACAAGGCGACCGCCATCATTACTAAGTAGCTAATGAAGTGGCTATTGGGCCTGAATAGTCAGTCGGCGACGTGCGACTCAGCCGATGCCGTAGTTGGGCGGCCGAGGATCCACCGCCGCAGGCTCGACCATCCCGCACTGAGCCGGTCCATATACAGATAAATCACCGGCGTCGTGTAGAGTGTCAGGACTTGGCTCACGAGCAGTCCGCCAACGATCGCGATGCCGAGCGGGCGCCGCATCTCGGAGCCAACGCCGGTGCCCAGCGCGAGCGGCAAGCCGCCGAGCAGCGCGGCCATCGTGGTCATCATGATCGGGCGAAAGCGCAGCACGCACGCCTGGTAGATCGCATCGTGCGGCGGTTTCCCTTCGCCGCGTTGAGCCTCGAGCGCGAAGTCGATCATCATGATTGCGTTTTTCTTGACGATGCCGATGAGCAGGATGACTCCGATAAGCGCGATCACGCTAAGGTCGATGTGGAAAATGAGCAGCGCGAGGATCGCGCCCACGCCGGCTGAGGGCAGTGTCGAGAGAATCGTGATCGGATGGATGTAACTTTCGTAGAGGATGCCGAGCACGATGTACACGGCGAAGAGCGCGAAAGCGATGAGGAAACCTTCGTTCTTGAGCGAGGCCTGAAACGCCTGCGCGGTCCCCTGGAATGTTCCGCGAATGCCGGCGGGCAGGTGAATCTGCGCCTCGGCTTGCATGATCGCGTCAACCGCGTCGCCCAGGGCGACGCCCGGCGCGAGATTGAACGAGATCGTCACCGACGGAAATTGACCCTGGTGATTAACCGCTAGCGCGGTCCGATCGTTCGCGAAGTGGGTGAAGGTGCTGAGCTTGACCAACTGCCCGGTGCTGGACATCGCGTGGATCTGGTCGAGCGACTCGGGGTTCTGCCAGAACTGCGGCGCGACCTCCATCACGACATGATACTGATTCAGCGGCGTGTATATGGTGGACACCTGCCGCTGGCCGAACGCGTCATAGAGCGTATCGTCGATCGCCTGTTGCGAGAGTCCCAGGCGCGAAGCAGTGTCGCGATCGACGACGACGTTGGCTTCCAGCCCGCTATTCTGCTGATCGCTGCTGACGTCGGTGAGAATTTTGACCGAGCGCAATTTCTTGAGCACCTTGGGTGCCCATTGGTTAAGCTCATTGAGGTCGTCGCTCTGCAGCGTGAACTGGTATTGTGCGTTGGCCGATCTGCCGCCGATTCGCAAATCCTGAACCGCCTGAAGATAGAGATTGACGCCGGGGACGTGGGCGACCTCCTTGCGGATGCGCCCGATAACCAGGTCGGCGCTGATCTTTCGCTCGCTCAGCGGCCTAAGCGCGATGTACATAGTCGCGGTATTGGTTGCACCGTTCATGCCGGTGAATGCGATGACGTTGTCCACGGCCGGGTCTTTATCAATGACCGCCACCAGTTCGGAAAGCCGATCGCGCATCGCCTGGAATGAAGTGTCCTGGTCGGCCTGCACCGAGCCCGTCAGGCGCCCCGTATCCTGCTGCGGGAAGAATCCCTTGGGCACGATGATGAACAGAGAAATGCTCAGGCCGAGGGTCGCGAGCGCGACCATCAGAGTAAGCGGCTGATGGTCTAAAACCCACAACAGGCTGGTTTCGTAATGCTCCAGCATCCCTTTGAAAAAACGTTCGCTAGCGCGGTACCAGCGGCCATGTTTTTCTTCGGCGTGCGGCCTGAGCAGGTGTGCGCTCATCATCGGCGTGGTGGTGAGCGAAATAACCAGTGAAACGAGGACCGCGGCCGACAAGGTGACCGCAAACTCGCGGAAAAGCCGGCCGACGATTCCGGACATCAGCAAAATCGGGATAAAGACCGCGACCAGCGAGATGCTAATCGATATCACCGTGAAGCCGATGCCCGCAGCGCCCTTAATCGCGGCTTCGAACGGCGCCATTCCCTGTTCGCGGTAGCGGGAAATGTTCTCGATAACCACAATTGCGTCGTCAACCACAAAGCCGGTGCAAATCGTGAGCGCCATCAGCGAGAGGTTGTCGAGGCTGTAGCCGAGCAGGTACATCACGCCGAATGTTCCGACCAATGACAGCGGAACGGCGACCCCCGGAATGAATGTGGCGCGCAGATTACGCAGGAACAGGAACACCACCATGATCACCAGTGCTATCGATACGCACAGCGTGAACTCCACGTCGCGAACCGAGGCGCGGATGGTGGTCGTGCGGTCCATGACTACGGAGAGATGGATTGCCGGTGAGATCGAGGCACGCAACTGGGGCATCGCGGCGTAGACTCGATCGACCGTTTCGATGATGTTCGCGCCGGGCTGGCGGAAAACGATAAGGCCGATGACAGGCTTGCCATCGAGCATCCCTGTGGCGCGGACGTTCTCGACTGAGTCTCTGACCCATGCGATATCGGAAAGCTGAACCGCCGAGCCATTGCTGTAGCGGACTATCAGCGGCTGGTAGTCCTGGGCCTTGAGCAGCTGATCGGTGGTGCTCAACCCCCATGATCGGTTATTGTCCGCCACTTCGCCCTTGGGCCGGTTCGCGTTGGCGGCGGCCAGCGCCATTCGCACGTCCTCGAAACCGACGCCGAGGTTGCTCATCTGCGTTGGATTCAGTTCGACGCGGACCCCGGGTAATGCGCTTCCGCCGACCGAGACCTGGCCGACGCCCTGTATTTGCGAGAGTTTCTGCTCAAGGATTGAATCAGCCGCGTCGTACATCTGTCCCGGGCGCATGGAGTCCGAGGTAAGCCCGAGAATCAGGATCGGCGCATCTGCCGGATTGACTTTTCGATAGGTCGGCTTGCTCGGCAGAGTCGTCGGCAGTTGCCCGGCGGCCGCATTGATGGCGGCCTGCACGTCGCGGGCGGCGGCGTCGATATTGCGGTTCAAGTCGAACTGCAAAACTATGGCGGTGGCGCCGAGATAGCTGGTCGAAGTCAGTTCCGTCAGACCGGCGATACGGCCGAACTGGCGCTCGAGCGGGGTCGCCACCGACGAGGCCATCGTCTCCGGACTCGCACCGGGCAACGTCGCCTGGACCAGAACGGTCGGGAACTCGACCTGCGGCAACGGCGCAACCGGAAGCAGCCGGAATCCGATCGCACCCGCGAGCGCGAGCGCGATAGTCAGCAGCGTGGTTGCGACCGGCTTCCTTATGAAGGGTTCGGAAATGCTCATGACGCTTGAGCCGGGATGGCCTCCGGAACAACATTCCTTGTCTTCCATTTCGACACGCGGGTCGCCAGGCGGTCGAAGGTGAGGAAGATCACCGGCGTCGTGTAAAGCGTGAGCACCTGGCTCACCAGCAGGCCGCCGACGATTGCGATACCGAGCGGGCGGCGCAACTCGGAGCCGACTCCCGTGCCGAGCGCGAGCGGCAATGCGCCGAGCAACGCCGCCATCGTGGTCATCATGATGGGCCTGAAGCGCAGCAGGCAGGCTTGCAAGATCGCCTCACGCGGCGGCTTGCCGTCCTCACGCTGAGCTTCAAGTGCGAAGTCGATCATCATGATTGCGTTCTTCTTGACGATACCTATCAGCAGGATGATGCCGATGAGCGCGATCACGTTCAGATCGGAACCGCAGATCATCAAAGCGAGGATCGCGCCCACGCCGGCCGACGGCAGGGTCGAGATAATCGTGATCGGGTGGATGTAGCTCTCGTAGAGAACCCCGAGCACGATGTACACAGTGACCAGCGCCGCAAGGATTAGCAGCGGCTCGTTGGTCAACGACGCGCGGAACGCCGCCGCGGTGCCCTGGAACGAAGCCTCGATGCTTGCGGGCATCCCGATTTCCTCGCGCGCCCGGTCGATCGCGGAGACCGCGTCGCCGAGTGAGTAGCCCTCAGCCAGATCAAACGAGATTGTGACTGCGGGGAACTGCCCCTCATGGTTGACGACGAGCGGGGCCGCACCCGGTTCGAAGTGGGTGAAAGCGCTAAGCGGCACTTCACCGCCGGTGGCCGAGCGAATGTAGATGTGGTCGAGCGCGTGCGGACTGTTTTGAAACTCCGGCGCCACTTCGAGCACCACGTGATACTGGTTCAACTGGGTGAAAATCGTTGACACCTGCCGCTGGCCGAACGCGTCGTACAGGGTCTGGTCGATCAGATTCGGCGTGATACCCAGGCGCGAAGCGGTCAGCCGATCGATGACGACGTGCTCCTGCTGGCCGCCGTTCTGCTGGTCGGTGGCGACGTTGCGCAGCGCCGGCAGCGCTTGGAGCCTGTCCACGAGTTTCCCGGTCCAGAGAGTCAATTCGGCGGCGCTTGGATCTTCGAGGCTGTACTGATACTGCGTGCGGCTGACGCGGTCTTCGACCGTCAGATCCTGCACCGGCTGCAGAAAGAGTTTCATTCCCTGGACGGCCGCCACCTTCGGCTGCAAGCGGTTGATAATCGTGCTGATGTCCACCTTGCGCTGCTCGAGTGGTTTCAGGTTGATCAGCATTCGTCCGCTGTTGACGGTGGTGTTGGTGCCATCGATCCCGACAAACGACGACAGGCTTTTCACCGCCGGGTCCTGCAAAATGACCTGCGCCAAAGCCTGCTGGCCGCGGACCATCGCGGCGAACGATACATTCTGCGGCGCCTCGGAGATGCCCTGGATGACGCCGGTGTCCTGCACCGGGAAGAAGCCCTTGGGCACGACGATGTAGAGCACGATCGTCAGGACCAGGGTGCCGATCGCGACGATCAGCGTTTCGGTTTCGTGGGCAAGAACCCACTCGAGCGTTCGATCGTAGAACGCGATCGTGTCCTTGAAGACCTTTTCCGAGCGGCGATAAAACCAGGTCTGCTCGCGCTCGGGCGTATGCCGCAGCAGCTTCGCGCACATCATCGGCGTCAGCGTCAGCGAGACGATCGCCGACATCAGGATCGTCACCGCCAGCGTGACCGCGAACTCGCGGAACAACCGGCCGACGATATCGCCCATGAACAGCAGCGGAATCAGCACCGCGATCAGCGAGATGGTCAGCGACAAGATGGTGAAGCCGATCTGCTCGGCGCCCTTGAGCGCGGCCTGCAGCGGCGCGTCGCCTTCCTCGATGAAGCGCGAGATGTTTTCGATCATCACGATCGCGTCGTCGACGACGAAGCCGGTCGAAATCGTAAGCGCCATCAGCGACAGGTTGTCGAGGCTGTAGCCGACCAGGTACATCACGCCGAAGGTTCCGATCAGTGACAGCGGGACCGCGATGCTGGGAATGATCGTCGCCGACAGGCTGCGCAAGAACAGGAAGATGACCATCACGACCAGCGCCACCGTCAGCATCAGCTCGAACTGGACATCCGCCACCGACGCGCGAATCGTGGTGGTCCGATCTGTCAGGATGTGGACCTTCACCGACGAGGGCAGCGAGGCCTGCAAGCGCGGCATCAAGGCCTTGATGCGGTCCACGACGGCGATGATGTTGGCGCCGGGCTGGCGCTGAACGTTGACGATCACGGCCGGCGTGGTGTCCATCCACGCCGCGGCCTTGACGTTCTCGGCGTCGTCCACCGCGCGCGCGATGTCGGAAAGCTTGACCGGCGCGCCGTTACGATAGGCGACGATCAGCGGCATATAGTCCTTGGCGGCCAG
>Ga0187805_10000781_pt1 | contig 10986 bp, 8 predicted proteins | sample NC_wetland_sal_i_6_FD_132965 | JGI IMG/M metagenome (GOLD analysis project Ga0187805, IMG submission 132965) | Wetland sediment microbial communities from Neuse River Estuary, North Carolina, USA - Control_5 | ecosystem: Environmental > Aquatic > Freshwater > Wetlands > Sediment | place: USA... | reverse complement strand
TTGGGCCGCTTGGAATGTCGCTCAGCACATACGAACAACCGATCCCTGCGAGCGCGGTTCCGCTGGCGAGTACAGCTCACGAACCGCACGGGCAGCCCATCAACGGCGATCGCCATATTTACCCGGAAATGGCAGCCGCCGGACTTTCGACGACTCCGAGCGAACTGGCGCGGTTCGCGATGGCGATTCAGCAGGCGCGGGAAGGAGTTCCGAGCGCGATCATCTCAAAGCAGCTCGCAGAGCTTATGACCACGCCATATATGCCCGGAAGTTTCGGACTCGGCTTCGAAATGCTGCGCTCGAATGAAAAGGAAAAGCGCTTCTTCGGCCATACGGGCGGTAACGTCGGATATCGATGTATGCTCCTGGCGACGCTCCACGGCGGCAACGGCGTCGCTGCCATGACCAACGGCGACGAATTCAAAGCGGTAAGCGAGATCGTGAACAAAGTCGTGGCAGAGTACGGCTGGTAAACGATCGCCGCATCGGGAGGACAGGGTGGCGGGAGAAAAACTTCTCAGCAGGCGCGAAGCCGCCCAGTTGCTCGCCGCCGGTGGCACAGTCGCTTCGCGGCTAAAAGGTGCTTCCATGGACCTGACCACAGCTTGCGGTATCGCCGAGGCAGTCCGCCGCCGGCGGGCATCAGCAGTCGAGGTGCTCGACCATTACATCAAGCGCATTGAAAAATACAATCCGAAGCTGAATGCGTTCGTGTTTCTTGATGTCGATTCTGCCCGCAAACGAGCGCGCGAAATCGATGAAGCCGTCCGGCGCGGCGAAGATCCCGGTCCGCTTGCCGGAGTTCCTTTCGGCATAAAGGACTTGGACGACTGCGCGGGTATGCCGACCTCGAAAGGTTCGCTGTTATATAAGGGACGCCCACCGGTCGCGGCGGATTTCCCGCACATTGGCCGCATCCGGCGCGCGGGAGCTGTGATGCTCGGAAAGACGGCGGCTCCTGAGTTCGGGCTGGCTTCGATCACCAGTTCACGCGCATGGGGCGTCACCCGTAATCCCTGGAATCCCGCGATGAGCCCGGGCGGCAGCAGCGGCGGAACGTCCGCAGGCGTGGCCGCTGGAATGTTCCCGCTCGGATCGGGGACCGACGGCGGCGGCAGTATACGATCGCCAGCGGCGTTCACCGGGCTCGTTGGGCTCAAGCCATCGCATGGACGAATCGGACGCGCGGTCGTCAGCGATATCAGTTGCCACGGGTGCCTCAGCCTGACCGTTCGCGACACCGCGCGCTATCTGGACATTGCCGCGGGACCCTCACTAAACGACCGCACTTCATTGCCGCCGTCCACTGTGAAGTATGAGCAGGTGATGGAAACTCTGCAGGTAGCCGGCTTGAAGGCGGCGTGGTCGTCGGACTTCGGATTCATTCCGACAGAAACCGAATGCATCGAGAACGCGAAAAAGGCGGCAGAAAAACTGGCTGCTGCCGCGAAACTCAAATGGGTCGATAAGGAGTTCAAATCCATCGATCCGGTGCCGACCTGGGGCTTCTCGACGATCACGCGGGATCTGGGAGATCTCGAATTGGAAGGGCTGTGGCCCTCGAAGGCGGACTTGCTCACCGATCGCATTCGGCAGCGGATGGAAAACCTGCGCGCGCCGACGCCGCTCGCCCTCTCACGCGCGGAACAGACGCGTCGAACAATCGAGGAGCAGGCGGCGAAGTTTTTCGAAGAAGTCGATATTCTCTTCAGTCCGGTGACGACGCTCGTTTCGATTCCCGCAGAAGGCCCCGTGCCCGCCACAATCGCGGGTCGAGACGCCCGCAGCACGGGAGCGGAAGCGCATCTGATGATGGCGAACTTCTGCTGGCTGCCGGCAATCTCGGTTCCCGCCGGATTCAGTTCGACCGGATTCCCGATCGGGCTACAGATCGTGTGCCGGCGCTGGCGCGATGATGTCGCGTTGCGGCTGGCGCGGATCTGGGAACAGACGCAGCCGTGGCCGCTCAGAGCCCCTGAATATCGCGCTTAGTTGAGAAGAATCTCGCGCAGCCCCCGCGAAATCGGCGTCATCGCGTGGGCCGATTCCAAATTCATCATATAAGCGTAGACGATTCCTTTATCCGGCAGGATCACAAGGTTCGTCGTGGTGCCGCGCTGTCCGCCAGTGTGCCCGAGTAGGGTCATTCCGTTATCCTGTCGGATTTCGAATCCGAGTCCATACGGGGCCGTGCTTCCATCTGGGAGCTTCGTCGCCGTCCACATAGTCTTGAGAGTCGCGGGTCGCACCAGTTTGCCTTCATTCAACGCGAGTGCAAACCTCACCAGATCCGAGACCGCGGAGACAAGTCCCCCGCCCGCGACTTTGTTGCTGGTGTCAGCGAGATCGCAATTTTCGACGACACCGTTCGGTCGCAACTGGTAGCCGCGTGCGCGATGCGGAATCAGCTTGTAAACGCTGTCCTCGCCGATGGTATCCATGGCCGCGGGTGCGAACACGTGTTCGTGAAGGTAATCGGAGAGGCGCTCGTGCGTCAACGCCTCGAGCATCGCACCGATAACCGTGTAGCCGTAAGTGGAGTACGAATATTTCGTTCCCGGCTCGAACAACAGCGCGTCATTTGCGAACACGCCCATCGGCGTAACGTGATCGGTGTAATGCATGGTGCTGCTCATCTCATTGCCCAGGTAGCTGCGGATTCCCGCCGTGTGACTCATCAGATGGCGCACCGTTACGGTCCACGGTTTTTCAGGGAATTGAGGCACGTAGCGGCGAATCGGCACGTCGAGATCGATCTTTCCCTGCTCGACGAGCTGCATGACCGCGATCGCAGTCATCGGTTTTGAAATCGAAGCAAGCCGCACGCGCGTGTCGGCGGTCATCGGAACGAAATTCTCCAGGTCCGCCATTCCGAATCCGCCGGTCCACTGGATTTTCCCGTTCACCGCGATCGCCATGGAAATTCCAGGCACGCTGTTGCGGGCCATTTCCGCGGTCACCAACTGCTCGATCTTCTTGATCTTTTCAGTAGGCAATTGCGCGAAGGCAAGCCTGCATAGAACGATTCCTGCAAGGAGGATGCGTCGGGTCACGAAAAATTACCTCGTCTTTGTGAATTCCGCCGGCAGCGGTTTGCGCGGCAGCATTTCGTCGCGATTCGCGGCGTGATAAATCACGGAGGCGAGCACCGCTGCTGACTGCATCAGGTCGCCCGCCTGCAGCCGGTCGTACACGTCCATATTCGAATGGTGCGTCCGCGTTTCGTACTCGACCGGGTCCTGAATGAACTGGAACGCGGGAATGCCGGCTTCATCAAAGGGAACCTGGTCGCTCCCGTATTCTCCGGCGATGGTTAGAGTCGTGACGCCGAGATCCCGGAACGGTGCGAACCAGTCAGAAAAGATCGGGCGCATCATGTCGTTGTTTTGCATGTACACGCCGCGGATTTTTCCCGTACCGTCATCGAAGTTGAAATAGCCGCTGACCTTCGCGTGCGCCGGCAGGATTTTACCCGTTTGCTTATCGGCGAAGAACTTCTGAACGTAGGGAAGAGCGCCGAAGCCTTGCTCTTCTCCGGTCCAGAGGCCGATTCGGACCGTGCGAGCCATCTTCAACTGGAGCTTATTCAGGATGCGGACCGCTTCGAGAACTACGGCACATCCGGCGGCGTTGTCGGTCGCGCCCGTTCCGAACATGTGCGAGTCAAGATGTCCGCCGGCCATGACGAGTTCGTCGGGTTTGGTCGTACCCGGAATCTCGCCGATCACGCTGAATGAATCGACCGAGGATTCCGGCATGTCATTCACGATTTCGAACTCCACCTGTACGGGAATATTGTGCTGCAAGAGGCGCGCGATGCGATTGTAGTGCTCGGCGGCGAGCGCGATCGCCGGTGGTGAGGTCGGCTCGTCCGGGCGCCGCGATCCGGCGGGAGTCGAAAAAATGGTCCCGCCTTCGACCAAGAGTCCGAGATCGCCGCGCGACAGTTTCGAGCTTGCGGAGACCGCGACGGCAACGCCTTCATCGTTCAAGAACGTGTTCAGTGCATTCCGCAGCCGGTTGCGCGCCGTGGGATCATAAGGCCCCGCATGCAAGCCGGGCTCCGGAGCTTCGGCGATGTGCGCCAGGTCTTCTGGGCTGAACCGAAGCATTAACGGTCTCGCCTGTGGCTGCAGAACATGCGGCTCGTCAATCAACGCGATCTTGCCCCGCAGTTTTCCCTTGTACCGCGGGAAATCGGCTTCGCTGCGTAATGGCGCCAGAACGGGCGCACCGCGAATCGCTCCTGGCGTGCTGCGGCCCATGGGACGCGCAACACCAATCAACGGGGCGTAGCTCGGCTCCAGAAGGTGAGCACTGAGCCGCTTGTTGGTCCAGCTTCTGCCGAACGGACCCCAGGGTTCGAGGTGGACGTTCGTCAATCCGAATTGGGACATTCGTTTCATGGACCAATCGGCTGCGGAGCGCAGGGCCGGGGAGCCGGTATAACGGCCCCCGAAGACTTCGCTGATGTAAAACGCCGTCTCCATGACCTTCGAATTCCCAAAGGCCTCGGCGCGAATCCGATGGATCGCCGGCAGGTCGATGCGTTCCTGGCAAAAGAGCGCACCAGTTGCGGCAAGCAGCAGACCTGGAACCCACAAGCGGGCAGTCGACCCCATGTCGCGGATTATCGGGCTTGGTGCAAGAGCAAGTCTGTAGTGCCCCGTGAAAGAGTTCTGAAAATTCTCTGAAAGCGGCGGCGACTCGACCCCAGCTGTGGAAATTTGCGGACAACTCTGGTACGATCCGCGGCATGGAACCGGCGGCCTCGAGCGGCCTGCAGCGCAGGTTGGGACTGTTTGATATCACGCTGCTGGTGATGGGATCGATCATCGGAACATCGATTTTCATCACGCCACAAGTGATTGCGCGCGACCTGAGGAGTCAGACGCTGCTCATTGCCGCCTGGGCCCTGGGAGGGGTCTTTGCGCTCTGCGGATCGTTCTCGTATGCGGAACTCGCGTGGCGAAAGCCGCAGGTCGGCGGACAATACGCCTACCTCCGAGACGCCTATCACCCGGCGGTCGCCTTTCTCTACGGCTGGTGTGCCTTGCTGATCACGCAGACCGGCGGCATGGCTTCGGTGGCGATGATTTTCGCGCGTTACTTTCGCGAACTGACGGGTTCGACCGTGGACCTTCGCATCATTGTGACCGTCGCGATCGCAATTCTCAGCTTCGCCAACTGCCTGGGAGTCCGGACGGGCAGCACAGTTCAGGACTTGTTGATGCTCGCGAAAATCGGCGGCATCGGAACCCTGATTTTGTGCGGATTGTTTCTCGCGCCCGGACGCTGGTGGCAAACGACCGCAGTTCCGTCGGGCGCAGGATGGAACATCGCCACGGATTTCGGGTCGGCGATGGTTTTGATCCTGTTCGGGTACGGCGGCTGGCAATACGCGACGCTTGTTTCCGGAGAAGTACGCGACCCCAAAAGGAACCTGCCGCGCGGATTCATCTTCGGGATCATCGGCGTTGTGATCCTTTATATGGGCGTGAATCTCGCCTGCATTCGCGCGCTCGGACCTGATCTTGCCAAGTCCCCGAATCCGGCATCCGCAGCGATGCGGGCAGCGCTCGGGGCTCGCGGCGCGACGCTCATCGCCCTGGCAATCGCGATTTCGGCAATCGGGTACTTGAGCCAGGCAACCTTGACCACGCCGCGGCTCTATTACGCCATGGCGCTCGACGGTCTTTTCTTTAAGCGCGTCGGCTGGCTGCATCCCCGCACACGGGCGCCGATTGTCGCGATTCTCCTGCAGGGCGGTTGTGCGATTCTGATTTCGTTCACGGGCTCGTTCGAAGAGATTTTGCGCTATGTGACATCGGTTGAGCTCGTCTTCGGCATCTTGACGGTCTGCGGCTTGTTTATTTTTCGAAGACGCGACGCCCAGGCTGAAGTCAATGGGGCGTTCAAGGCGCCGGGACATCCGGTGACGACAATGTTTTTCGTGATCATGTCCGCCGCGGTGGTGCTGAATGCTTACTACAAGCGGCCCGTGAACAGCCTGATCGGCGCGGCGATCGCAATGACCGGAATCCCTGTGTACTTATTCTGGCGCCACCGGGCCCGACCCGAGCGAACACGGCGGGAGTTGGTCAACGAGTCGGCTGAAAGCTCCAACTGACCGGCTTTACCTCGAGTCTTCGCCCCAGATGTATTTCGAAAACCAGGCATAGTTGTGCTGCATTACGGCGAGCTGGCTTTTCGGCTCGTCGATAATGTGGCCGAATCCCGAATAAAGAATCAGTTTCGTGGGGATTCCTTTGTCTTTCAACGCTCGATAAAGTTCGAACGCATCGGGGACAGGCACTCTCGGGTCGCGAGAGCCGTGCTGAAACAGGATCGGCGTTTTGGCCCGAGTCGCATAGCTGATCGGAGAGTGAATGCGATAGATTTCGGGATTCTCCCAGGGCGTTGCTCCCAGCATCTGGCGCGTGAACCATTGTAGGTCGGTGTTCACATAGTAGGTGACCCAGTCCGTGATTCCCGCGCCGACCGAAGCAGCCTTGAAACGGTCGCCGTAGGTGGCTGCGAACGCCGTGTTGTAACCACCCTGGCTCCAACCCATCACGCCCATTCGATCTGGATCGACAATCCCTTTCGCGATGAGGAAATCCACACCCGAGATCATGTCCTCGTACGGGCCGATCCCGATATTTCCCAGAATCAGACTCGGAATTTTTCGCCGTAGCCCGTGGAACCGCGATAGTTCGGACGCAGTATTACAGCGCCTTTCGCCGCGAACGCCTCAATCGGGTAGTCGCGATCCGGTGTGTAAGACGGATTATCGAGCGTCGCAGGACCGCCGTGGATCACAACCAGCAGCGGGTATTTCCGCGCCGGATCATAATTGGCGGCTTGATCAGAATTCCTTCAACCTGAGTCCCGTCCTTCGATTTCCACTGGAGCGCTTCGCGCGTCGCGAAACGGAATCGCTTGCGCTGCGCGTTCAGGTCCGTGATAAACGCGGGCGCAAAACGATCGACGGCGGAAACGCAGACTTCCGCCAGGAGATTCGGGCGGACAGCGATTCCGGCGACGCGCCGGTGATCGCGGCTGAAACTGGCGCCGCTCAGCCCAAGCGATCCCGGAGGGTTGATCCGCTCGCGTTTTCGGCTCGACGGGTCGAGCCGGTACACGGCGGATTCGAGTTGAAAAACCCCCAAATAGATCCCGTCCGGCCCCCAGTTGATCACTCGCGCGCTTTCGTCGAAGTCCGTGGTCAGGATCTTCGCAGGTCCGCCTGTCGCCGGTGCGACCGCGATCTCGATATTCGAGGGAAACGTCGGCTTCCCTTTCTCGGTCATCATGAACGCGATTTTGGAACCGTCCGGAGACCAGACCGGGCGATGATTGGGGACGCCGTCGTCTAACAGTTTGCGAGCGCTCTTGGAAGCGACGTCCAGAATATAAATGCGGGCAGTTTCGTTCGATGTATAACCCGGCTCCTGCTGGGCTTCGAAAGCGATGCTGCGCCCGTCCGGCGACCACGAGAATGCCTCGATCGCGACGTCGGAATTCGGCGTGAGAAGTTCGGGCTTAGGCTGCGCGGATGGATCGAGGGGCAAAACATCAGGCGCCGGCACTAACCAGAGTTGCGGCTTGAGCGAATCCTCTTCGACGATTTCAAAAGCTCCGAACTTCCTCCGACGCGCTTTGCTTTCATTCGATCCCGGACCGGCGGAGATGAATGTGATCGAGCCGCCATCGGGCGACCACTCGAACGGGCCGATTTCGCGCTCCTCATGCGTGAGGTGATACGCTTCGCCGCCGGAGTTGGAGATGATGTAGATTTGGCGTTTCCCTTTGCGCGCCGATGCGAACGCGATTCGCTTCGAGTCTGGAGACCATCGCGGTGACCCCGATGATCGCCTGCCCGAAGTCAACGGACACGCTGCGCCGCCATCGACCGCACGCACCCAGATCTGCGTTACGAATTCGTCCTGCTCCCAGTCGGTCTGAATCGTATAGGCAACGAAGCGGCCGTCGGGTGAGATCTGCGCATTGAGGGCCGTGTTCAGACTGAGCGACTGCTCGATGCTGATCGACTGTGCGCTGACGCAGAGCGGAAGCGCCAACGCAGAGAGAAATCGAATCACGATACTCATTTTCCTTTCGCAAGAGGTGCAGCGGCGAGCTGATCGCCAAGGATTTTCAGGCCCTCGCTCAGTTCCGCCGTCGTGGCTCCGCAGCCGAGGCGAAAAAAACGATTATCCATTTCAAAGCAGCGGCCCGGAATCACAAAAACTCCGTGCTCGGTGGCAAGCGACGTGTACAGCGCTTTCGGGATCTCCAGGCCACTCGGCGCGAATTCGAGGAGAGAACACCACGCCTCCTGATGGCGGCACCCATCCGAGCCAGTGTTGCGAAGCCATCCAATCCCGCACGATTACCAGATTTCGCTCGACGTGCACCCGCGCTTTCCCGAGAAATTCGTCGCGCCGCTTGAGCAACGCGATCGCGATCGCTTCGCCCAGAGCCGTATTCGTGATGCTTACCTGCTCGCGGATTGCTAAGACGCAGTCCAGGACGTCACGCGATCGCGTGGCGAGCCAACCGATCCGAATCCCCGGCAATCCGTAGCACTTGGACATGCCCGCGATACTGATCGCCCACGGACTGAGCGTCGCTGCCGCCGGAAGCTTCTCCCCGAACGTGAGATGCCGGTAGGTTTCATCGAACAGGAGATGGATCCGGCGCGATTCCGCGAGTTGGACCAGCCTCCGTAGGTCATCTTCCGAAATCATCGAGCCCGTCGGATTGTTCGGATGCGTGAAGACAATCAGCTTCGTGTTGGGCTGGATCATGCATGCCAGGCGATCGAGGTCGGGACGAAAAGCTTCCTCAAATCGGAGCTTGAAGAGGCTGACCTCGGCGCCAAGACCGCGCGGCACTTCGTAGGTCGACGGGTAATTCGGGTGCTCGACGATCACGTGGTCGCCTGGTTTGACCAGAGCTGCGGTAATGGCGAAGATCGCCTCCGCGCCGCCGGATGTGACCAGGACTTCATCAGGCGCCAGTCCCGGATAATCCTGGACGATTTGCTCTCGAAGCGCGGGCTGCCCGGTATGATATCCGTAACGCAGCGGAATCGATCTCAAGTCGAGCCCCAACTCGCCGAGCTTGACGAATTTTACCGCGCTTTCGCCCACATCGAACCTGGTGCGGTACTGGTGCGCATCGAACCAGTCTTCCAGCGACATTCGCTTGAACCACATGTTTCTTCTTCTCCTATTTCACCTCGCCATACCGGGGCACGAAGGCTGCGTATCCATCCGAGACCGCGACTTGACCGTCCTTGAGGTGCATCGTGAAATGTACGTCGGTGTCAGATGCAATTGCGCAATGCCGAAGCGTTAAAACAGTTCCCGGAACTACCGGCGCCCGAAATCGGGCGCGCAGCCGCATTAGGCAGGACGGATTTCCTCCGCCGTACACGCGCACGAGCTCGCGCCCTGCCAGCGCCCACAGCGCCGTTCCATGCAGGATCGTTCCCGGGAGCCCGGCTTTTTTTGCTACTTCCTGTTCGGTGTGAATCGGATTCCAGATCCCGGAACACTCGGTGTAAATATGCGCTGCTTGTTTCGCAACCGGGATTTCGATGACGCGCACGCCGGCTCCGGGATCCGGCGGCCAGGACGGGCTGGTTTCAAAAGTCCCACCCGATCCCTTTATGCCGACTCCACGCAGAATCGTTTTGTACCAAGTGGTCACCAGAGGCGTGTCCTCTGGTTCATCTACGGTGCTGAGCTTGTATTCCACGAGAGCGCCCGCCGAGGTTTCGCGCACAGTTACGATTTTCCCGCTGGTTCGAACTTTATCCCCTGGCCGGATCACTCCGTGAAAAATGGAGTCCTGTTCAACGTGAACTCCTCTTTCCAGTTCAGTTTCAGTCAAATCGAGCAACGTGGTCCGGCGATCATGCGATATGACCGGCCATTCGAGCGCGGCACAGAATGCTCGCGACGCCGCGAAGGCCGGAGCCGTGTCATCGAACGTGTAATCGCCGACTTCGCCGATCCCGGCTGCGAAGGCGCGTAGCATACGGACGGTGACCGCGACGCTCCTCGGCTCTAGTTCGGCGCCGATGGAATCTGATCGAGCTGGCATGACGCCTAATCGTTTATCGTCGCTCGCTCACGCCGGGAAGTCTGTAGTCGGGAATGAAAAGTTGGTGAAAGATCAGTGAGTGGGGGAATCGGTAAATCCGACGCGCGAGACTAGGGCGTCGAAGCGAGGATCGGATCGGATGGTATCCCAAGCCGGATCCAGTGGCAGCGTAACCATCTGATTGACGCGATCGGCGTACCCCTGCTCCAGCCACCGGAAACTCTCATTCGCGTCGGACAGTCCCGAGAATATGGTCGCAATGTAGTAGGCCGATATGTAACGGCTCTCTCGCAGGACGATCAGACTGTGCGCGAGTTCGCGCGCTTCGGCCTCGTTGCCCGTGAGGGCAAAACCGTGACCTAACGCGGCGACCATCATGGCTCGACAGTCTGACAGTTCGACTGCCTTCCGCAGGACTTCAATCGCGCGATCATGACGTCCACTATACAGCAGCGCCCTTCCGAGGTAAACATGCGCCAGGCTGAAGTGTGGATCCAGCTCCAACGCTTTCTGAATGTGCGCGATCGCGCGGTCGAAGTCGCGTGCGAAGTATGCCGGAAACCCGACCGTCGTGTTGATCATCGGCGAGAGCGGGTCAAGTTCCTGTGCGCGCTTCATTTCCTCCGCAGCTTCCTCAAAGCGCCGTCGAGCGATCAGGTACCACGTGTAGAAATGGTGCGCCGTCGCATAATCGGGCCGCAATTCGATCGCTTTACGATATTCCGCCTCAGCTTCCGGCGCGCGCCAGTCGTAGTACATGGAAACATCGCCCAGCGATGTGTGCGCTTCGGCAATCCCTGGGTCGATTTCCAAAGCTTTCAGAGCCGCGGCGCGCGCCCGGGGATAAGCCTCGTTCGGAGCAAACGCACC
>Ga0187805_10000780_pt1 | contig 10997 bp, 7 predicted proteins | sample NC_wetland_sal_i_6_FD_132965 | JGI IMG/M metagenome (GOLD analysis project Ga0187805, IMG submission 132965) | Wetland sediment microbial communities from Neuse River Estuary, North Carolina, USA - Control_5 | ecosystem: Environmental > Aquatic > Freshwater > Wetlands > Sediment | place: USA... | reverse complement strand
AGTCATTTCATCGAACGCCCGCCCGATGAGTTGCAGCCCGACGGGAAGACCGGCCGAAGTGAATCCGCACGGAACGGAAATCGCTGGATGCCCGGTGAGGTTGGCGGGGCGGTTCATGCGAACCAGTGCGCTGCGCACCGTCTCCTCTTCGCCGCCGATATGCACGCTTTCAGCGCCGATCGGCGGCGCGGGAATGGGCACGGTGGGCGCGACAATCGCGTCCACTTCTTCGAACGCAGCCTCCATCTCGGCGCGTACTTTCTTCTGCGCGTCCAGCGCCGCAAGGTACTCGGTTGCGCGCACATTCCCTCCGAGCTCCAGCCGCTTGCGCACTTCTTCGCTGTAGTCGGCCGCTCGCGCGGGAAAATATCCAGCCGACTCGTGGTAATGCCGAGCTTCGGCGAGTGCGATTTGGGTGGACGGCCCCACCGAGCCATCCAGAAGCGGCAAGGAGATTTCCCGAAGGATGGCGCCCAGCCCTTGAAGGCCGGCGACAGCCGCTTCGGTGACCGCGCAGACCTCTAAATCCAGTTTGCTCCAAAAATAATTGCGTGCGCGCCCAAGCCGAATCCCCGCCAGCGGCTTCCGCCGTTTCTTATCGCGGAACGCGCGCATTGCGCCTGCGAAATCCTCAACGCGCTTCGCCGAAGTCGAAGAATCGCGCGCGTCTCGTCCGGCGAGCATTCCGAGCAGGATGGCGAGGTCCATCACGCTGCGCGCGAGCGGGCCGACGTGATCGAACGTCGGCGCAAGAGGAACTACGCCGTAGCAGCTCACGCGCCCGAAGGTCGGCTTGATTCCGGCGACGCCGCACATCGCAGAGGGGATGCGAATCGAGCCGCCCGTATCGGTGCCAACCGAGGCGGCACACAGGCCTGCGGCGATCGCCGCGGCCGAGCCTCCGCTCGAGCCGCCGGTGATGCGACCGGGCGCCCAGGGATTGTACGCCGCGCCGAAATGCACGTTCACGTTGGTGACGCCGTAGGCGAATTCATGCATGTTCGTTTTGCCGAGAAGAATCGCGCCAGCGCGTTCCAGCTTCTGCGCCACCGTGGCGTTTTCCGGGGGCACAAAATCGCTCAGAATTTTTGAGCCGGCCGTGGTGCGAATTCCGCGCGTCCAGATGTTGTCTTTGAGCGCGATGGGAATGCCGAAAAGCGCGCCGGGTGCGCGTCGCGACTTCGCGTATGAGCGGGCCAGTTCCCTTTCGGCGGATCGCGCCCGCGCCATCGCATGTTCGGGCGTCACGGTGATGAACGCGTTGAGCTTCGGGTTGTGGCGCTCGATGCGCTGCAGGAAAAGCGCGGTCAGTTCGGTCGGAGAGATCTTGCGCGCGCGCAGAAGTGCAGCGAGGTCGTCAATCGTCGCAAACGGCGATGGATCGTCGCTCATCTAAAAGATCTTAGCCTGACGCCGCAAATTGCCGAGGTTGCCGATGTTGGCGATGATCAGCGCCACGCGAAACTGATTTTCCGTGCGCACCGGGCCCAGCGAGAGCCGGAGGTACTCGATCCCGATGCCGCAGCAGCCGCCGTTGTAGCTGAGCTCCACGAATTGGTTCTGCAGAGCCGCCTGATTGATGTCGTAGCTGAATCCGGCGGAGGCATTCCAGCCGCGGCGGTTCAAATCGCCGTACTCGGCCTGCGTGCGAATCTGGTTGGAGACCGGCTGCAGGACGCTTTCGTTGTCGATCAAAAAATGCGCGAGCGAAAAAGTGAAATTCCCAGCCGGATGAAGTTTTACCAGCGTTCCGTTGGTCGTGAAGCGGCGGCGCACGGTGTCGTAATCGGTGATGATTTCGGCGTCGTATTTTCCGCCGGGTGAGAGGGTCAGCTCGCTTACGATGGGAGAGAAGCGGCGCGGCTCGTCGGCAAACGCGAACGGAGTGAGGGAATCGAGCGCCTGAAAAACATTGCGCGTGCCGGGCACAAGTGCCCCTCCGAAGGTGGGATCGAAATAATATTTTTGGGAAATCTTCCAGCTCACCAGCTCGTCGGCTTGGGCATCGCCGCGGCGATGGAACAGTCGCTGTGTGACCGAATACTCGAACTCGTTTGTGTCCGTGAGCGTGTCATCTTCATCCACGCGGATGAAGCGGTCGAACTGGTTCACTCCGCGCACGTAGTCGTACACGATGTCGGGCTCGATCGTGTGTTTCCATTTGGAGCCGTTCCGGTTCCACACGCGCTCGAGCGCAGGCGGCCGCAAATCCACAGAGAGCTCGCCCGTGTTGACGACGATGGGCGTGCCGATGACCGTGTCCGCGAAGATCCGCGCACCATAGCGCATCGAGCGAAGCGTGTAGCTGGAGGTGACGCTCAGCCAGGGTCCCCAGTGCAGCGGCACAACGACGCGCGGCGCGATCTCGTAGCGCGTCACGTAGGAGGGCGTATTGATCTGCGGATCGTCGCGGTGAATCGCGGAGGCAAGTGAATCGAACCCGAAATAGACGGGCCAGCGCCGCCACGGCGCCTGGTCCACGGACGAAAATCGCGCTTCCGGAGCGCTGCGCAGGGAGACCGACTCCACCGGCTGGGCATTGAGGTAGTCCCTGTAGGCCTGCATGGCCAGGTTCGCACTGAAGCCGCGGAAATTGTTGGTGAAGAACGCCGAGCTGCGCACTTCGGAATTGACCGCTTGGGAAAATGTCGGCGCGAACGCGAGCTGAAACGTGAGCGACGTCAACTGGTTCAAATCCGCCGCCGCGTGCCAGCCATTCTTCAAGAACCCGCTGAATTCGAACTGCATGCTGTGCCCGCCCTGCTTCAACGGAGGGCCGCTGGCCTGCGGCAGACCGCGGTCCACGACGCCAAAGTATCGGGCCGACATCGTGATGTTGTCTGAAGGCGTGGCCCGGAAATTGATGTCCTGCTGCCAGCCCCGGCGGCTCAGATAATCCAGGCCCGTGTTCAGATCCATCCAGTCGCGCGGCGCCCAGTAATACGCGTCGCCGAACACGAATCCGTTCACTGTTGAATTCCCGATTGCAGGAATCAGGAAGCCCGATTGCCGCATTCTTTTTCCGGCCGGCACCGAGGCGAAGGGAAGATAGATCAGCGGGATGCGAAAAAGCCGGAAATTGGCGTGGACGAGCGCCATGGAGCGGTCCACATGTAAAGTGGCGTGGGCGGCATGAAATTTCCAGACCGGGCGGTCGGGCCGGCAGACCGTGAGCCACACGTGGTCGATCGCGTAGGTTTTATCGTTCAGGCGGCGAACTTCGCTGGCTTCGAAAGTGAGCGGATTCGGCGTCACCAGGACGTTCGAATTCGGTTCGCGCACCAGCCGCAGTTCGCCCCGCACCTTCGCGAAGCTTCCCTTTCCGCTGGCAAGATTCAGGGTCGCGGAGTCCGCTTCGAGGTGCTGCACGTCCACGTCCAACTGGACATGTCCACGCGCCGTGGCCACGTTGGACATCTCGTTGTACTGCACGTGGTCCGCGCGAAGGATCAGGTTGCGGTAGCGAATTTCGACGTTGCCGTCAGCGATCCAGAGGTCCCCTTCGACACGCTGCTGCCCGGCCAGAAGCTCGGCCTTTTGGCTTAACGGCGCGGCAGGGGGCGTTTGCGCGCGGACTCCCGTCAAGGCCGCAAAAAGTGCAAAGGCGGCGGAAACCGGGAAGCGCACACCGATGGGGCGGAAAAGGGCCATGAATTCTGCGCTCGGTCCGTGCAAAACGGGAATGCCTGCCGCGCTTCGCCGGACGGGACGCTTAACTCAGTCCGGTAGCCTAGCATCCCCAAGATGCGCAAACAACGACGCATGAAATCGCGCCGGTACTCATAGATTCGCGGAATGTGGGCCGGGCTGCCCGGGGTACCCATTTCGGTACATTTCACGACTCGAAGCTTCACCCCAGGGACCCCGGAGGTAAGATGTGGGCGACTCCCGAGCTCCGTTTCGGCGAGACGTCCGCAGCGCAAAACGGGTCGGTGATACAAACTTGTCCGCAGTGTGGCGCGGTCAATGAAGAGCGGGCCGAGACCTGCTATTTCTGCGACACGCGTCTGTCTCCATCCATGGAAGCAGGCCAGGCAGTGGGTGTCGCCCAAAGTGAGGCGACCGCCACCAGGGGGAGCCTCGCCATTCAACCGGAATGGCGGCGCGAGGTTACGCATCGCTTCAAGGCGTACCGCGCCCGCCGCAGGCGCATCCACGGCGGGGAACTGCAGGTTGCACTTCCCTTCACTCCGGAAGCAGCGCCGGCACTCGACCATGCAGAGCCTGCTGCCGAGCCTTTGCCGCCCGCATCCGCGGCGGAAGCGGTGCGATCTCTGCCGCGGCGAGTCGAGCGCGTGGAGATTGCCATCCCCGATGAAGGAGCGACTTTCTCTGCGGCTGCGGCAGCAAACCACCCCGCCGCAGCGCAGCCACAGACGGCGGGCAGCCCCGCCGCGCTGTTTGCGGTGGCTTCCCTATCCCTGCGCCGGCGCGCCGCGCTGCTCGACGCGGCTTTTCTGCTCTTCAGCTATGGCGGGATGCTCGCGTTATTTTATGCGCTCGGCGGGCGCATCACGCTTGGGCGAGTGGATATCGCCATCACCCTCGCGACGTTGGCGCTGTTTTACGCACAATACTTCGCGCTCTTCTCCGTGTTTGGTGGGTCCACTCCCGGCATGATGGTGTTTGGGATTCGAGTGGTCAGTTTCGACGGAGCGATTCCCGATTCGCGGCAAATGTTTTGGCGCAGTTTCGGGTACCTGATGTCCGCCGGGACGTTTTTTCTGGGCTTTTTCTGGGCGTTGTGGGACGAGGACCACCTTTGCTGGCAAGACCGCATTTCGCAGACCTATCTGACGCGAGTTGAACTGTTGAGCGCCGCCAAATCGTCAGAAATCTCTTCCGGCGAGGTCGGTTTACGCACTTGAGAACTCCCGCGTTCGAACCCACCCGCGTTTGACCGGGCATGGTATAATTAATTTTTAGTTCAGAGGACTCTGGGCAAACCTATGAACCGCCTCGCGAAAGCAGCTGTTGTAGTTCTCTCCGTCATCGTCTTCCTGTACGTTGGGCTTGGGTACGTCCTAGGCAAAACGACCGATGACAACAAGGCCTACCGGTCGCTAACCGTCTATGGCGAGGTCCTGCAGCACATCCAGGAAGACTACGTGGACGAGCCAAATATGTCGCTGGTGACAGCGGGCGCTCTTCACGGTTTGCTGGAATCGCTCGATCCCCTGTCAGGCTATCTTAGCCCGAAGGAATACGCCGATTACCGGATGCGGGAAAAGTCCGGGCCGCGCGCGGAAACCGGCGTGACGCTGTCCAAGCGCTTTGGCTACATCATCGTGGTGTCCGTGCTCCCCGACGGCCCCGCCGAGCACGCCGGTCTGCGCAGCGGAGACCTCCTGGAATCCATCGGCGGGTTCAGCACCCGCGATATGTCCGTGGCGCAGGCCACTATGCTGCTCGAAGGCACACCTGGCTCCACGGCGCAGGTGGCGGCCATCCGGCGAGGGAGCTCCGCGCCCCAACCGATCAGCATTACGCGCCAGGCGATACCCCAGCAGCACGTGGTGGCCGACCGCGTTACTGAAGACACTGCTTACATTCGCCTGCCCGTGCTTGATGCGGGCGTGACCTCTGAGCTGCGCAACAAATTGGTTCAGTTCGACCAAAAGGGTGTCCACAAACTCATCCTCGACTTGCGCGATTGCTCGAGCGGGGCGGACGCGGAAGGGATTGCGGCCGCGAAACTCTTCCTGTCCGCCGGGAAAATCACCGTGCTGCAGGGGCAAACCGTGCCGCGGCAGGAGTCCGACGCCGCGCCGGATAAAGTCGTGTGGCGCGCGCCAATGGAAGTCTTGACTTCGCCGAGCACTTCGGGCGCAGCGGAGATTCTGGCCGCGGCCATTGGCGGCGACAAGCGCGGCGACGTTGTCGGCGAGCGCACGTTTGGCTCTGCATCACAACAGAAAGTGATCCCTCTGGACGACGGCGGGGCGCTTGTTCTGACCGACGCGTTTTACTACACGCCCGACGGCAAATCCATCGTGGACAACGGAGTGGCTCCCACGGTTGAAGTTCGCCTGGCGCCTCTGGATGATGTCGCCGGTGAAGACGTCGAGCCGCCTCCACCGCTGGCACCCGGCCAATTGCCGCACATGGACGATCCCGTTCTGAACAAGGCTTTGCAACTGCTGAACAGCAGTTCTTCGCAGCGCAAGGCTGCCTGACGAGTGGCTCCCGGACGCGGTGTGGCACGCGGCGCTTTGGCGTTCGCGCTTCCCTCTCGACTGATTTTTCTCTCCAGCTTGCTCACTGCCGCCCTGATTTGCCTCTGGGGCTGCGGGCCGAAAAAAAATCTCACGTCCGCGGAAGTTCGCGGCATCTCGCGGGAACTTGTGGCAGCGGCTCATGCGAGCGGCGGCTCAGTTGAGACGGGCATGCGGCCCGAGGCGTCGCTAAACGCAGCGGGCAAAGCGGCCGCGCCATCCGTGGACGAAATTTTCATCACCATTCCGCTGACGCAGTCTGGCCAGCCGAATCGGGCGCTGCAGGCCGAAGTGGAAAGGAATTTGGCGCGCATTGCGGCGCGACGCGGCTTGAAGCGTGTGGATCGGGAGGAAGCCCCCGGGATCGAGCGGTTTGATTACTTTTTCGGAAAAGCGCGCACACACTCCATCCACGTCATTTCGCCGCTCGCCGGAGAGTCGGCTGCGCGATCAGCCCCTGGACAGCCGCGTCTTGCGATCGTGATCGACGATTTCGGCTACGAGCGCGCGCAGGCTGATGCGCTCTTCCGCCTGCCATATCCGCTGACCATTTCCGTCCTCCCGCATCTGCAGCACTCCGCCGATATCGCCGAGGAAGCGCACCGCCGGGGGTACGAAGTGCTGCTGCACCTGCCGATGGCGTCGAGCGGCGGCGAGAAAGATGAGGCGGTCGAGCTGCGTCCGGGGATGGACGCGGCGACAGTGCAAAGCGAAGTCGCCGCAATGCTTGAAACCGTGCCGGACGCGGTGGGCGTCAACAATCACCAGGGTTCGTCCGGCACATCCGATCCGGCGCTGATGGCGGACCTGATGCCAGTCTTGCGGGAACGCACTTTGTTCTTTCTGGACAGCCGCACGACGCCCGCGACCGTCGCGGAAGCCGCCGCCCGCAGCGCCGGCGTGCGGACCGCTGCGCGAAGCGTTTTTCTCGACGACGAGCAGACGCCGGAGGCGGTTCGTCGGCAGTTCGATTTGGCTGTGCGCGACGCGCGGGAGAAAGGCTCGGCCATCGCCATCGGACATCCGCATGCGATAACGCTCGAAGTGCTCTCCAGCAACTTGCCCCGGCTCGCGAACGCAGGAGTTGCGCTGGTGTTTGTTTCGGATTTAGTGAACTAATCGGCGCGCTGCGGCTCGCGCGGCGTCTTTTCAGCTCGAAAGATCAATCGAGGATTTCGGCCACGAGCGTTGCGACGTGGCTGGCAATGGCGAGGCACGCCGTGAGTCCCGGCGATTCAATGCCCACGAGCTGGATCGCGCGCGGCACATTTGAATCGCGTGCGATCACAAAATCTCCGTAGCCTTTTTGTCCCGGCGGCACAAGCTTCGCGCGAATCCCTGAATACGCCAGCTGCAAATCGACTGCGGTGAGTTCCGGCAGCAAGGGACGCGCGCGGCGCACAAATTCTTCAACGGGCAGGCGGTTTCGCTCGTAATCATTTTTATCCTCGATGTAATCCGCCGTCGGGCCTACCAGAACTGTGCCCCAAAGCGATTTCGTCAAGTGCACGCCGAGGCTCAGGCCGCCTCTGTCCGGCATCGGGTAGACGAGATTCTTTACCAGACCGGATTTCGAGCGGACCAACTCGCAGTACTCGCCGCGCACTGGATAGATGCGGTAGCTGCGATTGCCGAGCATCGCCGCAACTTCGTCGGCGAATAGCCCGGCGCAATTAATCACGCAGCGCGCCTCGACGGTTTCTTCGCTCACGCTCGCCGACTCGCTCGGATCACCCTCGCGCAGCGTCACGGCGATGAAATCCGCGCGCGGGTCAAGTCGAGCGACTGCGGCGTGCGTAAGTACGCTCGCGCCCTGCTCGGCGGCCAGGCGCGCCAACCCTTTCACGAGGTCCTCGGCCGACAGGATGCCCGTCGATGGAACCGCGAGCGCCGCCGTTGCCTCGATGTGCGGCTCGCGCGCGCGAACCGCAGCACGGTCCACGATTTGAAGACCTTCGACGCCGTTCGCGCGGCCGTTGGCGGCCAGCCGCTCGAGCTCGGCCTCCTGCTCCGCGCCGTTTGCGACGACGAGCTTGCCGCAGTTCCGGTGCGGAATGGCGTGCGCGGAGCAGAACTCGTACAACTTCCGGTTGCCTTCTACGCACAGCCGCGCTTTGAGCGAGCCGGTCGGATAATAGATGCCCGAATGAATCACTCCGCTGTTGCGCGTGCTGGCGCCCATGCCGGGCCGAGGCATTTTTTCGAGCAGAAAAACATCGCTCCAGCGGCGGGAAAGCTCGCGCGCCACCGCGCAGCCCACGACGCCGCCGCCGATGATGACGATGTTCGCGCGGTCCATCGAGTCAGGATAGACGATTCATGCGGGGAAACAAAACGAAGCCGCTCCGCGGCGTCAGCTTGCGGGAAGCTCGAGCGCGACGGCACACGGCACGAGTTTTGCCTCGGCGCCGTCGTGCACGGCGTAATGAGTGTTGTGCTCCGAAGCGCGCGAACCCCAGAGCGTCGCGGCGCCGTGCGCGCCATCTTTATTGAGCGCGTAGAATTGCAGGCCGATTTTCGAAAGGCGCGTGCGGTCGGGCTTGCCGCCATACGTGTAGTTGCGGATTACGCGGTGCATGGCTTCGAGGCAGGCGTCCTGCGGCGCCATGCCGTGACGCATCAGCTCCACGATCGTGTGCCCGCCGGAAATTTTGATGTTTTCTTCGCCGCGACCGGTCGAACCGGCTGCGCCCACGTCGCCGTCGCAGAACATCCCCGCACCGACGACGGCCGAATCACCCACGCGGCCCGGAATCTTCCAAGCCAAGCCCGAAGTCGTCACGACGCCGGAGATATCTCCTTTTTGGTTCGCCGCCATGCACGGAATCGTGCCCGTCGGCGGATGCGCGACGACGTCGGTGATCCACTCCGCCCATTCCATTTTTTCCGGCGTGTCGAGCAGCACGCCCAGCTTCTCTTTCCATTCCGGACTGTCCAGGCCGGGCCTCCAATTTTCATTCGTCGCGGCCATCCAGGCCAGCCAAGCCATGCGCGATTTTTCCGTGAGCAGATTCATCGGCTCGAAGCCTTCATCCACGGCGAATTTGTACGCGCCCTCGCCCACCAGGAAGACGTGGTTAGTACGCTCCATGACGGCCTTGGCAACGTGCGACGGATTCTTTATGCGCCGAAGGCCGCCCACGGCGCCCGCGCGGCGCGTCGGCCCGTGCATCAGGCACGAGTCGAGTTCGACCTCGCCGTCGGCGTTGGGCAAGCCGCCATAACCGACCGAGTTGTCGTTGGGATCGTCTTCGACAACGGTCACGGTGGCGATCGCGGCGTCAAGCGTGTCGCCGCCGGCCTTCAGAACCTCCATGCCCTTGTCCAGTGCGCGCGTCGCCGCTAACCCGTTGGCGCTCGAGATGATGATGGGCCGCGAGCCGCTCGCGGCGGGCATTTGCGGCTGCGGCGAAGGAGCGCCTGCTCCCGGCCCGTTAGCGTTGGCTCCAAAGAGTTTCCCCGCACTCGCCGCTATGCTTCCGGCCAGTGTAGTCAGGAAAAATTTACGCCGCGTCCACTTGTCCATGGCTTCGCCTCTCCTTGATTCCGCATGAATGAATTTCAATTCGTCCGCAGCATATTCCTCTGCCAAGGACGAAACAAGCGCGGGCGCGACAAAACTCAGCTTGGGCCGAGCGGAAGGAAATACTGCGTGCCCTTGACGGGCTCCTGCAGGCGGCGCAGAAGCTGCTGCAAATCCTCGCTGCGGTCCACAAAATCAATTTCCGAAGTGTTGATGACGAGCAGGTCGGAGGCCGAATAGCGGAAGAAGAAATGCTCGTAAGCGCGCACCACCTCTTCGAGATAGGCGCGCGAAATGCGGCTCTCTCCCGGTGATTTCTTCTTGGCGATGCGCTCGCGCAGCACTTCGGGCGTGGCTTGCAGATAAATCAACAGGTCGGGCGGCTTCACGTCCGCGGCAAACAATTCGAAATAGCGGTCGTAGAGTTTCAGCTCTTCGTTGTCGAGGTTGAGGTAAGCGAAGATTTTGTCTTTTTCGAACAGGAAATCGGAAACAATTGGCCCAGACGCGTCCGATTCCAGCGCTTCGCCCAGACGCCGGTGCCGTTCGATCAGGAAATACATCTGCGTGCGAAACGCCGCGCCGGGCTTCTCTTTGTAAAACTCCTCGAGAAACGGATTGTCTTCTGGATCGAAGACCCGGCGCGCGTGCAGCCGGTCGGCCAGGATGCGCGCCAGCGTGGATTTGCCCACGCGGATGGGTCCTTCGATGACAATCGTGCGTGGCGGCTCGAATGCCGGCACGGGCTGGGGTGCGGCGCCTGTGGCTTGCGGCATGGCTGGGAATTATAGCCGATAAGAGCGGCTTTCGGCGCCGCGCTTCCTCGCAACGAAGGGTTGGGTTCGAACTACAAACTTTGAACTTTTGGCTCTTCGACCGCCATCCCATTACCAGCGACGCGAAATCGCCGCGACGATGTCGGAGAGCGCGCGGAGATCGCGCAAGTCAATCACTTCGCCGGGCGAATGCGAATAACGAAGCGGCCAGGCGATGGCGAGATCGATCGCGCCGTGGCGCAGGAACGTCGAGCCGTCATTTCCGCCGCCGGTTACGCCGTATTGCACGGGAATATTGGCCGCGCGGGCGAAAGCGATCAGACGGTCCACTTCCTTGCGCGGAGCGATGTTGGAATTGTCCACGGCGCGAATCACGAAGCCGTGGCCGATGGGCGCGTCGGCAAAGCGGTGCGATTCGAGCGGCGAATCGGAGCTTACAAAGGTGTCAATCGCGAAAACGACGTCGGGCGAGTGACCGTCCTT
>Ga0187805_10000779_pt1 | contig 11014 bp, 11 predicted proteins | sample NC_wetland_sal_i_6_FD_132965 | JGI IMG/M metagenome (GOLD analysis project Ga0187805, IMG submission 132965) | Wetland sediment microbial communities from Neuse River Estuary, North Carolina, USA - Control_5 | ecosystem: Environmental > Aquatic > Freshwater > Wetlands > Sediment | place: USA... | reverse complement strand
TGGCAAAGGCCAAGAAGTTCATTGAGGAGCTATAGCGCCGCAACCTCACCAAGAGCCGGAGCGCCCTGCTTGTCTAGCCCCACAGCACCCCGCTGACGCCCGGAAGCCTTCCCAGGGGCACCGCGACGCCAAAGAGGAGAGCCGAGAACAAATCGATAGGGCGCATAGTTACGCCCGGCGCAACCCCCTCAGAACAAAATGAGAGTAATTGCCGCCCAAATTGCCGCCGAAGTTTTTGGGACATATCTGACCGGAAATATGAACACGCTTAAAAACCCTCAACTGGAGCAGACGCCTTAGGACTAGAAACCACTGGGTTTACGTGTCGTCGCGCTTTATGAGCCCGGTTCGCATCGGTGGCGGCGTCGTCCGCCCCGTTCTCGACCTTCTTGGCCTCACCCTTCTTCGTGTCCGCCTGGTTTCCGGCGTTCGGGCTGGCGACGGCCTTAGTTTCTTCGGGCTTCTTTGCCTCGTCAGCCTTCGCTTCAGAAGCTGGTATCCCATCATTTGCTGGGGCGGTTGGCGTATCCGAGGCGCTTCGGCTTGCGTAGTGGGATGGCTTGGCAAGCGCCATCGCAATTTGCGCACCCTCCGTAGAGAAGCGGGTGATGGCAACCGTGGCGGACGAGGTGCAGCTGCGGTAGGTGCGGCGATAGCCGCGATAGCCGTCATTGAAGCTGTTTACGAGCTTGGCGCGGCGTACCGCTGTCGAACCCTCGTTCTTCAGGATTTCCTTCATCTCATCGCGCCAGAGCTGGCCTTCCTGGGCGCCGCACAGCTCGCGCAGATAATGGACAGCTCCAAGAATCTCGGCGAGCCGCAGCAGCTTCGCGTCATAGGGCCGGTCGTCTGGCGGCGGCGGCGCCGAGCTTTCCTTCGGTACGATCGGTGGCAGATCGTCGGCCGGCGGCTTCGGTTTTGCCGGGCGTACTTTCGGCCGCGCCGCCGGCTGCGCCTGAAAGAATGGCGACCAGAAGAATTGCGCCTCGGCAATGGGCGCCCAAGCAAGCATCGCCAAGGCGAGCACGCAGAACCCGAATCCAAGCGTGAGCGGTCCAGGTGCCTTTCTTTTCATGCAACTAGAGTACCGTGTCTTGAGGGCGAAAGCTAGGCGCGGGGCAGGCCAAGCCGCTCTGCCGCGCGGCGAATAAGGGCGGCTGTTCCTTCAATAAGGCCAAGATTTTCCAAGTCGCCGACGGCGATCCACCGCGCTTCCGCTGCGTCGCTCCGGGCACGAAGGGCGCCTGCACCGTACCGCCCAAAGAACACTTCGAGCCGGTACGTTAGCGGCCTGCCGCCATCGCCCTCGGCGGCAATCTCAACCGTATCGAGGAGCCCTTCGACCTCCGCGGTGATCCCCGCCTCTTCCTCAAGTTCTCGAAGCGCTGCCTCACGCGGACGCTCGCCGGTTTCGAGGCGCCCGCCAGGAAGGCTCCAGAGCCCCCGCCAAGGTGCCCGGGCGCGTTTCACGAGCAAAACGGCATTTCCCTTGAACACGGCGATGCTTGCTCCATGGCGGAGCGGTGTATCGGAAGTACGGGTCATGGTACTGGGGCGGCTTAGCCGCTTGCTTGCTCGCTCTCCCTGCCATTTATCGGCTGAGCGCTGCCCGGGTTGTGATTGCAAAAGCGCCTTGGAATGCACCGCAGCCGATGTGCTCACGCTATAACCTCACTTCACCGCCCGCGACACGCTGAATTTTCCGGCTCGCTACAACATCGCGCCGACGCAAGGAATTGGCGTTGTGTGCCTCAATAAGGATGGCGAGCGGCGCTTCCGGCTGATGCGCTGGGGCTTGCTCCTCCCTTCGTCAAGGATCCCAAACCTCGCCGCCCCTGATCAATGCGCGCGCCGAGGGCATCTCGACCAGGTCCGCCTTCCGGCGCGCTCTCGCCGAGCGGCGCTGCCTCGTGCCGGCGGACGTGTTCTACGAATGGACCGGTCCCAAGGTCGCACGCCGGCCCTTTCTGCTCCGCCCGCGCAAGGGCGGCCTAATTGCGCTTGCCGCATTGGGAGTTCTGGCGGACAGAGAGGGCGGCGAGATCGACACGGTCGCCATCATCTCCTGCGATGCCGATGCTACGGTGGCCCCGCTGCATGACCGCATGGGTGGTGCTCGGGCAAGAGCACTTCGAAGCTTGGCTCGACTGCAAGGGAACGGAGGTGAAAGCGGCGCAAGAACTATTAAGCCGCCCCCGGACGATTTGTTCGAGGCGATCGAAATGCATCCGAAGCTCAACGACTCGCGCCGCGACGACCTCGGGATACAGGAACCTCTTCAGACATAGCTGCTGTTGTTAGCGACTTCTCGGCCTACAGCAGCTTGCCGGGATTGAGGATGCCGTTCGGGTCGAAGGCCTGCTTGATCTTCCGCATCATCTCAAGCTCGAGCGGCTGCTTGGCGTGATGCAGCAGGTCGCGCTTCAGCCGGCCGATGCCATGCTCGGCGCTGATCGACCCGCCAAGGTCGAGCACGATCTCATGTACCGCGGCGTTGAGCGTCTCCCAATTGGCGAGAAACACGGCGCGGTCCATCGAAGGCGGCTGGCTGACATTGTAGTGAATGTTGCCGTCCCCGAAATGGCCGAAGGGCACCGGGCGCGCGCCGGGGATCATCAGCTCGACGAGCTGATTGGCACGACCGATGAACTCAGGCACACGGGCGACCGGCACCGCCACGTCATGCTTGATGCTGCCGCCCTCGTGCTTCTGCACCTCGCTCATCAGCTCGCGCAGGCGCCAAAGCTCGCGCTCTTGCGCAAGCGACGCGGCGATCACGGCGTCGTCGATCTCTCCTGCCTCGACACCTTCGCTGAGCAGCGTCTCGGCAAGGCGCGCGACGCCGCTCCCCTCCCGCGGGCTCGACAGCTCGAGCAGCGCGTACCAGGCATGGGGCGAGGTCAGCGGATCGCGGGTGTCGGTGCCGTGCTTCAGCACGAAGTCGAGGCCACGGCGCGGCATTAGCTCGAAGGCCGTCAGCTCCGGCCCCGCTTGCTCATAGGCGCGGGAGAAGAACGCTGCGGCGGCATCGAGATGACAAAGTCCGGCGAACGCCGTTACCGTTTCGGCGGGCCTAGGAAGCAAGCGCAGCACCGCGGCGGTGATAATGCCAAGCGTGCCTTCAGAGCCAATGAACAGATCCTTGAGGTCGTAGCCACTGTTATCCTTGCGTAAGCATTTCAGCCCGTTCCATACGCTGCCGTCGGCAAGCACGACCTCGAGCCCAAGGGTCAAATCGCGGGCGCTGCCATAGGCGAGCACCGCGGTCCCCCCGGCATTGGTGGCGAGAACTCCGCCGATCTGGCAGCTACCCTCTGACGCGAGGCTCAAGGGAAACAGACGCCCCGCGCTTGCCGCCACCGCTTGCGCATTGGCGAGCACGAGTCCTGCCTCGACAGTCATGGTGTTGCCCTCGAGGTCGATATCGCGGACATGGGTGAGGCGGCTCAAGCTCACCACCACCTCGTGACCGCTCTCGAACGGAATCTGACCGCCGACCAATCCGGTATTGCCGCCTTGCGGCACGATAGTGGTGCGCGTCTCGTTGGCGCGCTTCAAGATCGCCGCAACTTCAGCCGTCGAGCCTGGCTTCAGCACGAGGGCGGCCTTGCCGAAATAGCGGTCGCGCCATTCCACGAGATATGGCGTCATAGCCCCTGGATCGCGGATGGCGTGGTCCTGACCCACGATGCGTACCAGCGCGTCGAGCGTTGCGTCGCTCGGGCGCTTAAGAGACTCTTTGTCGCGCGTCATCGGAGTTGGAAATGGGAGACAAGCGACGAGCGCAAGCTGCTCGCTGCAGGCGGTCGTTGATCGCCTCGCCAAGGCCTTTGTTAGGGATCGGCATCACCGCAATCGCCTCCGCTCCCGCTGCATCGAGCCTGCGCAGCGAGGAAAAGAAATTCGCGGCAGCCTCGGACAGGACCCCGCGCGGGCTGAGATTGATTGAGGGTCCAGCATAAAGCGGCGCGTCCGGGCCGAAGGCAAGGAACGCTTCACCTTTGCGCGGTGTCCGCGCGTCAAGGCGAAGGGGCGTGTCGGGCGCGTAATGAATGGGGAGTTGCCCCGGCGAGGTCACTTGGCCGCCGGCATCCGCTGTGACGAGAGAGCGCCCCAGCACCGTCTCGATCTCCTCTCTTGCGAGCGCGCCAAGTCGAAGCAAGGTGACCCTATCGCCATCGATGCCCAGCACGGTCGATTCAAGTCCGAGCGTGGAGGGGCCCCCATCGAGGATCATAGCCGGCAGACCCCCAAGCTCTTCTTCCACATGCGCCGCGGTAGTGGGGCTGATGCGCCCTGAGCGGTTGGCGCTCGGCGCCGCGATGGGCACCTTCGCGGCCGTAAGCAGCGCGCGGGCGATCCGGTCGTTCGGGGCGCGGAGCGCGATGGTGTCGAGACCTGCGCTGACAAGATCAGTAATGGCGCAGCCTCGCTTGCGCGGCAGCACCAGAGACAGGGGCCCGGGCCAGAACGCGCCGATGAGCTTCCGCGCGGTGCCATTGATGACCGCGTAGGTTTCCGCGTCGTCGACCCCAAGCACATGCACGATCAGAGGATTGAAGCGTGGGCGTTCCTTGGCGGCAAATACCTTGGCCACAGCGGATGCGTCGAGCGCATTGGCGCCGAGCCCGTATACCGTCTCGGTCGGAAAGGCGACGGTTTCGCCACGCGCCAGTGCCTGCGCTGCGAGGTCGATGGACTCCTTCGTGGCGGGTACGACCGGCATAGTAACCGACCAAAACCTTGTTCAATTTGCTTATTCATCCCATTTCGCGTGTTAGCATCGGCGGGTCAAGCGACACGCCCGCCCATACAAGTGCCTCTACTGTATGCCCACTCTACTCCTCACCCATCCGGACTGCCTCCTGCATGATATGGGTCAAGGCCATCCCGAACGACCGGACCGGCTTCGCGCCATCGAGGACGCGCTGGCGGCCCCTGCGTTCAATAGCCTGAAGCGCGAGCGGGCCCCTCTTGCCCAGCTTGCCGTCATCGAGCGCTTGCATCCTCCCCGCTACGTTGAGGCGATCCGCGCCGCCACGCCGAGGCGCGATCTCGTCTGGCTCGACCCTGACACCGCGATGTCGCCTGGGAGTTGGAACGCCGCGCTCAGGGCCACCGGTGCTGCGGTTTACGCGGTGGATCAGGTGATGTCGGGCGCCGCGGGCAATGCCTTCTGCGCGGTCCGTCCTCCTGGCCACCATGCCGAACCGTCGTGCGCCATGGGCTTCTGCCTGTTCAACTCGATAGCCATCGCCGCACTGCATGCCCGCACCGCCCATGGCGCTGAGCGCGTAGCCGTAGTCGATTTCGACGTGCATCATGGCAACGGCACGCAAGACGCCTTCTGGTCCGACAAAAACCTGTTTTACGGCTCGACCCATCAAATGCCGCTCTTCCCCGGCACCGGAGCCTTGAGCGAGACCGGGGCTGGCAACATCTTCAATGCGCCGCTCAGCCCGCTCGACGGCAGCGGCCGCTTCCGCGAGGCCTTCCTTAGCCGCATCTTGCCGGCGCTCAACAATTTCGCGCCGGACGTGCTGCTGATCTCGGCCGGTTTCGATGCCCATCGCGACGACCCGCTCGGCCAGATCCAGCTCACTGAAGAGGATTTCACCTGGGTGACCGAAACGCTGATGGAGGTGGCCGACAAACATGCCGGCGGGAGGGTCGTCTCCACGCTTGAGGGAGGCTACGATCTTGGCGCGCTTGGGCGCTCCACCGCCGCCCATGTCCGGGTCCTGATGCAGGCTTCCTCTTGAACCTTGCCGCTGCAAAGGGCTAAAGGCTCCGCATGGCCGACACATCCGAGCACGCCGACATCAAGGATATGAGCTTCGAGCAGGCGTTGAAGGAGCTCGAAGCCATCGTCGATCGCCTGGAAAAGGGCGACGTGGAGCTTGAGGCCTCGATCCTCATCTATGAGCGGGGAGAGGCGCTGAAGGCCCATTGCGATGCGCTTCTCTGCAAGGCGGAAGCCAAGGTCGAGAAGATCTCGCTGAATTCGAACAATCAGCCGACCGGTACCGAGCCGCTGGACGTCGAAGACTAGCGTTAGGAAAGCATCGTCACTTTGAGCTTGAGACCAGCTCACGGGCGAAGGGTGATGCGTGCGAGAGGCTCGGGCAGCTCAGCTTCGGGCAGCTCGAATCTTGCGCTGGCAAGCAGCATCGCGAGCATCGCCTTGCCTTCGAGCATGGCGAAGGTGCTGCCGATGCAGCTTCGTGGACCCGCGCCAAAGGGCATATAGACGCAGCGATGACGCCTAGATTTCGCCTTGGCCGAAAAACGCGCCGGATCAAAGCGCACCGGCTCGTTCCACAAGAGGTGACGATGCACGACGTAGATAGGAATGATGATGATCACGCCAGGCTTGATGGCATGGCCGCCAAACTCAATATACGTTATTGCCCTCCGCATCAGACTTGGCGGATAGAGGCGCATCTCCTCGCTGAAGATCGCCTCAACGAGCGGAAGCTGCTGAATTTGCTCGCGGCCGATCGGGCGATCGCCGGCGACGCGCCATCTCCTCGGCGCGAAACAGCGAGGCAAGCAACCGGCGTTGCCACCGCCAGCGCTCTCCTTCGGCAATCAAAACCCCCTCGCCGCCCCCTCGCCCAGCATGCGATCATAGTCGGGCTCTTGTTGAAGCTTTCGACGTCATCGAGCAGGACGGCCTGGATCAGCTCAGGATCCATGACAAACACGGTCTGGAGGCCGAAATCGTCATAGACCACCATCGGCTCTGCGTAGAAATCCCGCCCCCAGCTTCCCACCGGATTGAGACCACGCGGGCGAGCAGCAACAGGAACGGAAGCCGCCCGGACGGCGGCTGCGGCACCTCGGTTATGGGTGAGTCTAACGCCATGGTTCCATGACACAATTCGGGCGGCCTGCTAGGCTAGTTGAAACTCAAGGCCGGGGTCGATAAAGGTCCTGTCATAAAAACGAATTCCGGGCCATTTCCTTTGTTTTCCGCGGGGAGCAAATGAGCGCCGAAAATCCAACGCCGCTGCTTGACCGGGTGCGCACACCAGAACATTTGCACGCCCTCGATGACCGCGACCTGCCGCAGCTTGCGGCAGAGCTCCGCCAGGAGACCATCGATGCAGTCTCGGTGACCGGCGGCCATCTTGGCGCTGGCCTCGGCGTGGTGGAGCTCACCATCGCGCTCCACAAGGTGTTCGACACGCCGATGGACAAGCTTATCTGGGACGTCGGCCACCAGACCTATCCGCACAAGATCCTGACCGGCAGGCGCGACCGCATCCGCTCCTTGCGCCAGGGCGGAGGCCTGTCCGGCTTCTGCAAGCGCGATGAGAGCGAATATGACACGTTCGGCGCCGGCCACTCCTCGACCTCCGTCTCGGCAGGGCTTGGTATGGCGGTGGCGCGCGACCTCGCCGGCAAGAAACACAATGTGGTCTGCGTCATCGGCGACGGCGCCATGAGCGCCGGCATGGCCTACGAGGCGATGAACAATGCCGGCGCCATGGACTCCCGGCTGATCGTGATCCTCAACGACAATGACATGTCGATCGCGCCTCCGGTGGGCGCCATGAGCGCTTATCTTGCACGCCTCATCTCAGGCGAGACCTACCGGCAGCTCCGCAACTGGGCGAAGCAGCTCGCCAAGATCCTTCCCAAGGCCTGGGAACGAAGGGCGGCCCGCGCCGAGGAATATACTCGCGGCTTCTGGACCGGCGGCACGCTGTTCGAGGAGCTCGGCTTCTATTACGTGGGCCCCATCGACGGGCACAATTTCGATCATTTACTTCCAGTCTTACGCAATGTGCGCGACACGGAGAACGGGCCGATTCTGATCCATGTGGTCACCCAGAAGGGCAAGGGCTACGAGCCAGCGGAGAATTCCGCCGACAAGTTCCATGGCGTCACCCGCTTCAACGTCGTCACTGGAGCGCAGGAGCCGTCGAGCGGAGCGCCGAGCTACACCAAGGTGTTCGCCAACGCGCTGATCGAGGAAGCGAAGGCCGACGAGAAGATCGTGGCGATCACGGCTGCGATGCCGTCGGGCACCGGACTCGATCGGTTCGCAGAGGTCTTCCCCGAGCGCTCATTCGACGTCGGCATCGCCGAGCAGCACGCGGTGACCTTTGCCGCCGGGCTCGCCGTGGAAGGCTTCAAGCCATTCGCCGCGATCTATTCGACCTTCCTGCAGCGAGCCTACGACCAGGTCGTGCACGACGTCGCCGTCCAGACTCTGCCGGTGCGCTTCGCGATCGACCGGGCCGGGTTCGTCGGCGCCGACGGCCCGACTCACGCCGGCGCCTTCGACGTCACTTACCTCTCCTGCCTGCCGGGATTTATAGTGATGGCGGCAAGCGACGAAGTGGAGCTCATGCATATGGTTGCCACCGCCGCAGCCATCGACGATCGGCCCTCGGCCTTCCGCTATCCGCGCGGCGAAGGCACCGGCGCCGTCCTGCCGAAGCGAGGGGCGGTTCTGCCGCTCGGCAAGGGGCGGATTTTGCGTGAAGGCTCGGCCGTGGCGTTCTTGTCTTTCGGGGCGAGGCTCGGCGAGGCATTGCGGGCAAGCGAGCAGCTCGCCGGTTTCGGCCTCTCCACCACGGTTGCCGACGCGCGCTTCGCCAAGCCGCTCGATGAGGAACTGGTTCGGCAGCTCGCGCGTCACCACGAGGTGCTCATCACCATCGAGGAAGGAGCGACCGGAGGGTTCGGATCGCAGGTACTGCATTACCTCGCAGGGGAGGGGCTGCTCGATCAGGGCCTCAAGGTACGGTCGCTCACCATGCCGGACAGCTTCATCGAGCACGACAAACCGCAAGTCATGTACGAGAAGGCCGGGCTCAATGCCCCTGGCATCGTCGCCGCGGTATTCGCGGCGCTCGGCAAGGACTTGAGCACCGCCGAGGCGGCGCGTCTCGCCTAAGCATTATTCGAGCGTGCAGCTCCTGACAAATTGAGCGACGGCGTCGGCCCTCCCGGTGTCGGACATGGTGGCGTTCGCTTCGCCCAATTTGATCGTCAAGGGACCCGGATCGCGCAGCACTTCGAGCATGGGCTTGACGTCGATGTCGCTCGCCTCACCGAAGGTGGTGCCGGTCGTCTCATTCTTCCCCACCTCGCCTTTCACCGGCGATTGCGCCTTGGTGGAGGATAGCTCGATGGTGAGTGAGTCGCCTGGCTTGGCCCCAGGGATCTCCTTATGTACGTCGAGAACGATGATGTTCATGCCGCTGAAGCAAGATAGCAGGAACAGAGGACTTTGCGCCGGATCGAGCGAACCATAAGCAAGCGTGGTCAAGCCGCCGCTCGAGTTCTCCGTCCAGACCATTGTTTCCTCGGATCTGCCGATGCTCGCAAACGGCAAGATCGCCAAGATGGTGGCGATCGCCAGCAACGGGCGCGATCCTGAGCGCACCATAGATACGAAATGCTTCGGCATCGGCTTGATTCACCTTGGGCGACACGGCGTGCGAGGCGCCTTATAGGCCCATCCAGCCTTGCTAGTCGATGCCGCAAGAATCGGCAAATGTTGCGGTTTCCAGGGGCTACCTCAAGCGCGCGTGGCCGCTCCCGAAGGGAAGTTCCCTGCCTGCAGGGCGGAGATCGCCACGTCGAGCGCGCGCTCTCGGCCGAAGCCCCTGAAGGCCGGATCGAACTCGAAATAGTTACAGGTGATCTCGTCGCCCGGGCTGATGTCGACGAGCGCATAACCCCTGTCGAAGACACGGAAGTCCGTGTTCGGGCACTCGCTGTGGTTCATGAACTTGCCGTCGTCGCAGTCTAGGATCCGTACGCCGGATATTTCCAGATGCGGGTAACTGTAGCGCGCGACGTAGTCCTGCATATGGGCGGGCAGCATCGCGATCTCGTGCACATAGACAAAGATGTCGAATTTCGGGTTCAGCATCCATAGCTGGCTTCCAGCCGGAATGAACTCTCCAGCGAAAACGCCAAGACCCTGAATTTCGCTCGACGCAACAAATGTGCGGACGAGCATCATCGCTGCTCTCCTTCCTTGGTTTCCGTCTTGGGTTGGTGGTCAGAAGTTGGAGGACATGGGCTCATGCGAGATTGCCGTTCGCGCCATGGACGAGGGCGAGAGCGGCCCGCTTGCGCACACGCCGGCGCGGGGAGTACTTACGTTGCAAGGCGGCAATGCGGCGCTGCAGATAGGGTGAGAAATGACCGGCATAGCGCTTCCACAACAATGAATCGCGCCAGTCGTTGCCGGTTACGCGCCCGCGGCATTGAGACGAACCGCAGGCGCAGTCGAACTCATCGTAGGGCGAGCCGTCGCACATGGCATAGTCGATGGTGACCTCATCGCCAGGCCTGATCATCTGCATCGCGACGATGGTGATCTGCCCGTCGAGGCCCGCATTCGGCTCGCAAGCGTGGTTGATGTAGTCCGGGGCCTCGTCGGGCGTAAGCGAGGCGAGATAGAGGCCCTCCTCGACCTGCACGGTGTGACGGCGGATCTCCTCGGAGAGGTCGTCCAGCTCCTCGGCAGGAACAAGGCGCCCGCTCCACACAGCAATGACCTCGCCGGGCTCTATCAGCTCCCGGGCAAATACGGCCTTGCCACCGGCCACGTCACGATTTTGGACTTCGCACTTTTCGGTGAGGTAAGCCGTCCTACTTTGGCTCACGAGACCTCCGCGAGTGCGCGCCGAGCGGTGCGCTTCGCAGTATAGTTGGCGGTGCCGTCCGCTCCCGGTTCGTCATCCGCGCGCGAGAATCCCCCAACGCGGGCGCAAGTGTATGAGAAGCGCATATGAGCATCTACAAAAAAATGCGGCTGGACCGACTATTAGTGGATAAGGGCCTTGCCGCCACTCGCTCGCGCGCGGCGGACCTCATCCGCCTCGGCGCGGTCAGCGTGGACGGCGTGACCGCGGTCAAGCCGGGGGCATTGCTCGACTCCTGCGCGAGCCTCTCGGTGATCTCCGGCGCCTCTTCCTTCGTCTCCCGCGGCGGGCTAAAGCTCGCCGCTGCCCTTGATGCCTTCGGGCTCGATCCCAAGGGG
>Ga0187805_10000778_pt1 | contig 11014 bp, 6 predicted proteins | sample NC_wetland_sal_i_6_FD_132965 | JGI IMG/M metagenome (GOLD analysis project Ga0187805, IMG submission 132965) | Wetland sediment microbial communities from Neuse River Estuary, North Carolina, USA - Control_5 | ecosystem: Environmental > Aquatic > Freshwater > Wetlands > Sediment | place: USA... | reverse complement strand
TGCTGCTAAGGCCAAACGAATAGCTCTTGCCGCCGAAAAGAATGAGATCATTGGTTGGAATGATGGGCTGAGGTATTGGGTTTTGGATTAACCCCAGTCCGCCCTCGATTGCGTTTCCGCTGGATTTCGAATAGTTGCCGTTGGCGGTAAGCCAGTGCGAATAGAAAATTGAAGTATTGAAGCTTTCGCTGGTATTCGACGTTCCTGCTACTTCGGTCAAGAGTGACTTGCTAACCCCGGCGCCCGCGCTCCATCCAAATTTCCCCCAGCGCTTCCTCACGTTTCCTCCGTAGCTGTAAGACGAGGTCAGGTAGCTTATCAACGCTGTCTGCACATTCTGCGCATAGCTGAAGGATCCTCCGACAACCCATCCAGCGAAGCGACGGTTGTAATTGACAGTACTATTAACCCCGAGTGAGTTCTGGTTCGAATTGCTCGACGTGTTGTCGCTGAGACTCAGCGCAGCGTTAAGACTACCGCCAAACACCATCCGCCAGTAGGTCACGCCCCCGCCGTAGGAACTGCCTCCGAAGCTTTCTCCCAGGTAGTATTGTTCGCGATGATCGGCGAAGGCCAAGCCTTGCAGGTTTGGCAAAATCGAGTAGCTGGCATTGGCCGACAATTCCAGGGAGTGCGTTCCCTGCCCCAGATTTATTGGCTGAGTTACACCTCCCGCACCCGCGATCGCCTCGTACAAGCTGCCGGAAAGATTGTTGGAATAGTTACTGCTGAGCGAAAAATGGAACTTCTGGGTCGGTTGAAAGATCGCCGAGGCAGTATAAGTATCAACTGTGCCTGTGACGCTGCCCCCGTTGAAGTCAGAATTGAAGTCGGAACTGCTGAAGGTGCCGGCAAAATTCCCGCGAAGAGGAAGGGCGTGTCCCACATTAAATCCGTAGTCACGGTTGCTTTCGCTCGAAATCAGGGGCTCCGCCGAATTTTCGAGAATCTGTGGTACATCCGAGTGCCCACTGCCGTCCCCAAAATAAGCCCCCAGGTTGAACCCCTTCAGCGTGTATCCCGAGCGAAGAGTGAGCGAATGGTTGTACGTCGTCCCGTTATCATTTGAACCATAGATCGAATACTGGCTGTTTCCCATCTGGAAGCTGGCGGAAAGCGTGGGCAGGCCTGGCACCAATTCTGCCCAGTTTACCCCGAAGGTTTCACTGTTGCCATGCGTCGTGTAGTTGGCCACTCCCGGGATCGAGAAACTGCCTTCACTGTTATAGGCCTTGGCGAAATTGACGGACCCGGGAAAATGGCTGCCGCCGAAAATGTTACTAGACGCGCTGACTCCGCTGGCATCGGAAAGGGATTGATACGTCGAGTTGTCCCGCGACTGATTGAGGTATGGCGAAACCGTGAAGCTCACAAAGTTGGGATTATAGTAAAAGCCGGATAGCGTACCTGTACCGCCGAAGGCCAGACTGTGATCGGAAGAGATCTGGTTTCCGTAATCTCCGGTATAGCCCGCGGAAAGGGTGCCGGTGGCGTTAGTACTGAGTTCGCCGAGGGTGATCTGTCCGGCAGCCGGAAACGCCAGCAGGAGAAGCCCCACCAGCACAAAACCCGAATTTCGTAGAACACCCGCCACCTGGTACCAACTTCCTGCTGTCTCGGACAGCAGCTCCACTCTTAGGTTGCTCCTGGCTTCCCACAACGGCGCGATTGCAAGGGCGCCAGCCATGTCTACTCCTACAAAAGCACGTCCGCGGCCAAAACAGGATTCTCGCTAAACAGTTGGCAAGCAAGGAGATGATGGGGTTTAGAAAGGCGTCAGCAAGGCCGGTTCTGGGCCATATAACCCAGCTAAAACAAGCTTAATAAGGCATTTGGCGCATGGATTGCCGTGGCGCCAGAATCATGGAGGTCCCGCCCGTCCGGCCGGGCCTGTAGAGACGTAGCCAGCTACGTCTCTTCCTAATGTCATCCCGAGCGAAGTGAGGGATGACAACTCTCAGAGGGAACGGAGCCCCTCGGTACTACAGCTCTTCCACTTTGGCGGCCTTCCGCAGACGCTTGTCCAAGGCTGCCCGCACGTCATCGACCTTTTTCTTTTGCAATTCCTGCTGCAGCGAGGCCTTCACATCCTCGAACTTCGTCTTTCCCGCCAGGATGTGCTGGTTCAACCGGATGATGGTGAATGCCTGATCCATCTGGATGATTCCGCTGACCTCACCCTCTTTCATAGTCAACAGCGCTTGCACTACCTGGGGCGCCAGTTTCTCGCGGGGCACTGCCTTGTGGTTTCCCATCATCACCCGGTAATCGTCTTCCGAGATCTTCTCCGCCAGTATTCCGAATTGCTCGTAATTGGTGGTCGCCTTGGCTTGCCTCAGACCATCCTCGGCGCGCTTGTGCAGCTCTTTCAAATTCTCCGGCGTGGGCTTATCTGGGGGCAGGAAAGAGATTGTCTGAATGGCAAAGGCTTCCGGATATTGGAAGCGCGATGGGTTCTTCTCGTAGTAAGCCTTGGCCTCGGCCACGGAGACAGTTGACTTGTTGTCCACTTCCGTTTTCAGCATGGCGTCAATCAGCAAGGAGCGCCGGATCTTATTGTCAAGCGCCTTCTCGGAGCCCTGAAACTCCTGGTTCAGAAATTGTCGGTACTCATTCGGAGTGCTGAACTGACTCTTGAAGTCAGCTTCCGCCTTTTGCAGCTTCGCCGGCGGTATGGTCAACTGCCGCCGTAGCGCTTCCTGGTAGAGCAGTTCCTCGAAGACAATCATCTGCAGCGCACCCTTGCGAATCTGGGGCGCCAACTCCGGGGGAACCTGGCCATTGTGCTGGGCCGCGTAAGGAAACAGGGTGTACATCTCGCGCTGCAGGTCACGATCGGTCAATACGGTTCCGTTCACCCGGGCGACAGGCTTACCCGTAGTTTGAGTCGCTACGTTTGTCACGCTCACTGCAGTAGTCGGCGTGTGGGAGACCGCCATTTGTTGGGCCGTCGCTGTCATTGTCATCAGCGCCGCCAGAACCAGGGTCCAGATTGGTAATTGGTGTTTCATAATTGCCATCCTAACTCGAAAACTTGCTAAAAAAAATAGGGGAGAGGTTTTCTCTCTCCCCTTGTGGTAAGCAGCAGACAAGCTAGAAGATTGTACCGAGTTGTCCTTGACCGTTCGACTCGTTGGCCTCTCCACCGTGGCATTGACGGCAGAATTGCGCGGTCTGGTTCGATCCCGCTGTCCCGCTAGCCGGGTTGTAGGGGGAGTTGATGAAGAACATTGTCGCATAATAGTTAGGCGGCAATCCGCTCTTCGCGGCCGTGACGTTGACCGTGTTCATGACGTGCTGGTTGTGGCAGCTCGTGCAGGTAACCACAGCGGTGTTGTTGTAGGCGCTGAGGGACACGAAGAAGCCGTAATTCGCTACGAACTTGGCGGAATTGATGCCGTTCATTACGATCTTGCCGTTGGTCTCGGTGCAATCCCAATTCCACTGGCCGCCGCAAGCGACGGTAGCGTTCAAGCCCACCGGGTGGTTGGCGATGTAGTTGCCAGCGCCGTCGCCGTCGTTGCCCAGCAAGGTCGGGATGTTGTTGTAGGTTCCGTAGGTCGGCGGCAGCGTCTCGTAGACCTTGTCTTTCATCATCGCGCCTTCGGCCCAGTTGCCGTCATGGCAGCTAAGGCAGGTCAAAAGGCCATTCACATCAGGTTGGGTGTCAGCTACGAATTCGGCTGCGGTCGGCAGAACTTCGATCCGGCCGCCAGCAGTGGTGATGGTCTTTCCATACAGATTGCCGGTGTCCTGGCCCCACAAGATAGCCTGACCAGAAACGCTGTCGCCGGACTTGTTGGCGCCGTTGCCCCATGCGCCGCTGTGTGGTGCGTGACAGGCCGCGCAACCACGGCCGTAGTTAAGGTGGGCGCCGAGGACGTCCTGGGTCGCCGCCCCAACATTGACCTGGGCGGCGGCAAATGATGCCACGGCCACGATCATGAACATGATTATCAGACTCTTTTTCATACGTTCTCCTTAAGGAAATTATGATTAATCGCCGTATCCTCGCTTTTGGTACTCATTACTGAAATCTCGGAGGTCACTTGAACCTCCGATAGCTACATTGCACGAGGACAGCCGCATATTTTGGCCCTTGCGTTTTCTGGCGAAATTTTGTAAGTATTTGCAGAATATAGACTTACTAAAGATCCGCCGCTAAGAGCCTAGCTTACCAACGACATAGAACTTCCAGGGATGGGGTTTCTCCCGCAGTGGGATTGGTGAAATGCCCCATGGAAGTGAACGCCCTCTGTTGCGTTTTTAAACAGTCCAAGGCTGAGGCAATCCGATGAAATTTCATTTCTCGGGACAATTTGGGCCCGACTCCGGCGAACGTAGTTAGACCGCTTTATGGAAGCTCTAAAAAAACGGAGTGCGAGCGTTGTGCGGCGTAATGGCCGACAGAGCCAGGGACAAAATCTAAAGGATGTGTTGGAGACTGGACATCATTCCTTTGTGTACCTTTGTGTCCTTTGTGGTTTAAGACCTTAACTTAACCACGGACGACACAAAGGTACAAGGGGAAACAGGGCTGACGAACACTCTCCCAAAAGGCCGCAGATCCGAACCCTGCTTTATCGTTGACTGCATGACCCAAATCCGATAATCTAGTGCAGGATACATTATCTATAAGATAATCATCGATCTTTGACAATTTGACCCAGGCGAGGGTGTGCTTTCAGACCCCGCTCCAATGCCGGACAACCATCTCAGTTCCAAAATGGGACGAATGATTCCTTCGCGCCTGCCCTAACTCCCGTGTTCTCTAGATTTTGCGTGTAAGTGCTGCAAACTCAAAGATTTAGCCCATAGTGGTAAAATAAAGCCAGTGTTTTCAAGATTTTGCAAATTGACAGGGGGAGGGGGGGTACCTGGTGCTAAACACTAAACTCCGTCTTAATACGGGAATGCGGTGGATCTAGCCTTTCACCGTTACCGTAAGCCCGTTCAGGATTGTCATCCTCACTGGAGCTTCTCATTCCCGAAGGGAGTCAGGAGCGGAGCCGAGGGAACTGCTGTTTCGTGCGCTACAGCAATCCTGAAAATGCTCTAGGCAGTCTTGCTGATCCGCCCAAAGGCGTAAATCGAACCGCCCACCAGCAAGGCAGAAAGCAGCCAGGGAAGAATAATGGAAGACCACAGCAGTTCAGGGGAAAAGCGGATGATGGCTACCCAAAGCAAAAGGCCTAAGACGCTGCCCACGATCGTAAGCACGCGCTGCGGACTCCATATCCGCGGACAACAAATGGCCCACATCGCCAGCGCAAACGGAAAGGCTGCCACCAGATCCACGAGATAATGTTCGCCGCCAGCCAGTGTTGCCAACGCAGTCAAGATGACGTAAACCAGGGCCAGCCAATGCCAGCGCGATGCACGCCACATGCAATACACAAGCAGAGCCCACGCAACATGCAGCGACGGCATGGCGTTGCGCGGGAAAGATGGATTCAGCCCGATCGGGCGCAGGTCAGCAGCCGCAACCGTGGCGCAACTCGTAGGAACCTCGCCGGTGAAGCATTCCGATCCGAGAAGATAAACCGGACCACACGCGGGAAGCAAGCGGTACGCCTGGATGCCGACGATTCCAGCCAGCAGCATCGCGGCGAGAACACGGGCTGGCTGCCCGCGCCGTCCGAGCGAGAGCGCATAGGTGGCTGCAATCGCCAGTATCAGGCTTTCGTAAACTATGCTGACCATCGGATACAGACCAGAACGCTCCACCCAGCGGTTGCACCAGAGGCTGGGGTTGAAACCGAAACTCAAGTCGGCATATAGGGTGTACAGGTCGAGGGTATACCAGGATACTGCCGATGTCCGGCCGAAGAGCCATGCGCGGAAGAAGACATAAACCACACACAGGAGTGCGGGGGCCAGCGTCCAGGACGGAACACTCCGCCGCAACTGAAACCAGCGCACCGCGATTATTAACGCGCCGGCCAGACCAAGCAGCGTTGGCCTAATCATTAGCGGGTTCATCGACTATTTGGTTTGGCACTTCCCCCAAAGAGCTAACGTTGGCGGTCCGAGTTCGATTTCGCCTCAGAACGAGTCTTTAGCTGGGCGGCGCCGTGACCGGTTTCTGCGCCGGGGCATCAGCCGGTTTTTGCACCGGTGCTGCCGCTTCGGGCTTGGGCGCAGGCGTGTCAGCCGGCTTCGGCGCACTGTTGTTGGATGCTACTCCCCTACGCGCATCCGCCGCCTTCTTCAAGTCCTCCTCGCGCTTGGCCTTTTCGACGGCCGCCTCAGCGTCGGTTACATAGCGAAACATCTGCATGCGCCCCGGATATTGTTCGGTGGTAAATACGCGATTCTGTTTGTCAATGGCAATGCCAACCAGCGCTTTGAATTGGCCAAGACCACTCGCGTGCACATCGCCGATATACGTCAATAGTTGCCCTTCGCGGTTGAACACCTCCACCCGGTCCTGGTACTCGTCGGCCACCCAGATGTGTCCATCGCAATCCACTGCGATGCCCTTGGGCCGGGCAAAGTATCCCGGACCATCGCCGTGCTTGCCAAACTCGCTGATGAAATGGCCCTCGGCATCAAAGATTTCCACGCGATTATTCATGGTGTCGGTAACATAAACGTTTTCGTCCTGATCAAGCGCGACATTCGACGCGCCGCCAAAGTCGCCCGGCGTTGTGAGAGTGTGCTTCTTGCCTGGGGTTCCAATGTGGCGCAGCAGCTTGAGGCTGTCTGCGTCATACACCAGGACGAGGTCTTGCTGCTCATCGACGACATACAGAAACCGGTTCTCATTGTCGACCGCCAGCCCCACCGGATCCACCAATCCCTCGGCAATCTGCCCCTCGACTTGATGTTTGGGGTTGAAGACAAGAACCCGATGCATCTTGCCATCGGAGACGAAAAGGCGGTCGCTGTCATCGATGGCAACCCCATTGATCAAACCAAAATGCGCATCCACGCCGTTCTTAATGAGCGTGGCATCGCGGGTTTCAGTGTCGAAGATAAAGACCGCGCCCACTTTTTGATCGGCCACATATACCAAACCTTTGGAGTCGATCGCAATCCCGTAGGGCCTGATCAACTGCCAGGGAAAAGTCTTGAGCTTATCGACGTTATCCACCTGCTTGGTGCCGGCCACGCGATCCATCCAGCTCTGTTTCGGCTTCGTGGTTGGGGGCGGAGTGTAGTCAATTTTCATGCCCGCGAAGTAGTTAAGCCACCGGACGCGCGCGATGTTAGGCGGATTGGGCCAAACCAGCTTCGAAAGATCAACCGGGGTCCCGACCGGGGCCGCAGGCTGCGGGGTAGCGTTGGCTGTCTTCTTTTTGCCGCCATACATCGAGGCTGGCGATGACAGAATCAGCAGGGTCACCAGCGCTACCAGCGTTCTGCCTTTGCGATTCGATTTGGGAGGAAGTGAGAACATGTCTAATCTCCTGTTGTTGTGTCCCGCATGTTTATCCTGTTCTTGTGACAGGTATCGCAGAACACCATGTTGTTCTGCTGGTCTTTCACGAGCAGATCCGGTTGTGCCGAAGCGTGCGGCTGATGGCAGCTCAGACAAGCCAGGTGCGTCTTGACCTTAGTTACATCGGCTGGATCCATCACGTCTGAGACTGGATGGCCCTGAACTGGATGTCCCAGCCCAAACCTCAGCGAAAGAATCACAACTTGATTCTTTTGGAAGTAATCCTCCGGCAGCTTCACCTTGCCGTTAAAAATTGTGATCATATGCTCCGCTCCCAACTTCTGCGGCACCGCGTCCGTTCCGTGGCACTCCAGGCAGAGCGAGTTCCCTTTTGCCCGCAGCAGATGATCGTTATTGCCGCCGTGGGGCTCGTGGCAAGTAGCACAGCCCTGCATGAATGCCGGCTGGTGATGCACGGGTTTCTTGGCCAGATCAGCAATATCGCTGTGGCATCCCAGGCAGATGTCCACCGCATTGGTCTTGGGAAGTCCCGGCTGCCGGCTGGCGTGTGGGCTGTGGCAGTCGGTGCAATCGCCCGCGGCTCCCGGATGCTGCACTTTGGCCGTCTCGATCAGCTTGGCTTTATCGTCGTGGCAAGTCACGCACAGCGCCTTGGCATCGGTTTGCGTCAACACCACCTTGCCGTCTTTTGCCGGTGCATGGCAAACGTCGCACTGCTTGTCAGCAAACGGTAGATGCATGAACTTCGCCATAAGGTTGGGTGCCGCGGACTGGTGCGGATCGTGACAAGTCAGGCAATCGGCTTTATCGAATGGCTGGTTCTGATGCGCTTTTTGCAAGTCTGCACTCTTGGCGTCATGGCAATCCAGGCAAAGTGCCGGCGAAGCCTTAGTCAGGTGAAAATCGAATTCAGCCTTGCCAATCTCGCCCGTCTTGTGGGTAACGTGGCAAGTCTCGCAGCCCATGTCGAGGGCCGCGTGGCGACTGCCTTTGTCCGGCACGTTTTCGCCGGTCTTGTGGCAGCTCAGACAGAGATTCTCTTTCTCGTCCCCCGAGGTAGCTTTCAATAACTGAAATTTGTTGTCCGAAGAGTGCGGATCGTGACACTTCAGGCAATCACGCACCGCCGGGGGGTGGACCGTACCTTTGATGCCGGCGGCATTTTTATCCGCATGGCAAGTGAAGCACAGGGCGTAGGGCGTGGTTGTTATTAGCTTAACGTAGGTTGCATCTCTGGTATTTCGTATCTCATGGCAGGCCGTGCAACCCATGGCCATCGCTGAGTGAACTGCCTTGCCCTTGGTCTTGTCCTCATGGCAGGCGATGCAGGTGGAGGCGTCCGCCTTCGGGTCGAGTGGGACCGGATGTTTGGCGGCAAAGACCCGGCCAGCAGGGATAAGTACAAAGACGAATACCACGATGAAACAGCCCAGAGCGTTTAGCTTATAGTTCGTTCTCAGACTCGATTCGGATTCCAGGGTCACTCCCACCACCCCCTCTTTAGATCGCCTGTGCACGCATCTCACCTTAACGCCCCACTCCCGGGCTCTTTCGAAGAGCCTTTGTAAAAGATTGCAACAGAATCAGTTGGGAATTGAGTTCCACTCTATAGGAAATCGCAATTGTTGAAAACTTCATCACAATGGGGCTTCTCCCACACTGGAATGGTCAAAATGACGCAAGTAACCAAGATCCGCTTCCCCATAACTCTTCAGGGGTTAAAACAGTCGAAGTCACCCCAGGGCAGAGGTCCTTATTCAGGATTTGTCCCCTGTGACTTTGCCCACATCCACGTGTGATTTGTGTCACATGGAAACGATCTGAGAACAACTCGCGAGAGAATCACGATAAGTTTGCCGCGAAGCCAAATTGCTGATTTCACCCTCGATGGCGCTCCCGGGCCTGCGCTAATTTCCCGCAGAAGTCCAATCCGCTGTGTGATATGGCTCAAGCCGCGCGTTTCGAGTCTTAAAGACTGCAAACTTACTCTGAGGAATTTCAGCAACTTCGCTGAATTTTCGGCAATGGCGCACAACGTGCTTTCTCAGAAACGGGGAAGGGGAAAGACATGGCCGCAACCGTCCACTCGGGAATCTGGAAAACAGCGCGGAAAATCTGGCAAACCCTCGGCGCGATTAAGACCGGCGTCGTTCTGCTCATTCTCGTCGTCATCATTTCAGCCGCCGGAACCGTGATTCTGCAGCGTCCCGCGACCGAGGCCGACGAGATGCAGCGAGCTTATTCGCCACAAGTGCTGCGCCTGCTCGACTGGGTGGGCTTGACCGATGTTTTCCATGCCTGGTGGTTCGTATTGCTGCTAAGCTTGGTGAGCCTCAGCATCATTGCCGCCTCACTGCAGCGCTTCCCCAATGCATGGAGATTCTTTTCGCGTCCTTATAAGAGTACTGACGAGAGTTTCCGCAATGCCCTCCCCAACCATGCGTTGATTCCAATTAAAGATGAACAACAAGCCCTGAGCGTCGCCGAACGTGCATTCCACAAGGCAGGCTTCAGGCCGGAGCACATTGTCCGCGAGAACAGCTTTTCTCTGTTTGGCGAGCGCAACCGCTTTTCTGAATTGGCGGTTTATATCGTGCATGCCAGTCTGCTGCTCATTTTTCTCGGTGGCATCGTCGATGCCTTGTACGGATGGCGCGCATTTGTCACTCTGAACCGCGGGCAACAATCCAGCCAGGTGCAAATGCAGAATGGCAGTCAACGCAATCTTGGCTTTGCCCTCCGCTGTGACGGCGCGGGCCAAGAGAACTATGCCGACGGCACTCCCAAACGCTGGTGGTCAGATTTGGTGGTTCTGGAGAATGGACAGGCCGTCGTGCGCAAACAGATCGTGGTTAACGATCCACTGGTTTACCGCGGCATACGCTTTTATCAGGCGAGCTACGGCAAGACCGGGAAGATCGACAAACTGGTGCTCACCGCAACTCCGCGCGATAGCGCAGCGCCCAAGGACATCACGATTGCGCCGGACGAGACTGTTCCGCTGGATCCTGAGACCACGGTCCGTCTCGCAGAATTTATTCCTGACTATGTGGTGCGTGATGGTCAGATTTACAGCCGCTCCAGCGACGTGGAAAATCCGGCCGCCCATTTGGTCGTGGAATCCAGAAAATCGCATCAAGCCGTAAACTTCTGGCTGCCCGCGATCCCAGGCTTTGAGCAGAACGCGTCCTCCCCGTACACCTTCGAAGGCAAGGACCTGCAAATGGCTTACTTCACCGGCCTGGAAGTGTCTCATGAGCCGGGACAGTGGTCGGTGTGGGCGGGCGTGCTGGTCATGGGTTTTGGCCTGGCGGTCGTCTTTTATTTCGTTCACGTCCGAGTGTGGGCCGCGCCTGTGCGCGATGCCCGCGGCCAACTGTTGCTCTGGGTTGGCGGAACCGCGAACAAAAACAAAGATGCGTTTGAGCTGCGTTTCCGCGAGTTGGTTGAACAAATCAGAACCGAACTCAAGATTTCATCGAAGGCAGGTGCTGAGACGCCTGTCACTTCGCTCGCCGGGAAATAAAATCCGGCACTTGGAGGATGGTCTATGGCACGAGTGGCAAGAGCCGAACAGCAACCAGCAGCTACAGGGACAGCCCTGGTTGT
>Ga0187805_10000777_pt1 | contig 11024 bp, 6 predicted proteins | sample NC_wetland_sal_i_6_FD_132965 | JGI IMG/M metagenome (GOLD analysis project Ga0187805, IMG submission 132965) | Wetland sediment microbial communities from Neuse River Estuary, North Carolina, USA - Control_5 | ecosystem: Environmental > Aquatic > Freshwater > Wetlands > Sediment | place: USA... | reverse complement strand
TCGCGAGAAAAGCGCCGCCGCAGCCCTGCCGTACCATCAACGTGCGATCGAGCTTGATCCGAATTTTGCCATGGGCTACTTCGAAGTGGGCCTCGAATACACCACTCTCGGCGAGGTAGGACGGGCCAGTAGATACTTCAGCAAGGCATTCCAGCTGCGGGAACATACCAGCGAACGGGAAAACCTGGCGATCACGGCCCTCTACTATGTGATTGTAACCGGGGAGTTGGATAAGGCGGCCCAGACGTATCAAGAGCAGATTGAAAGCTACCCACGAGAATCCCGAGCGTACAGCAATTTGGGCATAGTGTTCTCCCGTCAGGGGCAGTATGAGAAAGCCATGGAGGTGGTTAGGCAAGCCTTGCGCCTTGCACCAGATCGGTCAGGCAATTACGAGAATCTCGCCAACTACGCTCTTGCCTTGCAACATTTCGATGAAACGCGGCAGATTATCCACGAGGCGCAGGCGCGAAAAGCGGATCGTTATGTACTCCGTAACGCTCTCTACGCTCTTGCCTTTCTCGGGGCGGACTCTGTGGCAATGGCGGAACAGCAACAGTGGTATGCGGGCAAGCCCGAAGAGAACTATGGACTTTCGCTCGCATCTGACACCGAGGCGTATGGCGGTCATCTGGGCAAGGCGCGGGAACTGACCAAGCAGGCTGTGGCCTCCGCAGTTCGAGCGGACAGCAAGGAAACTGGGGCAATATGGCAGGCGATTGCTGCTCAACGGGAAGCATCTTACGGTAATGCCACGGAGGCCCGGCAGAGAGCGGCAGAGGCTTTGAAGCTCGCTCCGACGAGTCAGGGTGTCGGGGTCGAAGCCGCGCTTGCGTTTGCCATGGCGGGCGATACGACGCGAGCCGAGTCCTTGGTACAAGACCTAGGGAGACGCTTCCCGCTGGACACGCAGATGCAGTCGCTTTGGCTGCCTGCGATTCAGGCACAGTTGGCGCTGGACAGAAAGAATGCGGCTCCCGCCCTGAATGCCTTGCAAGCCACTTCCCCCATCGAGTTGGGGGCAATCGCATTCATCGCTAATGGTTCCTGCCTCTATCACATTTATGTGCGCGGAGAGGCATACTTGGCGGCCGGACAAGGCACCGCCGCCGCCGCCGCGTTTCAGAAGATTCTCGATCACAGCGGCATCGTCTGGAACTGCTGGACGGGAGCGTTGGCTCATCTCGGCGTGGCTCGTGCGAATGCTTTGCAAGCGAAAACTTCACAGGGCGCGGATGCCGATGCCGCCCGCGTCCGGGCGCTTGCTGCCTACAAAGATTTCCTCACCCTCTGGAAAGACGCCGACCCCGACATCCCCATCCTGAAGCAAGCCAAGACGGAGTACGCGAAGCTGCAGTGAACGCGTGTAAGCTGCCGGGGTGGAGGTTTTGTTAGGTGCTCCTAGGCATGGAATCCTCCTTCGGAACGTACGGGATTTGTTGCCGCTCGTGAGGTCGTTTGGAGCCGATTACGGGTCGGGAGGTCCCTGTGCATACTAGAGCGAATGCGGCGACCATCGGCTACGCTTCCGTTTGACCGTTGCCGTGCTTCTGTTGGATATTGTGACAGATGGACGTTGAACGCATCATTGACGACATCGAGCAAGATTGTGCTCAATGGCGATCTGTCGTTCATCGAGAATGAACGGTTGAATGTTCTTTGCAGATTTCTTCGAATATGTGGCTGTCGGCCATGCGCTGAAAGCTCTCCCGTCGATACCCGCACAGAGTGTCAACGCCGTATGTCTCGGCTAGCTCTCCCCGGAGCCGTTCGAGCCGAATGGCTGCTTGTGCGTTACCTTGCGCCCAAAGGAGCGGAGCAATTTCTCCGCAAGCTGCAACGCGATGCTCGCTCTTGGCGGCCTTTACAGCTCCCGCAATCAGATCGCTTGTGACCTTGAAGAATCGAACCGGATCCGGCAAATTATTGACCATGAAGGTAGATAGCATGTCGGCTGCATCTAGAGAGATGTATCTCTCCTGCTCAATGACGGCACCCATATCCAAGCCATATGTCTGCAATCTCGACCGAAGGCTGTCCCGGTGCGAGGCAGTCGCATGAAGAATCACCGTGTTCCCAGCCTTGAGAGCTGCCACGATGAACTGAGTGAAACTATCCAGAAGAATTTCATCGTCAGAATAGAACCCAGCTTCGTGGCGGCAGGCTCTCTCTTTTTCTTGTTGCAGAGGTACGCAATTCTTACTGCGTCTGTCACTTTGTGGCGCTCGATCATCCGAAGGCTCGGTGAAGGCATGAAACGCAAATCTAATCCCGACAAATCTTTCGCCGTGGAGAACAGCTTTCACAGCCATCCCTAGTTCTCTGGCGGCATCTGTTTTAACGACGTAGCCCGATGCGCCCACATTGATGGCCTCTTGGACGAGATCGACCGAAGATTCTTGGCTGACGAAGAGGATTCTCGATTGTGGGGCAAGCTGACGAATTCTTCTTGCGGCGTCGATTCCATTCAGCTTCGGGAGTCCAATGTCCAGCAAGATCAGGTCCGGGCGCAGCGCCCGCGCTAGCTCGATTGCCTGCACTCCATCCGACGCTTCAAAAATGGCCTGCGCTCCGACTTCTTTAGCAAGCGTCGAACGGATGAACTGCCGAAAAGGTTCGTAATCCTCGACTATCAGAATGCGGACTGTGGATTCAGCCAAGTCGCCTCCGCACCTAACTTAAAGGAACCCCAAAGTCACCATATAGGGTGAATCTGTTCTAAACAATCTGACCAGAAAATAAGGAATTTTCCGAAGTCGTGATCGTATTTTTGAACATTCGGCTTCGGACTCACGTCCGGATGACGTTGCTTATCTCACCCGGCCAAGCTTAGATCTCGTTCTTGCGTCCTGAGCGGTGCCCGAGCGTGGATAGTTGTGCCCTGTCCGTGCTTCGACTCAATGAGAAGCTCTCCGTTCACTAATTGCAGTCTCTCTCTCATGCTGATGAGCCCAAGTCCTTGACGATCGAGAGCATCGTGCCAGTCAAACCCAACCCCGTGGTCACTGACAGTTAAGCGGATTTCCCCAGACGTGCCAAGCAGTTCCACGTGGAACTGTCGAGCGCCGCTGTGCTTCACCGCATTCTGCAAGGCTTCCTGTAAGACGCGGAACAAACAAAGAGCGATTTCTTTGGGTATCGTGGGTGGTATGTCCGAGTGACTGAACTCCACATGAACTTTGTGTTTCTCGGATATTTCCCGGCAGAAGCTATTAGCAGCCCTCACAATGCCCAGGTATTCGAGCTTCGAAGAATGCAGACGGTGCGACAGGGCTTGAATGTTCTTCCCAATGTCGGAAAGGCGCTCAGTCGCATGACGGATGTGACTGTGAAGATCAGACGCGGATTCGGGCGACTGTTTGTCCCATCGCTGAAGTTCAACCGACAATAGTGCAATCTGTTGATTAATGTCGTCGTGAAGCTCTCTGGCGATCCAAGTACGCTCCAATTCCTGAGCTTCGATCAACCGACGACTGACGCTGGCCATTGCTTCTTCCGCGACCTTTCGCTCGGTGATGTCCACGCAGCACCCTATATAACCGACAAAGGAGCCGTCCGGAGCGAATCGCGGCACGCCGATGTCCAGCAGCCAACAATATTGCCCGTCGTGGCGCCGGAGACGGTACTGCATCCGGAAAGGATCCCGCCGATCGAATGCCTCGGTGTAGGTATCCAGGCACTCCTTCAAATCGTCGGGATGCACTCCTTCGGACCAACCGTTTCCCAGTTCGGCCTCAAGCGTTCGTCCCGTGAACTCGATCCATGGCAGATTGACGTAGTCGCACAGTTTGTCAATGCCAGACATCCAGATCATCACTGGAGCGACATTCGCAATCAACCGGAAGCGCTCTTCGCTCTCTTGTAAGGCATCCTCTGCGTGCTTTCGGTCTGTGATATCGACTGCTATGCCAAGCATCCGCTCCGGATCGCCATTGTTTGCATAATAGAATTTCCCTCTGGCTGAGACCCAGTGAACGGATCTGTCCTCTCGAATGGTGCGGAATTCTGCTCTGTAAGGCGCCCGCTCGTTCTTGGCATTATCCATCGCTCTCGAAATGAGTCCCCGGTCGTCAGGGTGTGTGTGGCGGCGAAAGTCGTCGACAGATCCGGAAAACGTCTCTGATTGGATCCCGAACATGGTTTCAATATCCCCAAACCAACGGTTTTGTCCGGTCTTGACATCTAAGTCCCATGCCACCGACTTGCTGGAGGCCATCGCCAGCCGAAGCCGGTCGTAGGTGATCTCCAGTTCGGCTTCCACCCTTCTGCGCGTCGCACGCTGCCTCAGCAGTGCAAAAATGAGCAGCCCCTCGACCAAGATCAACGCCAGACCGCCGAGAATGTACCAGCGAAACGATTCCCAGGCGGTAAGCTGCCGGTTCAGCACTATGCTGCCGGGCGGAAGTGCATTTTCCCCTACTCCCCAGCGGTGAAGTTCGCGCCAATCGAATATAGGTACCTTCGTGGCGCTCTCGATCGGGATGTCCTGGGCCCGCGCACCATTGGCAATCCGTAGCGCAATTTCCCCCGCTCTGGTCCCTTCAGTCTCGAAGGTGCGAAGATAACCGCCAACTACACCCTGACCGACCTGCCAATTGGCCACCCCGTAGATTGGGGCCGTCGTCGAAGGGGCAATCGCGGCCAGAATATCCGCGGATTCCAAAAGCCGGCCCTCATTCTGTAACTGCTGCCAGATGTAAAGGACCAGGGATCTTTCCGGCAATCTTTTTGTTTTGAAAATCAATTCGTCCAGTGAAAGGTCGGTGAAGTAATTGATGGATATCCCGCTGTCAAGACCCTGAAACTCTTCCCGGCACAACGTCTCATATGTCTTGTCATGGTTGAGCGTCCCGCTGATGATAAACACCTGCTTCGTACCGGGGTGTAATCTCAGCGCCAGATCGAGAGTTTTCCTGTACCCGCCTCCCAGAACAATCCCCGTCAGGCCAGGTCCGGAAGGCTCGTTTGTGGCGGGAGGCTTGATCGCGACGAACACAATTGGAGTGCGCGGGAAGAGGCTATCGCGGTATTTGAGCAGGAATTCCAGCGGCACATCCGAAACCGCGACGACTACATCGATGGAGCGGTTGGCATACTTCTGGTGCAGATAATCGCGTAACACCTCCGATTGGTTCTCTCCGGGGAAACGATCGGACTCCAGGTATTCCGAGTAGTATTCAATGCTTCCCGCCGGCGCTGATTTCAGAGCAGCTTGAAAACTCCGGTCGAACGCAGGATTGCTCGGAAAATCTTTGTTGTACCAATAGAGCGCGAGGATCCTTTTGGGAACTGCAGCTGCCTTGACGGGCGCTACCTGGGGAAATAGAAAAACTACCAACCCGATGGACCACACCATCGAGCCCATCACACTCGATGTTATTCTCGCTGGATGTTCCCCGGACATAACCATTACTCCTCGGTTGTCAGAAACCGTCCATCCTTTGCTCGTTTCGTCCTGCTCACTAGAAGACCAGTTTCAAGGCGAATTGCACTTGGCGCGATGATCCGGATTCCCCTGTTGGGAAGCGCGTGTTAGTGATGCGGCCAAAGTTCGGAGTTCCAACGACGTTGCCTGGCTGACCGAAGTTCGCGTGGTTGAAAACGTCGAAGAACTCGGTCCGGAACTGCGCAAGAATCTTTTCTCCTAGCTTGGTGTCCTTAATGATCGAAAAATCTGTGTTATTGAAGCCGGGCCCTTCCACCACATTACGGCCTAGGTTACCGAAGTGGTCGACCGCTGTAAACACCGATGTATCGAACCACTGCTCTACGCTGCCGATAATGTTGATAGGGCCGGTCACATCAGGCCGGAGTGTGTTGGCCGTGCCGTTAACCGTCGCGTTGCTGGTTACTATGTTTACCGGATTCCCGCTTTGTATCTGGACGATCGCGGCGAACTGCCAACCCTCAACATACTGGTTGCCGCCAAATGGCAACTCGTAGATCGCGCTGACCACGAAGCGGTGGCGCGCGTCGAAATCCGAAAGCCCATGATCGCCTCGTAGATCATAGCTATTCTGAACGACGACGCCTTGCGAGCTAAGCGAGTTGTAGTCGACCGATTTCGACCAGGTGTAGGAAGCGTTCAATTGCAGACCACGAGTAAGCCGCTGCTTCCCCGTCACCCAGAGGGCGTTGTAGCTGGAGTTGCCCGTCCCCTCAGCCTGCGTGATGTTGCCCAGCGACGTGCCCGGCAGTATCGGGCTCGACGTGGACAGCGATGGGTAAGGCCGCACACCGTCCACCGGCTGGTTGATATTGCGCCGCAAGATAAGGTGCGTCCCCTTCGACCCGAAGTAGCCAACCATAAACGCAAGGTCCGGTGTCAGCTCGTGCTGGATATTCAAATTCCACGACTGCATGTATGCGTTGTCGAAGCCGTGATCGACCGTCTGGGGGGCAAGTCCGGCCGCCTGAGCAAGGTTAATGGCGTTTTCGAACTGGACCGTCCCTGTAAAGGTGAGCGGGGTGGCGAGCGGCGGGTTCGTACTCGTGGGGATAACCACGCTTGTCATAGGCTGGTCCGTCAGGATTGCGTAAGCCGCGCGCACTACCGTCTTACCGAGCCCGAGGGGATCCCAAGCGAAACCGACGCGCGGTTGAACATTCCTGCTGTTCTGGTGATAAATCTCATCAAAGTCCACGCCTACACGCAACAGAGAGGCGCTCTGCGGGTCGAAGATAATAAAGCGATTGTAGCGTTCGCTTGGCGTCATATTCCAGTCGTAACGCAAGCCGAGTTCGAACGTCAGGTTCGGACGGATCCTATAATTGTCTTGCACAAAAAAGCCGAGAGCGCCCTCGGCAATGCTGCTCGATTGATTGCCCAACGTAATGCTAAAAGAGTTCGCCGCGTCGGCGAGGAAGTCGGCGACGGTTGGGAAATTGAACGTGCCCGTGCCGACCCTAAAATTATTGTTGAGGAATTGCCGGTACTCGCCACCGAATTTAAGCGAGTGTTGTCCGGATAGAAGGCTCATGATGTCTGCGACGACAAAGGTTGTGTCACCGCGCCCAGACGGGAAAGGTGCCGGCCCACCAAAGTTGAGGCTGCCGCCTGCAATGTTGATTTGAGGCAGCCCGATGGGCTGGCTGATGCCGTCAAGGATGCCATAATCGGTAGGGTTGAGTTGTGCATTCGGAGTGTTGGTCGCGTAAAGACGATTGAATCCGAAGCGTGCCTCGTTGACCACGTTGGAGCCGAAGGTGTCCGTCTCGTTCAGCGTGAAAATCTGCCGCCGCGCATACAAACGGTGGCCGAAGCCCGGGAGGGTATTGCCGAAAAGATTCGGCTCAGTACTGTCATTGTGCTGGATGTCGTAGTATCCATGCAGCCGGCTGTTCTTTGCCAGGTTGTAGCTTACGTCCCCCGTCCACTGATCGACCTCGACCGGAGCGGTTGCCGAACCTATGAAACGCGGCGTGCCTGACGAATCCAAAGAGTTCGCTCGTGGGATCAACTGGATCAGCTTCATGATCACGGGGTCAAGCGCAGAAGCCCGCTCGGCATCGCTGAGAACAACACTGTTGAGCTCGAGTCCCTGGTGCTGGCGCAGCCCCTCATAAGAGAAGAAAAAAAATGCTTTGTTCTTAATGATGGGACCACCCAGATGGCCACCGAACTGGTTGCGCTTGAAGGGCGGTGGACGATCGGAGCCAAAGTCGAAGAAGTTACGTGCATCGAGCGCGTCGTTGCGCAGGAACTCGAACAACTCGCCGTGGAGATCGTTAGTACCGGATCGCGTGGCAATGTTAACAACCGCCCCGGAGCTTTGCCCGTATTCGGCACTCAAGGTCGAGTTGTCAATTTTCGACTCCTGGACAGTGTCGATCGAGGGTTGGAAGCTGATCGAACTGTAGGTCAGATTGTTGAGTGTAATACCGTTCACCAAGTAATTAACCGTTTCCTCGCGATTGCCGGCGGTGTTGATCGCTAGAGCTCCGAGACCGCGCATGGGTGGAGTCGAGAACCCGTTTTGTGGCGGCGTCACCGACCCTGGGGCGAGCAGCAGGATGTCGAGGAAATGCCGCCCGTTGAGCGGGGTCTCCTGAACCTCTCGCGGGTCGACCACATGCCCTACGGATATGGTTGTCCGCTCCACGGCTTGGGATGCGGCAGTGACGGTCACCTCCTGAGAGACATCGCCGAGCCGGAGTTGAAAGTCTTGCACCGCTGTCAGCCCAACCTCGACTATCAGGCTTTCCACAATTTGGGACTGGAAACCAGACGCACGAACCTCAATACGATAAGCGCCGACCGGGAGGGCCGCCACCTGATAATTACCTTCTCCGTCGGTTTGCACAATTCGTTCCAAGCCGGTTGCACGATTACGCACAGTGATACCTACCCCAGCCATTACAACGCCAGTTGGGTCCACGACCCTGCCTTGTAGGGTGGCTCTGGATTGGGCGTAGAGAGGGAACCAGGGTACTAGGAACACGCTGATTAGCGCAGCGAAGGTGAGCAAGCGGCGCATAGCACCTGCACTTCCGATTGCCGCCATGCAATTTTATCATCCTGCCGCGCAGAGTGTCGGGCCATGATCTCGTATGGTCCTTAACGTTGGTATCGCCAGTTAGGCCCGAGAGCCGTGCCGATATTCAAGAATGAACCTGAGCAACCTGCAAGAACGAACAGCCGACTAATCGGTTCGAGCATAACCATGACCTCAGCGATGACAGGGTTGGAACTGTCAAAACTGACAGTAGCGGCTGCGTACGAAGCTGCGTAATCTCGCAGCAAAACTGTCTATCATCCCCCGTGGACCACGGAACTCGGATGACTCTGAATGCCGGGGTGTCTACCCTGTGTATTTTTTTGTGTAGATGACTTAGGCAACAGCGCATCCGTTCCACTCTCGATACGAGGCGGAATTACAGGTCATCGGTGCGGCATCGGACGGGCTAGAAGCTGTGGAAAAAGCCGAAGCCGCTCGAAAAAATGGACTCGGAACCGCCCGGCATCACCACAAAGGTTCGAGAATCGCCTCTGAGCCGAGCAATTCCTTCTGTCACGATCATTGCGTAATACTGTAGGCGTTACGACGCAGCGCGCCTCCATCCAACCTGCCGCATGGGCTGTGGCGAGGCTGTGCAGCGTCGGAGAATAATCACTTATCAGATCCGGAAGAGTTGGACTGCAAGATTTTGCCGGGTGCTTGACGCTCGAAATAAAACGCCACCGCTAGAGCTAAGATTAGCGCCGCTATGCCGAACAACGTAAGGCAAGATACGGTATTGGTTCTTCTATGATTACCTTTCCAGCCATCGCAATCAGTGACACCCTCCAGGGTAATGCCCTACACTCACTTTTCGTGCCGGCAATATCAAATTCCATGCGAAACCCAGAACATAGCAGGCTACGACGTGCGGCCCCAAGCCTGCGCCTCGATCTTCCAGACGCCATCGCGGTCCGTGAACGTGTACGCGAGGGTACCGGTCTGAACGACGGACTGGCCCTTAATCATGACAGTGAGAGTCCCCGATATGACAGCATATGCGGACAAGCCCTCGACATTCCAGAAGCCCATCTCGTAGGACAGGTGCTCTTTGGTGACACCGAGGTTCTTACGCCATTTCTCTACGTCAGCGAGCCAATTGGCCGGAGCATTTGGATTCAACCACGATAGGGTGCAATGCCGTCGATGATGATCGCGGTGTCCCCGAAAACGCCGAGGAAAAGATCGTTGTCATGGGTGTTGAAGCCGTTGATGTGGGCGTCGATTAGGGCTTTGATTTCGGCGGGTGGTTCGTTTGGCAAAGAGACTGCTGGGAGCTAAATGAAGAGACGACTCGCCTGAAACAATTGACAGTATCCAGTTCTTGCAAGAAAAGTAAGATCATCCTCCAAAGGCCTCCCTCTCCGCAGCGGCTCCGGGCACCGTTTGAGACAAGAGGATTTCAATTCAAAAGGAGTAGTTATGAAGACGCTCTTTGCAATGGTGATGGCTGTTTTCACTTTCTCGTGTCTTACTTGGGCACAAGCATGGAATCACGATCCCGCTTCGCCCATCGGTCCCCTTCACTGGGGTACCGTGGCGCCGTCGGATGCCACGTGCGGCGACAGCAACACGGGTGAGGTCGGAATGAAGCAGTCACCGATCGACATCGTTCCCGGCAACGCACTTGCGGCGAGCTTTTCCGCACCGTTGTTCAAGTATAAACCGACTCCGCTGACGATCGAAAACACCGGCCACTATGTCGAGGTACCCTACAATCTCGCCAGCTACCTTTACGTCGGATCGCAACCGACCGACGTCTACCAACTAGTCCAGTTTCATTTTCATGCGCCAAGCGAACACACTATCAACGGCGTCCAATATGACGCGGAGCTTCACCTGGTGCACACCAATATCCTTGGCGAAACCGCCGTCATCGGCGTGCTTCTGTCGAGTTCCGCAGCCGGGTTACCGATATTCGATACCATCATGGCCAACTCTCCCACATCTCCTGGAGAAATTGAATTGTCAGAGGAGGTCAACGTCTTCGATTTGCTGCCGTTCCGCAAGGGGTTTTATCGCTACGCAGGCTCACTCACAACGCCGGCATGCACTGAAAGCGTGCAATGGTTCCTGATGCAAGATCCGGTTCCCATCACGCCCGGCGCCCTGGCTAAATTGCATATGCTGATCAGCTTATTCCCCAACTACGGCGGATACCCGAACAACAACCGGCCCATAGCCGATCAGAACGGCAGGTCCGTGTTGAAGAGCATCGACGTCCCGTGGAAGTAAGCCGAGAATGGAGCCATATGTGAGTGTCGTCCGCACGTTGGAAGAGGCGCGCGCTGCTCGGTGTTCAATCCACCCACTCCCGTTACAGCAGCCTCAGTTGACGCTATCAGGCCATTTCACAAGCTTGCGCCGTCTCTTCGCCCTTTAAAAGGCATTTTGAGTGTTATCGGGAGTAGAGTCGAGAACAGGCGCAGTGACTGTAGTCTACCGGTGGGCATGTGACTCAGCTTTCGCCTCATCCCCGCAGTCCGGTCTGGCTTGGTTCTGTTTCCTGTTCCCGCTCATCGAACC
>Ga0187805_10000775_pt1 | contig 11037 bp, 13 predicted proteins | sample NC_wetland_sal_i_6_FD_132965 | JGI IMG/M metagenome (GOLD analysis project Ga0187805, IMG submission 132965) | Wetland sediment microbial communities from Neuse River Estuary, North Carolina, USA - Control_5 | ecosystem: Environmental > Aquatic > Freshwater > Wetlands > Sediment | place: USA... | reverse complement strand
ATCAACCGCCTCGGCTTCAACAATGAAGGACAAGCTGCGGCTCTTCCCCGCCTGTCGGCGCGGCGAAGCGGCGTGGTCGGGGTGAATATCGGCGCCGGCAAAAACAGCGAGGACCGCATCGGCGATTACGTGGCGGGCATCGCCCGCATGAGCCCCGTTGCGGACTACCTCACCATCAACATCTCATCCCCCAACACGCCGGGCTTGCGCGATCTGCAAGCCCCCGACGCGCTCGCTGCGCTGCTGACACGGGCTCAGGATGCACGTGCCTCGGCCCGGAAGCGCCCACCCCTTCTCGTTAAGCTCGCCCCCGACATCGCCGATGCCGATCTTCCAGCGATCGTCGGTGTGATCCGGGCCCATGGCGTTGACGGCATCGTGGTATCGAACACGACGCTTTCTCGCCATGGGCTGAAAGATGCAAGCTTCGCCACGGAGACCGGGGGGCTGTCGGGGCGCCCGCTATTTGCGCGCGCGACCCGCATGCTCGCGCGCGTCTACCAGCTTAGCGAGGGCAAGCTGCCCCTCATCGGCGTTGGCGGCATCGATTCCGGAGCGGCTGCGCTTGCCAAGATCAAAGCCGGGGCGTCGCTGTTGCAGCTCTACACCGGGCTCGTGTTCGAGGGCCTGAAGCTGATCGGCAGCGTCAAGCAGGCTCTGGTCGAGGTGATGAAGGACGCCAAAGCCGAGAGCCTTGCGCCGCTCATTGGCCGCGATGCGGATCAATGGGCCGAGCGGCGGCTATAAGCCCAGCACACAGGGGCTACCGGGCAAACACCCCTCTCCCCGTTCGGGAGAGGTTTGGAGTTCGCCGATTGCCTAAGCTTCGCGTTTGGAATTGATGTCAATCAAGTCGCCGCGGGCGCTGCGCCCCAGCATTTTGAGCAGGCGCGCGATGAACCACACCGGAAAGACGATGACCGCGCCGAGCAGGAAATAACGCCCGGTCTTCTCGACTGCGGTCCAGCCCAAATCATAGATGCGAGCAATGAGCTCGCGGATGCTTCTCAGGATGTCGAACGGGCTGAAGCCGAGCGCGGCAAGCAGCACCCCCACCACGAGGGACAGGATCGCCAGCCTGATCAGCACCAGGCTTGGGTTGCCGCCAAAGAAGCGCTCCATGTTTTTGCTCCGCTTGCCCGCTATATGCATCGGGGAATCGCGATGCAGGGATACCTTACAACCAGAATTGGTGAAGGAAAAAGGCAAGGTCAAGCAGGATGAGCCCGATGCGTGGGCTGAAAAGGAAGCCTAAGGAGGCGGCTGGCGCCCCATGCCCATCAGCTTCAGCTGCTCGACCTTGCGCGGGAGGGGCACGACACGCTGCTCATCGCGCCGACCGGCGGCGACAAGACCCTCGCCGGGTTCCTGCCGAGCCCGCCTTCGGTTGGCGGCATCGCTTGCTCCTCGCTCCATCGGCGGCATCGCGCTTCGCTATGAGCCTTCAGCGGTGGCCGGCGTCCCGGAGATCGCAGGTCATTTGCATCCAGGCGCACGCATCGCCCGGCGCGGGGAGGGGATGCGCCGCAAATGCTTTGCGACCGACGGCCACCGCCTGATGATGCCGGCCTTTGGTGCCTATGCCGGCGGCCTCAACGTGCTCGATGATGCCTTTTCGCCCCTGTTCCACTGGCAACTAATGGAGGCGTGGCTGACCGGTAGGTCTGGCGTCTATCCGCTGCAGGCGAGCATGCTGCTTCCCGACTGACGGGTCACCTGTGACGAAGTCACTCGCGCCGGAAGGCAGTCCAGGCAAGCAGCCCCGCGCTCATCGCGATGAGCACGGCCAGCAGCCCATAAGTGAAGGGGAAGTGGAAGGCGAGCATATAGACCACGCGCTCGAAGCCGACCTTGTGCACTTGCAGGCTGCTCTGGCTCTTGCTCAACAACTTGCCGTCGCGAAACAGGAAGACCTGCGTCGTGTAGCGGCCGATGGGCACATTCACGGGGAGGTCGACGCTCCCTCTGAACAGACTCCGGCCGATGAAGCCGATTGCGTCATCGGACTCCTGGAACAGCCCATGTTCTGTTTGCAACCGGATCAGGCTCGCGCGGAAGCCGTCATCGGCGGCCTCGCCCTCATCTGCGTTGCCGAAATCAAGATTGGAGAAGCCGATCCCGAGCGGCTTCAGCGTGTCTTCCGAGGCGATCGCCCGGAACGGCCGCGAGGCGAGCACGGCGTAGAAACCGGGGACTGAAGAAAACGTCTCGGAGGCGGCGTTCATCCACAGCCCTGCGATCCGTTCCTTGCGCCGTACGACAATTGGCCGGTTGGGCCCGCGGATGACCATGATGACGTCATAAGGTCCTTCGTCCGGTGAAGGCGCTTTGCTGAAGTCGATGGAGCCGAACAGCACGATCTCGACGCCGGTGAAGTTCGACTGGATGGAAATCTCCCGCGTGGAAATGTCGGACTGGACTTGCTCCGGTCTTGGCGCGTCTGCCGCGACCGCTTGCAACCCCAACAGGAGCAACAAGGCAGCAAAGGCAGGGACAAGCGGGTGCTGCATCATGGCCCCGCCACCACAGGCGCAAGGCTATAAAGATCCGCGGGCGACACGATGAGGCCGATCAGCAGCCTGAGCGCCACGGCAATCACGATGATGGCCAGCAAAAGTCTAAGCTGCTCGCCCTTCAGACGCTGGCCGGCATTGGCGCCGAACTGGCCGCCGATCACCCCGCCAATCACCAGAAGGAGAGCGAGCACGACATCCAGCGAGCGGTCCATGGTCGCGTAGAGCAGGGTGGTAACGGCGGTGACAAAGATGATCTGAAAGAGGGAGGTGCCGATGACGATATGGGTCGGCATGCGCAACAGATAGATCATCGCCGGGACGATGATGAACCCTCCGCCCGCGCCGAGAATTGAGGCAAGCAATCCGACAATCACGCCAAGGATCAGTGGTGGAATGGCGCTGATATAGAGGCGCGACCGCTGGAAGCGCATCTTGAAGGGCAAACCGTGGATCCAGGTGTGCTCGCCCGGCCTCCGTATCGTGGCAGTCTTGCCGGCGCGCGTTCGCCAGATGGCGCGTATGCTCTCGGCGAGCATTAGCCACCCGATCACGCCGAGGAAGATCACGTAGACAAGGGAGATGAAGACATCAGCATGACCGAGCCTGTTCAACAGGCCGACCAGAAACACGCCGGCGACGGCACCGGCGATGCCGCCGACGGTCAGCACGAGGCCCATGCGGAAATCGATATTGCCCCTGCGCCATTGCGCAAGCGCGCCGGACACCGAGGAGGCGACGATCTGATTTGCGCCGGTTGCCACCGCGATGGCCGGCGGAATACCTGAGAACATCAGAAGCGGTGTGAGCAGGAAGCCGCCACCCACGCCGAACATGCCGGAGAGAAAGCCAATGGCCGCGCCAAGGCCCAGCATGACCAGGAGGTTCACCGAGATCTCGGCAACAGGCAGATAGACCTGGAGCATTGGGCCGGAGCGTTGATTTTCGCGCTATTTGCAAGGTGTTCGCGGGGAGCGCCGCTGTCAATGCGCGAACAGCGCGCCTTACCAATTTGTCATGGGGCAACGCTCAAAAATCAGGATGGACTCCTGATGTCTGACAACAGGGACAGCACTTGGGGGGCGCCTAATCGGGCTCGACCACGATCATGCTGACACTGGCCGGGAGTCTCCGGCCGACATCAGACCTGAGCGAAACCGGCAAGATTTCGGCCTCGCCGGCCGCCTCCCCAAGCCGGACCGGGGGCGGACCCACAGTATCGACCGGATTTGCCGATGGGGTAAGGGCACGGGGTGCTGGCGTGGGCTCCGGCGCTTCGGACCCTGGCGCGGTGCCGGTCACCGCCGCGGGAGGCGGTGCAGGGTCAGCCTCAGGGGCTGGCATGACTTCGGTTTGAAGCGGCGCGTCCGGTGGCGGAGCCGCTTCGGCAGCCGGTGCTGGGCCTGTCTGTTCGGCCGCGGGCGGCGGGACGTCAAAATCGGGCTTCAACTTCAGCCTGGTGAGGAGCAGGGCCGCGCTGATCATGAGCAGCAAGGCGGCGAGCACCATGAGCAGGGAGATCTTGTGATGACCGGGCTCCTCATTCGCCCGCTTCGCTTCGTCCGCGCCGCGCGCCTGTCGCAGACGCAAAGCGTCCCGTTCCTCCGCCCGAGCCGCAGCGGCCTGGGCAGCCCGGCGGGCCGCCGCCACCAAATCTTCGGTCGACTCGAAGGGAATGTCCCGAATGAACACCGTGCCGCGGCGAGATGGCTCGCTCGCCTCAACACCGACGGCCTGTTCGGCGAAGGCGTGCTTGGCGCGTCGGTAAGGGGGTGCCGTCTTGGTCGTCCTCGCTGGCGGTGCTGGAGTTGGGGGCGCCACCATACGCGGCTCCGGCGGAGGGAAATCAGCAGGTCCAACCTCTCTCGGCGCGGGCTCCATCCGCGGCGGAGCCGGAGAGGGGGCCATCGCCGGAGCTCTGTCGCGTTCCCCCTGCTGCACGAGCCCTTTCAAGGACTCGTGCATCGCCGCCAACGTATCGACGAGACGGTCGCCGGTGACGAGGTTACGTTCGTTCATCGCCACGATGTCGCGGTGCAAGGCATCGAGCCGCTCTGCTGCACTCGGCTTGCCGAGGCTGGTCTCGCTAATGAGGCGGGCAGTTTCCTGTGCGGCCTTGCTTGCCGCTCGCTCCATTTGCACAGGCGTGTCTTCGAAGCGTTCGATCAGCCGCTGCAGGTGCCCTTCCACCGCGCCGATGCGAACGATCTGCTGTTCCACGCGGCCAAGCTGCTGCCCCATATCCGCAACTTGCCGCTCGACATATTGCAAGGTCTCTAGCTTCGGGGCTCGAGCGAGAGCAGCCTCAAAACGCGACGAGATCTCCTCCATGCGGACATTGAGGGATTCGATCGCTGTCGAAGGCATGGCCTCGCCGATTGAACGCTCGAGCCGCTGCGCCATGTCGATCAGGCGCCTGTCGAAGTCGGCGTCCTCATCGCTGAGAGAGGGAGGTGCAGAAGGCGGCGAGGCGTGGCTCGGCCCGCTCCCCGTTAAAGATGAGCTAACGATGGACTCGGCTTCGGGCAAAGGACCACTCGCGGTCGATCGTGGCGAAGCAAACCAATCCGGCTCGGCCACCGCGAGACCTGCTGAAACCGCGCAGACTTCTGCCAAGGCCTTGTCCAGCGGGGAAAGGCGTTCGATCTCCACCACGGGCTCCGTGGGCTGCTCTAGCCTTCGCGCAAGACCGCTTAGCTGAAGCCGCAGCCGCTCGAGCGTCTCGGTCTCTTCCGGGGTGCCGATCGCTTCGGTCGCGCCGGCGGTGTAGGAGACTTGACCGAGCCGCGCCTGCAACTCGTCAAGCGCCTCGGCGTAGCGGCGCTCGCTCTCCTCGATCCGCTTGATCAGCCTGCGCAGCAGGCTCTCGACCGTATCCTGGTCAGATGAAGGGACGTCGCGGCCGCTTCTGGTGGCGACGCTACTCGCTTGCCAACGTACTTCCGGAGCCATCCCGTTCCCCTGGCGAAAGTGACGCCCTGTTCGATGGGCCTTAGTCGTGGGGTTCGTCTTGAGGGAGACACGCCACCGAACGGTCCCCACCACCGTGGCAAGTTGGGGTAAATTTTGGGTTAAGCCGCGCCCTGTTGTGGGACATTTGGCCAGAGAATCGTGGGAAATTGCCAAGCCTCTGGGAGAGGACGACGATGATGAGACCGAGGAGAGGAGAGGCCATGAACGCAAGATTTTTCGCCCCTGCTCTAAGCCTGTCCGCCGCCGCTTCGCCCTGCTTTGCCGGCGAGGAGAGTGGCCGCTACACCTTAGCCCTCAGGCAGGAGGTCGATCGCCTTACGCGGGAGAACCAGGAGCTTAAGGACAAGCTCGCTAAGGCGGATGCGAATGAGGCGGAATCAGGTCCAAGCAAGGTGCCGGCGAACCCATAGCCCGGTTTCCCGGGCTTGCTCTCGACGAGATGACCGATTTCATTGACAAGATGATCCGTCGCTCGCAGGACATAGTGCGAGACCTGAAGCAGCAGGAGGTGGGGCAGGAGCTTTGAACCCGGAAGACCTGATCTCTTTCGTAGCGTCAGCCTGATCAATGGCGGAATTCACGCAAGCGAGCCATAAGCTCCGCGTGACGACGCGTGGCAAGGGCTTCATCGGGATCACTGAAGAATTGCGGCGCTGGCTCCGCGGTATCTCCGCCGGGAATGGGCTCCTCACAGTGTCGTCTGCCATACCTCCGCGCCGCTCACCACCCAAGAGAACGCCGATCCCAATGTACGGCGCGACCTGATGACAACGCTGGAACGCCTCGCGCCAGAGGACGCACCCATACCCATGCGGAAGAGGGGGCCGGACGACGTGCCGAGCCACGTCAAGTCGATGCTGACGGAGGTGAGCCTCTCCATTCCGGTCATGGATGGACGGATGGCGCTTGGTACCCGGCAGGGGGTTTATCTCATCGAGCACCGGGCGGCGCCGCATGAGCGCAACATCGTCTTGAGCTTTATCGGGTATCTGTCGAGGCGTGACGCTCGCCCTGCGCCTCACCTCGAAAAGCGGTTCGTGGCCATGACAAGCTCATGCACGGTACCCGCCTCGGTCATGGCGTGACCCGCATCGGCGACGATGCGCAAATCCGCCTGCGGCCACGCGCGGGCAAGGTCGATGGCGATCTTCGGCGGTGTCACCACATCGTAGCGGCCATGCACGATCACGCCGGGAATCGATTTGAGACGATGAGCCGCCCGAATCAGCTGGTCGTCGGCATCGAAGAAACCGCCATGAATGAAGTAGTGGCATTCGATGCGCGCGAATGCGAGCGCATAGGCGTCCTCCGAAAAGCGGCGCACGCGCTCGGCGTCCGGCAGCAGCGATAGGGTCTTTCCCTCCCATGCGCTCCAGGCGCGGGCGGCTTCGAGCTGCACATCTTGGTCGGGATCTGTGAGCCGCAGGTAATAGGCGGAAATCATGTCATCGCGTTCGCGCGGCGGAATGGGACGAAGGTAGTCCTCGAAGGCTTCGGGGAACATCCAGCTGCAGCCCTCCTGATAGAACCATTCGAGCTCGGCGCGCCTGAGCGTAAAGATGCCGCGCAGCACGAGCTCGGTTGCCCGCTCGGGATGCGTCTCAGCGTAAGCGAGCGCGAGCGTCGAGCCCCAGGAGCCGCCGAAAATTTGCCAGCGCTCGATCTTCAGATGCTCGCGAAGCTGCTCGATGTCGTCGACAAGATGCCAGGTCGTGTTCTCGTCGATACTGGCATGCGGCGTCGAGCGGCCGCAGCCCCGCTGGTCGAAAAGCACGATGCGGTAGCGGTCCGGATCGTGGTAGCGACGCATGACAGCGGTGGAACCACCGCCGGGGCCGCCATGTAGCAGCACGGCGGGCTTGCCGTTCGGATTCCCGCACTCCTCGTAATAAAGCTCATGCAGGGGAGACACCTTGAGCCGTCCCGTGCGGTACGGAACGATCTCCGGATGGAGGCTCAGCCGCCCCCCGGCAGAGGTTTGACGCTCGTCCATGTCATACTGATCTTGCATGACGGAGCCCCGATTGGGGAGTGAAGACTATTGGCTTGCTGCGGCGGCGTGGCGTTGCGCGCGATCATAAAGCCCGTCGCTGGCCGGATCGCGCAGCTCCTCGAAATAGGCCTGCACCGCGGGCGAAGGCTTAGGTCCGAGCAGGCTTGCAATCAAGCCCCCGATCAGGCCGAGCGTGGCGCCGATCAGCGCGGCGACGACCATGGTGAGGTGGAATTGACCGGCGACCATAGCGTCGCCGTAGGCCATCTTGGCAGCCATTGTCGCGAAGCCGAGGCCGAGGGCAAGTATGGCGCCAATCCATGTGCAACGCCCCCACCAGACGGCGAGCAGCATGACGGGAAAGAAGGTCGCCGCGGCCAAGGCAAAGGCGCTGATGCTAGCCTGCACCACGTCGATATCGGCAAGAGCAAGAAACACGCCGGTGCTGAGCGCGGAAGCGCCGATCGCCACCCACACGACCACTAGCCGGGGGAGCACCCCACTGCGTGGGGCGACCAGCCGAATGACGTCGTCGGCGAGACTGCCGGCCAGCGTGAAGAGGTGGGATGCGGCTGCAGCGAGTGCGACCGCCATTCCGGCCGCGGCCATGAGCACGGTACAGACGAAAGGCAGCCGAGCCGCCATAGGTAGGGCGAGCGCGATGCCGTCGCGCGCGATGAAAAGCTCGGAGGCTTCGATGGTGCCATCCGCGTTGGCATCTTGCATGAAGACGAGCCGGTAAGCGCTCAAGTCCTTAAGCGAGGGGGGAAGCGCGCTTGCCTGCGATTGGGCGATGTCCTGAAACATCAGCAGCTTGACGAATGCGGCGAGCGCCGGGGCACTGATGGCGAACAGCGCCACGAAGAACGCGCCCCAGGCGACGGAGCGTCGCTGGTCGGCGACGGAACTCGTGACGCCGCTCCGCACGAGCAAGCTCGGCAACGCCGCGGTGCCAAGGGTTAGGCACAGGAATAGCGTCAAGAAATCGGTTTGGCTGATGGCACCGAAAGCCTGCAGAAAGGGCTTGGTGCTTGGCTTCGGTTGCGCGGAGGGAAGAGCCGTTGCGAGTTGCCCTGGCGCCGATGGCGAAATGCCAGCGACGATCTCCGAGCGCTTGAGCGGCTCAAACATCTCCCCATAGGTGAGCTGCGGTGCCGGTAGATTGGTGTACAGCACCGAGACGATGATCAAGGGTACCGCGAAGCCGACGGCGCTGACGATGAACTGTGCACTCGCGGTCCAGGTGAGGGAGCGCATACCGCCGATAATGGTGACGCAGGTGATCATGGCTGCTACGGCCGCGACGGCAAGCTGATAGGAAACCGGCAGGAACATCACGCCGATCAGGGCCGCGATCTTGATCTCGGCGGCAAGCAAGAGTGCTGCCGATGGAAGCTGAAGTAGGCTCGCCGTGGCGCGCAGTGTGCGCGAGCGGAAGCGTTGGCCGAGAAAGGCTGGCAGCGTGTAGGCGCCGGCTTTCCGCAGATAAGGCACGAACAGAAGTCCTGAAACAAGCAGCCCCGTCGTCCAGGCAAGTCCAATGGCAAGCGCGTCGAAGCCGAGAAAGAACAGCGTCCCGGTATAGGCGAAGAAGCCCGTGCCGCCGACCAGCACGGCGGCCAGCACGGCGCCGTTGTACACCGGAGGCACACGGCGCCCCGAGGCGAAGAAATCCTCGACCTTGAGCGTGCGCGTGCCGAGCGCAACGACGAGATAAAGCACAAGTGGCGCGAGCATCATGGTCCGGCCGAGCCATGTCTCCTGCCAGCCGAGCTGCTCGAGCATGGCAAGGCAGATCACGAGCGAGACAAAGACGCTGGTGATGATGCCGTAATAAGCGCCGAGATGCGGGTTTGCTTGACGCGGGCGCGAGGCTGCTCTCATGGCGCGCTCAAAGCTCCTCGCTTTCGCTCAGCTTTCGGTCGATGCGCTCCTGAACTCTGGTCGACCAGAAAGCGAGCGCGACGATGCCAATCAAGAGGCCCTGCGCCAGCAGATAGAATCCGAGCGGAAAGCGTAAGAAATCAATCTGATTGAGAGGCCCTGCCATGGCCACGACGGCCACAACGGCACCAAGCGCGACGACGAGGGTGGCGATCACGAGAAGGAGCGTCATCCAGCGGTGACGATTGCGTGCGGCCTGTTCCGACACCGAAGGTCCCTCCCTCAGAAGCGCTGGGCAGCCAACGAGTTACCAGTTGAGTTCGTCCTTGCAAACGGGAAAGACCGGAAATCAGGCGTTCCTATCGGCGCGGTTTGGATTGGAGCCCAAACATGGCAAGCTAGAGGCTGACGCCGAGGACCAGGAGGCTCGGGCGAGGCTGAAAGAATTCAAGGAATTTGTGCTGCGCGGCAACGTCATGGACATGGCGGTCGGCATCATCATCGGCGCCGCCTTCTCCACCATCGTCAAATCGCTCGTGGACGACATCATCATGCCGCCGATCGGCGTCATCACCGGCGGCGTCGACTTCCGCAGTTTTTCATTCCGCTGAACGGCCAGCATTACGACTCGCTCGTGGCCGCAAGGCAAGCCGGTGCCCCCACCATGAACATCGGGTTGTTCATCAACAACGTGATCAGCTTCCTGATCGTGGTCTTCGTCCTGTTCATGGCGATCAAGGCCATGAACCAGCTTCACCGCAAGCAAGAGGAAGAGCCGCAAAGCGAGCCGCCACCGTCCCGCGAGGTGCAACTTCTCGAGGAAATCCGTGACGCGCTGGTCAAGCGCGTAGGTTTGCCTGCGCGGAGGCGCCCGCGCAAGAATGATTTTGCGCGGATCCGGGCTCTAGCGGCATCGGCGTTATGCATTCTGGCCTGTTTAGAAAAAATTTCCGCAAATTCCTACTCTGTAGAATAATTTGGCGTTCTTTTGCGCCGTACGGCTTCCTGGCAGAATGATTTTTCAGTAAGCTCCCTTACATAGCGCGTCAGGCAACTTCCAGGCGGGATGAGCGAGCGATGGCGGCAAACGGCGCTTCCACCGATGTCATTATTATCGCCATCATCGGCGCGGGGCCCGTCGGTCTCTTCGCGGTGTTTCAGCTTGGCCTCGCGCGGCTCAAAAGCCACGTCGGCTTCACCATGAAGCTTGGGCCGATCGCGTATTTCGGCCTCAATCTCAACGAGAACTTGATCCCGGTCGACACCGAGAAGTTCGAGACCAGCACCAGAGGCATTTTCGCCATCGGCGACATCAATTCCTATCCCGGTAAGCTGAAACTCATCCTTTCCGGCTTTCATGAGACGGCGCTCATGGCACAAGCCGCCCATCGCTACGTGTATCCTGAAAAACCCTTGCGTTTCCGGTACACAACCTCATCGTCCGAGCTGCGGCGTCTGTTGAAGGTGGCCTGACATGTTTCTCGTTGTGCGTATGCCGGACGGAACCTCCCATCGCCTCGAGGCGCTGGAGGGCTGGCGGGTGATGGAGGTGATCCGCGACTGGGGCCTGCCCATCAAAGCCGAATGCGGCGGTGCTTGCGCCTGCGCCACCTGCCATGTGTGGGTGGACGCGAAGTGGGTTCCGAAACTGGCTGCCCCTACCCATGAGGAACT